>BNJU01004794.1_pt1 | contig 167146 bp, 265 predicted proteins | sample 8539281 | NCBI WGS metagenome assembly BNJU01 (sample SAMD00202456, study PRJDB9452) | human saliva metagenome | isolation source: human saliva | place: Japan | reverse complement strand
GGTTACGTATTGCTAGGCCCCGCGAAGCGGCAGACATCACCAACCCACAGCAGATCACCGAGATCGTCCACTGCCACAAGATCGACACCATCTACAATCTCGCTGCTTGCTCGAGCTGCAGCCGAAGCCGTGCCCCAGCCAGCGTGGCATATCGGGGGCAGGTGACTTTTCAATGTCCCTTGAGGTACGTGAGACGGGTTGCGCTGTCTTTCACCCAGCCCATCGGCCTTTCGGCCCCGGAGACCCTCAGATCTGACACCAGGATACCATCCAGCGCCCCCAAGACGATGTAGTGTGACGAAAAGTCACGGGCGAGCTCCCTCAGCGATTACTACCAGAAGCGCTTCTGTCGACACCCGCTCCGTCCGCTTCCCAGGCCTTATATCTAATGTAGCCCTCCAGGAGGTGGCACTACCGACTACGCCGTAGATATTCACTATGGCGGTACGTACGGGGCACTTGCCTTGCCCCTCGCGCCCCGGCACCTATATGGATATGATGTACTGCCCGATGCACTGCGCCTGCATCGAACGATGGAAGCCGACCGCGCCGCCTCATCCATCGCAATGCCTTCAACGTGACCTCGATGAGCTTCGACCCCGAAGCATCGCCGCTCTGATCCGAGAGCTGATCCCAGACTTCCAGATGACCTACGAGCTCGACCCGCTACGCCAGAGCATCGCCGACTCGTGGCCTAATTCGCTCGACGACAGCTGTGCCCGCAGTGAATGGGACCAGCCTGAGTACGACTTGCCCGCCATGACTCGAGACATGATCGAGACCATCCGTCGCAAGGGCTACAGGGCATCCACGCCTCCTACCGCAAGCAAGTTCACTCAGACCAGGCACAAGACTATGTTAAGAACATGAAGAAGTTCCTCACCGAGGAACCTCAAGGCCATCGATGAGGTGGCTCTAAAACGGGAGCGCATCATCATCACCCCTCAGACCGCTGGACATCAAGATCAGCACGGGGCAGGAAGTGATCAACTTCTGCGCCAACAACTCACCTCGGCCCTCCGACCATCCACGCCTGGTCAAGGCCGCCGCGAGTTACGGATGCACGGGCTTCGGGATGAGCTCCGTCCGCTTCATCTGGGTACGCAAGACATCCACAAGGAGCTCGAGCAGCCATCGCCCGCTACTTCCACACCGAAGACACGATCCTCTATGCCGCCTGTTCGACGCTGAACGGCGGATCTTCGAGCCTATCGGCCACGGAAGATGCGATCATCAGCGACGCCCTCAACCACGCCTCCATCATCGACGGCGTCCGCCCATGTAAGGCACAGCTACCGCTACGAGAACGCTAACATGGCAGACCTGGAGCGAGTCCTCCAGGAAGCACAATCCGCCCGCTTCCGCATCATCGCGTCACCGACGGCGTCTTCTCCATGGACGGCAACGTCGCCCGATGGACAAGATCTGCGACCCAGCGGAGAAGTACGACGACCGGTCATGGTCGACGAACGCCACCCGGCAGGGTCGTCGGCGGAGGCAGAGGTGCAGCCGAGCAGTTCGGACCGCTACGGGCGCATCGACTCGCAGCACCGGCAATGCTGGCAAGGCCTCTGGAGGTGCCATCGGTGGCTTCACCACAGGTCCGGGCGAGATCATCGACATGCTCCGCCAGCGCTCGCCCCTATCTTCAGCAACTCCATCCCCTGCCGTCGTCGGCCAGGCCTGGAAGTCTTCAAGATGCCCGAAGAGCGATGCCCTGCACCAAGCTGATGGAGAACGTCGAGTACTTCCGTGACAAGATGCTCGCTGCCGGCTTCGACATCGCTCCACCCAGTCGGCCTCATCTGCGCCGTGATGCTCTACGATGCGAAGCTCTCCGCAGTACGCCGCTCGCCCGCTGGAAGAAGGATCTACGTCACGGGCTTTACTACCCCGTCGTCCCTAGGGGCCAAGCACGCATCCGTGTCCAGCTCTCGCCGCTCACGAGCGGCATCACTGACAAGGCATCGCCGCCTTTCATCAACGGCCGAACCGGCGCCCTGAAGTAGCTCTTCCGCTCCGACGGAGCCTCTGGGGTGATCGTCCACGGACTTCGCGCTCGCGGTGTCCGTGGACGATCCTTATTGCTCTTCGAAGGCAGTGTGAAATTTCTCTTTACGTACGAAAATAGTTTTCTTCTCACGTACGGGAAATCTCTATTTTCTTACGTAAGCAGTAAAATCTATCGCCGTACGCACAAAATTCCTTCCCTCGGATGGAACCGTTTGCCGTGCAGCAAGGAAGAAAATTGTATAGAGGTGAAAAATAAATTTCCCATATACGGAAATATCGCATACAGAAACTTTACTTTTCGCATATACAGAATTTCTCCCGCCGTTCGAAGCCCTGTGGGAATGCGGGATGAGAGGCGGGACAAGAGCGGGCAACGACGCTCATTCGCCTTAGGTGAACAGGCCTATTTCTTAGACGGGAGAAGGCGGACAGCCGCAGGCCGTAAGAACGAGATATCGAGGAGCTTCCTTCAGATGAGGGGCCGCCCCGCACGAAGAGCACGGGGCGCAGAGCCCAATGGGAAAGGAGGAGAAATTACTTATCCCTTCTCGGGAACTTCTTTGCGTGCTTGGCCTCGCCGCTCTTAGCCACCCGATCGTAGTAATCCCATGAACTGAAGGACAGACGATCTGCCATAGCCATTTCGAACCTGCCGTCCTTCTCCTTCTGACGCTGCCGTCCACGTACTTGACGACGAGGAGGTACTGCGCCGATGCTTCCAGCGCGGTGGTCCTGCTGGCTACCTGGCGCAGAGCTGCGAGGCCGGAAGCCTTTCGCTGGGTCGGCCTTGTAGCTCGAGGCACGGGCGCGTCGTCCCGACCAGGTCGACGTAGCCAGTCTCAAGCGCCTTCTGAACGGGGGCGAATATCCGATCGCGGTTCGTAGCGGTGGCAAGCCGCGTTCGCTACCCAGCTGTGATCCAGAAGGCCGAAAGTCCAGCTGAACTCGGTCATACTGCCGCTGCCATCGCGGTAGCACGCAGATCCTCCGATGATGCGTACATCGGGGTGAGTACGGCGGTATCAGCATCGTCGACGCCGAACCAGAGGATCCCACCGATAGGCAAGTCAGCCAGCTGCGCATCTGGGGCGATCAGGACGAAAGCTCGTCTGCTGGGTGTGCGATGGCACGCTCGTTGAAGTATTCCCGGCCTTCGCTCTGAAGTCGCGGGACGCCAGCGGCAGGGACCTTGTAGGCGCCAGCCCCGTCGCTTGGTCATCGAGAGTTCGGTGCCTTCGTAGCGATTGCGCATGCCCTCACGGACGTCGGCTAGGCTCACCTTGCGGTCGGGCGATGATGTACAGAGGCATGGTCGGAGGCGTCGCCCATGATGCTTCTTGTACTTGTCCATGCCCTTGTCGAAGGTGCGGAAGAAGCTCCATACACGAGCTTCGCAAGCTTACAGCCCTGCTGAAGTCGTAGGGATTGGTAGCCTCGAAGTCGAAGTCCTTGTCCCGCCTTTGAACCAACCATTTTCACGAGCGATATTCACGACGTCCTTTCTCGTACATGCAGTTCTTCTTGTCGCCGAAGCGATCTTGTGGATGCGAGCTTGCTAGCGGGAGCGCGATCGCCCCTGTCAGGATGCGGATAGCCACCCAGGGCAGCGCCCTTCTGCTTAGCCCTGCCGATGAGCTCCATGATCCAGACCTCGTTCTTATCGGCGATGGTGAAGGATCGCCGGAGCTGTGGTAGCTGTAGTCACGGACGAGATCCGTCATGATGCGGATGGCTTCACGGGCACTCGTGGAGCGCTGAAGGGCTACGTAGATGAGGCTACCGTAGTCCATGATACCCGTGGGGTCGTAGAGCCCTTGCGCCCGCCCCAAGTACTTTCGGTGATGACCTGATGCTCGTTCATGTTCCCACGACGTTGTAGGTGACAGCGCCTGAGGATATACCCCAGAGGCTTGCCCGTATCCCACTCGTGATCTGGGAGCATAAGCCCCTGCCCCACGCCCGGCGGATAATGGACGAGGTCACCGTAGAGGGGAGTGCAGTGTGGCCGAATAGCTGATCGCGACCGAGCCATCGACTCGAAGCCTTCTTGCCCACGATCGTCGGGAGCAAGCCTCAGCAGACGGCGCTGCCCAGCCCATGAGAGCCAGAGCGAAGCCTGCGAGGAGTGTAGTCTGTTTCACAGTGATTTTGATATGATAGTTGGAGAACAGCTGAGCACAGCTGAGATAACTACAGCCCAAGACAGTAAAGTTGCCCTTCGGCTCTCCATCCCACGAGGGCGGAGGAGCGGAGGGCAACTTCCTTAGGATAGGTAGCTTTTCAGAGCCCAGGCTTGATGAGAGCGACCCACTTCGATACGTTCGTCGGTGAGGTCGGACTCGCTAGCTTCTGTCGAGGCAGAGGCCGATGAGCTTACCATCCTGCTCGGTCTGCTGTAGCGTCGTAGCCGAGCCTCGGCCTCGTAAGACCGATGAAGGAGCAACCAGAGCTTGCTAGGCCTTCGTAGATCTTGTAGTAGCTCGCAGAAGCTGTCGGGAGCTATCAGACGTCACCGCAACCGGAAGAGAGCGGACCTCTCTGCCCGAGAGATCCTGCTTGCGAGCTTGGGGAGGAAGTCTCCCAGTCGTCCCTGCAGATCACCCAGGGCAAGTCGAGGAGCCGAGGAGGAGGACATCGAAGCTAGCGACGTCAGCAGCGTCAGCGCTTGCTACATCGAATACGTTTGCTTCTGCACCGAGGGCCTTAGCTGCAGCTGCTGAGCTACCCCAGAGGTGGAGCCTGTAGAGGAGCCGTAGAAAATACCGATCTTGCTCATTGTGCGATAGGACATTTTTGTGTTAGCAGTACATTGAGCCTGATACAAAGATAAGAGAAGTCTTGACCAACGTGCAAGTCGAGATCAGCTATTCACTTCGGCGAAGAATTCCTCATTGTCACAGGTACGTAGCATGAGGTTCTTTGACGTTCTCCATCGCTCGATAGGATCTATTTCCGAGAGCACTTGCGTACCGACCACATACGTGTCTGGGGTGGTCTGATCCTGCAGGAGGTCGTCACGGCGCGTGCTACTTGCCACGAGGTCGACAGCAGGATAGATACGCTTATTCGCCAGACGGCGGTCTAGCTGTAGCTCCATATTACCCGTACCCTTGAATTCCTCGAAGATGACGTCGTCCATCTTCGATCCCGTCTCCTGCAGGGCTGTAGCTAGATCGTCAGGCCACCACCGCCACGGATACATGCGGCGGCACCGAAGAAGCGCTTGGGCTTCTGTAGCGCATTGGCATCGACCCCACCAGAGAGCACCTTACCGGAGGCAGGCTGTACGGTATTGTAGGCACGAGCCAGGCGGGTGATCGAGCTCAAGGAGTATGACTACGTCCTGACCACTTTCGACCGCTACGCTTGGCCTTGCTGAGGACGATCCGGCGATCTTGACGGCGGCCGGCGGCTCATCGAAGGTCGAAGCGATGACTTCGGCATTGACGCTCGTAGCCATATCCGTCACTTCCTCGGGGCGCTCATCGATCAGGAGGATGACTGCGTAGACCTCGGGTGATTGGCAGCGATGGCGTTAGCGATATTCTTCAGGAGCATGGTCTCACCTGTCTCGGGCTGAGCGACGATCAGCCACGCTGCCCTCACCTATCGGAGCGAGAGATCGACGATACGCATAGCGATCTTGTCCTGGACGGCAGGGTTGTTGGGCGAAACGAGATGGAACTTCATCGGGGAAGATCGGCGTCAGATGATCGAAGGTACCTGGTCACGCATCTCTGAAGGTGTGCGACCATCCACACTGGCGATCTCGTCGAAGGGAAGTACTTTATCGCCATCCTGTGGGGGACGGATGAAGCCCTCGACGAGGTCACCTCAGCGCAGACTCCACTGGACGGATCTGCTGGGCCGAGAGGCAGATATCGTCGGGCGAAGGTAGATAGTTGTGAGTCCGCTGAGCGCAGGAAGCCGTAGCTGTCGGTAGGATCTCCAGCACCCTGATGCACCTCGAGGAGACCAGAGAAGTTGAACTCCTGTGGCTGCACACGTGTCGTAGCTTTCGGAGCGGTTGCTTGGTGGGCTGAGGCTCGGCGGAGCCACGACGCACCCTGGGCTGGGGGCTGAGACTGAGGTCGTCAGAAGGTAGAAGGACCTGATCCAGCACGGACTGCTGTCCTTGTGGCGGAAGACGATGCGCCCAGGACTCACGTGAGCAGCTGCTGGGGCGGTCTCGGTCTCCGAGGCGGAGCTCAGTCATTCACAGCGGGCGCTACGGGCCTGACGGGTGTGACTCGGGGCTTAGCCTCGGCGGTCTTGACGGGAGCGTGAGCCAGAGCCACGTGCCTCACGGATCGGCTTCTGAGCCTTGGGGCCTTCGGCGGGGATGAGATCTGAGGAAGCCTCCGACCTCCGAAGCCTTCGGCGACGGCAGAGATGGCCTGCTGGCGAGCCAGGAGCTCTGCCTCTGCTGGGGCGACCACGCTTGCGCTTTGGGGCGCTTCGCCTTCGTGTCGAAGAGGTAGATGCCTGGCGGGCCCAGAGCCTTCGGCGGGCTGAGCGGGTCACCTGCAGGCGCTTCAGAAGGAGTGCCTTTGTGGGGACGACCAGGCTTGCGCTTGACGGAGTGGTCTCCGCTACGGTGACGGCCTGCTGGTCGAGGATCTCACAGATCAGTTCACGCTTATCGGGAAGGAGTCGGTAGAAGCCGATCTCACGGGCGATCCCACGGAGCTCGTCCAGGCTTTTGTATTGGAGAGCCCAGTATATTATATCGTTGCATAAGATTCACTGCATTTGTGTGATCTCTAGTCCAGGACTGGTCAGTCTCTGTGGAGAGTGACCACCAAGTCTCCACCGCTCGGAGCCATGGAGCTCCAGGAAGCAGCTAGGATCTAGTCAAAAATGTCAGATAAGAAGAAAGTTCGTCAGAAGAGACAAATGAATGGAATAAGGAGAACCAGGGCTACCTGATCAATAGAGAGATAAAAAGCATCAGGGGGATGAAGGGGAGCTTTAGGTGTGATTGAGGCTGATTCGAACCTCAGGACCGATAGCTAGAAGTTATTGCTCTATCCAGCTGAGCTGCCCAACCAATCCTTGATGTGTCATGTACCTTCAGCACCAGGGCTTGGTGAGCCGGTTCACCTTCCTTTTTCGTAATCGTGGTGCAAAGGTAATTAAATTTCTCGGATCCTCCTACCCTCCGTCGGCTAGTCGTCGGAGGGGAGAGAGCCCTCACACGACCTTCGGAGGCGATTCCGCTGGGGTGAAAGAGACCTACGGTAGGTCGTCATCACGACCCACATGTATGTCGTCATCGACGACCCAGGCTGATCGCGACCACCGTAGGTCGTTTTTGGGGACTCTGCAAACGCCCTAGGCATCAGGCCCATGAGCCGCCTCCGACGACAGAGGGAGGTGAGCACGCTATTGCTCCAACCCTCCCCATGCGCTTACTACAGCGAGGAAGGCTCATCGATCGCACGCTTCAGCCCTGAGGCATCGATAGCTCTCTGAGGGGCCTTCCAGTCGCCCTACCGAAGCGGAAGGTGACACCGAGGCTCACGTTGGAGAGCGATAGGTCTGACTGTCGATCTGCCTCGATCCCTCGGAAGTGAAACTCGTGCGCCTATATTCCCCGAGGCCCCAGGGCGCTGGCAGCGAGAGGGAGAAGGTGAGCTCGTCCGTCGAGCAGACTCTTCTCGGCGGAGAGATAGGTGAGGGCTCGCGATGTGCGGGAGTGAAGGTGGTCATTATTGTAGTTCACCGACGCATTGAAGAACCAGTTCGTCGAGCAGGAGGCTTACACTGCCCGCGCACTGCAGTCCCCAGCCTCGCTGGCGCATTGAGCCGAGAGCCCGTAGGTGACTTGAGCTGGTAGTCCGAGTACTTCAGCCCGGCATAGACCTGAGATTGACGCCTAGTCGAAGGCAGAGGTACGGAAGGTGCTCGTGAGCGAGGAGAGGCGACCCTCGCCAGCGTTCTCGAAGGTCGAGAGGTTGGGCGTCGTCGTCGAGATCCCGGAGATGAGAGTCCTGAAGCACCCCGCGCGAGGCTGGAGACAGAGGCGACTTTTCCCCAGCTCTTCCCTAGGAGAGCGACCAACTAGCTCGTCTGAGGCTTGAGGTTGGGATCCTGCTCGGCGTTCCAGCTCACTGACGAAGTACTCCGTGAGAGGGAGACACCCGGGCGAGAGATGATCTCGGTCGAAGCCTCTGTGCCGAGTACCACTCTTGGAGTAAGCCAGCGCCACATAGATGAAGCCTGAGTAGTTACGCCGGTTCGCCTCCAGCCCGTAGCGTCCCCATTCATTGCGAAGCAGGAAGTAGAGGCTTAGCCTTAGCTAGTAAAGTTGTCCTTGAGATAGAGCTGTCCTGCGTCATCTGGTGGGGCTTGGCGCTTCTCTACGACACGTGGTGGAGGAGGCGCACTGAAGCGAAGCGCATCGCCGTCCTGAGTGAAGGGAAGTTCATCGTGGTCGTAAGCGACGTCCCCGACGAAGTAGCTCATACGAGCAGAGTAGTCGCTCGAGACACCTCACGGGTCTGTGCCTCATTGACAGAGCCCTGAGCCCGCACTAAGAGACTTTGTTCGGGAGCGGAGCTGATAGGAGAGGATCAGATTAGCTGTATGCATCGGGATTGCGCCCGATGAGATACTCCCTGCCTCTTCCATACCGAGGCCAGTGATCGACTGCCTGCGGACGCTCTTTTCGTAGCCAAAGAGGAGAGTGAGAGGGAGGCCTTGAAGCGCTCAGAGAGGACGGCGTTGAGTACGCCTCAGCATTATACTGCATGTCACTGGTATTGCTCTGTATACGAGGACCCTCTACCCTATTGCGGGCGTACGGTGTCGCGGATGCCGCTTGTTCGTAATCACCGAGCCTAGGTCACCAGGTCAAAGGGTCTCACTGAGGTAGGACAACGAGGCTGACGATGTATCCTCATTGATCAGCCAGCACTCATACCGGAGCTCTCCCTTGAGCGCCCACCTAGATGCTTTCCCTATAGATATAGATAGCTCCGCCACCCGAGCTACTAGCTGACGTCGCTGGGACGCACCTCTACCTGATCGATATCTTTGAGCGTCGAGTTGGCTCGAGAAGCGCCTCGCTGATGGCAGGTACCTCATCGACGTAGATAGCTCACCTGACCTCGCGAGCCAGGGATCGAGTAGCTTCCACCTCGTAGATGAGGTCGGGGATACGCTGTGGCACAAGCCTTAGCTGAAGAGAGCAGCACTCCGTCGATCCGGTAGGTCGTCCTCGGCATTCATTTGTCCAGAAAGGGCGGGTAGCGACGATCTTTCACCCCTCGAGGGTGACCATTCAGGCGGATGGTGTGCTAGGTGGGCTCAGCTACGGGCAGAGAGTGTGCGTATCGACTGCAGCGCCACCAGACCCATTTCGAGCCTCAGGAGGAGCAGTTGCGGGGATCGGACAGCTGTAGCGACCGGACTTTGTCGGTGTACCTCGATGCTCTTTATCTGCCTGCAGAAGGAGAGCCGGAGCGAAGCGGAGTCTATCCCCTGTCGAGGGTGAGGATCTTTAGTTCGAGCCTCCTTCCTCTTTGGGCCGAACTAGTGAACCAGCTCCGAGGACGAGGGCAAGCCCTAGGAGCAGGCGTGCGGAGAGCGGAGGTGAGTCGTGCTAATCTTCATACCCGATACTTAGATGAGGTAGAGAGAGGTGAGTTGCAAGTCTGCTTTTTCTACCTACGAAAGTGGCTGACTTTCTGGTACAGGATCTGCAAGACCGCTTCTCCAGCCACTCGATAGCACAAAAGGCGGGGTGCTCCCTGCCAAGATCTCCGTGCGCAATATAGAAGAGGATGGGGAGACACGCACCCGTGCCCGAGGGACAGCTTCCTATCCTCCCCATCCCCTTGGGGTGAAGAGCAAGCGCCTTCCAGCTCTTCCTCAGGATCCTATAGAAGTCCTGCGGTGTACTGAGATGCTCCAGTGAGCACTCGGACGCTTACCGGCGGGAGGTAGTGGCATGTGCGACAGCCTGCTCCCTGTAGCTGACGAAGGAGCTCGGGATCTCGGCGGATGAGTCGGCGCAGACAGCGTCCGGCGTAGCCTGGCTTGCAGTGGGGGAAGTAGAGGGTAGCTCTTCACAGCATAGCGCTCTGAACTCAGCGGGGGTACCTCGCACGAGGCTTGTAGGTGTTTTCATTGTGCGCGATAGTGATAATAAATGAATATAGGGTGCGCAAGCCCTTCCTCCCTAGGCACGCCGGCATGATCCGATAGCGAGGGCAGATCGTGAGCTCTCATGAGAGCTCTCATGAGCGTCTTCAGGGGGACTGAACCTGGCGCAAAGGAACGACAATTCTCCCCTCAGATCAGTGCGTCGCTTAATAAACATTTTAGCGATCTCGGTGCCCTCCCACCCCTCGGGACGGGGAGAATTTCGAAGGCAAAGAAGAGGCTCTCCTGCCCTGTAGCGCGGGGACTTCGAGGGCATCAAATAAAAGCCACAGGGTCGGTCGACCGACCCACCGTGGGTCAGCATCGACGACCTGCGGTAGTAGTGACGACCCTACCGTAGTCCTTTCTTGACCCCTCTGGAAGCCCTTCCCTAAAGGGCTATCGAGGGAATGCCTTCGGCAGGGCAAATCTGAAGGAAGATCGGGTGTGAAGAATCAAAACTTTCTTAACAAAATTTGGTAATTCAGATTCTTCTCACTGTCTCTGTGAACCCTGCCTCAGAGACGAGCGAGTGCACTCTCAAAGCAAACAACAAAGGCAATCCAACAAGCTACAGTATGAATCAAACGGTCAGTGACATATGAATATCGGGGTCGGCACAATGATGTGCACCGACACCATGTGGCGTCATCCATAGGCGAAGCGATCAGGCTGTGATCTCGAGATAGACATACACGGATAGACGTCCTTTCTATCCCGAGTTTCTGGAAAGCGCTTCCATGGTGAATCCTAGAGAAGCGCTGCTGCATCCACACAACCAACGAAATAAACAAGCAGTCAATGAGAGTTTACTATCCCTCCTGCTTCTATTCCTCCCGGTAGGAATATCCTGGGCTCAGAAGAAGCGGGTCTCCGTCACCGGCCTGATCCTGGCCTCGAGAACAATGAGCCGATCGATGGCGCATCTGTCCTCTGCGTGCTGAGTTCCCCATGGCGGTACTCAACCGGCCAGGACGCTTCCACCACCCCGCCCAGGCGCCAGCACCCCATCTCCTACATCGGCTACGCGCAGACCGTCGCCCTCACGGGTCGTGAGCTACGTGTCGTCCTGCAGAGCACCGAGAAGACGCTCGACCCCAGTGGTCTCTGGCCGGCACATCAGCGACGCTCCTCACTCACCGGCGCTAGAGCAGTGTCAGGGCTCGGCGATCGCCAGCGCCAAGGTCGAGTCCGTCGACAAGGCCCTCGCTGGTAAGGTGGCAGGCGCACGTGTCACCTCGCAGACAGGGAGCCTGGTGCTGGGACCCTTTCCAGATCCGTGTGTAAATCGGGGTATCAACGGGACGACGGAGCCTCTCACGTCGTAGACGGTGAGCCCTCACTGCTGGTGACCATGTCGTGGTCTAGTCTCTCCAACATCCTCGCCTCCATCAATCCTGAGGGACATCGAGTCGATCTCGTGCTCAGGATGCAGCTCCGCTTCAGCTCTACGGCTCCGGCTAACAACGGCGTCGTCACTCCACGACCAAGCGTCGGTAAGCAGGCGAGACCAACTTCCTTCAAGGCAAGCACAGGCTCTCCCAGCTGGCTACCAATTCCTTCAGCGATGAACGCCACCAAGCCTTCGACTACCAGCGTGAAGCCTTCATCAACTTGAATCCTCTACAAGCAGGATGCTATACCTCCCACCGGCGCAACGTATGCCAATCGATGCGTCTCTACGTAGCAGGCCGAAGCTACTCGTCACCGATAGCCACATAGCATCGAACGACTATAGCTTCGTCAGAGCGAAAGACCGTAACCGACTGGAGGAAGAACTCCGGCACGGGCAGACTCAGCGATGTCTCCTTCTCGGCAAATGGTGGGTACCTGAAAGGCTCCCGCTACTTCGCCTCCTCGGCTACAACGATCAAGAGTATCGCTCCACGGGAAGCCTCCCTACTCGGGTCTGTGAACCTCGACAACAAGGCCACCAAGTGGCTCGACCTCTCCTTCAAGGGTCAGGTGTCCTATACCTGCTCAGCAGGGTATATGGGTGACAATAGCCGACAGAGCAGTGCAGCCCACCCACCCTAACCCGATCTCGCCTCGTCTCCGCCCCGACCAGCCTGTTCGTCTCTGCTGATGGGAGCTGCAATCCTGCCTGCACCAATCACGAAGCGTGGGACAATCCGACTGTCGAACTGATCCCGATCGAGTGCTCAATCAGCTGCAACCCTCCAGATGGACTGCTGCCAATGACAGATCACCGACCACCCTCTCCTTCAAGACGACTAACTCCATCGAGCGCACCTGTCAAGAGCAGCTATCACAAGCCCTCTGACCTCCGACCCCAGTGCTCTGTAGGTGACAGGTGCATACGTCTCACATGAACTTACCGTCAAGACGACCTCCAACGCTACTGAACAGCAAGACTTGACCGCCACCACGTCGACGCACTCGCTGGGTATCGAAGCCCAGTCCTTCGAGTACGCTCCGCCACGGCTTCGCTGTGAATCAAGTACTCGACCTCCAAGCTCAAGAGCTCGCAACTGGACAGGTAGTCGACAGCGAAAGCACCACTAGCAGCTTCCTCCTTCCTACCTCGGACGACTCAACTACAACTGCAATAGCTCTACTACGCAGGTCTGAGCTCTTCGTAACGACATCTCCTCTAAGCTCGGGAAGAACAACCGCTCCGATCCCTGTGCAGCTTCGGGCACCATGGCGCCTGGTCGAAGCTCTACTCACGGGACAATAAGTTCATCACTGACGCTAAGCTCCGTGCCTCCTATGAGTACAATGGCAATCTCCTGATGCAGAGTACTCCTGGAGGGTCTCACCTTCGGCGGTAGCATGGACACCAGTCTGCCATCATCCTCCAGCCAGCTGGCTAACCTCGATCTAGGCTGGGAAGAGAGCCAGCCTCAATGCCCACTTTGAGACCTCACACTGGCTAAGCGCTTCACCTCGGCATCGAGCCTGACAAGTACACGACTAACCTCCCATGCAGTGCATTGTCTCCTGCAACCACGCGTGACTACCTATCAGGACTATAGCGGGGAGATCTCCAACCGTGGTGTAGACGACTCAGTCCAGCCTGACCCACCTTCCTCCAATAGCTCCGCTGGGATCTCGACTTCTCCTCACGAAGATCCTGCTCGTGTCGAGGCCTCTGCCCAATGGCGACATCATCAGTGGTCCCAATAACATCTGCCTCCCATCGTGCAGGGAGTGATGTTCCACCTTCACCCCTCACTATGTCGGTGTAGACCAGGCTTCAGGCTGGAAGTTCCTCATCGACCTCTAGGCCTGGAGAGCCCAGACAATATCACCCACAACCACAGAGGCAGGGTCGGCCCCTCTGGGTCTGCTTACACCAAGGTCTGCAGTGGTCTCTACCAACAGCCTATCGTACGGTGGTTTCACTCTGAGCGCACTCTGATCGGCTATCAGTTCGGGGGCTACATCTACGACCACTTCGATGCCTTTGCTACTCGCTGATGGCAGCGCTCCCGCTTCGATCAACGCCAGCAAGGAGCTCGTAGGCAGCTCACTGACTCCCTACCAACACCGGTGCCTGAATCCTCACCCATCTTCTGCTCAACCCTGCGTGAGTGGTGGCACATCGACCCGCCAGCTCCACTCTTCGGACTTCATCCAGTTCAAGGAAGTAAAGCCTCAGCTACCGTCTACCCGGAGAGCCCGACTGAGACCCTGCATGGATCAGCTAGCCTCTCTGACGGCTAACAACCTCATTTCTCTACCTGGCATGAAGAATAGAGAGACTCGAAGCAGCTCAGAGCCGCTTCTGCCTGACATCCTGCCCGCTGCACCATCAGCTGTGCCTCAACGTTGGTTTCTAACTCTCAATCCCAGCATTTCCCTTATGAAAAGATTCTGCATTATACCTCCTCTCTGCTGCCTTCCCTTACCTCTTGCGGTGGCAGCTCGAACAGGTGCCTTCCTCCTCTCGTAAAGCCGAGGATCAGTCCATCGAGACCGTCAGCGATCTGAGCTAGCAGTCAATGGAGTCTACGCCGCACTAAACAACCAGTGGATACAGCGGGCGAGACCGCCCTCTATGCCGATGTAGAGGAGGAGACATCGAGGCCATCTCGACAGGCAACAATCAGACGCTACCCTCCATCACCTTCACGCACAAACGAACTCCTCCATCTCGGATGGAGCCTATCTAGGTATTCTCGACATCATCGGGCCGTGTCACACATCCTCAGTACGCTCCGAGCATCGCCGAGACTGCGCCCCAAGCCGACAAGGCCCGTGCGATGACCACATCGGTCAGCTCTATGCGCGCCGAGGGCTTGCACACCCAGAGCTTGCCCGCCTCTACTGCTACATCCTTCCTCAGGACACTGTGACGCTAAGTACCCGCGGTACCCATCATCAATCAGGTATTCCCCGGCAGCCATCAGTTCCAGCGCCTACGCCCGTGAGACGACCGACTGCTCATCTCCGACCTGACGAAGGCACTGAGCACGCTGGAGCAAGCAGAAAGATCGCTAACTCAGGTAACCTCAACTACTGGGCTGCGGCAGGGCTTCTGGCCTGCATACCTCTCCCCAATGCGATTGGCAGTGCCACAGCACGCCAGCGAGTGATCAGCCCAGTGACCAGTTTCACACCCCAGAGTGCCTCACAGTCTGGTCGAAGACCGGCACGTCAGAGTCCTCTTGAAGTACTCACCACGGACAAGGACGCAGGGCGCTCAATAGCACTGGGAGCTATACTAATCCGTGGCTATGCTAGAGTTCGGCACCTCGGAGGCCTCTCTCTTGGCTTGAGCAACTGCCAGACGACATCCGCACCCAGAGTATCACCGAGCGAGCTAATGCCGATGGTGGCAACAAGGGCACTATGCTATCAAAGCTACCCAGACAGGCGGGTGCCAGCTCGCCCCACAGAGTGAATAATAGCTTCAGCTGTCATCACGTCTCTACTGAGCTTCCCACCTCATAGCCGCCGAAGCCCATGTCCAAAGGGTGCATTGCTGCGGGATGGCAAGAACTGTAACTTGACTACTAGCACACTCCACTCGTACACCAGCGCCACCTCAGCTACACGGCTGCCTACCCGTGATCTCGAGGGACATCCTCAGCAGGCTGACGTATCGATGGCTCTTCTGCGAGGCGCCATCGTCTTCGGACCGAGTCCTGGCAACAAGAAGAACACATCACCAGCTGGCAGTACATCCCCATCGGTAACGAACTCAATTACCTCGATGCTCAGCCTCCTCATCCGATCTACCCGAGGCGATGAGAAAGAATATCTCTAGGACCTGCTTGTCCTACGTGCAGCTAAACAACGCCCACCCTGTCCACTGACACCAGCCAGCATAACTTTTGCCTCGATCGTCCCTCACGACGATTGAGGGGCCTTTCACCACTGCGCTCACAAGGCGCTGCAGTGCCACCCTATGCCCAAGTACACACAGCTAGTACGCACGAAGAAGCGACCCTCCATCACCGGTGGTAAGGATGGTGACTACACCCTCCCGGAGCACATCACAGATCTTTCCATACTAGAAAATGGGACCACAGCGAGGCATAAGCCGCGATCACTACGACTCAGTCATTCTATTTGATTTGTGAGGCAGACCGCGTCTTAGACGTGAGACTCTGGATCACACGCACCAGTTCGGCGTGAAGCTGCTACTGATCTGCTCCGCCCCTCTCTCAGTGCAGCGCTGAGCTCTTGGCACAGCCGACGACGAGACTCTCAGGCGAAGCACTCGCTCGTCAGCGCGTCTCTACTACACCAACGCAGAGATTTCCCAGCACTTCGGGTGGGTAGCCCATCATCCGATGACCAGCAGTTTGCCAGTACATATCAGAGTCCTCATCCACAGCAGAGCTATTGCTTCGCCGAGCTTAACTTTCGTCTCACTCTGCTGCATGACACCAGGGCTCATCATGGCAACTCATGTCTCACCCTCGAGGCTGCGAAGAGGCGGCAGGCTCTTCAGCTAAGTGACGATCTCATCAGATAGCCTCTATTAGTATCGGTGATGAAGCTCGCCCAAAGTCGCTCTGACGAGCTAATGATCCGCTCGACACGCCTCGCATCGAGCTTTCTGTCAAAGATATCTCGTCCCGGGAGCAGAAGGGGCGCTCAGATCTCGTCTTGGAGTAGCCAGGCATGCAGGCGAACTTCCGTTGCGATGAGGAAAGATCTGATCTCGACCTCGCTCCCAGACCCACGGATCAGTTCACCGCGGTATCTCCAAGGTCATCAGTAGCCAGCCCGGTCGTACATGCGCCAGCGAGGCGGTCTCGCTGACGAGCCCGGCGTAGCGCTTATCGAGAGCATCGCCTAGCCGTCCGAGAAAGCTGAAGACTTGTGACGAACGGCGCTTGGTCGCCACCCGCCGCTGATGTAGCTTGTATATTGAAGTGCTGGAAGAGAATAAGAGGTCCGTATGAAGGCGCAGCGTCGCTCAGTAGATCAAAGGACGCACCTGCTCCAGCTGAAGGTCCAGCACTCGCAGCATCCGACGCAGACTGGCTCGCGAGGGACATTCCGCTGCGCAGGATCCCGATGATGCCTCGGGCTAAAGGCCGCCATGTAGACGCTGTCCTGCTGGGAGAGCCGGCGGTCTATGCAGGCGCCGACGTCGTCACTACCTCCGAGATGAGCTGATAGTCCCGTGAGACGATGACTCGAAAGGCACGACATGCTCTGCTGAGCTTGATGTGCCATCTGCTGACCGCGGCGAAAGGATCTTGCGGTGTCCCCCGGCCGTGACATCTGAGAGCAGTGTGCTGACGCTCGTCTCCGGAAAGTCCTGCAGCCAGACCGCCTCTGGGATCGAAGCCTCACTCACCGCCCGTGCAAGCCAGACTGTCGGTGATCGAGAGATGAGAAACGCTGTCGTGAAGGAGAGGTAATGCAGTGGCATCGAGAACATTCGTCTTCGCTGATCAGGCCCGATGGAAAGCGGTTCATGCCCGGGCGAGAAGATGCGAGGCCAGAGGCATGCTCGCGAAGTTGAGGATGTTGCAGTCGGTCGAGGATCACGAGTGAGGGTGTTGCTGGGTCCGAGGCATTGCGAGGCCATCTGCTCCTTGGTCAGGTTGCAAACCTGCAGGCTGCAGAAGATATTCCTCTCGCCCGGAGGCACGTATCGTCGATGGTATAGTTCGCTCGGAGCGAGGACTCTAAGTGTCCATCTTCTCCTCGAGCTAGATGGTCCGCAAGCGCTACATCGAGGACCTGATGGGAAGGGGATGAGGTTGATACGGCAGGATACCACGCAGTAGGCGGGCTAGCTCAGGCACGTGCCCTCAGACATTGACTCCGTCGAGAGACGATGTACTCGAAGGACACTCTACGCTGGCCTCAGTAAGTCTGCCTCCACGGATCGATCTGAAAGAGTATCCACCAGGAGGACGCCACTCGGCAGGCATGAGCTCTGCTACGCCCTTCATGGAAGGTTGAAGCGCTCACCGCCAGATGGCAGGTCGTCTCCGAGAGGAAGCGCTCCAGGCCTCAGACGCACTGCAGTGTAGAGAGCGTGACCACGCTGGGCGACCAAGCCAGCCCCCAGGAAGCCGTCGCCACCTCGGTGCTCTCCATCACAGTGACAGCGTTGTCCTGATGGTTCGCTATCCCCATATAGACGATGAAACGTCAGGGAGAGGGATTCTTCGACTGAGAGTACCCTGATTGATGATCTCACGCCTGTGGAGATTCCCCTCAGCCTCCTGCTTGCCCGTCATGCAGAAGAGGCAAACGTCTTACAGCCTGCACTGCCGAAGAGATGCAGAGCGATCGCCCGATCCTTTGTCTGGGATGAACACGGCTTCGATGGGTCCGCCCATGGCACGACCTGGAAGAGATAGCTACGTGTACCATCCTGGGAGAGCTGACTCGCGAAGACGCGAGCACGCACGCCCCACCGGTGCGCGCAACGGAGAGGAGATGCTCGATTGGCCTTGAGAGATTGGTCATCTCGTCGATGACTGGAGGTGACATGCGTCGTGGAAGCCACTGTGTGATCTGCTTCCTCGTGGAGCGGCGCATCCCTAGGAGATGACTGGGTCGAGTCCAGCTCCTCCTCAAGGTGCAATGGCCTAGAGTATGCTTGCCCTTGCAGGCATTCTGTCGGACAATCGCGTAATGCAAAGGCTGCCCGTAGGTTGTATTCCTCACAGACAGCCTATAGGGTATAACTTGGATTCGGAGGCGAGGTTGTCCCTCTGAAGTCGTCCTCGAGGAGAGATCAAGGTGCTACTGGTGAAGCGACCGCGGTTGTCCTTGATCTTGAGATTCCTGGATGACGTTTAGCGAAGCGACCCGCAGCTGTGCCTGACGAGCGCAGCAGCTGCTTAGCGATCTGTGCGCTCGACGGCGGCTGGACTCGTTAGGGCGTGGCAGCGCGGGGCTGTGCTACCATGACCTCCAGCGTTGTTGGCAGCGAAGGGCTTGGAGAGCTTACGCCATGGGAGTAGTCATCGCTACGCCGTTGAAGGTAGCAGGCTCGCTACCTCGGACGATATAGTTGACATCCACGAGGGTGTCGACCGCTCGAGTCCTGGACTCCGTAGCATAGGCGTCGAGGCGAGCGAGGTGCTTAGCCGAGGTTCTTAGCCAGCATCTCTGCCTTCTTCTTACCCGAGAGGTGAGCGACGATCTCTTCACGGACAGCGGAGAGAGGAGCTATGCCTGCAGGGGTGTGCTTGACGACCGTGGGGATGACGAGGTAGTCAGTGCCACAGGTGTAGAGCTTCTGCCCTACTTCACCCTCCTTAGCATTGAGTGCCCAGCTGATGACCTGGCGAGAGCTAGGTATCTGCCCAAGGGCAGGAGACTGCGTGGAGATGGGGATATGCGAGACGACGCTGAAAGCCCTCCTTCTCAGCCTTCTTAGCCACTGGCTCGAAGCCACCGCCACCGCCGAGGATGCGGTTCATCGCAGCATACTTCTCATTGTACGTCTCAGAGAGAAGGTCGCAGGGATAGAGATGAAGTCACCTGATAGGACTCTACAGCGGGCTGAGGGTTCTCAGCACGGACGAGCACAGAGATAGGAGCACGTCCTAGGCGAACGACCGTACCGACGGGTACCTTGTACAGGGTGTCGAGGTTGAGACCAGAGCCCTGAGCGATCTGGATCAGCTTTGGGATTCGGAGAATAGCACGACCATACCACTAGCGGTTAGGGCAGCTGGATGAGACCACCGCCAGCAGCGCGGTGCTCTGGTCGAGGCTGTGCTTCTCAGCCAACTCGGCGAGCTTTGCTCCAGAGTTGAGCTGAGCCACGATGCTATCGGCACGCGCCGGGCGCTGCCGTCGCTCAGACTGATCATGCATGACAGAGACACTGCAGAGGCAGCCATCTTCTTGCCGACTGAAAGCGACGACTATCCGTAGCGATCGCTCACGAGGCTGAGGGATCGTTGACTGCACCAGCTTCAGATCACGCCGACGAAGAAAGCGGACCTGCTCCGGCATTCTAGGCCAAGTTCGTCGAGTTCAGCGCACCGGTGAGGAAGGGTCTTAGAGACGAACTTGCCGAGGTCGATGACAGCCACGAGGTACCTCTTCGATGTTGGAGGCGAGCGCGCGAGTGCGAAGCTCGGCGGCAGCCTTGTTCTTCTCGTCAAGCGCCACCTTGTGGTCCATAGCTGGCGGGGGCACGACCGCCGCGAGCTGATGTGGCTGACTTCCGGTCGGCGGATGCTGCATCCATGTGAGTCGATGGTCGTCTGTCGTACTGCTTTCTTTCTCGCTTCGTCGCTTTAGGGCTTAGCGGCTCGGTCGGTGATCATAACGCGGCGGAGGCACGCACCAGAGCGATGCTACGGCTCTCCTTGCGCCGAGGGCGAGCTCACGGTACTACGTCGTTGATCTTGTGCCAGGTACGTGAGACGAGGGTCGTGAGCGCTACTGCTGCAGACACGCTGAGAACTGAACACTGCTTCGACTGCGTTTGCTCGAACTGGCTGCTTGGCCTGCAGGAGCCGAGCACACGCTGTTCGGGACAGGGGCAGCCTGGATCTGCCTTATCGGAGACGCTTGATCAGATCGTTGATCTGCTGACCGTCCGTCGGCCTGAAGAACTGCGAAGCCGGTGGCGAGGGCGACCCCTTCCACGAGGAGGGGCGTAGAGTAACTTTCGTCACAGAACGCCACATCAGACTGCGAGGGGTCACCTCGCGACGCACTACTTTCAGAAGATATTGCCTACCTGAGCCAATTGATTTGTTCAGCTGCATGCGTTGTTCGTCCAGGAGAGCTGCTGACCCTGAGCCTGGCTTTGCAGTCTGAGCTCTTTGAGACGCACGCTACTACTTCGATCGAGCATCATCTTTTGTCATCGATAGAGAGGGCTGTGCAGCTCGCTCTGCTCCAGAAAGGTTCGACCGCGCTGGTGAAGAGGGTCACCGACGACGAAGCCCGCCAGGGCGATACCCGATGACGACGACCAGCAGGACGAAATGACTTCGGATACTTCAATACTGCCATTGTCTGTGCCTATAGGGTGAAGACAGTGTTTATATTTTCAAAGTGCTTGACGACGAAAGACGCAAACACTCGGACGAATATCAAACGGCTGTGCCTGGAGCGTCTGACACCTCCCTGCTCCTCCTCGAAGAAGACTCCCTTCATATCGCCCCAGACACGCTTCGCCGATCACGATCCGCATGCCCTCCCGACAGAAGGGAGGACGTACCGTCAAACCTCTCCGACCAGGACGAAGACACAGCCCTTCGCTCACTCAATATCCTCTCCTCTCTCACTCTACAAAAGCAAAGCGGGTGATCATCCCTATTATTATGGTATAGCCACAACCCATCGGCGAGAAGAGCCCAGAAGGAGGCCGCGCACCCCAAAATGGGACCTACGGTGAGTCGCCTTTGCGACCTGCACAGTGGGTCGTCATCTGACCTACTGTAGCTGTCAGTGACCCACCGTAGGTCGTGCTGCCCTCTGCGACACCCTCCCAAAGAAGGCAGGCAGCCTTCCCACCACGAAATGCCACACTTACTGAAGGGCTGAGGCAGACGCTTCGCTCAGACCGGGAAAGAGTCAGGAGAAAAACGACCGAGGATGAATGTCACTTTTCGAAGAACTCAGAAGGAGGATAAAAGGGGGAGGCTCGAGGACGGAGGAGAGCCGTCCGTGGGGAAACAGCTGAGCACCCAGAGTGCTAGCCCACCTTCTAACCAAGTGAGGAATACTGTGACCTCTTCGAGGTCAGCGTCGGTGATGTTGTCATCACGTGACTGAGAGGAAGAAGCGAGCCAGCGCCTGCGCCAGCCGTAGGATCAGCGGTAGCACCCGGCAACGTTGGCGATGGTTGTACATCTCTTCGCGCAGCTGGAAAGGCAGACTGCGCGCCAAGGGTGAAAGGCAGCGTCTATACTGTCGAGGCTCTGAGCCGTGTACACCTTGAGACTAGCGAGCGCAGATTCGGCCAGCTAGCCTTCTTGTCCGTGGAGAGCTTGTCACCGAATTCCTCAGTTGCTTTTCCGTCTGGAAAGATGAGGCTATCGGCGTGGTTGAGCTTAGAAGATACGTTCGGTCTCCTTTCTTGTCAGCTTCGGCGTTGGCTGCTGACCTCGTCCTTCATACGCCGGATCTCCAGCATCTGACGAGCCGCTGAGGCTTCGATGCGAGATCAACTGGCCGTTTGCAACTGCCGCCTTTGATCCAGAGCGGTGACATTGAGGATGCACGTGTGAGCGTCGATATCGAAGGTCACTGATCTGAGGGCGTCTGACGAGGAGAGAGCTACCTCGAGCTTGAAGCGCCCGATGCTCTTGTTGTCCCTAGCGAGGAGCGCTCACCGCCAGGACGTGGATCTCTACTCGGGCTGGTGTCGACAGCCGTGGTGAAGATCTCGCTCTCTTCGCAGGGATGGTCGTAGTTCGCATCGATCAGGCGAGTCATCACACCACCCATCGTCTCGATACCGAGAGAGAGAGAGTACGAGACAGAAGGACATCCTTGACTCTCACCGGTGAGTACACCACCCTGGATAACAGCACCTACGGCGACGACTTCATCGGGGTTAACTTTAGATGTCTACGAAAGATCTTTCTACGATGGCCTGGATAGCAGGGACACGTGTAGAAACCCCGACGAGGATGACTTCGTCGATCTCGCTGCGTGAGAGACCCAGTCACGAAGAGCCGTTCACAGGGAGCGACACAAGCCTGGATCAGACGACGGCGTTGCCTCGAACTTGAGCACGAGTCAGCGTGCGTACCAGGTGCTTGTGATACCGCCCACGGGCATGATGTGGGAGGTTGACCCGTAGCGGTCGTGCTAGATAGCTCGATCTTTAGCCTTCTCCAGCAGCCTCCTTGAGACGCCGCGTGACAGCATCCCTGGCGGAGGTCTACGCCTTCATCTGCCTTGAATTCGTCAGCGAGCCAGTCGATGATCACGTGGTCGAGTCATCACCACCAGGTGCGTATCCCCCGTTGGTCGAGCGAACTTCGAAGACGCCATCCCTCTGAGCTCGAGGATCGAGATATCGAACGTACCACCTGAGGTCGAAGACGGCGATCTTCATATCCTATACTTTTGTCTCAGGCTGTGGCGAGCGAAGCAGCCAGTGGGGTTCGTTGACGATACGGCGACGTTGAGCCCGCGATCTCACCAGCTTCGCTTTGCAGCGGCTGACGCTGAGCGTCGTTGAAAGTAAGCAGGTACGGTGATGACGGCATCCCGTCACTTCGCGCCGAGGTAGTCCTCAGCGGTCTTCTTCATCTTCTGCAGGATGATCGCGAAGATCTCCTGAGGAGTATAGAGCGTCACGTCGATGTCGACACGAGGCGTAGCCGTTAATCGCCACGGGACTACGCTGTAGGTACACGCGTTGCTTCGTCGACCTGTGCGAAGTCTCACCGCATGAAGCGCTCGATCGAGTAGTCGTCTTCGTGGGGTTCGGTGATAGCGCGGCCGCTTGGCACGGGATCCTCACCTTACGTTCGCCGCCGTCGATGACATGAGCATGACAGAGGAGTCGCACGCTTACCTTCGCTAGTCGCGACCGACGACAGCGATTCGTTCCTTCGAGTACAGAGACACAAGCTTGTTGTTGTCCTGGAGGTCTATTCCAATGATCTTTCCCATAATATTCTCCTATTGTTGCTTTTATATTTTACTTGACTATATGTTTTGCGAGCGGGCGCCTTTCAGTCTTCACCTAACCAGGCTCGTTTGTCCACGACCCTCTAGGAGGGAGGCGAGGCGATGCCTATCGAGGATTCTAACATGCTTACCTCACGCTCACTTAAGCAGAAAAGCGTAGAGCCAAGCAAAAACTGGACCTAGGTCGGACAAGAGTTGGCAGAGGAGCACTATGCAGAGCCTGTCAGGCAGCCTGGATTTTCGTACGGTACTCTAGATTTCTGCACGTCTCCCACACCCTCCCAGTAAAGCCAGATATCGCGGGACTGACGCGGGACGAAGAGATAAAACGACCTACGGTAGGAATCGCTCAAAGAAACCTACTGGCAGGTCGTGAGCCGACTCACCGTGGCGTCGCACGACCTACCGCCGATCCCAAATGGAGGGATCGAGGCCGATGCTACACCCCAGCGTCGGAGCTGACACTCCGTCCGCCGAGTGACCGTCGAAACCAGTTTCAGGGTCGCCGAGCTCGAGCTCCCGGACCGATCTGTAGCTCCTCTGGGGGCAGCTGAAGCCGAAGCCCGTCGATGCCGACTCGCCTCTTCGCCACCAGCGAAGCGATCACACACCGATGAAAGCGAGACGTAGGCAGAGGCAGAGTGAACCCTTTCGTGGGTCACGACGCAAGCGCCAGGACGGAGGCCGACTTCCCAGCCCTTCACACCCGAAGAGGCACTCGCACCGTGAAGCCTCCGTCCAGATAGAGAGTGAAGAGCTCCTGATGCATATAGTAGTAGCGGACGAAGGGACGTAGCGCCCAGGGGCTCTCCTTGTCACTCGCCCCTTCTTCTCGAGCTCGGGATGGCTACCGACGGACTGAGTCAGTTGTCATTGAAGAGTGTAGCTACCTCAAGGAGCAAGCTGGAGATGAGTGGTCTGGCACTTAGTGTCCTGCCAGTAGGAGACGAGACGCGAGAGACCCAGCAGGCGCCGTGCTCGTCCTGGGCGAGGAGGATCCCGTGGGGAAGTACTGCAGCGCCACTAGGGGCTAGCCAGAAAAGTGAGAGAGAGAGTGAGGCATAGCCGGACGCATCTCTTAGATTGCGTATCCGCTTGATAGAACATTGCTGAATTGGGTTGGGAGTGGACAGTCCAATACGAACACTACACAAAGAGTAAGGAGAGCACCCGCATTTCTTGCCAATATTTCTCAGCTCTCGCGCCTCGGCGATCTTCGGGGACATCGCCGAGAACGCTCGAGCCGTGACGCTCGCTCCAGCACCTGCCCCTGGATGACGATGGGCTGATCGCCATAGCTCTCCGTAGCAGATCTCGGAAGCAACCATCTGTCACCCGCTCACCGCCGCCCAAGAGGTACGACCAGAGCTGGAGACTGCACGCGCCGTGAGCGTGGCTGCTGCCGCCATCGTCCCCAGATGATGTCGCCCACGCAGATGAAGAAGCTTTCATCAGCATAGACGCCTGACGGCGTCGCTCGATCGCGACCTCTGGTTCGCCGAAGCGCTCCCAGAAGTCCTGGAGCAGCTGCGAAGAGCCTCGGGTACGAGGTTCTCGCTGACGTCCGAGGAGTTCGGCGGGCAGATCTAGCTCGCGCGCGAGGATGAGCACGCTTGACGCACCACATCGCCCGCCACCTGCGTGGTCTCACGTGGATGCAGTTCGGTGAGGCCGAGACGTGCCCAGACTCTCGACGATCGAACACGGAAGAATGCGCTCGGGCCTTGGCAGAACGATCGAAGATATGGCTGAGGCTGCGAAGTCCATGGATGCGGGTGATCCGCCTCACCGGAGAGAGATGCAGGAGCGTGAGATTGTCGATCAGAGCGAGGTCCCGCACATTATCTGTCTCCTAGCGATAGCTCCGGCGGTGGCGCTGGCGGGTACTTCTCAGGCATACAGTCGGCGTGAGGGCTGATATTCGCCTACTTGTCTCGAGGGACGATATCGGCCGTAGCTGGCGTAGAGCTTGGGTGGCTCGGAGGCGATGGCGCGGAGTAAAGTGTGTCACGACGAGGATCATGTTCGCAGCGCATGACGCTGTCCGTGGGCGATGAGTGTCTCGGCGAGATCCCCGTGAAGGGAGCTATCCGCTCGCGCTCTGCTCTCCTACCCCGTCAGGAGCTACGGAGCAGCTGTCTGGCAGGTGTAGCACAGCAGCATGCGCAGGTCTGCGCCTGCTCCCCGTAAAGTAGCTCCTCTGCTGGATGATCTGCCCGATGAGTGCGCCCGCCGACCGTGCCGTGTCCGATGATCGCTAGATGGATGCGCTTGGGGCGCTCGAATAGCTCTCGGCGTGATGACCTTCAGCGCCTTGACGCACCTCCTCTTCACCACTTGACCACGAGGCAAAGGGTATTCTCTGAGCACCGAGTTACTCAGGAGGATCGGGAGGATGCGGCGCTGCGCACCAGAGGCTCGGTACGGACGGTCCGAGACTCCACGAGGCTTGAGCCTGATCACCGCCATCACGACGGCGAGCTTCGGCAGCGTCAGATCTTCGTCGTGAGTCCCTCGTGCAGATCCTAGCCTTGAACTCCTCGTGCGGTGCCGCTGCACGACTCGGTCAGCATCACAACCTACGTCGGCGGCGATGGCCCGTCCCTCGCTCGGCAGAGCCCTGGAGTGACCATGCTCACGCGCGACATGAGCGCCTCGACACTCGAAGATGCCGTGCGTCGTCCCAGGACGACCTCGCATGTTGCGCCCTTCGAAATCGATGAGCTGCCTGCCCGTGAGCGAAGCGAGGCGCCCGCACCACACGGTCACGAGGATGAACAGTAGCCAGACGTACACCGTGTCTGCTCTCGCCGTAGCTGAAGGTATTGGCACCCGAAGGGGAATGCCCTCGCCCTCCAGAGGTTCGATGGTCGTGATAGCGGAGATGTCGGCGCCGAACACGCGACAGCTCGCGCGGCGTCGGCTTGCAGGAGGACCTCATCGATCTTGCGTGCTTCGGGACGAGGGGTGAGAAGTTGGCGGAGCAGATCGTCGACACGTGAGACTACTCCGCGATCGACGCTCCGAGGAAGTTCGCCGGGAGGCGCGCGCTGCGTTACTCCCCATTGCGCCCGAGCGTCGTGCGCTCGCTTTCGAGGCGGGCGGTGAAAGCCTGATGACGATGATCAGTGCCGCGGAAAGTCACTGCGAAGCGCCTGACAGCGGCTTTCCCGAGACACCTCGGTGAAAGAACCGAGAAGCAGGGAGCCAAGTGACCCATCCGTCACGAGTGAGTCTCCGACGATCGCCACTGCCGAATAGCCCGACGACCCGAGGGCTCTGCGACGCACTTCGAGTGAGGATTTCGCCGCAGCATCCGAGTGCATCCTCTAGACGAGGACACCATTCTCTCAAGAGCGAGATACCTGTGCGGGCTAAGGTCAAGCTCCTCTGCTCCTCCTCAGAAGCTCAGCGATAGACCTTCACACTGGTAGTGCCGCAGCAGGCCGAGACTCTTCATCGAAAGGCTTCTACGAGCCCGGTCTACGCGGGCAAGAAGCATGCAGCGCTGCTTCCCTCGACGCAGAGACCACTCACCACCACGGGAGCGTCCCCTTGCTCATAGCATGTCGATGATGATGTCGAGCACGTGGCCATACAGGAGCCATTGTCATGGGATTTCCTCCGAACTTTAAGACTTTCTACATTTTGCGTGTGTGGGGAAAGTAAGGTAGGATGATTCGATTTCCAGCTGCTCACACTCCATCTGTAGCTGCACTGTAAGCCCGTGGATGGGAGTGGATGAGTCTCGAGCGTCACACCGATCTCGCGCTGGGGCAGTGGCGTCGGTAGCGCCTCAAAGCTCCGGTCGGTGAGTGGTAGGTCCTCTATCGATCAGGCACCATATGGATCTCCGAAGAGCGTCGTGCCAGCCTGAAACAGCTCGCGGACTGCGATCGAGTAGGTCAGATGGGTCATACTGCAGTAGGCCAGAGAGCTGACGACCCTGCAGATCCATCGCCGTGACAGAGAAGCGGCTCTCACGTCGTACCGCCCTGCCGTCCCTGAAGCGCGTACTCGCATTAAGCGGGAAGCGAGCGACGCGCTGCGGTAGTACGACATATGGCATGGATGCGGGCGTCGCTAGTGGTTCGAGGAGGAATTCCTTCAGGATCTGGCTATCGACAGCTGTCTAGCGGGAGCCGGTCCGAAAGCTCCTGTAGTCGCAGGCGAGTGGGAGAGATCTTCTCCGCCAGATCGGGCTGTGGGCAAGCCATCTGCCAGGTGAGACTCACCACAGAGGCACTGCGATGATCGCATCAGACTGGTGAGGCCGGGCGCTCGACTCCCAGGATGAAGAGCGAGGCGACGTCCTTCAGAGTGAAGCAGCTCGGGTCTGAGAACTTTTCCCGCCCGTCGTAGCCATTGCCCGGGATGTTGAAGGCTGAAAGGATCGCCATGGCTCGCAGGCGATATAGCTCCCTCCTCGCACAGTAAAGACTGCCCACCAGCCTCGCTCCCCGGTGACGGTAGAGTTCGTGAGGCATGGTTCACGACTACACGGGCGCTGGGCTCCAGAGGCGGCTCCTGCGCATAGCTCAGCGCAAAGTGATCGTGCTGCTCGCCTGCCTCGGAGATTTCAGAAGTCGTCGATGAAGATATCCCTCAGCGTCCTGGCGTGTAGCTTCGAGAATAGCTCTGCAACTCGATGTCTGCCTTCAGGATCCTCGATGTCCGCGAGACCGATCGAGAGACGTACGCGGTCGAGTCGCGCGGCTGATGCGCTGTTGCTCAGACTGAGCTGACGATGCGATCGTACTAGCTGTGGATGACCAGCGACTCGTGTCCCCGGAGGTTAAGCGACGATACAGGGAAGAGGCTTAGTATGGTCGGCGAAGCTCTTTAGCTGCCTCTATACACCACCGCTTCCAGACCGAAGGTGATTGATACAGCCAAAGCCTCCGTCAGGCCAGCGCTTGCGGGTCTCGCGGGTGCTCGTCCTGCTCCAGCCGGGTGGTGCACCCACTCGGGCAGCGCGGGACGCTGCTGAGCGACGGGCGATCTCCAGCGCACACTCTGCGCAGACCTGCTTGATACGCACGTGCGAGGTTCCAGCCCTGGATGATGAGGAAGCTGTTACATGAGGCTGAGCAAGCACCGATGTCACGAAGTCTTCTACACGAGCACAGACGATGAAGCGCGCGCTGGGCCGAAGGTCTCGCGTAGCGCAGACCATGATGAGCACCTGGGCGCAGGCTCGGTGAAGCAGGGCACTTCCCATTCGTCCCAATCGAACTGCTGAGTCGACGACAGCACACCATCGCATGCATGCAGTGCCCGAGAGGTACTTCGTCATGAACAGATCACGATATCTGCCCACGACGATCGCGGCAGATAGCGTCAGGGCACTGTCCACCGAGAGGACAGGCCGCATCGGGCCACATCCACCGCAGCGACATCGACGAAGCCGAGCTTAGGTTGCCAAGCGTCTCGGTGTACACGAGACTACGTATTGGGCATCGCAGCTCAGCCTCAGATCGTGCACGACGACCCTGTCGTGATCACAAGGCGGGACGCAGGACGCCAAGAGATCGTACGTACCCCACAGACGCTCGACGAAATACGATATGATCACCCGCACGTAGCGAGCAGATCAGTCAGCCACAGCTCGCCATCAGTTGCAGAGGGATCACCCTGCCACCGTCGAGGGCGCAATAGTCGCCGTTCCAGCACATCGGCGGGATGTGAGATAAGGCGGGCTGTAGGATATGGTATCTGAAGGTGCGAGAGGCGACGGCAGCGTGGTCACAGCTATCGAAGGCGAAGGCATTAGCTGATGAGAGAGAGCACGGCGGTGCTGATCCGTTGTTAGCATGAAGGTTCAAACCAATTAGCGCGAAGGACTTGGGTGGGTTACGTTGTGCTCAGGAGGCGTAAGTTGTGTGAGAGATGGAAATGGATGTGAAGCAGTTAAAGCACTGAGCCTGCTGCAATCCGACTGCGGCGACTCATCGCCATTCGCAGTACCGACCAAGCGAGACGAATTACGAGATGACGCGACCCGATGCAGAGCATCATCCTGCATCATCATCATCGTCATCATGTTCGTCGCCCGCACTTCATCTTGAGGCGAATACTAGTTTGTTGCTGATTTTCGCTGCAAGGTAAACAAAAGCATAGAATCAGCAAGTAGCGCCCAGAGAACAGCCCTCCCACCTTCGGCCTATAAGGCGAAGGAAGAGCCCTGCACTACCACCGCTCTCGAGACGTAGCCCTATCCCAGAACCACCACTCTCCTCGTATTTCCTCCGCCCACTCTCCCAGGGCAGAGGCGGAAGAAAGGGCTAGCGATTCTCTTCACGTCTCAGCGCAACCTCGTGCCAGGAAGTGCTTCCCAGTACTAGCGCTCATCGCAGATGTAATCTCTAGGTACGCAGCTCCAGCGGAGTAAAACCAAAGCAAGTCGTGCTGTAAAATCCAGAGCAGATCCCCACGAACGAGCACCCAGCCAATCAAGCTTCATTTCCGAGCACCAAATTCGAGGCGTTCATCCATCACAAACGCCACCCGCTCCACGCGTGAAAGCCCCACCAGCAGAAGTTGGTGAAACGATCTACGGTAGGTCGCGTCGTTCCGTAGGTTTTGATGAGACCCACAGTGAGCATGATTGACGACCCACAGTAAATGTGCTATCGACGACCTACCGTAGGTCAGTGTTTTGCCACCCTCGCCTAGCCCTCCTTCCTTGCCACCAGAGGCCCTTGCAGCAATATAATGTGCAGCGCGAAGGCGAGCTAGATAACGTGTCTTTTCTGGCCTCCACCTTCAAAGCGATGAGAATGGAAGAGGCTGCTGACAGAGAAATGGGAGAAAAAGCCAAGGGACGCTAGAAGTACGAGACGCACCTTAGGGGACTGGTTTGTAGCGCCTGGCCTGAAGGGTGGATATGGCAGCAGAAAGGGATGGACAAGGAGCAGAGGCAAGCATCCTCCTCATCACTCCTCACCCTGGTATCGAAGCTCTATGGAAGGCGGAAATGAAGGAGAGGAAGAAGGGTTAACGTGCTCCCTCCTGGTAAAACAAAACGGTGGTGAGCAACATAGCAGGAGTGAGGAGAACAGCAATGATTCATTAACCTCCTATAGTGTCTTCCCACAACTCATCGTGCTGGGATATGTTCGTAGGTTCGCTGGCCTCGGTCTAAAAAGAGACTGATGTGGCTATGCTGCTACCGCCTATGGGTGGTGATATGACGTAGTAGTACACACTCCAAACCACCTTTCACTGCTTGCGTGTTGGATAAATCCAGCTCATCGTGCTGGGATCATGCTTTGTTCGGGATTCCCTTGTACTCGGTTCTAAAAGGAATGGCGGTAATAGCTATACTTAGCTATGCCGCCTATAAACCGAAGGTGATATGACATCAAGTGAGTGCAGCACTCAGGAAAGCCACCTAACTCATCTGTTACGTACGTACTACACTAACTATGCACATAAAGCCGTTTTCAGAACTCCAGAAAGGAGGTGTTCCAGCCGCACACCTTCCGGTGCAGGCTACCTGTGATGACTTAGCCCCAGTCACCTGTGTGCACCTAGGCCGACCTCGCGGTCACGGACTTTAGGTACTCAGACTCGTGGCTTGACCCGGGCGGTGTACATTTAGGCCCGGGAACGTATTCACCGCGCCATGGCTGATGCGCGATGACTAGCTGTAGTCAGCTGCACGGGAGTCGAGCTAGACCCGATCCCGAACTGTGATGGGGGTTTGAGAGTCGCATCCGCGATAAGCCAGGTAGCTGCCCTGTTGTCCCCACCATTGTGTACGTGTGTCGCCCCGGATGCCAGGGCCGTGCTGATTTTGACGTCATCCCCACCTTCACTCACGCCTTACGACGGCGGTCTCTACACGGGTTCCAGCATCTTACGTGCTGGCAACCGCAGAACGGGGTTGCGCTCGTTATGGCACTTAAGCCGACACCTACGGCACGAGCTACGGCGACAACTATGCAGCACCTACATGAGATGACCCCGAGGAAAGCCGACTTTCACCGACCGTCGTCTACATTTCAATCCCGGGTAAAGAGTTCCTCGCGTATCATCGAGATTAACCATGTTCCTCCGCTTGTGCGGGCCCCCGTCAATTTTCTCTGAGTTTCACCGTTGCCGGCATACCTCCCCTAGGTGGATAACTAACGCTTTCGCTTAGGAGCATACTGTATATCGCTACGCCCAGTTATCATCGTTTACTGCGTGGATCACCAGGCATATCTAATCCTGTCTGATACCCACGCCGTGCTTCAGCGTCAGTTGCACCAGTGCCGCTCGCAATCGGAGTTCTGCGTGATATCTGCATTCCACTGCCACACCACACGCATTCCGCCTACACCTCATCTACACTCAAGCCCGCCAGTATCAATGGCAATTTAGGAGTTAAGTCTAGATTTCACCGCGACAACGGGCCGCTACGCACCCTTTAAAGCCCAATAAATCCGGATAACGCTCGCATCCTCCGTATTACCGCGGCTGCTGGCAATGGAGTATGATGCTTATTCGTAGGGTACATTCACCGAGTCACGTGCCAGCTCGTTTATTCTGCAAAAGGGTTTAATCCATAAGACGGTCATCCTTCACGCGGACTTGGCTGGTTCTAGGCTTCTCGCCCATTGACCAATATTCCTCACTGCTTACCCCTCCGTAGGAGTCTGGTCCGTGTCTCAGTACCAGTGTGCGTTCATCTCACTCACCATCGTTGCCCTGGTGACAAGTCACTCACCAACTAGCTAATGGACGCATGCCTATCTCTATAGCGAATTTCATTTCCTTGGGTTAGGATGCCCTCATCCAAGTGTACGCAGATTATCCCGTCTCGACGGGTTATCCTCTGTGAGGCAAGTTGCATAGCGTTACGGGCACCCGTGCCCGAGTCGCCATCAGTCTTTAGCAAGCTAAAGACCATGCTGCCCTCGACTTGCATGTGTTATCTATCGCGCGTTCATCCTGAGTCAGGATCAAACTCTTCCTTGTCAATATTTTTTATTGTACTTGATTCTGTTTGTCTCGCTCCGAAGATGGTTCTGCTTCAGATCTATTAGTGTATCTTCTACCTAAGTAAAGGTTCGTAATTGACGGTTAGGTCTTTCGTTCCTCAAACGTTTGTTACTACACTTCTGTTTGTCAATATCAATTATCTCAAAGATCGCTGTTGTCAGTCGTGACTCTGTCGCCGGCATGTCACCGTTTCTTTTGCGACTGCAAAGGTAACGCTTTTTCTCAAACCACCAAACAACTGACAGTACTTTTTCGTCCATCATCTTGTCAGTCTCTTGCACCCTCAGCTTTGGTTTTCAGCGACTGCAAAGATAGATGCAAAACATCCGTTCCTCCAAATATCGAAAGCGAAAATTTCTTCTATCCCGTCCCTCCTTCTGCGCGTGTACATTATATATATCCACCCACCTATCTCACGAGACGAAAGACCTGTCGATTCCACCGCACTTTCTTTAGATCGAAAAACCACTCACTCCAGCCCGCTCCCAAGCGACTTCAAGCACTAAAACGACTCACCGTAGTGCCCAGAAAACCTACTGCAGGGTCGTCTCGACGACTCACTGTCAGTCGGCGACCTACCAGTGCATCCTTTTTGACCCAAACCAGGACTGATCTCCAGAAGTAACAGAGCGAGGATTACGATTTCGTAGGATGCACCACAGGAAACAGACCACTGATACGCTTTCATCTGAGTCCAGCACCTCGCATCCGGATCATCCACTTATCTACCCCCACTAGACCCCTATTTTGTCAAGCCCACTTCCGATAATCTTACCTTTTACTGCACTAGGCAGCGCCCCCACCCGCTCTAGATCTAGACTTCCCGTATTTGTTCACGAGTTTACTACCTTGCTACAAGAGTCTCGCTGCATACTCCACCATGAGCGGGAGCCCTACACCAATGGTATACACCGATACCAGTTATCGCAGGAGGTAGAGGTCAGAGAACAAGTGGCAAGAGGCCACATCGACACACTTAAGCAACCCTCGAGGCGTGAGCCTACTCTATAGCAGGAGATCACCCTGAGAGACAGACACACTTCGCTGAGAGGCTAGACCGAAGGACAGACTCCCAATGGAGAAGCTCTCCTGTCGCACAATCCGTTTCACTCAAACACCGACAAGTCTAATGAAAAGAGTTTGCTCTTCCCGCTCTATTCCTATCGATAGGGGTAGCATGGCTCAGAAGAAGCAGACACTGTCACAGGTGTCGTCATCGCCTCAGATGACAAAGTGAACCCATGGTCGCGCTTGTCTCCTGCGTCTGAGTCTCCCAAGGTGGGAGCCTGCCCGACCCCACGGGCGCTTCAGCGTCCAATGTCCCGAGGGTGCCAAGACGCTCAAGATCTCAAAAAGCATCGGCCTCATCACACAGACCATGCGCATCACTGGCAAGTGAACTGCATCGTCCCTGCGTCTGAAGAACAAACCCTCTCCCCAAGTCGTAGTCGTCGCCTACGGGACGCAGACCAAGAACTCCTTCACAGGGTCGGCTGCTCGTATCGATGTGGGCTAGCCCGACGAAGAAGACGGGAGCCAACATCACCACCGGCACTCGAAGGTGCTTCCTGGGGTACAGGTCTTTCACCTCAGCGGTCAGCCTGGTGCCGGAGCCATGGTCCAGATCCGTATCGTCCGTGAATTCAACATCGCTCCCTCTGTATGTCATGACGTGTCCTCACAACACGCTCCTCGCGGCTTCACATGGCCGACGTCGAGACCCTGACAGTCCTAAGATACCTTCTGCACGGCCTCTCTATGTGCATGCAGCTACGTGGGTCGTCCTCATCACGACCAAGCAGGGAAGGCAGGACGTATCTCCTTCGAAGCAGAAGTGAAGAGCGGGTTCAACGCGCTGCTACCTCCTCAGTACGATGTCATCGACTGCCCGAGGGAATATCTGGAGACGATCTATCACGCTATGAAGAATAGCTACGAGCGTTTACGCATCGAAGGAGTAGCCCATTCACTCTACACGAATCCCAAGGCTGAGTTCCAATCCGGCAAGAGTATCGCTGATGCTCCCAAGAACATCTCCGACTTCTCTTCTTCCAAGGGATCTGGAAAAATGAGTCCGATGCTACAGGGATATGGGTCGCACAACATCTGGAATGCTGGAGCCAAGTCAGCTCATTGACTCACGCATGGGCAAGTTCAATCCCAACGTCAGCGTCGCTATGACCCAGAGTCTTGGCGACCATATCTTCCCGCACAGGTCGTATCTCCCGAAAGCCTAACGTCCGCCTATCGGGGGATCCGGATAAGGTGAACTTCTCAAGCTCTCTGGGCTATCAAGACAACATCGAATATGTACTCGGATCGAATTCAACCACTCGAACCTGCGCGCAATGATGTGACAGCCCACTCGACGAACAACTTGCAGGCCAGCCTCGGCCTGGCCTACTCCCGATCATGATGAAGGACCCTGACAGGATCTAACTCGAACAACGGCTTCCAGTTCGTCAACAGGTGCCACCTCTCACCCCGTCTTCGAGCACGGCAACGATGGGAAGATCCTCGCTGACAAGAAGATCCTGCGGTCAGAGCTACGACTACGGTCAGGCGATGGTATCAGCCAGTCCCTTCTCTGGGGATCACGCTGCGCTATCCGCTCGACCCGCGACGAAGTTTCCACCCAAACTTACACCAAGCAGGGAACCTCAATCTCGAGTACCGCTTCCTCAACGACTTCACGCCACTGTCAACTACGCTTCCCAGGCTACAGCCTCGTAAGGCAGAATCACTGCTCACGAACCCTACTACGGAGATGCTGAGGACCCGGCTTCGCATCCGTAATAGAAATACGAACAGCCTCCTGGATGCTCAAATCCAGATCCTCTTCTGGGGATCGCACCTTTCAAGTCGGTCACTCGTCGACGCCTTGCACTGGCTCACGGCCTCCGAAGACGAAGATGACATCCACTTTTCAGGCAAGGACAAGGTCATCCGTGGTAACTCAGACTCACCCTCAATGACGGGATCATCCGTGGAGACATCGAGGGCTATCGCATCCGCTACGCCATCAGAGAGCCACTTCGGGTCAGGCTCGCTACTGACTCCCCAAGAACAGACTAATTTGAGCGCCCTCACTCCGCCGTGACGGCTCCTCCGCTCGCGCTGAGAGAACTCGCTGGGGGACCTCTCGCCCTGTGGGTGCCAAGCTTGACCAAGTGAGCAAGGAGAACTTCCTCCCAGATGTCAAGTGGATCGACAACCCTCAGCTCAAGGCTAGCTACGGGTCCTCGGGAACCAGTCGTTGATCTCCTAGCCTCTACACGGCTCTTGGGCCCAGACCACTACCTCTACCACGAGACTACTCGGTAGAGAACTCGACGTAAGCCCTCATCTCCTCATTCTTTCCAAGGGAATAGAGACCAAGATGGGAGCGCCTGCACTCTCAACATCGGCTTCGAGTCTCGCCTCTTCCACTCAGCTGGAGCTCAATGTCGACTACTTCTGTCAAGACCACGGGCACAACATGCTCTGCAAGACAGGTCGCTCTCTCTTGGCTATGCCTACTACCCTGTGAGCGAAGCAAGAACCTCCAAGAAGCGGTCCGAAGTCGAACTCAACTGGGAGGCTTACAAGAGCAAGAACTTCGGTCAACGTCCGTGCTAACGGAGGCTACTACCGCAATAAGATCACCTGTAGTACCAACGATGCCCTAGGGCAAACTCCTGACACCACGAGATCCATGGTAGCTTCGCCACAAGAAGGGACACCCGTACAGGACTACTAAGATAAAGACCTGGAAGGGCGTAGTGACAAGGGCTTCTCTGGAAGGCTTATACCACAAGGATGCTAACAATAAGAATGTCTACGTCGATGACTACGAGGTACATCAGCTCAGGTGGGACCCTCTAAGCCGACCGGAGACGACGACTTCTAGCTGCGGAGATGCTGTGAGAGAGTTCGTCGGCAAGAGCGCTATCCTGACTTCGTCGGGGCCTTTGGCTTCGATATTCAGCTCCACTGCTCACGCTGTCGACCAACTCAGCTATGGTCCCGAGGCTGGGGCTATGACGGGGTTTACGCTAGTCTCATGAGTAGCGGTGCTGCCATCGGCCTCACGAACCATCACAAGGATATCCGCAACTCACTGGACTCCTGAGAGACCTACCAACCAACCAATCTTTGACCAACGAAGCAGATCAGCCTGGCAGCAAGTGAATGCTACCTCGACACGCTCTCTCTGACCAGCCGATCCTTCCCTCTCACTGACCAACGCTCGCATCAGCTATGATATCCCAAGACACCCTACAGCGTCTCGGGTCTGAGCGGTGCTGCATACGTCAGCGGAGACAATCTCTCTCATCTCTGCACGTAAGGGCTATGCCTCTATGTTCAGCCAGAGCGGGGGATCATCGACGAGCCGCTACCCCCAGTCTCGACCTTCGTAGCGGGTATCCGTCCGGCTTCTAATGTCCCATCTCATACACACCCTATCACAATCATGCGTACAAGTATAAGAAACATGCATATGCCTGGCCTGCGGCCCCTGGCACCTCTGCCTGTAAGAAAGACTTCCTCGAGAGGACCCAGAGCTCCTCACTGCAGACCAGATAGCTGAAGTTGGAAGCGGAACGGAAAGACGCGCTCTGGGCTTCGTCAACGGGGACACTACAGACCTTTCTTCAAGTCCTTTGTGTCTACCCCTAGTAGTCACGACGACTTTTGCCAGAAGGCCTTCGATATCGAGTCTGACCCGATGTCGGGCGACATGGAGCTCCAGGGGGCAGTCCCATGGATGGTTTGCACTTCTGTAGCCAACCTACTTCCTACCAAAAAAGTTTGAGACACTGAACTACTCGGTCTGGCGTATCAGCTACTGTACTGTCTCTAGCGAATGTTCTTCCGCTCTGTAGGTAGCGATGAAATCGGTCCCTGAGAAGCTAGAACAATCCAAGACCTCTATAACTGGGGGACAGGTCAAGGCTCTCTGCCCTTACCTCAATCTGGCTCACTTTCACGGCAAGCCCCATAGTGATGCTACGAAGAGCCTCGCCTGTCGTACCCATCTATCGCGCCGATGACGCCAGTAAGCCCGGTGTTAGCTACCTAGATGAAGTCTATCAGTTCATCGTCAAGGATCCGACGCAGGCTGCCGACCCATGGACAAGTCCAGGGTGCGTAGCAACAAGCAGCACCTCAATGCTACGGTAGCCCGTGGTGCCCAGCTCGCTGCCACATGGATATGGGCCACCATGAGAAGGCTATGATGTAGCCAATACGTCATCACTACCTGCCAAGACTATCCGCTGATCGCAGCCAAGGATATCCTGACTAACGGCTCAATGACTACAAGACCTGGAGTTCATCTCAAGCGATCAACATATCAACGAGGATAACACGGGTGTTTGTGCTTCTAGCATATGGACGTCTTTACCTATAGCTATGCTTTGCCGTCGGAGCAGGTCAAGGATCACTGCCACCTACAGGCCGCCGAGATCCCCGATACGGACCTCCGTAAGGGGTGGTTCCAGCAAAAGCAAAGGCCTACCCATCATCAAGTTCTTCCACGCGAGGCAGATCCAGGGAGACCGTACTTGGACGAGTGACATCGTCCTATGCGTGATGGCAGAGATGTATCTCATCGCTTCCCGAAGCTGCTGCACGCATGGGACGAGGTTAGTGCTAGAAGCACCCTCACCCTGCCTCATGAACGTACCGCTGCAGACAACTAGCTGCTGTCGAGGCCAAGGTCAACGGACTCAGCGGTATGACCCTCAGGAGATCCTCTACAACTGGCGTGTAGAGATGAAGGCCTCCTTACGGTGATGAAGCGCTTCAAGATCGACATCCAGCGCTCGGGTCGCAACATCTAACATCCGAAACCAGATCATCAAGTGGGATGATCCTGCCTGACCTACCAGCTGCCCCAGAATGAGACATCGAACAACCCTGATCAAGTAGCCCCGTCGCTACTCCTGATCTCCATGACACGAGCTCGTCCTCAGCCTTACTGCTGGGGAGGCGAGCTCTTCTCATGCCTCCCCTCCTCTCAGAAGAAAAGGTGCGCACTAGATTCCTCGAAAAGGCGAAAGGGCAAGCTCCCTGAGGCTAGTGGCATCCTCGATACTCGAGATGATCCGCCCTTCTCGCCCAGATCCTTCCTAAGGAGAAGTAGGGAGCAGCTCGACGAGACGGGCTCCTCCAGAGCGACACACCACAAACGATAGCGGAACAGCCCGCATAAACAGAGGCCCTGAGCACTTCTAAAAACGACCTACGGTAGGTCGTAAACAAAAACTACAGTAGGTCGTCTCACCGACTCCACAGTGCGTCGTCGATGCGACCCACCGTAGATCGGTCTTTTGCCCCTTAGCAGAGCCCAGCCCCAAAGGGTAGAAGACTGCCTTCTCACTTAGTCGGAAACGACCTTCACACGAGGGAAACGCATCCTCCACAGCCCCTGCTCTCCTCAGGCTACTTCAAGAGCTAGAGCAAGTCGACCGAGGGCAAGAAATCTTCTTTCTCCAGAGGGCCACTTCTCCGTAGCTATCTCTCTCCTGAAGTGCCCGCAGGAGGATTCCATACGTGGACTAGGTACCGAATATATTTGTATATTTGTAGTCAGGAAAATAACTAGTGCCCTAGGGCACAAGATCAACATCAACCACTAAATACAAGTGTAACAGTATGGAAATCAAGAAGTCACCAAAGCCGACCTCGAGAAGGCAAAGGACTCTCTCTCCTACTGGTCTCGTCGTCGCCTCTCCTTGACCTTGTGAGCTTGGAGTGGCGCAGTGCAGTAGCGCAGGCTGGGAACCTCAATAACCCAGGTAATAAGTCTGACCTCGAAGAAGCCCTCCTCGTCAAGGAAGAGCAAACTGAGGAAAAAGCCTGAAGAACCTAAGCCACAGGAAGCTCCTCAGCAGACGGAGATCCAGCTCTTGATGAATTCAAGTGTGAGCAACGATATCAAGGTCGAGAAGCCTTCGTTCGTCTCTGCTGACGAAGACAAGGCTCTGCCTCCCCCCCTCCCCTTCGGGCCTAAGGACATCCCTGGTACTCCTACTGAAGAAATCTCCGAAGAAATCTTCGAAGTCGTAGAAGAGCAGGCAGAGTTCCTGGTGGTATCAATGCCCTTCGTGCACCTCATGGACAACCTCCGCTACCCTGAGAGCGCTCAGGATGCAGGTATCCAGGGTAGGTCACGGTCGCTTGTCGTAGAGCGTGACGGATCCGCTACCGCTGTAGAGATTCACAAGGGCGTAGACCCCGCACCGACAAGGAAGCCATCCGTGTGGTCAAGTCCGGGTACCTAAGTGGAAGCCCGGTAAGCAGCAGGGTAAGCCCGTACGTACGCGCTTCGTCGTGCCTATCGTCTTCTCTCTCCAGTAAGACTGACCCCATGCGAAGCGCTAGAGCGAGCTAAGCCTAGCGACCTTCGACACCCCTATAGGAGGGCAGGTATCACCGATCCAGGTGATACCCGTCTTTGCTCCCAGACGATGGTGGTCTGAGCGGTTTAGCTTTTCAGCCAAATCTCGTATCTTTGTCTCAGCGTATCGCGGGCGAGCGCACCACGACGCACAGCCCCGCCTCACCCCATCATGACAATGGCATCCACGACAATGCATCCTGACCAACAACTCGCCTCATGCGCCAAGCGATCGAGAGCAGCTCCAGGCACGCGCTCCACGAGCGTCAGCCCAGGACCTCTCTCGCCCCTGATCGACCATACACTCTGCCTCGAGCGCGTGCCTTCGCCCCCTGCTTTCGCTGTGTCGCCGCAGCGACCTTCAGCCCCGAGTGGCAGCGAGCCCTCCCGCAGCGGTAGCGCTTGGAGATCTTCCATAACTTCACCTCCTCCATGACGATCTGATGGACCGCCTCGCCCACGCCGTGGGCAGGAGACGGTCTTCCGTCGCTGGGGAGACAATACAGCCATCCTATCGGGTGACGCCATGAGCATCGAGGCCTATGCCTCGATGGCCGAGATCGAGGAGAAGGCGCTACTAGGCGTCATCGTCCCCCTCTTCAGCCAGATGGCGCTCGAGGCATGTATCGCCCAACAGCTGGGATGACATGGAGTTCGAGACCCGCAGTGAGTGCGCTGAGGAATATATGGAGATGATCCGCCTGAAGACCTCCGTCCTCCCAGGGGCTTCTGGCCCAGATCGGCGCACCCATCGGGGCGCTCAGCCTGCCGATGCTCTGCGCCTCTACGAAGCAGGTGTACAGCTCGGCCTTGCCTTCCAGATCCAGGACGACCTCCTCGACGTCTACGGCGATGAGCAGACCTTCGGCAAGCCCATCGGTGGCGATATCATCCATGCTAAGAAGACCCTCCTCCTACTCTATACGCTGAGCAACCCAGGGCGACGCCCCTCAGCGAACTTTCATTTCATCCTGCCCTCAGCCCCCGAAGAGCGTAAGGGCAAGGTCGATCGGGTACGTCAGCTCTATGACGAAGCTGGCACACGTGTCTGATGCCGAAGGAGAAGTCCAGCGTCTCACGGACAAGGCCTTCTCCCTCATCGATCAGATGGAGCTCCGTGACGAGGACGCCTGCTACTCTTAGCTCTTCCATACGCCTCGGCCGAACCATGATGATGACACAGCTGATCGATAGCCACACGCATATCTATGCGGAGGAGTTCGACGAGGACCTCTCAAGGATGCCTCAGGAGCTGAAGAGTCAGGCGTGTCGCAGATGGTCCTCCCCTGTGTCGACAGCGAGAGTTGGCCACTGATCCAGGCACCAGTGAGGCTTATCTCAGTGTCTCTTCCCTACTGTTGGCCTCCACCTGACCCACGTCAGGAGGACTACGGAGGCACAGCCTCCTACCTGGAGCAGCACCTCGGAGAGGGTATCGCAGCTATCGGGCTGAGACGGACCTCGACTACTATTGGGACAATGACCTCCGAAGGAACAGCTCAAGGCCTTCGAGAGGCAACTCGCTAGGCACACCAGCCTCGGGCCCCTGTGATCCTGCATGTACGGGAGGCTTTCAGGATACCTTTGACCTTCTTCGTTCGCCCCAGCTCCTCGGCCCGTGGAGTCTTCCACAGCTTCACCGGCAGTCGGGAGGGAGCTATATGGGCGCGCTGTCCTCGAGCACTTCTACATCGGATCACTGGAAGTCGTGACCTCAAGAATAGTTCGCTCAAGGAGTACGTCACGACATCCCCCTCGACCGACTCGTCGTGTGGAGACAGATGCTCCTTTATTCAGCGCCTGTCCCCAAGCGAGGCCGACGCAATGAGCCTGCCTTCTCCCCACACTGCGAGCTTTGTCGCTTCTGCTACCAGATCCTCGACGCGAAGAGCCTCGGCCCGTACGAGCGAGAACGCCCGCCGACTCTTTGCTCCTCCCTCCACGCTAGGCGCTATCCCTATCAGCATATGCCGAAGAAGAAGGACGTACAACCAACTAGGGCGTAAGCCTCACGATACCCCCTACACGCTAATTATCACTACTATGCTTTCTATAGATTCGCTCATCACAAACACGTACTTATCGTCGCTTTGACGAGTCCGTAGTTATCGACCGCCCACAGATCGTCCGCTGGCTTGACATCGTCCGTCAGACCCCTCGGCACGCAATGCCCAACCCTGAAGTATATCATCACCGATACTGAGCTCCCACGAGATCACCTGCTACACCTGGGCTCATGTTCTGAGTGGGACGGACCATGTGAGGAGCGTCCTCAGCTTACCTCCTGCAGATCCCTGGATACAGACATCGCACCCGCAGCTCGCTTGACGAGGGTATTCAGCTCAGGCGCTGGGGCCCTGCCAGAAGCCGGCTACGGCACGTATCTCGGCGGCATGGCAAGGCCGAACTCTCCTGTCGCTCTTGGTTCACTGACCCACCTCTCGATCAATGCCATCATCACACGGTGAGCCCCTGAGAGGAAGTAGTACTCGAAGAGGCTCGAGTCCAGAGGATGTCCACATTGGCGTGACAAGGAGGGACGTCACCACGTACCTAAGCGCCCCTTGAGTGAGCTGATCATCGAGCCCAACAAGCCTCTATCTTCTAGACTTACTGCCTCGCTGGAGAGCTGACTATGCCTGTCGGGGGCTATACCTTCCCTTAGAGTTCAGAAGCTTCCCATGATAGAAGCCTTTCTAGAGACAGCTTTACGCATCCTGCGGGACGAAGCGACGCCTTTCGTAGGTCCTATGACATCCAGTACAAACGATCCATCCCCCTATCCTTATCCCACTCCTCATACATTCCATGAAGGCGATCCTCCTTTTCTCCATCCCTCGTGCTGCTACCCTCTCCGCCAGCTGTGGGAGCGCCATGAGCTGCTAACAGAGTGCAGACAGCACCAGTGAGCCCAGCCGTACCGCTGCTCCCTTCGACGGCAGACACTGCCCCTACGATGCACATCCGAGAGCAGTAGCATTCGGTGTCCGCACCCAGGAAGCGAAGGACACAAGGCTTGTGCTTCTTGATCGAGTCCAAGCTACGTGACTGGGGCTATACGGTGACGCCCAGCACTCACAGGGAAGGATTACTGGTAAGGAAGTCCAGGGACGAACATCATCGCTACCCCTACAGCCTGAGCACGAAGAGCGCATCCTACTGATGGCCCATTGGGACACCCGTCAGTAGCGGATCACGATCCCAGCTAGCCGGCAGCAGGAGCCGATCCTCGACGACGACGGCGCTAGTGGTAGCTGTCCTCCTCGAGCCTGTTTCGGCAGGAAGCGCCTGCCGTCGGGCAAGGGCTAGACTTTCGTGTTCTTTCTCGACCTCGAAGATGGTAGTAGCCAAAGTGAAGACCTGGTGCCTCGGCTCTCAATATTGGGCTACACCCCCACCGACCACGGGCTACCCGCCCAGTGGGGATCCTGCTGGATATGGTCGGTGCCATGGCGCTCTGCTTCTATTGGGAGGGGCTGCCCATGAGTATGCACGCCCGCCCGCCACACCTGGCAGACAGCAGCACAGCTCGGCTCGCAATTACGTCCAAGCCAATGGATCACAGATGACCGATGACCACGTCGCCGTAGTACGTGAGCTCGGTATTCCTTCTCGGTCGACATCAACTTCGACCCCACACGCCCCACGGGCTTGCGCACTGGCACACTACGGCCGACGACATGAACATCATCTCTCGGGAGACGCTCGAGCTGTCGGAGAGACAGTCGCCACGACGGTCCGTGAGGACTTAATTCGTGCGAACCTCTTATTCGCTATCATTCCTTCCATGCCTACAATCAACGAACCATAAGACGAGATCATCGAGGAATTCCCTCAGCCTCGATGATTGGATGGATCGCTATGCACTGATCATCGACCCCGGGAATACCCAGAGCCCTGCCCGAGGCGACAACCGGACCAACATCATCGAAGGGTGCCAGAGTCGTATGGATCACCGCCTCCTTCGACGGGGAGCGGATCCACTTCCGTGGCGAGAGTGACGCACCCACCGTCGGTGATCGTCAGCCTCCACTACGTGTCCTCGACGGACAGACACCTTAGGACATCCTCGCCTGACCCTACTTCATCGAGCGTATAGGACTGGCCGAGCATTCTCCCCACTCGCTCCAATGGGCTCGTGTCGATGCTCCGTCAGATGCGACTCTTCGCGGCAGCCTTCGCAAGTAAAAGCTAAGTCTCATCAATCCCCTTATGCATATCTATCATCAGTTACTGAGGTCATCGGTAGTGACCTCAGCAGCCCTTGTCGTAGCTACTGCGCTGTCACCTCCTGCTCGTCCAAAACCGTTGGTGGTGGGGCGGACGACCAGCTTCTCAGCTTCGTCGACCCCTTCATAGGTACGGGCGAGCATGGGCACACCTTCCCCGGGGCTACACGTCCCAATGCGCTGGTCCAATTCAGCCCCGACACCCACCTCATCGGATGGGATGCCAGCAGTGGCTATCATGCTTCTGACAGTGACTCATGCCTTCAGCCCCACCCATCTCTCGGGGACGGGTATTGAGACCTTGGAGACGTCGCCCTTCCCTTCTCTGGAGCAGCAGATAGTCTCAAGCCCGTCGTCTACCTTCGACAAGGCTACGGAGGTAGCCACCCTGCTATTACGCCGTCCAGCCACAGAACTTTCGATCAAGGCCGAACCACTAGCACCGATCGCGTCGGCCTTTCGCGCCACTTATGCCGATAGCACGACCGCAAGCTCTTCTTGACTCGGCATATCCTGCAGCCCAACCGTGACAAGGTAAGCACGACCTTCGCCTCGTCAACGACCCACGATCCAAGGGACGCACTATACCAAGGGCTGGCTGAGCATCATCAGCTGAGCTACACGATCCGTCTTGCTGCCCGTCGACAGCATCGCCCTCATCGGGATGCAGCGTGAGCTCATCCAGCCGGGCATGTGGTGACTAAGGACACGGCTGACTCAAGCTTCACCTCTATCTCCTGCAGTGAAAGCAAAGCCTATCAGGTGAAGATCGGCGTCTCGCCGTCTCCCCGAAGGTGCTGAGAAGAACCTCACGGCCGAACTCCTCACTGGGACTTGACGCTGTACATCAGGAGAGCCGATGTATCTGGTACGAAGTCCTCTCGCATCACGATCGAGACGGGATGACTGACCGTCCTCAAGAACTTCTACACTGCCCTCTACCACGCACATCGCACCCTACAACTATCAGGACGTATGGTGCCTTCCGTGGCATGGACAAGCAGATCCACCAGGTGATCCGAAGGACGGACATTACACCGTCTTCTCCATCTGGGATACGTACCGCGCTACATCCACCATCAGACGATCATCGATCTGACCAAGGCCCGCTGGTAGAAGCTTAGTCCAGGACTACCAAGAGGGGACGATCCTCCCCGCTGGCCACTTCAGGCGAACTATACGGGCTGTATGCCGCTCACCATTCGGTGAGCATATTGGCTGACCCGTAGCCAAGCTAGCTTCTGAAGGAAGACCATCGTCTCTGGACGGAAGCCGTACGTAGCTCCATTTACCGAGAAGACTCCAGCAAAGAAGTTCGCCGGTACTCGTGAGCTGGACCTCATCACCCGTCATCCATATTACAAGGAACCACTAGCTTCGTGCCCGCCGACTCCGTGCCCGAGAGCGTCAGCTGGGGCGTAGAGATGGCCTCACGATGACTGGTGTATCGCCCGTTCAGCAGAGGCTGCTGCTCGACTTCATCCGCCAAGTTCATGACAAGAAGGCGCTCTACTACCAGCGCTACTGGGGACCACGAGACCGTTAATGCGTCCCAGATGAGGCCGATGGCGTTCCGCGCCCTTCAATCCACGCTCTGCCCACGAGAAGATGGGCATTACACCGAGGGTACGCTTATCAGTGGAGCTCTATGCGCCCTCACGACATGGAGGGCTTCTCAAAACTCATGGGCGGGAAGGCCGTACTTGAGCAGAACCTCGATACGCTCTTTTCACCACCTCGTCTCGTATCGACGGAGCAGAGCAATCAGGCGATATCACGGGCCCTCATCGGCAGTACGCTCACGGCAATGAGCCCAGCCACCATACGCTTACCACAACCACACCGCTTCACCACACAAGGTCAAGGCTCCTAGATACCGTCCTTCGCCACTTCTGAAGCCCACCCCGATGGCATCATCGGCAACGAAGACCGTGGGACAGATGTCGGCGTGGTATATCCTCAGCGCCCTCGGCTTCTACCAAGTCTGCCCCGGAAGGTTGAGATATGATCGGTCGTCCGCTCGTAGATAAGGCGACTATTCGCCTGAAGGATGGCACCTTCACCATCGAAGTCAGGTACCCTCCCGCCAATAAGTACGTGCAGTCGGCGAAGATCAACGGCCGAGATATCACCGGTACAGCTGACCTTCTCCCACGCTGATCTCCGTGCTGGTGGCACGCTTGGAGATCGTGATGTCCGACAAGCCTCGCAAGTAAGGGCAAGACTCTTCACCACACGAGCGCTAGCTACTCCGTGCTGACTTTGTCCTCGAGAGCTAGCGCTCGCTCTGTTTTATTCCGGACGCCTTAGCCTCCAAGGTCACCGCCTCGCCTTCCCTCCTGCTCTCAGTCCTCCACCATCATTCCTCGACGGAAGATTTACGCAAGGAAACGCTCCATTCATAACCTGTGTAATAGTAGCTTCGTAATGGGTAAAAAGCTGAGGACTTTACCGGTAATGAAGGCAGGTACAGTAGGAGCGAAGACGCCCACCCATTGGGCATCAGGAAGGAGTATAAGGGATATTCCTGATTAAATAACTCATTCTGGTTTACACTAATTTATCTTATCTTGTTGCACAGAACGATAAGAGTATCAACTATAAATACCATGGTTAGTTGACTAGAAACCTGGTCAACACTGTAGATGCTCGCCAAGGCTATCAAGGGTGGCTATGCTATCCCCGCATTCAACTTCAAACAACATGGAGCAGCTCAGGCCATCATCGGTGCTGCCGTAGAAACGAAGTCCCCGTTATCCTCCAGGTCTCCAGCAGAAAGTCGCGGGCATAGGAATCCAGACACCCTTCGCCACATGGGCTCAGGTGCTGTCGAATACGCCAAGGAACTGCGTTGCCCTAACCCACAGATCGCCCTTCACCTCGACCATGGTGATAGCCTCGAGCTCTGCAAGAGCTGTATCGAGATGGGCTTCTCTTAGATGATCGACGGTTCACACCTGCCTTACGACGAGAACGTAGCACTGACTCGCTCGGTAGTCGAATATGCTCATCAGTCTGATGTCACGGTAGAAGGTGAACTGGTGTCCTCGCAGGTATCGAAGATGATGTCGGCTGAGCACCACTCACACCGAACCTGAAGCCCAGTTATCGACTTGTCAGCAAGACGGGTAGACTCTGGCTATCTCTATCGGTACGTCGCACGGGGCCAACAAGTCACCCTGAGCAGTGCCACCGTGATGCTAACGGCATCCTCGTACCTCTCCGCTTCGATATCCTCGCAGAGATCGAAAAGCAGATCCTAGCTTCCCCCATCGTCCTTCACGGCCCTTCAGCGTACCAGGACGAAGTCGCTACCATCAACCAGTACGGTGGTGCCCTCAAGGATGCTGTCGGTATCCCTGAAGAACAACTCCGTCAGGCTGCGCAAGAGCGCTGTCTGCAAGATCAACATCGACCCGATGGTCGTCTAGCTATGACCGCTGCCATCCGCAAGGTCTTCGCTACCAACCCCGCAGAGTTCGGACCCGTAAGTACCTCGGTCCAGCACGTGACTCACTCAAGAAGCTCTACATGCACAAGATCGAGAACGTACTGGCTCCAACAACCGTCTCTAAGAGCAGTTAGCTCGCCGATCGCCCACAACTAGGGTCGAGACGGAGCTAATACGACAAGAGGCCACCTGCCCTCCCGTACCCTCGTGTGGTGGGAGCCAGGTAGCCCTTCTTTCACCCTACCGATAGATCGCAGATATGCACTGCCTCACGCTCCGTGAGCATGATCACGAGCTCACCCCTTCGACCGTCGAGGTGGCGGACTTCCGTCCCTGCCTTTGCCGAAGCTATTGCCGAGAAGCGCAGTGAGGTCGAGGCCATCATCCAGCAAACCGACGTTCCTACCTCTTCGCCAATACCATCGTAGCGCTTGAGCGAAGTGGCGAAGCTCGAATGGCTCTCTGGTATCTTCTAACCTCCACGCTGAAGCCACTCGACGAACTGATGCAGATCAGTCAGAGTTTCAGCCCTGAGCCTCCGCCCTCCTCGTCACATCCTCCTCTCCGAAGGCTATTCTGCCTGCATCCGCTCCGTCTGGGAGGAGTGGATCAGCTGAACCAGACCTCGAGGATGCGCGCCTCTGCAGCGCACCTACGAAAGCTTTCAGTGAGAGTGGCGCTCTCCTACCTGAGGATAAGAAGAACGCCTCGTGAGGTGAAGCGCCAGCTCAGCGAACTAGCCCTCACTCGGACAAAATAACTCAGGAGCAAGCACGCCTGACTCTGGGGTCGAGGACGATACCCAAGCAGCGGACTGAGTCGGCGCTCGGCGTAGCACGTGAGCTAGCGAAGAAGGAAGATGGCCCCATGGCTACTCTTCACCCCAGCAGCCCTGTTTCTTCCCTCATGCAGCACTGCCCTGACTCTAGTCTTCGCGAGGAGATGTACCGAGCGAAGATGAGCCTAGGTGCAGTGGAGGGCGAGTTCGACAATCGTGACGTCATCCGTCGCCTTGCCAACCTCCGTCTGGAGCTTGCCCAACTCCTCGCGCATACGACCCTCGCCTCCAAGGTCCTCACTAAGCGCATGGCGGGCTCTCCCTGAGTTGCCTATCGTCTGCTGGACGAACTCCTAGAGGCTTACTCTACCGCAGCCAAGGAAGAGCTCGCTAAGGTAGAGGTCTGCAGAAGCAGGTAGATCAAGGCGCTACGCCCTGGGACTGGAGCCACTGGCTGAGCAGATAAGAAGGCCTTCACGAGCTGGATGAAGAGGAGCTCCGCCCTTACTTCGAGCTCAATCGGGTCTCCACAGCGATCTTCTCCCTCGCTACCCGTCTCTACGGCATCCACTTCAGCGAGCGCACCGACCTGCCCGTCTATCATCCCGACGTACATACCCTTACGAGGTACAGGATAGACGGCTCACTCGGCCTGCTGTACACGGACTTTCCCTCGTGAAGGGAAGCAGAGCGGAGCTTGATGAATAACCTCCAGGAGAGTACCACACCGCCTCGGGCGAAGACCACCGTCCGCACATCGTCCTCGTGATGAACTTCACCCAGCCTGTCGGCGATCGTCCAGCGCTACTGACACCGGGGAAGTGCGCACCTTTCATACATGAGTCACCACGCTCTGCACGGCATGCCTGCCCAGGCTCGCTACAGCTCACCAGCGGGACCAACGTCGTCCGTGACTTCGTAGAGCCACCCAGCCAACTGATGGAGAACTGCCTCGACCAGGGAATGGCTCCGAGCTTCGCCCAGCACTCACCAGACGGCAGAGGCGCTACCCGACCCCCATCGAGCGAATGAGCGCCCGTCACTCGTAGGGCTAGCGTGCAGCCCGTCGTCAGCTGAGCTTTGGCTATCTCTGACATGGCTTGCACACGATCACGAGCCCTTCCCAGAGGGACTGACACGAAGGACCTCGAAGAGAAAGGTTGGGGCTAAGGCCGTACTTTTCCCGCTTCACCAGCCCCCGTCAGATGAGAGTCAGCCGGCATCACATCTCTCCGGCGGCTACAGCCGGCTACTACGGGCGCAAGTGGCGGAGGTACTGATGCGGATGCCTTCGCCGCCTTCCAGCAGGAAGGAATCTTCGAGCAAGACGGCCCAGCGTTTCCGTGACTGCATCCCTCCTAAGGTGACCGAGAGGATGCTGAAGTGTACGAGCGCCTGTGGGCAAGCCCCTCGATCGAGGCCTCTTCGCAGGGACGGGATCGAGCGTCGCTAGCCTCATTCGATCGAGCCCCAGCGTCACGAACTGCCGTGACGCTGGGGGCTTACTTGCATCTAAGGATCAGGCCAATTCAAAGCGACTTACCCTACACCTTCTAAGCCCAGCCAATCCCCTCTATCACCTCCAAGACCCTACGCCTACGCGTAGGTCACCGAAAAACCTACTGTGGGTCGTCGATGACTCTACGGTAGTCGTCAAGACGACCACCGATCTTTCTTTGCCCCTCCCGAAGCAGGTGAATGAGACCGTCGCAAGAGGGCCTCGATCTGGGATGCATTCAGGGAAACAGGGAATGAGTCGGGGGCACTTTCGCCGTCTCTCCGCCTTCGCTAGCCCCGACGAAAATGCAGGAAATGATCGAAGCGATAGCGCTATGATGCCTTCCATGCCGTGGGAGATGTCTCGCCCTTCCGATCTACCTAAAATGTGATGCACCGCAAAATCATTCAATTTTCATTCAATAATCGGACACAGTAATGGAAAGAAATTTCTATCTTTTCTCTACCCTCTCCGTGGGGTCGTGTAAGGCTCAGATGGAAGGCCCCTCAGGAGGAAGCTTCCCATCGGGTGAAGTTCACCTGGCGTCTCTGGCCTCAACCTGCCCAGACCTCTGGACGAACTCGGCTGCTGGGGGTGAGAAATCTGTCGCTTGAACCTCTATCCTCAATGCGTCAGCTAACTATGCAAGAAGGGAGGCTGGAGCTGGGACAATGCCCTGTCACCGACCCCGGGAAGACCTCACTCGACGAATAAGTGGCTCAAGAGCGTCGACAAGCTTAACCTGAGCACCAAGGTCGGTCGCTTTGTGAGCAAGCACTGAGCATCTCTGCCCTCGGTGACTTCCTCTCACAGCTTCGACCGTGGCTTCGATGCTCGACGAACCCAACATCGCAGGGAACAAGGACAAGTACATCTCTACGATCTGCTCCCGCCACCTGACTCGCTATCGGGGCAGACTACAAGCCCAACGACGACTCTCCTCATGCTCTCTCCGCTACGGGCAAGATGACCTTCGTCTTCGACAAGAAGCTTCCGACGCAGGTGCCCTCGGTGTCACCCCAGGCAAGAAGGTACTCGCTGAGCTCAGGCCCAGCTGTAGCTAACTACAAGCGTAAGCTCGCTGAGAACATCAACCTTGTGACCAAGCTCACCCTCTTCACCCTCGTACGACAAGAACTTCGGGAACATCGACGTGAACTGGGATATGATGATCGCCTTCAAGATCAATGTTCCTCTCCACGACGCTCACGACGAACCTCGTCTACGATGACAATATCAAGACCCGTGACGATCAGGGCAACATCCGTAGCGCTAAGGTACAGTTCCGTGAAGTCCTCGGCCTCGGTCTGGCCTACAACTTCTAAGCGTCCCCAGACGAGCGTCTAAGTCATTTAATCAAGGGCCATCCCACTCGGTGGACAGCCTGTTACTTATCTCGAAGCTCATCGTGGATCGGGTAGATAATAGCCAGAAATTTGCTTTTCTTACAATCAAACATCGGCTTTGACAGATCCAAACGGATAACAAAGAAAACCGATTATTCTTAAACATTAGAAGCAAATAACTCACCCACTTAGTCTCCATAATACCTATGCTTGGACAAGAAATCTCCGAATTCGGACACATCCTCAGTAACGACCAGCCTCTGTCGTACACGTAGACCTCTCCTGCAGGAAGAAGATCGCTCACGACCGGCTGGACAGCGACATCTTCTTCAGTGTCGTCAAGGGACAGGTGAAGGCCACCCTCAACGAGAGGCGAAGAGCACCACGCTCAGCCCCTGTACACCCTGCGCTTCGACGGTGACGTATTCATCGGCATCGAAGCCTCGTAGATAGCGAGTTCTTCGTCTATCTCATCAACCCTCAATTTCCCGATTCTCCGCCATGGAACAAATGAAAGACAACCTCCTGAGGTGAGACATGAGAAGCTCCCTGTCGTCCTAGATGTCAAGGAAAGATACCTCAGCGGTGCCCTCCTCGACGAGGCACGTGCTATCCTCAGGAGCGAGTGAAGACCCTGCGCTCTATGAGATCGCTCTCGCCGAACAAGAGATCAAGACTATCGAAGACGACGGAGGTCGCAAGGAAGATATCTCAGCAGATGATGGTCCTCCAGGATGTCCTCGATAGAAGCTCGTCCCGACCTCCCGAGGATCACCCCACCATGTGCTACATCCGTGAGAATGATGCCATGCGAGGCTTCTCAAGCAGGTCGAGGAGCTGGCGCAGTACCGTGATCAAGAACCAATGGCTCGGCTCTACGACGAGCTCCACAAGCACCGCCTTCACCTCTCCCGCAAGCAGAACCAGCTCTATTTCGATCCTAGAGCGCAAAGGCTTCGATCGTCCCACCACGACGATGTGGCTCTCGATGACTTCATCCGTGATGAAGTTCGGGATGCCTCGTAGGTTACTCGAGGAAGACCGGGAGGAGGAGTTCATCGCCATGCAGCCTGTGATCGTCGCCGACATCCTGACCTGATCGGAGAAGGAAGAGACCGGTACTCATCCCACATCGCTCGCCATGATCCGCGACGAATTCGAAGAGATGAAGGCGGGCGACGAGATCGGCTTCGCTTGATCAAGGTCGGTGGAGGCAGCACGGACAGAAGAGTCCAAGAGCCACTACCCGCCACCGAAGCAGCTGGCTTCATAGAGCGATCCAGCAGCACCCTCGGTAAGTATGGCTTCTCAGGAGGGTCCACCCAGGGCAACTCCTTGAGGTCGCTACGGGACAGATGACCCTGGAGCAGATCAACCTTGTCTACAAGCATATGCCCGTGGACTTCTCCTATGTCGATGAGAACGAGATCGTACGTTTCTACACCGACACAGACCACCGTGTCTTCCCTCGGAGCAAGAACGTCATCGGGCAGACGTGAAGAATTGTCACCCACGCACCAGTGTGCATCTCGTCGAAGAGATTATAGATAAGTTCCGTCGTGGCGAGCAGGATGAAGTAGACTTCTGGATCAATAAGCAGGACTCTTCATCTACATCTACTACGTCGCTGTACGTGATGAGGAGGGACGCTTCCGTGGTATCCTCGAGATGATGCAGGACTGTACCCGCATCCGTAGCCTCGAAGGTTCCCGCACGCTCCTCTCATGGGACAAGAGTAATAAGGCAGCTTCGAAGCACTCAGACGCACCCGTACTCTGCCCAGCAAACCACCCCTGCTGAAGCATCATCCACCACGGACAAGCAAGCTGAAGGAGAGAGCGAATCATGTCTCTTGCTCCTGCATGAAGGGAGCGAGCCATGCGCCCAAAGCTCCTGAAGCTCCCTAAGCCGAAGCAGGCACTTCTGCCCCCGCTGTCGAAGCATCTGCTCCAGAGAAAGCGAAGCAGGACTGAGATCACCGAGCAACTCGCCTCAAGGACTTGCTGGAGCAGCAACCCTTTGCTGAAAAGCCCAGCTTTCCTGAGATCAATCCTGCCTTCAAGATGTCTCTCACGCCACTCAGCCCGCATCAGCGATCCCCAAGGCTACCGTAGGATGATGAGCGAACGGAGTGGTATGCCCTCGAGCGAACTCATCGCACAGCTCCAGCGAGTCATCTCGAGCATAAGGGCTAATCCCACAATCCCCTGATTAGTATAGAGGCTCATCCGACACATTGGTCGGGTGAGCCTCTATTTATCCTTGGGAGACTTAGGCGCTCCTATTAGGAACTGGTAACTCGAGCGTGACATAGCCGGTCAGGAAGCGTGGCGTACCGTCGAGACATAGTAGAGTACTGAGGTTCTTCGCTACAGACTTCGTCAGGCTACCATCGATACCACCACGGAGAGAGAACTGCTTGTACTGATACATCAGGCCTGCACCGAGGCCGACTTCAGCGGTTGAACGCCTTCTCTGATAGAGGTCGAGGCTTGTCCTCTGCTTGGGCTGAGCTGCTGGACATTCTGCCGTCATTAGTCAGCTTTAGCGGAGAGACCTAAAGGCTGTGGGGATAAGGAGCGACATTGAAGAAAACACGGTGATCATCTCCGATAGTGAGGAGCTTAAGCGAGACTTCCAGAGGTAGCTGAAGGGCATAGTTCTGGATCTTATGATTCTTATACCCTGGCTCGATGCACGTCCTTCTCGAGCTTCACCACGACCAATGAGCAGAGACCTGATTGAATGAGAAGATCGTGTCCTCGAAGGGCAGGATGACACTAGCCCCGACACGGAAGTTCTTAGTCATGACGCCAGTGTCGCCATCATGATTGACACCGAGCGATGTGATGCGAGACAGAGTCAGACCAGCTTCTGCACGATAGCCGATCTTTACCAAGGTCCTGAGCCGAGAGGCTAGTACCGAGAGCCAGCAGAGCGCAGGCTGAGGCAACAAGATTCTTGAATAGCTTCATTTTGTACTGTTTAAATAAATGGATTGTTAAGCCACGTACCCGCTGGACCCTTAGAGAAGCAACTCGGCGACAGCCGATCACGATCCTGGTTTAAGGTGGATCGTCTCGGGTAGTCTCTGACGGGACGGCTACGAATGACACGCAAATATACGTGAAAACCACCTATAGCTTCCTTTTTCTCTTTACTCTAAAGCCCCCGTCGCTTGAGGGAAGCCCTCCCATTACCTGATCAGATCGTCACGCACTACTCGCTAAGTTAGGATCAGAAGCTATCATCCTCGCTGGCATCACTATTACAAGCCTCTCGATCACTTGTAAGCGTTTGCTACCATTAGCTGTAATAGCGTCGGGAAATTACGGATAAAAGGGACGGAAATTCTATGTTTTCTGTACATTTGTTCAGATTTCGCTCCCTAAAGAGGACGAAGTTCACTCCCATCTGAAGGATAATACTCCTCCATCACAAACCAACCGCCATGAATCGATTCATCCTACGCCTACCTTTGCTTCATTAGTGTCAGCTAGAGCGTGTGTCAGCCAGAGCCCAGCAGAAGGTCACGGGACGGATACTCGACGAACATCGAGGAGCGATGGACGGCGCAGTCGTCCTACTCATCACGATACCAGGGCGTTCTGGTCGAATCCACCCTCACCGATGATACGGGAGTTTCTCCTCCTTCCCGTGAAGGGACTTCCTTCTATGTACTCGTCTCGCTCGGATATAAGGAGGTTACAGAAGCGATCTCCTGCACTCCAGGCCTTCGCCTCCCTGATATCCAGCTCGAGCCAGAGGAAGTTTCGCTCAAGGATGTGGTAGTCACCGCCCGCAAGTCTCGGCCGATGACCACAGCCTCCCATGGCAAGATACAGATCCATGTAGCCCAGTCTGACCTTACCGATATCGGTGCTGCGCTGGACGTCCTCAGGCATGCTCCAGGTATCTCTGTGAGTAATAAGGGGAGATCTCTCTAGCCACCATCGGCGGAACTGCCGTCTATGTCAACGGTAAGAAGCTGATGCTCCAGGGTGAGGAACTCGCAGCCTACCTACGCTCCCTCTCGTCATCGAAGATCGCTCGTATAGAGACTTCGCCCAGCCCTAATGCAAGCTTCTCGGGGCGGATGGAGCCGGTGGCATCATCAACATTGTACTGAAAGCCCGGAGCACTCCGGCTTCTTCCTCACCACTTCACACAGCATCGCCTACTGGGATCACCTGAAGCAGAGTCCCGACCCAGCTATCCTACAACACAAGTAAATGGCAACTCGGGCTCAACTACAGCCACAGCATCGGCCACCATGGGATGAGGCATAGCTACGAGAAGGTACAAAACGGCGACAAGAGCTGTCAGAGACCGTCGACACAGACAAGCGGGAATACCTACGCTACGGGTATCGACTTCGTGCAAGTGACACCGAAGAGTAAGTTCTTCGTAGGAGCTCGCTGACATCCTCTGGCCCCGGTGAGACCAATACCACGACCTCCTCTATAAGGGGATGACGACGCTCGATGCTCGACCCAGAGCCCGCAATGACTATATCGAGCAGAAGACCCTGCGGTATGCCAATAGCCTCATGCCTCTATCAGCCTCCGACCGACAGCAACTCTCCTCACTGACTGGACACGCTTCGACGGGAAGGCACGCTGTGACCAGCCCAACGACTACTATTCGGCCACCGATCAGCTTATTCGCTCCGACGTCTTCTATTCGCAGCCCGAGAAGGATATCGATATCTACGCCCTACTGGCGGACTACAAGCTCCAGACGAGCACGCAGTCTGAGTGGCTTCTGGGGGTGAAGGCCTCCCGCATCGCTAGCGATAATTCCTTCCTCTTCAAGAAGAACGGGACGCTCGATCCACAGCGCTCCAATCGCTGCACATGATGAGCACAACATCGAGGGCTACACGCAGTACACCTTACATGGGATTGCTTTCTGAGCTCAGTGCTGGTCTCCGCCTCGAGTACATGCATACCCAGAGCGAACTTCGGGCACACACCTCTCAGGCTATGGATCGAAGCCGTGGGGATCACCTACGACTCTTCCCCAACCTCAGTCTATCCTACTCGATCAACGCAAAGAATAAGCTTTGCCCTCCTCTATAGTCGCCGGCAGGACAAACCTAGATACGAGGACCCTCAAACCTCTCGAATACCTGCTGGATGAATTGACCCACTGGAAGGGGAATCCTTCCTCAAGCGCAGATCAGCCACAAGTTCATCCTCAACTATCTGTGGCGTGACCCGTCGCTTAGCCTCACTACAGCAAGCTCGACGACTACTACCTCGACCGATGTACTCGGCCCGGGCAAGACGGTCATGACCACGAAGAATATCGGGACACAGCAGGTCGGGCTCGAAGCCGTCTCTCCAGACGCCCTCACCTCGTGGTGGGACTTCAGTACCAACCTGCTTTTTATTACTTCGCCAACCAGCTACGCTACGAGACCTACCGGCAGGACTATCGGCGTCCCTCGTGCTTCCTCTCCACCAGCAATAGCCTCCCTCTCCCGCTGGGGGTCAACCTCGAGCCATCAGCCAGGTACTACTCTGCACGTCAGGCGGGAGCCATGAGGTGAGCAAGCCGACGGTGTGATATTGATGGCCTCAATAGGAGCTGGCAGAGCGGTCGCCTTCGCGCCTGTCGCTCCTGGATGACAGACATTCCACACGAGCGCTGGGATAGCTACGGCACGAAGGATGCTCTGCAACTCGCCTCCTGGGCTATGGTGAGAGTCGCTAGGTCAGCCTACGACTCAGCTACAGCTTCGGCCGTCAGCGCTCAATAAGGTCGAGAAGCAACCTGAGGAGCACAATCGACTCTAGCCCGATCCTCAGGGACTTCAGGGGCTTAGCTTCCCTACGGGCTGGTGGCTCAGCTCCCTCTACGCCTGAGACTCCCTAACTGCCCTCCCCGATGCCTTCTCTATATATTCCCCGATAGAAGGACTGTCGGGGGAGCGAATTAGCTATCTTTTGATGAGCTTCACTTATAAGAACTTCGGCTACTTCTCCGAAGAACTGAGAGCTAATTACATGATGAAGACCACCAATATTCCTTCCGCTACTCGGGATGTGTAGTGATCATCTCCGCCTGGGGACTGATCGCTCTGCTTTCCTCATTTATTTTCTCCCTCTTCTCTATAGGCATCACCGCCTTCACCCTCCCAGCAGTGACGGCGGTAGCGGGCACTCATCGAGCCCATCGTCTCGATGCCCTCCGACTGAGCTACGATGGAGAGCGTGCCGCACTACGGCGCCTGCTCACCTCGAAGACCCATACCACGCCGACCATCATCATAGGAGGTAGTCACGCGACTGGAGCTAAGCGGGGGACTACGTCTCTTTGCCTCGGGTGGCTACTTCGGCTTCACGGGGCTCTTTTGGCGCCCCAAGATGGGCCTCTATAGGCTCGTCCAGACGGAGTCTACTCGCACCTACCTCCAGATCACTAGGCGGGGCAAGAGGCGCTCGCTCTACATCGCCTACCGCCAGACGGCAGAAGTACCCCTGATCCTCTACAAATCCCCATGTCGAAGACCATCAATCCTGCAGTCTTTTTCCATGCGCAGCCCGCTCAGCGAATATCCTAGGAGTTGCCTTCCTACCTGCGCCCCATCTCACCAGATCGTCGCCGTCCGTAGAAGTAGCTTGGCTCTGCCTCACCTGATACACAAGACGGGGGTCGTCGAGAGCTGGCGAAGCTCTGGCCGAAAGGTCCACGATGCCCACCTCAAGATCGTCGGAGATGAGACGATCTACACGACCGAGTACTTTGGGGGATGGCACAATCTTCAGCACAAAGTGGAGCGGGGATGAAGAGGTAGAATTTACACACCTCCTGAAGCAAGCTCTACGTTCTCAGGTGAAACGCCCTACTTTGGGCTGAGCCGAGCGGGCATCCTCGGCTAAGTTTTTCGATGTTCTTCGAACTCCTGCACGCTCAGTACACTGATCTGATCGTCCCGTGGGGGTTGCTTCTTCGGTCTTCCGCATCTCAACCTCAATCTGGCACGCAATCGGGCTCTTCGGTCAGTCTCGCCTGCGTCGTCGTCCTATCCTTCCTCCTCTTCTTGGTCATCTTAGCCCTAGACACCCTGTCCTCGGGCAGGGCGTCTCCCTGATTCGCACGCCTCGTTCTGCCACTGCGAGAGCGATTAGCTTCAGTATATTGAGTCCCTACATACGGCTTATCCCTCCCTCCTTTTCTATTCATGAGCAGCGACATCCCGCTAGGCTCCTCCTTGTCATTCGAAGGGGCACTTCCCATGATAGTATTTGCGCTCGGGGCCTTCGACGCCTCCACTCCCCTTCAGCCTGCATCCCCAGCGAGATCGGAGGAGTCCTGAGACTCACTAGCCTCATGCTCGTCCCATCAGCTACCACCTCGAAGCGCCATAGCCACGGCTCACTGAGGCGGTAAGTACAGGAGGAAAAAGGACGATAATACACATTAGAGACCGAAAAGTACATTTTGTCACTTCTAGGACTTCAGCCAGATAGGGGGCGATCTACCTTGTAGCATAGTGTCCTCGAGAAGAGGTATACACGTTTTACTCATCATTTATACTAAATGTAATCATGGGAGCAATCAACTCCGATGAACTATTCGCTCAGCGAAAGAAAACCAAAGATCGGCAAGCAGGCCGGTAAGACCGTACGTATCGCTCGTGCTCGCGTCCGTGGCCGCGTCTCGTTCGCCCGCTTCTGCGACTTAGTCGCTGAGCACACGACCTTCAACTACATGGAGGTAGCCTCTATCCTCAACCTCTCTGCCGATATGGCTCGCAGTCTAGTGGCCGGTGGTGAGACCGTCGAATACGGACGTCTCGGCTGCTTCAGCCCGAGTCTCAAGAGCAAAGCGGTCGTCAGGAGGTCGACTTCAACGCTACCACCGCACATCCTCGGCGCACGAGTCCTGCTAGCGCCCAACAGATCCTTCTTCAAGCTCAATGATGTTACCTTCTCGAGCGTATCGAGCCTAGACCTCAGAGTAAGAAGAAGGACAAGAAGAAAGACAGCACAACTCAGCCTCCCAACTATGGTAGTGAGGGTGGCGGTCACGTAGGAGCTTAGCCCTCATCCTCCGCCCACCCACCGGCTACTCAGCAGTGAGCCCCTCGACAAGAGCAAGAGACTCTTGTCGGGGGCTCTTCTTCTTGCTCGCATCTGTCAGGTAGCCCAGGGAGATGACAGGTAATCGGGCGGAGATATAAAGAAATCGAGATAGATAAACATAATCACCCCATAGATGTAAGTAAAGACACATGAATCAGTTATTTTTATAATTTCGTGTTGCAATTGAAACGGAACAGAACTACAAGAGAAAAAGATCGAGGATGGCCCAATCTTTATCTTCCTCTCACTCTTTTGCTTACTCTACTGGCAATGATCAAGTTTTCTTATTGCTATGGTTCCGCCTCTATCTCTATCAGCAGTCCCAGTGGATCGGAGGAGTAAGCAACCTACTCACATGGAGTGATCCTGGGAGTATTGTGCCAAGCTGTATAGTACAAGTACTCTGAAAACGCAATCATACAGCAGTTATTAAACAACATTCGATGAAGAAAAGTATTTGATGCTTGCTTGCTGGCCCTGCTCAGTGCGTGTAACAAGGAAAGCAATGAGCCTGTAGTACAGCAGGAACAGAAGGCTAACGACGGCCTAAGTATCTCTATCAGCGGACGATCGACCTCGCCAGAAGAGATGGCTCGTGGTCTCGAATTCCAGGCTTTCCTGGCAAGAATGGGGGCACTTCCACAAGCCCTACTTCAAGACTGGCTCAATCAGCCTCGTATGCTTCTACAACGACGACGGGAAGACAGGAAGAAGCTCCCTACGTGATGCGTGAGATCTCACTCCGACGTAACCAGCCTCAAGGGTGCAGATGGTCGCTGGCACAGCTCCTTCTCCTTCAAGACCGACCAAGGTAGAGATGGACTGGCTTCTTCCAGGATCACCTCAAGATGCAACCAGGTGGTCACAAAAGACCAAAGCGAGTTTACACCGACCCCGAGGTACTCCGCATGGCACTTGTCGTTGGGTTTGAGACCTCATGCTCTTCAGCAATCAGACAACTGGGGCATTGCTGACATCACTCCCTAGCCTTACAAATTACCTGTCGGGCAAGAGATGGACCTAAGCAAGGAGATTAATTACTGGGTATCTCAGGATGATAATTCGACCGTCACTGTCTATCTTCGTAGCCTATGAAGTGAAGCCTTCGCGTAGGTGATGGGAAGATCGGCTTCTCACGTAAAGCTCAGAATGCTCGGCTCAATTATCAAGGCTAAGATCACCAACAATGATTACAAGGGATCACAAGATCATCGGTCTAAGAGTGGATGGTGTAGGTCGTGGTGACCTCGTATTCGAGCTCCTGACCGCAATGAGGCATGATCAAGATGGTAAGAATAAGGGTGTATTGATCCATCCTGCAGTAGTTCAGAACCCCGGCACTGGTGCTCATCCCCAGCGATACGTAACTCACTTTGTTCAGCAGGAGGTGCGAAAAGAGGAGCTTAAATCAGAGAATTCAATGGATGTAACCGTTTACCTACGCTGAACAAGACGACTTCAAATGGTAGAAACGAAGGTCCTATCTTCCAAGTCCTCTATGAGTAGTCCAGGTACCACTAAACCAGGTGATGGCCAGAAGCTCAAGCCTCTTAAGCGTGATGGACTGATCGTACCGCACGAGTTCAAGATCATGAGGATAATCCAAACCCACTAAGCACATACAAGAACGATGAATATAGAACAGAAGAAAGAGCGCTACGAGCGTCCTGAAGCAGCTTCCTTGAGCTCGAAGGACTCAGGATATCCTAGTCAGCTTCCGTAGGATATCGAGGACATTGAGGATGGTGGTGACTGGAGATGATAATACTATCTAAGTCATCCACTACAGCCAAGAGCCCTCACATAGCTCAGCTACGATAGCCCGCGACTCAGAGTTCACCTGAAGACAGCTGTCAGGAGTGATGCTCTGAGATCGCTTCTTTTTATGCTCCTATCCCGTCCTGTCCCCTCCCATCTCAGTTCACACTACCGTAGCCACACCGCACGACGAGCACCTCCTCTCAGCTCCGCAGAGTCCCGAGTACAGCCACTACGACCATGACACACAGGGAGCTCCTCCCTTACAGCAGACGGAAAGACTCATTACCCGACACGAAGAAGCCCCCTAAAGCTGATGTAGGAGTGGATAGCCCACCCTTGACCTCGTTATGCAAACACTTCCCACACCACATCAGGCAAAGAGCTAGCGAGTCAACCTCACTCGCCCCTCAGAAGTACAGGATACGCCCTCATTAGGTACATATAGAAAGGCAGAAGTTATTGATAACTAACTCATCTCCCCAAACTAGTATCGAGCGAAGGGGCTGATCTAAGGCACGGTTTAGCCCTTGATCCTCGTCCAGTCACCGAGCAGTTCAAGGGACGGCAGAAGGAGATGATGAAAGAAATTTCACGAAAGATTTGGTCAATTCAAAAGTCATCGTATCTTTTGCAACGCAAAAGAGAAAGGCAAACCACTCTGAAAGCAAAGTTGACATGCGGAAGTAGCTCAGTTGGTAGAGCATAACCTTGCCAAGGTTAGGGTCGCGGGTTCGAGTCCCGTCTTCCGCTCCAATAGGTTTCCATAGTTTTGATGTGTATTTGTTTGATGAGGGCATTCTAAGATTCATCAAGGTGATCTTGGATGTTTCTCGCTTTTATCGGGGTAGCCATGTATTCACACCCCGCCCCACAGCCCGCCGAAACGCAAGAGCGCTTTCATGGATAACCCGGATGAGTTAAGCCACAAAGTGAAGCCTACAAAAGCCGTAAAACGGAGCTTTCATTGCCGTAGAGCAAGCTCCATTAAGCTGTAAAAACTAAACCATCCAAGCTATACGTCAAGCCTCCCACGCCATAAACACCAACTCCCAAGAGAGAACTCCAGCCGTCAAAGCCGTAAGGACAAGCGACCCAGCCGTGGCGCAAATCCATCAAGGCTGTAAAAGCCAAGCCATCTGAGTAAGCGAAAGTGCCCTAGCTGTGACGGACATCTGCCGAAGCCGTAATCCTCAACCTTCATTGCCGTGAGCTGAGGCTGTCTGAGCTGGAGAACCAGAGGATGACTCATACGACGCTGTAGACTTATTAGTAGGCCCTGGACCAGATTGGTCCAAGGGCCTTGCTTGTTAGTAGCAGCGGGAGGGTTCAGGAAAGTGCCTTCGGAGAGGCCGTACCTACCCCACTCATCTAAAAGTCAATGGCGGAGATGATTCGGACTTTCGCTCGGTTCGCCTCGAAGACTTCGACAGCTTGTCATCTCCGATCCCGCATACAGCAGGGCGAGAAGCCTGGCGGTATCTGGAAGGATACCTACTAGATAGCCGAGCGTCTTGTCGGAATAAACCTTCTTCATGAATTTCACCGAAGATAGGCAGAGCTGCCGCAGCCCCCTTGACCGATACCACAGAACTCGAAGCGGATCACTACGCTCTTCGCCTCCGACCCAGCAACCAGCTACCAGGTCAGGTAGAAGCTCCAGAACCACGCATCGCTATTATTCTGCGTCGTCCCTGTCTTACCGCCCAGAGGCATCTGCAGGCCAAAGGAGGGAGCGAAGACGGCCCCCGTCCCACCATTGATGACATTCTGGAGCATGTAGAGCATCTTATAGCGCAGCGTCAGCGGTAAGAACTTCGGTCATCTTCGGCGTGAAGGTAGCCACGATATTGCCGTGCATATCCTCGATCTGAGTGACCATGACGGGATCGACACACCCCATCGTTGACGAAGGTCGTGTGGGCCCGAGACCATCTTCTCCACAGTCGCCCTCAGGCGTACCAAGAGACATCGCCATCGTCGCTTCGATAGGGCCACGAAGGCCATAGCTCTCCAGGAGGCGCTTGAAGGTAATCGGCGAGGTTCGACTCATGAGTTCGGCGGTCACCCAGTTATCCGAATTCTGTAGTCTCCATTGAATCGAGACCATCTCTCCCATAATGGCGGTGGCTGGTATTACGAGGTGTCCAGGTCTGACCATTATCTAGTCGGCAGGTGCGCTGCACGTGGAGCACCTGATCGCAGGGGGAAGCCCGTCGATCATCGCTAGAGAATAGAGGTAAGGCTTGATGATCGAGCCCGTCTGACGGCGACCATCCGAGACCATGTCGTACTGGAACTGGGAGAAGTTGATATCGCCCACGTAGGCCAGCACATAGCCATTGTGAGGGTTCATCGCACGAATCCCGAGCGAAGCATCCCCTTCATGGGCGGATCGAACCAATGGCGTCATCACCGTATCCCGTGTGCCCTGCCATGACCACACCCGCATCTTTCGTCTTTACGATGGAACTGTGAGCGGATCTCTTCGTCCGATAGCCCATCCTCCTTGCTGAGACGCCAGCGTTCAGACTGACGCATCGCACGGTCAAGTATCTTCTTGCGCTGGTCGGCTGATATGGAGGGACTGCAGATCTTCACCACGTGCCAGGCGCTCTTCTGTCGAAGGCGGGCTGGAGATGACCTGCCATGTGCTCCTGCATCGCCTCTTCGGCGTAGCGCTGCATCACGGGATTGATCGTCGTATAGATCTTTTCAGTCCATCGGTGTAGATATTATAGGGGAGCCGTCGGACTGCGATTCTTGTTGCACCAGCCATAGAGCGGGTTCGTCTCCCACTGAATGCCGTCGTCTCTGAACTTGGCATACTGCCACGAAGCGCAGTCACTTCGGTCAGGTTTATTCGCCATCATGACCTTGCGCAGATGCTCACGGAAGTAGGGAGCTATGCCCTGCTTATGGTCCATACGATGAAATGAGGTACGGATCGGCAGGCGAGACAGGGAGTTCTACTTCACGAGAAGCGAGTAACCAGCCTTCTCCATCTGCTGGAAGACCGTATTACGTCGCCCATCGGTAAGGGACATGGCTCGAAGTACGGGATTGTAGGTGGATGGATTCTTGCACATCCCGACGAGGACGCCGCTTCCTCGACCTTGAGGTTCAGCAGGCGTCTCTACCGAAGTACGTGAAAGCCGCCGACTTGATCCCCACAGCGTTGTAGAGGAAATCAAATTGTTTGAGGTACATCGCCAGGATCTCCTTGGTATAGAAGCGTTCGAGCTTAGCGGTACGACCCACTCGACGGGCTTCTTCATCATACGGGTGAAGAAATTAGAGCTAGGTGGCGAGTAAAAGCATCTTGGGGCCAACTGCTGCGTCAGCGTGCTACCACCCCTGCACTCTTCTGCTGGAGGATCCCGTTTAAAGATAGCACGGGCGAGCGAACGGAAAATCAATCCCGAATGGTTCTCGAAGCGAACGTCCTCTGGCTATAAGCGCCTTGACGAGATTGGGAGAAAGCGTCCTTAGGTCTACGAGGACGCGGTTCGATCCGCCATGAGCAACGACCTGATCACTTCCCGTCAGAAGCTAATATCTGGGAAGCGTACTTGTCAATAGGGTTTTGGAGCTGCTCGATAGGAGGAAGGTAACCTCATCCAGCCCATAGAAAATGGCGAAGATACCGCCTAAGATGCCCAGCCAGACGAGCGAGAATGCCAGCCACAGCCAGGGCTTGATCTTATGTTTCATCTATTACCGTTGTCAGTATTCTGTCCCGCACTGCCCCCTCGACAAGGAGATCGGGGAGCTCAAAACGGGACATACTGATTGTCTTCTTTTCAGTCAGAGCGAACTAGTGACGCTCGGTACAAAGGTAGCTACTTTTCGTTATTCTGCTGATGAGCTGGTATCAGTGGGCGCAGTGACCAAGCTTCGCCCGCCCATACATCACAGACAGCGCTCTACAAGCTACCATTCTACAGAGAGGGCGCTATCATGTAGGGCTCATCAGCAAGGGCAGGAGGGACACAAGCCACCCGAACCATACATCTATAATAAGCGGGGGAACGATCTACTTCTGCCTACTACCCGAAGCTCTACCAGCTCCGAGGAATCAACCTACGGCCAGCGAAGCCCCTTCAACTCGAACTATCTGGATATTCCGGATAGTTGCCTTCCCCTATCCTTCCCCCACCCGACTCACTTCAAGATAAGACCATCAGATTTACCTATAATTCCACGAGGTTTTTCCTTTCATCACGAAGCAATTTTACTGCAAGAAGCCCCCACCTTCTACGAAACTCCTCCCAGAGCCATACGCATTCCCCTCCCCATATATCTACAAAAGCAGAGCGGAGAAGTCCGAAGACTTCCCCGCTCTTGTGGGTTGAGATGAGGCAGAGTCGCTTGTCGATCGATGTGAGAGATCGGGAGAGGGCTCCTTCATCTGCCTATGTCGTCCGCTAAATCGTCCGCTAGAGATGCCTTCGCCTGTGGATAAGGCTGAGCGACGTGACTGATGACACGCTGGTGTACCCCCGAGCAGAATCGAACTGCTATCTAAAATTTAGGAAATTCTGTTCTATCCGTTGAACTACGAGAGCCGATGTCACGGAGCTTGTAAGCGCTCCAGACGGGGGCAAAGATAGCGAAATTCTGCTTTGCCTTGGCGTCCGCTCTTCCCCGATCTTTAGAGACGGAAGAAGTAGTTGAGCGTAGCACCGAAGCGCATCTCCGAAGACTGGACGTAGGCCGAGCCTCTTCGTGCGCTCCAGATATTCCCCAGTCCGTAGACGAATCGCCCTTCGAGCTCGATCCGCTGACGCACAATCGAGGGCGACACTTACCCCTGGTCCACCACCGAGTCCCCAGAAAAAGGCGATCGGTGACCTGCCATCTGATGGCGGGCCAGATCACGCGCCCACCATATTCGCCTCACCTGATACTTGGAGGCTTCAGCGAGCTGATAGCCGACGAAGGCCCTAGATTGAGGAAGAGACGCGTGCCACCCGAGCGAAAAATATAGATGCGATAGGATCGGGAGCTCCAGATAGTCGATATGCTGAGTGACGAGTCGCCAGCGCATCATACTTCTCCCGCCACCCGCCCTGCAGGTAGTTGAACTCCATCTGAGGAAGCGCCCCGCTCGATATCGTAGCGCAGAGCCAGACCTCCTACGTAACCCACGTGGATACGCTGGCGCACTGAGGGCACGAATGTGAGCGACTCGCCGCTATTCCCCCGTGAACTCCGATGGAGAGTGACTGAGAGAAGGGGCCTTTTTGCCTCCCTGCGCCCAGAGTGAAGGCACGAGGAGGAGCGATAGCAGGAGAGCGAGGAGCGACTGACGGCCAACGAGCTTCACGGAGTATAGCGCCTGAGGAAGGATAGTTGACATGAAGAAGCGGTCGTTGGTGTAGATATTCCTTCGCCACGCTGCAGATGGAAGTTCAGCTGTAGTCCATCGGAGGATGGACGACATACTGTTGACGAAATTCTGGCCATACATCGAGTAAGCACGGATGGTAGAAGAGCCAGATCATAGCCCAGGACGCTGTACTTCGTAAGAGTTGCTCACCTTGTGGCTAAACCAGCCCGTGAATTGGGTCAAGAAGTCCTTCGCTTCAGGAAGCGTAGGGTCAAGAAGAAGCTGGAGTAGATCGTCGTATTGTAGCGACGGAGGCTCTGTTGAAGTTCGGCCCGTAGGATTGCCACTGAGGGTAGCCGAAGAGGCTGATACCCGCCGTCTGAGTACCGATAGCGGCCATGGTCGCTAGAGCTAGATTGCGGTCGGGTGAGATGGGGACGACGACGGCATTATTACCAGACCACTCACAGCACCTCGACCGACCTCGATGGATCGGCTGGAGACGCCTGCCCGACCGAGGGCTGTGCGGAGCTGCGTCACGAAGCTATCCTCCGTGTCTCCCGAGCGATGGGTGAAGATAACTTCCTTACCTCGGTAGCGCTGTACGAAAGCTGATCACTCGCCCTAGGATAGTCGCCGTGTGAGCATTTGCTAGACGACCCGACCATCCCCGTCTCCAGAGCGCCTGCTTTGCTGAAGGGGATGACAGTGCAGCTATATCGAGCGCCTGCGATAGCTCGGATCTGACTCTCCGTGACACCGCCGAAGACAAGATCCTCACCTCGGAGTTTCCTTCCTCTATATAGGCGTTGAGTGCAGCGTCACTGGGGACGTCGAGTGTCGTCAGCTGCATGGAGATACCAGCCTCTTCAGCTGGTACATCCCGAGGAGGAAGCCTCGTAGAACTCTACATAGTGCTTATCCTGCTTGAGTGAAGGAGCATAAGCATGCGTGTCTGGCCAGCAGCTACCTGTGATGGGGCTGTAGGGCCCTGTGGAGCGGGGACAGGATCGCTGATGACGGGGGCTGTCGGCCTTAGCCGACGGGATGACGAGCTCCATGCCCACCTGGACGTTAGCAGAGGTGACGCCGGGGAGTTATGCAGCAGATCCACGAGATCGATACCGTAGTCACGGCTGATCCTGCAGAGCGTCTCGACCGGACTCTACTCGGTGCTTCCGTCCCTCTATGAGGTAGCTGCCTGAGGAGTGGTCGCTGGAAGCGGAGGGATGATGAGCTTATCCCCACCTGATCTTGCTGACGAGCCCAAGGATTGAGTTCATATACCTTCTCGATCGGCACATTATACTTGCGTGCTATGCTGTAGACGGTCTCTTCACGCTGCACCCTCGTGCTCACGTATACGTCGATTTTCCCTGCGCACTTCCTCCGATATAGACCAGAAGAAGGGCCATCGAGAGGAGCAGAAGGCGTCGATAGGACTGCGAAAGTGCTCATCTTTCTGTGCTTACTATTAGTATGAAATATGGGACAAAGGTACAGAATCAGAAGCAATACCGAGGAGCGAGCTCTGCCTTCCCGTAGTCCCCGCCTCCATACTCTGTAGCGGGTGCTCCATGCAGGCGAAGGGGCTTCCCTCAGCGTAGTGGTACGAACGATCACGGGACAGGAGAAAGGCTCAAATCAAGCCATTAATGACACCCTTCCGTCAGCGATCGGTGAAGCCATCACCCGTAGCGGTCTCCCTTCTCGCTAATGACGCCTCCTTTACTAGTGATCAGCTCCCGTATCTATTGAGATGACTTCCCGCTCTGTCTCTGCAGAGCGGGGAACCAGACAAAGCTCCCATGCCTCGGCAGGTGACACCTAGGGATCACGGCTACCAGCATGGAGCTTCGCTAGCCAGCGCTCGGGGCTAGCGGGTGAAGGGAGAGCCCTTCTTTAGTGGATCACGATCTCATCGCAGAAGACGAAGTTCCCCTTAGGTCGATCATTCGAAGCCCGTAGACGTACGTAGCGGGCAGCGTTCCTTCATTGGGAAGGAGAAGGTCTCAAAGACGGCTGGTAGATCTCCTCACTCGTGCGGGTGGATTGCTGGCGACACTGCGAAAGTTCACGCCATCGCTACTCAAGAGTACCTCTACTTCCCAGGCATGTACACCCACTGGATACGCTCTTGCATGAACTTGGCGAAGATATGACTAAGCTCTTCCTCCCGACCTAAGTCGATAGTGACGTCGAGAGGTGAGGGTAAAGCCCTGCCAGCGACCATCAAGATAGGTGGGCGTACCACGTACACCATCGAGGAGCGCACGCTCACCTCCGGCGGGATACTTCATTCCACGAGCAGTCGTTGTAGGTGATCTTCTTCCGATCTATGGTAGTCGGTGCGGAAGCTGAGATCGGGACGCAAGCGCCTTCCTCTCCGTCGAAGAGTCGGGCGACTAGAGGATCGAATCACGGGATACGATCGGGCGATCATCGTACACCGGCGACGAAGCTGTCGGGATAGAGCCATCCACAGCATAGCGGATCCCGGCTGCGGGACGCTCACTCATCAGGCGAACGGATACCTCACGACGGGCGGTATCTACATCGTTGAGCGCAGCGATATGTCGCAGAGGATAGGCATTCACACCACGCCGGAGGAGGGCAGGTACGTGATAGTTCGTACGGCGTAGGAAGCTAGATAGTCACGATCGGCCTGTGGTGTCCATGCGACTTCAGCCAGTGCCAGCACTCGTGGAAGAGCATGTACTCGGCATGTGCTCATCGAGGACGTATTCTGTCCAGAGATTGGCCTGCACTCGAGGATATGTCTTCCTTCACTTGCCGTGAGTTCTTTAGGCATGGGATTGTAGGAGTAGACCTTCTAGCGTAGTGAAGCCCCCGTTAGCACTGTGGTTCGCCATCGGCTTCTCTTTGATAGAAGTCGAGATAGACGTGACCCCGGGCGTGAGGATGACATCATGCCCTGCTTTTGCCGCCTTGATCCCACCTTCACCACGCCAACTCATGACCGTAGCGTCTGGAGCGAGTCCGCCCATCAGGATCTCGTCCCAGCCGATGAGCTTACGTCCTGCTATTGAGGTATTTCTCGATGCGTCGTAATCATGTAGCTCTGGAGCTCATGATCATCCTTGAGGCCCCTCGACACGCTTACGCTCGGTGCACTTGGGGCAGTCACCCAGTGGCGCATCGTAGCTTCATCCCCACCGATATGGATGTGCTGAGGGAAGAAGTATATGACTTCATCGAGGATCGCCTCAAAAGAAGGTGAAGGTCTTCTCGTTGCCAATACATACATCAGAGTTCTCGAAGGCCCAGCTATCGAGACAGCTCAGCTCGACATGCTGAAGAGTTCGTTGCTATGGCCAGGAGCTCGATCTCTGGTATCACTGGGATCTGGTCGGTCGGCATGACGTACGACACGCTGATCTCCTCTCAGTGTAGTAGTCACCATAAGCCCTGGAGTACCTTCATCGACGAAGCGACGATCCTTCTGCCACCACTTGTCCCAATCGCCTCGGTGCGGAAAGCGGCCTTCTTCGTCAGCAGAGGATACTTCTGAAGGAAGCACACCCGCCACCGTCGACGAGATGCCAATGGAAGCGGTTGAGCTTGTATCGTGCCATCTCGTCGAGCAGACGGATGATCATGTCCGTCTTCAGGAAGTGACGGAGACATCCAGCATCACACTCGGTAGCCATACGGCAGAGTCGATGAGAGCTGAGGTGACGAGCACCGTACTGCCTGATGATCTGCATAGACTCTTGCGCCCTGACGAAGTCCAGCTTCATCACGAGCGACGAGATCGATACCCCGAGCACCGATGGTCAGACGATAGCCCTCTCTACCCTGTACCGAGGATCGAGACGTGAGCGAATAAAGCTCGTGGTCGGCCTTCACCTCGCCGTCGCAAGCGAAAAGCCTGCGAGTCCATCACGGAGCACCCGTGGCGTATGGGCAGAGGCGTCAACTGCTTAGGCAAAGTCAGCGTCCCCTGAGCGTAAGAGACCGAGACGGGACGAGGAATGAGCTGAAGACTATCCAGAGTCATTAGCGCCCTCTGGAGAAGATCCCCGCGAGTGAAAGCAAGCGCTCGAATAGTTTACGCAGACGAGCGTAGTTCGTTCGCATAGTGAATAGGAGTTTGTATCTGGCGATGAATGAATTCTGGCTGCAAAGATAGGCCATCCCTTAGACCTGCCCTATTTATAGGAGAAAGTCGAAGTCAGCTAAGAAAGATCAAGCCTAGGTAATAAGAAAGCGCAGATTAGTACAGGAGAAACGAGGCTAATTTCATGACAAAGCGAGGCCGTACTACAGGAGAACTCATACTCAGCACGAGATTTGGTCGAATTCCTTTTTCAAGGAAAGCCTTGCCGCTTCAAATAAAATGAGGCCTACCGACGGGGAGCACCTGACCTTCTCTAGGAAAGACCACGCCCCAGATCCCACTAGCTAAAGGGGATCTGGGGCGTGACTGCGGCGATATCACGCACGCTACGGAGCAGTAGACGGAAAGCGCCGAGGCTAAATCATGCCCCCACCGACCAGACAAGGCAGCACGCAGGCCCTGATCTGGCGTAGCATCATCCAGCGCCCTTCAGTGCCTTGAGGAGGTCTGGGACACGAGTGGCGGGCGCCACTACGAGCATCGCCGAATTCATCGTCGGCCAAGCATGGCTCCCGATATGGGGTTCGCCCGGAGGTCGTCTCCCGTCCTTCAGCCCGCTCCCACGAGGTATAACCTCGTAGTCCTTGGCGAGAGAGCAGACGTAGATCAGCTCATGATAAGCCTGGATCTGGGTGATGAAGACGGTCTTGAGCGCTTCGGGAGAGAAGGATTATTCTCGTTCATAGAACTGCAGTAGAGAAATTAGTGAGACGAAGGGCTAGAGGGAGAGCTTTTGACGACGAGCCGATCTTCTTCTCCAGCTGACGGCGTGCTCGAGTGTACACGTCTTCCTCCAGCGCTGCATAGAGCGTCGGATCAAGACAAGGGTAACGAGCGTGGAGATACTAAGTCCCCAGGCCACCGTGATCCCTACAGACTGCCACATCTCTGAGCCTTCGCCGATGCCCATAGCCATAGGTACCATCCCGAGTACAGTAGTCATCGTGGTCATGAGCACGGGACGTAGACGTGAGACGACCTGAAGTGGGCTGACGGCAGGGATATACCATGCACGCTCCCGACAGAGACGGATGTGTCGATGAGCATGATCCCGTTCTTCACCACAATACCGATGAGCATGATCATCCCGATGAAGGACATCGCATCCAGAGGTATCTGCGTCACGAGTAGGCCGAAGAAGACACCTGAGAAGGCAAAGGGCACGGAGAACATGATGACAAACGGGTCTACCAAGCTCTCGAACTCAGCCGCCATCACGATGAAGACGAGCATCACGATCAGAAGCATCAGCGTCGTCAGATCACCGAAGGTCTCCTGCTGACTCGTAAGCTCCCGTGATCTTATACGAGACACACCTGCCGAAGGTACAGGATGCTGCCACCAGAGTCTTCTGCACCCGAGCGACCAGTTCACCCAGCTGCACCCGGGGTAGGCGTGAGTGTCAGGGTGACCACACGGCTACGGTCCTGCGCTCGATCGTAGGCGGTGAAAGGCTTCGTCTATGCCCCAGATCGGATAGACGAAGCTCGCCTGCAGTGTGTAGACCAGGAGATTAGAGATATCCTGGAGCGACCGACGCCGATTAGGATCGAGACTTCACACGAATATCGTACTCATTACCATCTTCACGGAAGTGCGAGGCGATTTGCAGGCGCCACTGACAGTGTCTTCGCGCAGGTACATCGCTGCCAGTGGAGAGGTTCAGTCCGTTCTCTCGCCAGACGCCGTCGATCGAAGACGAAGCGTACTTCGGGGATATAGTCCTTGCGACTGAGCGCTGCCAGAGAGCTGCCTTCGACTGGCGTAGCTCTTTCACGGAGGAGACGAGCATAGCTGTCGGTCTCGTCGAAGTCCTGTCCGTGGATCTCCAAGTGTCACGCCCGTGGAGCCTCCTCCACCTTCACCCGTCTTGGACATCGTAGCATAGTGACTTCAGGATAGAGGCAATGATCTCATGCGAATAGCATCTGATGCCTCCTCCTGTGTCTGTGTACGCTCCGAGCAGATACATACCGACGTACATCGTGATGACATTTGTCCTGCTGGACTGCACCATAGACCAAGAGTCTCCATCCGATGCTTGTCCGAGATTCATCGACACCGTCTGATGGATGGTGCCTCCTGGCGCATCCGCTACTCGGAGATCGAGTCGAGTCTACGAGTCTCATCGACACGCGTACCAACAGGGAGCTCTAGCTGCAACATTGACGAAACCAATATCCTGCTGAGGGCATGAAGGAGGTCTTGACGAAGGTCAAGCTCCCAGACTCAGGATGAAAAATACCGCAGCGCAGAGAGACCGTGGTACGACGATGCGCATGCCGCCCAGCTCCAGCAGGGCGGGCACTGGGCTCCCATCAAGAGCCATTGAGTCCTCGCTCAATAGGGCGGAAGAAGCTTATCCGATGAAACGCTTGCTTCCCGGGATCACGCTTCACAGTAGCTGAGCAGAGCATCGGCGTCAAAGAGACGCGCTGCTGTCGTAGAGACGATCATAACGATACTGACACTCCAACCGAGCTGGCGGGACATCAGTCTCCCGCTTCTCCCAGGTAGTCGTCAGGAGGGAGGAATACCGCCAGCATCGCCAGCGTAGAAGCGATGACACCGAGATACTCTGCCTCGTTGGTGGCGTGTATAGCCGCTTTGCTTGGGGTAACTAATACGCTCGATATAGCGCTAGATGTTCTCTAGGACGACGATCGCATCATCCACGACCATCCTGATATAACCGAGGGAGTGAGAGTGAAATGATATTGAGCGAACGCCCGATACCAGGAGGTAAACGAACGATGCCACCAGCGAGATCGGGATCGCCAGGATGATGAATGTAGCTCTCCAGCGCCCATGAAGAAGAGCACCACCAGCACGACGACAGAAGAACGTGATGAAGATCGTCTCCTCAAGCGAACCGATGGTATTGACGATGAAGCTGAGGTATCGATCAGGGTAGCTTGAGCTGACATCCGAAGGAGATTCTCCTGTATTTGAGGCAGGAGGTTTGTATCTGGCGAGCGATCCTTTGATACAGAGTTCGATCCTTCCTGCTTATTGATGATGAAAATGATCGCTCCGTTTTACCGTTGACATAGCTCTCCCGCTGACGTTCGCCGATGGTATCCTCATGATGGTAGCGACGTCACGCAGATAGATATCCTTGCCTGAGACGCTCGAGACGACGATCGAACCCAGCGCGCCAGAGGATCGACGAATTTCCTGACACGTATCGAGCTGCGTGAGCCGAGGTCGAGATCCGTTCTGCGGGGATATTCGTATTCTCTGCAGCGATGAGCTGGGAGATCTGTGCCAGTGAGGTGGTAAGCTCGAGCCCAGCGATCACAGTAGACCCGATGACACGCTTCGAAGCCCTACAACATTACGGTACCTGACCAGTCGACTCGCTGGAGGGATTGCTGACCCCATCCTCCAGATCTTCGCTAGACCCTCGTGCGCCTCCTCGGATCGACCGCGATCGCCACGGGATCAGTCACCGCATCGAACCTGGAAGATCGCTGGCTTCTCCACACCGGATGGAGTGGCGTCCGTGATCGCATCGCTTGTCACGGATATCGTCTCATCGCCTCGGCTGATAGCGCACGCCACCCGGAATTCCAGCGTGACGATCGAAGCGTTGTCCTGGCCTCTTCGTGCTGATATATGCTTAAGCTTCTGTCTGATCCCATTGAGACCATTCTCCAGCGGCTTGGAGACACTAGTCTTCCGGGCAGCTCACGCACACTGCCCCTGGGCAAGAGGTGACGACCATGACCCGAGTCGTATCCGTCTTTGCGCATCAGCCTCGACGGGCCAAGCGTGACAGGGAGAAGAGTCCGAGCATCAGCCATCGCCACGCAGATCAGTGCCGTGGTGATCGGCTTGCGGACGGATGTTTCGTAGATGCCTCAGCTGAGAAGGCGTTTACTTGCGGGTCTTTCACCTGAAGGCCATTCTTGGATGATTAGAGAGAGTGCCGAGGTGGAGGACCTCACGTCACCACCTCGAGACCGCTGGAGGATCCTATAGCGGTCGCCCTGTTGTGCGCTTTCGAGCTCTACAGAGCGATAGAGACCGCCTGCCTGGAGAAGAGGTAGCATAGCGGCACCACTACCGGGCTGGCGGACGTATTGCAGCCTTGTCAGGATCGTCAGTACTTCCTTAGCCCCGAAGTCGATATGCACCCGAGCGTACATCCCTGGACGAAGCTTCAGTTCCTGTTAGCCACCTCGACCTCTGCGGAGACCGTGTGGGTGATGCCGGCGGTGGGATAGATATTAGCCGATCTTTCCCGAGAAGCTTTCCCAGCGCCGAGGGCGTCAACGGTGAGGGATACCGTCATCCCCTTCTTCAGGAGCGCCGTGAATAGTACGTTCGAGACGCCAATCATCGCCTCGGACGGGCGCCATCTGCTGGACGACGACCACGGGAGCTGGGGCGTCACATCGCCGTTGTCGTAGTTCTCCAGCCGTGACGAATCCACTGATGGGACTGCGCAGCACGGTGCATCTCCTCCGCCGCATGGCTGCAGGCGAGTCATTCGCCTGCTCGACGGCACTCTTGGCCCGTCTCCCCATTGCGCCTTGGACACCCCACCCACCTTGTAGAGCTCCATCCATACGGGCGAAGTTCGTCAGCGTCGAGAGCTGGATCTGCGCCTGCATGAAGCCTGCAGCCTCTAGCTGGGCAACGGCCCGACTGGCAGCTGACCCGGTCGCCGACTCTTGACGAGGAGTTGCTTGAGGCGACCACCGTGGCGGGTGATATTGTTGAGCACCTTGGCTCGAGCTGCGCAGTGAACTCCTGCGTAATCTCTAGGCTACATCTATCAGCGGGTGCGATATCCACGAGGCGAAGGCTTATCGGCGGGCGCTGTCTCAGTCTTGGGCCGGAGGAGGAGCAGCTAGAGAAGGCCTCAGTCCCACGAGCGCAAGGGAGAGGAGAAGTTCTGACTTCTGTATCATCGTTTATCTATGTTCTTTGGGGTGATCAGTAGATGGGGTGCGAAGCGATAGCATCCGACTCTTCGCATCCGTGAGGGTAGTGTGCCTCGATCGCTGAGAAGACGGCCACATAGCTGTATACCGCCTGACTGTAGTTGAGTCGAGCTTGCAGGAGCCATCTCTGCGTCGTTGAGCTCCAGGACGGTGCTTGCACCGCTCTTGTAGCGCACCTCGGCGATCTTGTGACCTCGCTCAGCGGTAGCCACAGCATCTCGGGCGGAGGCGAACTGCTCCAGCGCCTTACGTTGTTCGCTGAGGCTATTCATCACCCCCAGGCGAAGTTGACTCTGCCGCTACACGCTGGGCTACGAGCCGACGGATCTGCGTCTCCAGTTCGCAGGTCGTAGTAGCGCTTCCAGTATAGACGGGGAGAGTCAGAGCGAGACCATCGTGAGAAGGGGCTCCACCTCTTCTTATCACCCAGGCGGAAGCGGTCAGAGGCAAAGCTGTACTGATAGGTGAAGCTCATCGAGAGCGTCGGGAGGAAGGCCATCCGCTTGACCTTGAGCGCTGCATCGAGCTGACGCCCCTGGAGCTCAACGACGACGAGCTGGCTATTCCCCTCGAGAGATATGCTTCGTCTGCTCGGGGAGATTCTGATAGACTCGGTCCGTGTAGTCCGCCAGCGCCTCTGTGATCTCGATCGAGTATCGAGGTCAAGGCCCATGACGACCTTTGAGCTTTAGCCTCCCGAGAGACTGACGGCAGTACGATGCGCGAGACCACGTTGGGCAGGATGTTCTTCACCTGCGTCTCCATGCGGATCTTGTCGTATTCAGCCACCAACCCATGCTCGTACTTCGCAGCCGTCTGGGTATAGTTGGTCTGAGCGTTGGCGTAGTTCGCTTCGAGCACACGGAGCGACTCACGAGCTAGAAGAACGGCCATGTCGCCTTGCGCACCTCAGCCTCCAGATCGACCTGAGAGCCCTCGTGCTCGCTCTTCGGCCAGAGCACGGCTTCCTTATCCAGCTGCAGGCTCGCCCAGAGCTGTGGAGCGATGAGGGGAAGTCCAGCCGATATGCCCCCGAAAAGCTATGGGTCTGTCCCATCTCGATCCCATCTGAGGGGAAGAACTGCCCCATGGGCGATGAAGACATATCGTCCGATCCGAAGTACACCCTTTGCTTCTTCAGCATGTGGGTGTAGGATCCACTCAGCTTGATCGTGGGAGAAGCGCCCCTTATTCTTTCGCTGATCGTATTTGGCGCCTGCAACACCTAGGGACAGATGCCTCGAGCGTCGGACTCTTCTTCAGGGCAAGGCGCACCGCCCCTTCGAGGCTAAAGAGCGATCGGACGCTCGGTGGAAGCCCCTGAGTCTCAAGGCTCTGGGCCTGCAGGGATCTCCTGAGCGAGCAGACCGACAGGCAGGCCAAGCACCCACAAGCCCACGCAAGGCAAGCAGACACGGCGACTCGTTGAGTTATCTTACTCATATATATGAATGTTCTTGATTGGTCGTGGAGTCTTCCCGGGCAAATGAAGACTCCTTTATTAGCGACAAAGTTAACGAAATTTACCACGGAATACTCGCCCTTCACCCCTGTCCACCTAGTTCTTCTTCCCTCGTTCGACCGAACAAAAATCCAGTCAAAAACCGAAGAAAAAGCCGGCTCCAAGCATCGAAGAAATTCTGTCCTTTATCTGGATACAAACCCACCTTCCGAGCTCCCCTCCCAAGGGCTCCAAAACGACCCACGGTAGGTCGTCGAAAAACTACTGTGGGTCGTCTCGACGACTCTACGGTGGGTCGTATCGGCGACCTACCGTAGGTCCTGCTTTGCCTCATCAGCGAGCCTCCCCATCCCCTCTCTCGGTAGCCCCTCCTTCTCTCCCTCGAAGACCGTCGCATCCCCTCATCCCTAACTCCCTCATCCTCGATCCTCAAAGGCCTCGCACCATCCTCGCATAAAAGCGTCTTCTCTCCTCCGGTCAAAGGCTTCTTATCTCCTCCGATCTCCCCACATCTCCATAGCAAAGCAACCAGCCTCTGAAGTAGATTTTCCTCCGATCACGGCTAGTTTTTCTTCATTCGTTGCCGAACCTTTCACCTGCCCCCAACTTGCATATTCCCCGAGAAGCACTATCTTTGCACTCGTTAAGGGTTCGCTGGTTATCGCAAGATACCAGTGACATCGACCCCAGGAGAGATGGCAGAGTGGTCGATTGCGGCGGTCTTGAAAAACCGTTGAACTGAGAGGTTCCGGGGTTCGAATCCTCTCTCTCCCGCAAAGAGGCTAAAGTGACTGCAAATGGTCGTCACAGAAGCATTCAAAACAAGAGAAATCGCTGTAGGACGCAGTTCTACAGCGATTCTTTTCTATATGCACTCATGGGTATGATGGCTTGAGCCTTGGAGCTAATAAGCTTCTAGAAGAGACGTTCTGCTACAGAAACTGCTACACAAATCAAGGCGTAGCAATTAGTGTAGCAGTGACGGCTAAAATGAAGGGCTATTTGAACTACCCTAGATGCCATCTCTGCCAGCCTCACTCCCTCTACCACAAGTGACCAAGACGACCAAACGATCTCGCTGGGCAAGCTCCGCTCCGCCCTACCTCGAGTAAATCCAGGAGTTCAGCACCTTCTCCTGTCTACCACATCTCCGACGAAAGGAAAGGAGATAGCTCCTCCTCCCATTACCGCATTAACTTGGAGGATGGGGCGTATATACTGGGGGATGATGAGTGTTGAAGAGAAAGAAAAGCTCGATACACTTGACTTGGGGGCGGATGTCCTTAACCCAAGCGCTATACATATCAGAGAGAGTGAGTGATGAATCAGATCCTATCACGAGCGAGACAATAAGCGGGAGATCACTGAAGCAATCGCAAGCACTGCATCTCGAGAGATAGAGGGATAGAGCAGAAGCTATGAAGCATCCATCTTTCTACTGGCAAGGTGTGCCTTTGTAACACAAACTACAGTTTGTACCACAAAAACCGTGCCTCAGTGCGAGGGAGCGATTACCCCGAAGTCGTAATCAATGAACCCAAAAGAAATATGAGCATAGAACGCTGGGATAACTGGCATGTACGCCTCACCCAATCCCAAAGACCAATAAAAGTCATCGCTCTCTTCCATAAATCGGGAGCTGGAAAACGAAGTCAGACTTCCTCCGAGCTCGTCTACTAGATGAAAGTTTCTGAGGCCATCACCGAGGATAAATCTGCAGTGGCGTACTACCACAAACTTCCCAACATCATAGCGCAGATGCATAAGATCGGCATCCTCTATAACCAAACAGTAAAGGCTATCAACAGCTACCACTCGGTCAAGGCAGCACAGGTAATGCTTCAACGCTTAGAGCAGTTCTCCCAGCAAATAATCATCCTTGAGCAACAGGCTATTGAGCTAACCTGGGAAGGTGCTTAGAACTCATCATACTCAGAGTATCTAAACCGATCCAAGATTCTTAGTGTGTCGGCTCATGGATGTACCAAACCGTGATGAGGCTATCAGCTTTAATTCTCAAGTAACCCAGTATCCACGTATTGTGCGCTAAGCGCTGCTCCATAGGGGAACTGTTGCTCCACGGGATGCCGAAATTCATCATGCTTCTCTTGCAAGATAAAGCTATCCCGACAAAGTGGCTCATAGAGGCTATCCAGTTCCATGGGTGTGAACTGATCGGGAGCTTCTGAGGCGGTATTTGTTGCGATCGCTCCCTACTACGGCTTGTACAAGCACAAGGAGACTAGAGATAAAGCAAGAAACCTGAAGAATCTTCGTGAACATGCTTATAAGCTACACTTCTATTACTTCATTGAAGCAGAATAGCAACCAAGGGACAGGAAAGATCAATGGCTAGAACTCATCATACTCTGAGAATCTGAAGTGTCTCAGCTTCCTCAGCGTGTCAGCTTCTCTTACATACCAGACGGTGATGAGGCTATCAGCCTTCTCCCGCCACGTAAATTCCAGGATCCAGGTCTTATGAGCCATCCGTTGCTCCATAGGGAAAGAGCCTCTGTGGATTTCTAAACTCATCATGTAGCTCCTGCAAGATGAAGCTATCCCGGCAAAGAGGCTGATAGAGCTGATCCAATTCCTGGGGCATATAAGTCGTAGGACATACTCTATGAACTGCTCGTTGCTCTTTGCCACGACAAGAGCAAACAACAAGACATACTGAAAGACACACTCCTTGAAGGAGAGCATTAGCTCTGCCCATATACCAAACCAGCTATTACTTTATCAATCTTGAAATAACTATCTAAGAGATACTCCTTCATGCCATCGTCAACTCACCCGAGGGGCTGTAGCTATACTGTAGTGAGGCCGTAACGCTCATCCTCGATTGGAGAGAGACGATCGGCACCACTCAGCGGTAGTGGCGGGAGCGTCGCTGCTCCGCAGAGCGGCGGGTCTTGCTATCGACAAGACGACCGATATCACGATAGCAAAGTCCTGACTAGTACCTCTAGGCTAGAGATGCTAGTCGGGGCTTTGCCTAATCAGAGTCATTCGGGAGATTACTAATCTAGGTACTCCCCGAAGCCTCGTAGTATCTCCTCTAGACATAAGGGGTCTGCACAAGCCTCCTTGAAAGACTCTGCTAAGAGCTTGGCTCGTCGCCTTCCCCTCACTAGCACCCTCATCAGGCATAGGGGAGGGGAGGAGGATAAAAGCAAGGGCTACGGCTAGGAAAGTCCTTAGGGTTAAGGAGCAGACCAATGTAAGGGTTGGGAAGAGGACCACCCGGTATCATAAAAGTGGCAATCCACACCTACCACGGGGTCGAGCTGTTTGCTAATCGGCAAACAAGCCATCCCCGACAAAACCCAAAGCCTCCAAAGCTGGCAAATAGGGCAGACTCAATGCCGAAGTCAAAGCTCCAGACAGAGCCATCGTTGCCTTAATGCCCGTATCTACAGCACTGATACTAGGAGACACACCTTGAGAAGCATTCTGGGAAGAATTACTCATACTGCCCTTTTTATACTGGCTCACAACATTCAGCTCTAACTGAACTTGAAGCCAGTCAAAGTTGCTACCGCTAGTATATTCAGGGGTGTAGACATGGGATATAAAATAGCTATGATAACAAAACTAGGAGGCCGTATTGCCGTAATTCAAATTCTATAAAGTAGTACTCATTTTTAATTATCACCTTGTCGTTCTAGAAAGTCGCAATTTTTACTACTCCATACTTCTTCACTTAAGATCGTCATTCTCTATTTTTACGAATAACAAAAACTCTTACCTTCTTTATTTAAGGAGTACATTCTATCTAGGTGGATATGATATGTCATATCCACCTCCTCCATTTTAGCTATACCTAAGATGCTCCTTGCTAGAAGCTGTAATCCGATTTTATTACCTAAAATTTCAATCTCACCTCCTATAGGTGAGATCTGAAAGGAAAGATAACAACCTGACTTGTGTAATATACGGGATCCTCTTCATTATAGCGAACCGTTATGCTTCTTTTTCATCAATACTCCAATGCCTTTTTAAGAGCGTCTTGGACACGAGGATTCTGTGCTACTTTTTAGGAAGTTTTCTTGTGCCTGTCCAACAGTCAACTCTGATATGTTTATATACTGTTCTTTTTGTTCCCCGATTGATGTGTACATGGAGACCATGGACTATCAACATGTATTTCTACTTGATTATGGGCAACCTTCTGCCTTGAGAATACCGTGACGCTAGAATTAACATCCTCGCCTGTTTTTGCTCTTATATGTTAACCCTCAACACATCCAGCCAGCTATTGCTATCTTCTACATAGTTATGCAGTGCTAACGTTCCATTAGCAAATCGTATCGGATCCTCGAGATGTACCGACCTAGCTCAGGGTCGTACGTAGTATCGGAATCGATTGTACGCCTGCCCCGTCTCGTAGTCGTAGTACTGACCCTGAAAGAGGAACGGGTATCGACACGTAGCCCTCGAGGAGTTCAGCCCAGGCTGAGTCTCCTCAAGGATCTTGCCGTTCATGCCCAAGCGACGATACCACACTTCCTTGCCCTCCTCGTCATACGCCTCTGTGGGCGTGCCGAGTTGGTCGCAGACGATGCTGTATGCCCTACCTCTTGGATGAGAGCCAGCGGTACGAGCTCTCTCTTCGAAAGAGCCAAGTCTTGAGATCCTCGCTGTAGGACTTCAGACCACCATCCTCATAGCGCTCGCCCGTCCGCCACTCATGAAGAGGAACATTACCCATTCCACAAGTAGTGGAAGGTCACATCCCCGAGCTTCGTCAGGCGACGTCCCAAGGCATCATAGGTAAAGCTCGTCCAGTGTCCATGACGATGAGGAGCAAATACGCCCTTGAGCGTACCATTCTGATTCCAGCTATACTCCCAGCGATCCTTCTTCTGTACCGAAGATGCCTGCATTACCTCGGAACTTCTCATGAGTTGTCCATCCTTGTCATACTTGAAGGTCCATTCTCCCGACTTCTCGATACGCCCTCCTTCAAGGTACTTGCGTAACTTCTTGTCGGGATCATTATACAGATTGCCCACCTTGTCGGAGAGACGATACTCCTTCATGCCATCGGCATAGGTAGCCATCGTCAACTCGCCCGAGGGGCTGTAGCTATACTGAGTGAGGCCGTAGCGGTCATCCTCGATTGAGAGAAGACGATCGGCACTACCCCAGCGGTAGTGGCGGGAGCGTCGCTGCTCCGCAGAGCGTCGGGTCTTGCTATCGACCAAACGCCCGATGTTGTCATAGGCAAAGCTCTGACTAACACCTCCTGGTAGGAGACGCTCCAGCTCAAAGCCTAGGCTATCATACTGGTGCTCACTTGTGAAGCGTGCATTCGTCTCTGCTTCGTTTGCTTTGAAGCAAATAAGCTCGCCATAAGCATTACGCTCATAGCTGAGCTGAGCACCGAGACTACTCCGTAAAGATACGATAAGTCCGTGTTTGTCATAGCTTCGCTCGATAAGATGTTCATCACAGCGCTCCTCGACAGGCAAGCCGAGGCTGTTGTAGCGAAGCTTACCCGAGCGTGTTCATTCACAGCCTCACGTAGGCGCCCTGATAGTTCGAGTGAACTAGCACCCCATTCATGGGTCGTCGGAGGGACCCATGAATGGGTCACCTGACGACCCTATGATAGGTGGGGTAGGGTTGAGCCTCCATCACTTACATCGGATTGGTTTGCTCTTAAGCAATGGGTTACCGTACTCGTTGTTTGTAGCTAAGCTGTGCTCCGTAAGTTACGAACCAACTCAGCTAGAGTTTAAGCTATGGAGCTACCAAGAATAGGCTCAGTGTATCTATATTCATTCGCTTCTAGACACAACACCTGATCTAATAAGAATTAGCTACTCTACCCGCCCCTTTGCTCAGCACCACCATTGTCCCATACCCGCACTCCCTACTTTTGAGGTCAGCATCATAATGGATGAATATGGGCAATCGACTTTTTCTTCAAGCTCGTGCATATACAAAGTTGGGTAATCGCTCGCTAAGTACACTTGTGGCTTATATAAGTGTCGCTTAACCCACTGATAGCCTTCCTCTGTAAGAAGCATCACATCGTTGTAAACCATTTCATCAAAAGAAGAAAACAGGTTTGTTTGGTTGTGACTTGCGTTTATATGGGGAAGAAAAAGACATCGGCGTATTCTATATGTTTAACCCTATCCTTCTCGTGACGATTGAGCAATCGATTATCAAAGCGGTATACTCGCATCACGTAATAAGTTCGAGTACTCGTACCGGATGGAATTGAACACTCTACATCTTGTCACCTCTGCCTGATGTTCTATATAAGGTTTGAGATAAGAGTAAAAACAACTCAGAGATGACCCACATATTATCACCCCAGTAGAGATAATCGAAGACAGGCTCTTTTCTTCTTTGTCTCAACGAATAGATACATCTCAGAGGGTAAAACAGGCTTGTCACTCATCCAATCACTAAATGTACCTGATATAGTCGCATCTCTATCTTTTTCTACATAGACATCAGATAGTGTGATGTGCATTCTATTAGGAATATCCTTTGGTACACGAACGAAAGGTGTATACAAAACAAACAACTGACTCATATTCATTTATCTCTATATCCTACTCTTTTTAGGTTCATTGAGGAGAGCCCTTGATCAAGCTCCTTTCTCAGTTCTTTTTGCAACTTGAGACCATTGCGCAAGCCCATCTCTTCACAGCTTACACTTTCCTCCACCGAACTCCGGAGTCTTTTAGGGCTGAGAAGTGAGATGCCTTCTCCCCTGCCCCCTTTCGGGAGGATCATCCTTCCGAGAGGGGCAAGGGACTATTTGATACTCTGGAGCACAAGAAGCCCAGGCATACGCTTCAGATTGTATGCCATAGCTTCCAAGATATTCTGTGTATACGTTCGCTCAAGCCCTCGGTAGCGACATCGCCCTCCTGAAACCACCTTGGATACTCCCGAAGGTACGCTCTATCAAACAGCGCATCTTACTGATGGCGTTATTCAGTTCACGTTGTCGCTCTGTGAGCTTCATCCCTTCTGCGCTTTGAGCATAATCCCATCAATCAAGCCTCTCTCAATGAGACAAGCCGAGTTTCTCTTGCTACAATAACCTTTATCGGCAAGGACACTAACGCCCTGCGTAAGCTCTGCCTTCTCTATCAGATCGGGCAATACCACCATGTCGGCACAATTGGCTGGCGTGGTAATTACGCTCTCCACCAACCCTTGCCCATCGGTCAGCACGTGCTTTTTGTACCCGTAGCGACGTCGATCCGTTCTTCGACTCCGTAATCACTCAGGCCGTACCAGGTCTGAAGCAGTAGGATCTTGAACATCATCAAGGCATCATAGGCTGGATTGCCCTGTGGCGTTCTGGGGTCTTTGTATACTTTTGTTGAGTAGTGTGAATACCTCGCCAGTCAACGCATGCGCTGATCTGTCGAAGGGACGAGTGCTCCATGCGGTCGCGACGCACCTGTGTATAAACTTGCTGGAAGCTCGGAGCGGATTCGGTTTGTTTGGTTGGCATAGCTATACGACTGTTTTGGTTATGAGGACACTGAATATCAGTGATATAGGAAGCAACTACAGCCCTGTATACCTTTTTGAAATACTATGCAATGGTCTCAAAAGTAATGCCTACTTTTGTGCATTCCATACTTTACGTGGAATAGATTTGTGTACTGCAATAAATACATGATTCTTTGCGTACACAACAATAGCAATGGATGTTTACACGAAACGCATGAGATGTATTAACTGAAGCATATTATGCTATCCGATAAAATTGATATTCCAAAAATATCTGAATGACTATGGTATTCGGCCAACGGTTGTTCGAATCATCGTATTTCGTGCCATGTAGTGAGCTCATGACACGTTCAGCCTGACAGACTTAGAAAACACATTGGACAGCGTGGACAAATCCACACTGTTCAAAACTTTGTCGCTCTTTTGCGCAACGCCATCTTGTCCATAGGATAGAAGACGGAAGCGACTCAACAAAATACTGCTTATGCCACAATGACCATGTATGCAGAGTCGATGAACTGCATTGTCATCTCTACTGTGAGAGTTGCCATAAGACATACTATCTCGACCATACCTATGTCCCGATCGTGCATTATCCGAAAGGATTTGAGCTGCATAGTGCCGATTATTCATTGAAAGGTCTTTGTCCTGATTGCCGAAACAGGCGACACGACTGACTTTGCAACTTGGTTGTAGTTCTTATTCCGTACTTTTGCAGAGGATTAAATGATTGGTTATGGAAAGAGAACAAAAAATCAAAGTGATACGCATCATTACGAGCATCGTTTTGCTAATGGTGGTATATACTCCGGCTATTCCGGAAGAGATTCACATCGGATTATGCGCCATCGCCTATGTCATAATCGGTGCGGACATAGTTTATGCAGCCTTGCGCAATTTGTGCAAAGGTCAGTTTTTCGATGAGAATTTCCTCATGACTATTGCTACCGTTGGAGCATTTGCCATCGGTGAATACCCGAAGCGGCGGCAGTGATGATGTTCTATCAGATTGGGGAACTTTTCTCCGACATAGCGGTGGAACGGAGCAGGGCTTCGATTGCGGCATTGATGGACATCCGTCCAGATTATGCCAATATTGAGAAAGAGGGAAATCTAACACGGGTGTCTCCATCGGATGTCCCAGTCGGCAGTATCATAGTGGTAAAACCGGGAGAGAAAATACCATTGGACGGAAAGATAATCTCCGGAAGTACGACTCTCGACACGGCGGCGTTGACAGGTGAAAGCCTTCCGCGTGAGGTTTCCGATGGCGATACCGTTATCAGCGGAAGCCTGAATCTCACAGGAGTTCTGCATATCCGCACATCAGGGACATTTGGAGAATCGACTGTCGCGAAAATCCTCGATTTGGTAGAAAACGCGGATACAGGCAAGGCGAAGAGTGAAAAGTTCATAACCCGTTTCGCACACTATTATACACCTGCTGTCGTGGCTGTGGCTACATTGCTCGCCTTGGTTCCTCCGCTGATTGCGGGTGGCGAATGGCTTGTCTGGTTAAACCGTTCCCTGATTTTCCTGGTGATTTCCTGCCCCTGCGCACTGGTCGTGTCCGTCCCGCTGACGTTCTTTGCCGGAATAGGCGGAGCATCAAGAAAGGGCATCCTTGTAAAAAGCTCCAACTATCTAGAAATGATGGCGCATATAAAAACAGTCGTGTTCGACAAGACCGGGACTCTGACAAGAGGCAATTTCTCGGTCACTGCCGTACATTCCCAAATGTTGTCGGAACATGAGCTTATTGAATTGGCTGCATTGGCGAAAGCTTTTCCGACCATCCCTTGTCTGCATCGATACGGGATGCCCTGCAATCTGCCATTGGACAAAACAAGAGTGACCAGCTATGAGAACATTGCAGGCGAAGGAATCATGGCAATCATCGACAATCGGAAGGTTTATGCCGGAAACGAAAAACTTATGTCGCGTGCCGGTGTGACACCCCGGTCATGCAAAAAAAGACAGGTACCATTGTCCATGTCGCCGTAGACAGCGTTTATATGGGACATATCGTCGTTTCCGATAACCTAAAAACCAATCCGCCGAGACCATCGCCAGGCTGAAAGCCTCCGGAGTCGGAAAAACAATCATGCTTACGGGCGACCGCAGTGATGTGGCCAAAGATATTGCCGGGAAAGTGAACATAGATGAATTCCATGCCGAACTGCTACCGATAGACAAGGTGAGGTTTGTCGAGGCACTGCGCAAAGAACATGCCCGGTCTCCCATCGCTTTTGTCGGCGACGGCATCAACGATGCTCCAGTCATCAAACTTGCTGACATAGGCATTGCCATGGGTGCCGTCGGCAGTGACGCCGCCATTGAAGCCGCCGACATCGTATTGATGAATGATAACCCCATGAATATCGTCGAAGGCATGATGATAGCGCGCAAGACGTTAAGCATAGTGAAACAGAACATCGTATTCGCCATCGGCATCAAACTCCTGATCTTGCTGTTGGGAGCGTTGGGCGTTGTCAACATGTGGGGCTGCCGTGTTTGCCGATGTAGGTGTTACCATACTTGCCATACTCAATGCGTTAAGGAGCATACGTGTCCGCAATGCGTTAAAACAATAATAACCCCATCTTTTGCAACCGGGTTGCAAAAGTAGAAAGCATATATTTGCACCCGAAAAGCAGTTTTTACCGTCAACAAAGAGAAGAAAGACAAGTGTACATAGCGGATAGTGGTGTTGGCGGCAATCATGTTGCTTGCCGTGCCATTCATTCCGCATCATCACCACGATAAGGCGCTATGTACTGGTTGTGGAACGCTGTGACAGCGACGACACGGATAATGACGAACATACAGGCCACAACGATGACGACACGGCGTGCATAGAGGATGGTGGATTGTTCGTATCCAAATCCGATGTACACAACAATACTTCCTATAAGATAATTCCGGCATTTGTCTATGCGATATGCAGAGTGCAATTGCCGAACTATTCCCGGTAAAAGAAGGTTCCACGCGAATGGGAAGGCATCGCCATCTACCAATCGGCGGAACTGAACCGGACCAATGCTCTGCGGGTACCTCCCATATCATTTTCTGATACCTCTTATAAATCCATGAGGTGTGGTATGCCATTCTGCATACCCTATTTCCCCCTTTTATACATCATCCGTTCCCTTCGTATAAGGGAGCGCGAAACGTAATACAACAAAGGCATCAATAAAGAGAGCCTTAGTGCCTCTTGCACTGCTCTTTCCTTTGTTATCGTATGCCTATGATGAGACTATTGCACCATACGGCACTCGCTTCGTTGTTTGCGACATTCGGGCTTGGTCATTCACATGAGTAAACTTCCTTCGTCCTTCCGTCTTAACGCCTTGCGATTACCGCATGCTGCAGAGTCAAGCAAAATAACAAGCTGTGCTTTGTCATTTTTGAGGCCGTGCAACGGTCTCAAAAAGAAGGTGGAGGTCTCCGACATCTCTTTCTATCCTTATTAGAATGGGCAACAAGGAGGACTTTTAGTCAAAAAGTCATTTAGAACGGAATATACTTCAGAAACTGATTAAATTCTCAATAGAGAATAAACTTACAATAGGCATACTGACGGTAGCCCTCATCATTTGAGGAGGTGGTCATTGTCACAGTTGCCGTTTGACTCCACACCTGACATCACCAACAATCAGGGTACAGGTAATCACCAGGCTCCGTCGTTGGGGAGCTCAGGAGGTGGAGCAGTTCATCACCACTCCTGTGGAGATGGCACTCGCAAACATACCGAGGGTGACGGAGCGGCGGAGCATCAGCCACAGTGGACTATCGGTCATCACACTTGTCTTCGACGATGCCGCCGATGTGTATTGGGCGTGGCAGCAGGTGAGCCAGCAATTGAAGGAGGCCGAGGAGGTACTGCCGTCAAGGCAAAAGGCACGGTAGGGCTTTGCCCCGTGACGACCGGGCTTGGCGAAATCTACCATTATACCATACGCGCGAAAAAGGCTACGAGGATAAGTATAGCCTTACCGACCTGCGCACGATGCAGGACTGGATTGTGTGCAAAGCAGCTCTTCGCACTGGAGGGCATAGCCGAAGTGAGCGGATTGGGCGGATACGTGAAGCAGTACGAGGTGGCGATTGACGCCGACCGACTGAACGCATCGGGGCTGACCGTAGCGGACGTGTATGAGGCCCTCGAAGCGGGCAACGAGAACACAGGCGGTAGCTACATCGAGAAGAACAGCAACCAGTATTTCATCCGTGGTATAGGCCTCGCCACGTCGTTGGAGGACATAGGAAGATACCCGTGAAGGCCATTGGCGGTACACCGATACTCGTAAAGGGACGTGGCAAACGTCCAGTTCGGATATGCCACCCGCTATGGAGCCGTGACAAGGAACGGAGAGGGCAGGTCGTGGCAGGCATCACGCCAATGCTCAAAGGTGAGAATTTCCAGCAGATGATCAAGAATGTGAAGGAACGCATGGCGCAGATACAGAAAAGCCTGCCCGAAGAAAAAGCTCCTTCTTCGAAATTTCGACCCCTATTCAGTTCTGTGCTTTCTCCACGAAAACCACATAATGCCTAGAGGACTATTCCGTATGTATCCAGCTCCTCTTATAATCTCTCGTACTTCCTTTATCTTCATGATCTATCTTATTACAGATACTCTACAACCATATCAGCGACATGGGGACCTGTACTCAATCGTTCTGTAACTTCAAAAGCTAATTGTTGAGGCACTCATAAATTGATCCAGATGATTAGCCAGCATGATTCCTGGTACATACTTATCCTGCAGTTCTTTGAGGCATTTAATAGCTGGATCTCAGGTTGTATGCGTCCAATCTCATATACCCAATCTTTGACTTAGGCAAGATGATATATACCTCATTGAACGGATACTCACCCCTCTGAGAATCCAACTTGCTATATCATTTTGCCAAGGTTCTAATACTCCCCTCCTCTGCAGAACCAACGGAAGTACATTGTAAAGTAAATCGGCATCGTCATCATCTAAGAGCTTATCATAACTCATCGTAGAGTTGCTCACCTCTCTTTGGCTCATAGGTTATCCTTAGACTAGAGGGAACCTCTCGCCCATCATCTTGAAAAGCTTGCTCGTATTTTTCTGAGCGATCGCATTACCGTTCGAATTCAACCACCTCTGATTCTCATCAGAGACATCAATTTGTTTTGTGGTCACATATTCATTAAGCTTATGCTTAAGCGACAGGCACCCGTTAATTCTAAAAACACCAAGTATTGCACTGATCGTTCAAGAGAGATGTAGATATAGATACAGTCTATATCCAAACTATACCCTGTATACTCCAATGCGTTGTGTAGTGCATCTTCTATGAGATGCGCAAAAATTCTTATCAAACTCTTTTGTTGCCATATTAATTGTTAGGGATGATTACTGTCTCATATAGTTCTCCATAAATTTTTATAATCTAGCTTGAAACCACTAGGCCTAAAAGAGTCACCTTCATATAGGACTTGCATTTTGAGTTCACCCTACGCTCTAGCTCCAGGAAGTAGTCTTGCAGCGCCTCCAAGAACTCTAGGGTCTAGAGCTCTATCAAACCCTGCGATCTCAGGTAACGATCAAAGACAACATACCCCTCTTTAACTAGTTGCTCGACCCGTGATGGGGCTTTCAGTAACTCGTATAAGTTCGCATAGAATGCTGTACTGTGCTCGTAGTAGCACCATTCGATTCGATACTCATAGATGCTTATTTTTATGTGCCATATCAATTCTGTTTCCTTCATATGTCCCTTACTAAGGGACCTCCAGCCCCTTAAGGAAGAGGCGAAGGGGAGGTGTAGTGAGGCCCAGGAAAGCTGGGTAAAAGGATAATCCCTGAGCCCACGGTCCAGGCCACACGTGGCAGTGAGATGACGATTGAGGCGGTAGCTACATCTGGCTGTGAGGTGCATCGGCTCATCGCCGTATTCGGCTCCCGTAGCTATGCTTCATCCAACCATTATATCCACCAACTTGAGCGAAAGCTCCCAAGCTTTGAATTGCGACGACAGCGCAAGCGCATATGTCACGGCATCGTTCTGCTTCTGGACGGTCTCCCAGCACATGAAGTCAACATGCCCGCTCAGCCTTGCTGACGGGCGATGCTTCAGGGACAATAGATTACGCCCGACCTCCAGATGGAAGAAGTAGCCCGGTGTGTCGAAGAAGCGCATATACTCGCTATCGGCTTAGGGAGAAGCGGTCTTCAGCGTATAGTTGAGCACTACGTTAGGCTTCCATCCAGCGTCCTCGCACAGCAGGCGCAGCCAGGTTCTGCACGTATATATCTCCTACGACGAACCCCTTCTCCGAGGCGCTTCCCAGGCCTCTTCGGCTGAGGCTCTCCTGCGACCAGTGGAAGTACTCCGCCCCATAGCCATAGACACGCACGGAGGCTCGTTCGGAGACGATCGGTATCCCTCAGATCGGTAAACAAGGTAGCTGTCTTATCCTTGTTCGAAAGCTGGTATTTCAAGCTATTATGAAGGCGAAGTCCTGAAGGGATGATAGCCTCACGTGCCTCGGGGATGGGATTGGCATTCGGCCCATACCACCTGGGGCTGTACCCCATGAATTGCTGTGCCTCTGACTGAGCTATCGTAGCCCACAGCAGACCACAAGCGCAGAGCCATCTCGACACCCTCAGCGATCCTTTTCTCATCGTCCTAATTTATTGATTGATTCTTTGCTCCCAAAGGTACGATAAAGGCCCTGCGTCTGCAAAGGCACAGGGCAAGTAGCACAGCCTCGAAGTTCACGGCGAATGTAGGGGTGCAGACGGGCTGACCATCGTCCTGAGTGGGGCAGGAGAAGGCTGTGGCGGGAGAGCGTATACCTAGTGCGGTGAAAACGCATACGTTTTCGTGCCCAAGACGTATACGTTTCGACGCAAAACGTATACGTTTTACTTGCGATACGTATACGTTCGGACGAAGGAAGGTATAGGTTCGATCTCGACGACCTGTGGTGTGGGGGATCTGGGTGCTGGAGGGGAAGGCAAAGAGCTTGGTCGTGAAGGGGGCAAAAAGGGATCCACGGTAGGTCGCCTCAGTGACCCACAGTGGGTCGTCGATGCGACCTACCATAGGTTTTTGACGACCTACCGTAGGTCGTTTTTGAGGGTGTCCGTAGGAGGGGAAGGATGGGTAGAAAGGGGTGCTGTAGAGGTCGAGGAAATCCAGCCGATAGTCGGCGTCAGATACAGACAAGGCGAAGGGCTAATCAAATAGTCCTTCGCCTTGCCTTTCAACTTGTGTACCAGTCGATACATTCGACTGAGGAAGCGTGTACGTTTCGGCTGAACTAGCCTGAGTGACGGGGAGAAGTTCGCCGACCTGTCCTAGCGGAAGGAGGGGCGGAGGACGGCGAGGGGAGCAGGAAGAAGGCGGGATCAGAAGCGGTGCGACTCACTGCTAGCCTTCCCATTGCGGTAGCTGGCCTTGACCGAATGGAGGCGGTAGGAGACATCTCAAGCCAACGCCTGAGAAGTCCTGCGCTTCGATCTCCTGCTAAAGATGCCTGCCATCCTGCGGGTCCTGTACTGCTTGTTGTCAAGGGAAGAGGTTCTGCAGGCTGAGGTCAAAGGTGAAGTTCCTGACCTCCTTGGATAGCATCAGGCTGTAGCTCCACTGAGCAGAGTACTCACTGAAGAGGCGATGACTTCTACTTGAGTAGCTGGCGTCAGCGTTCACACTCCAGCCCTTCCCCAGCTCTACATAATGGCTTTGTCGAGAGCTCCAGCATCGGGCGATCGAAGGTCAAGCCACTGTACTTGAGGAGCTGCTTTTGGAATTCCACCTGATTGATGGGGAGTAGGGACCGAAAGGAGTCACTCAATCCAGCCCAGCGAGACGTCGAATAGCTGGGGATATTTATCCTACGCTTGAGTATCACGTCGCCTTAGTCTCGTGTCGGGCTAGCGCTGTGGTCGCCGTATTCCGAATGTAGTTATAGCTGGCGCTGAAGGACAGCGTCTTGTACGATACGCGAGAGCTGTAGAGCATCATTGGTCTCATTGAGCAGGAAGGGTTGCCCTGCTGGTAGACGTACTGGTTCTCGATGAGGTAAAGTTATTCAAGGACGAATACGCTGGTCGGTTGAGGCTCTTACGATAAGAAAGGGGTCGCTCAAGGTCTTCCCCGAATAAGACGAGAGATACTAGCTCAGGAAGTGTGAGAAGGCTTCGACGAGCACACGTACGCCCCCTTGAGTATACGAAGAGGATTCGTATTCGTAGCGCAGACCAGCGTACCACATGAGCCCCAGCCACTGGGCCCGCACATCGAGGAAGGAGGAGAGGAGGTCTGCCCATTCTTGACCGTAGAGCCGGCGACATCCGTCACTATACCCTGCTCCGTCTTCTGGAGCTCATTCCTATTGAAGCTCATCGTCACCTCGGCGCCGTAGCTCAGCTTCAGCCCTTTGATGGGCGTCTGGAAGGACAGCATCAGCGAATTCATGGCAACGCTGCGTCCCCTAGAGTCTTCTACGGAGGCCGAAGTACCCGCCTCGTCGTATACGGAGGACTTAGTCGCACTCCCCAGAAGGATCCTCATCGGTGACATTCACACTCGTCGCCCCTATCTTCCCATTGTAATAGAGGCTAGAAGTGGATTTGTAGGACGTGAATCGATTTGGGAGGTATAGGGAGTATTCAGGCGTACGATCCCGCTCTCCTTGTGGATGAGTCCTCAGAAGAGACATCGAACTTCACAGCACCCACCTTGAGATTGGAGACAAGGCCTAGGTTCGTCTCTTAGCTGGGGATATATTCAGACTTAGGCCACCCATGAAGAAGTCACTCGTTTGGTCATCTCGTCGGTACTGGAGGTCTCCGACAGGCCACCACCGGCCTTCCGCAGAGCATGGTAGTCTGTATTCCGCTGATTATCGTTGCGTGGCTGTAGCCTGCATTGAGGGTCCAATAGGTCCGAGCGCTGAGTGAGCGACGCTCACACCGGTATAGGTGCTGAGGCGATTCTGCAGGAGGGGCGGGATTGCGAAGCAGAGAGGCTGGTCATGTCCTGCTTCTTGATCGTCTGGATCTTGATCACCGACTTCGTGGATGCCTTATATTGGGCACCAGGGGTATTGATGACCTCGACACTCGCTATATCTTGGGAGCGTAGGTGCTGGAGGATACTGCGTCCTGCACCCGCTGACCGTCTAGGTAGAGGGTCGCCTCACCACCCGTGCCGAGCACTCGAATAGGATCCGCCTGATCCCTGGACGAAGGGGTATGTGGTTCAGCAGGTTGTCTATAGACCCACTATTCCTGGAGCGAGGGTACTGCCGACATTAGCCACGAATGCACCATCCTAAGCGAGAAGGCCTTTGCTTAGCCCGAACCGTCACATCCTGTAGCTCTCGGTGTGCATCGCCAGGATAAGCTCTGCGCCTATCTGAGGGTACAGACCGATCGGTCGAAGCAGCGACTCATACCCGACACAGGTCGCTCGTATCCAGTGGGGGCTTTCCCTCCTCCATTCCAATCGAATAGCGCCTCGCTCATCGGTGACCCCACCCGCCAGGGAAGGAGGAGTCCCTGAGCTAAGAGGATCACATTGACTAAGGCTAGTGGCGTCTTATCCTCAGACGACACGACTCGCCCCTCGAATACCTCACCTGAGCAGTCAGGCCGGTCTGCACGAGGAGACAGCAGAGGACGATGGCTAATAAGTGCTTCATACGGCGAATGAAGGGTTACTGCACACTCCTTCCCTCCTCTCGCTATGATAGCTGGAGCTATCTCGTCGGTAGCGACAGCAGGGGAAGGGAAGGTGGGTGGTGGGGATGGCGGGTGTTACATGCGGGAGCGGAGCTCTGGGCGCTCTTGCGCTCGGACTTGCCTTTGGATGGGAGCCTCGAAGGAGTAGGTCACGCCAAGGTTGAGGGTGAGTCTATTATTCTCGTTGTCTGCGTGCATCTGGGAGTCAGGTGTCGTGATGTCCAGACGGAGATTATTGCGGAGGAGATTGTACGCATCAAGAGCAAGGCGAAGCTTCCTTGGAGGAGCGTGTAGATAGGCCTGCCCGCCGAGATACAGTGTCCCATATGGAAGCCTCCATCGTAGCTAGGTGTCCGATAGTAGAGTAGCAGGTCCCTTGGAAGGTCTTACTGCGATTGAAGAAGAAGGTATTATTGAGACTGACATGATAGCTCAAGCCTGCTCCTCCGTAGAGTGAGGTGGACTCAGGGCCGATCTTCATATCGGAGTACCAGACACGCTGGGAGATGTAGGTTTGGAAGAAGCTGACCTTATTGAAGAAGAAGCTATTCTCTAGGCCGAAGGTCCAGGGTCTTCTCGGCATTGTCATGCGTATAGCTTCCCTTGTTCGTCTTAGGGTCTCAGGCGGATGACTTGTGTGATGCCATCCCAGAGATAGCCACCGTCGAGCTGGAAGTCCAGCACCCCAAGGAAGGTGTAGCCGAGAGCAAGCTGGGCACGCTTAGCAGCACGCAGATCTTCTTTCCCTCGCATGACGCTGTACTGGTTCTCATAGTTAGCGAACGGGGAGAGTTGGCCGAAGCGGGGCGATTGAGGCGGACAGTACCATTGAGGCTGAAGGCATGGCGGTCGTTGGGGATATCCCAAGAAGAGCGTGGGGAAGACATTGAGGTAGCTCCTAAAGTTCTCCAGACGACGACCATTATTCTTCCCTGCCGTGTGGGTGTACTCCATACGGAGACCCGTGCGGAGATCCCACTTGTCGGAGAGCGGATGCTTGAAGTCAGCATAGAGCGCATAGACATGTTCGTCGAAGGTGATCTTGTCGTGACGCTCACCCATGGAGCTCTTGGCATCGTAGTCGCTTCGGTTGGTGGTGCGGGTCCACGTCCCCTTAGCCCCAAAGCTCAGCTTCCCCTTACCAAGCGGCTCGGTATAGTCTAGGCTCGTGATGTAGGAGTCGGTGTGCTGATCGGTCAGAGCATCGAAGTGGAAGTCCGCCCCAGGGATGGGAGTACCATTAGGCATCAAGCCTCGGGAGGTAAAGTTACGCCCCTCTTGGCTTCGATAGCCTACATAGTCGGCGTCCCACGAGAGACGACGCTGGGGAGCGGACTTGAAGGTCTTCTCCAGGTGAACGTTCGCCGTAGTATACTGGCTCTTGTCGGTCTCGTCGGCCACGCCAGGCAGCAGGCGTAGGGAGTTCATAAGCCTTACTGGAGAGGATGCGATAGTCTCGGCTATCATTCTCTCGTCGAGAATTTTCCTTCTGTGGGCTGTAGGATATACTCGCCCCCATGGAGAGCTCAGGGAGTGAAGGCATAGTCTAGCCCCTGCACGGACATTGAAGTAGGGCCCCTGCCCCTGAGTAGGCTGTCTCACTCGAATGGAAAGCTGCCCTGCGTGGGATAGGTGCGGTAGGTATCCAGCGACCATCATAGCCTGAAGAGCCTCCTCCGAGCTGGAGATAAGCGGTGACCTTGTCCTTCTTGTAGTTGAGGTTGGTATTGAGGCTATACAGGACCTTATCGTTACGAAGTCTGAGGCGAGGAGCGATACTTCTCCGAAGAAATCGTTCTTAGCCTTCTTGAGGATGATGTTCAGCACACCAGCATTCCCCTCGGCTTCGTACTTAGCGGGCGGGGTGGTGAGTATCTGGATCTCCTCGAGGTCGGACTGCGGGTAGGAGCGGAGGAGGCCGATGAGCGCGGTGCCCGAGAGACGGACACGCTTGTCGTTGATGAGGACGATCACCCCGCCCTTACCTACGAGGCTGATACCGCCGTCGGAGACGTTCACCCCAGGGGTCTGGCGTAGGACATCGAGGAGCCGAACTGGCAGCGGGAGCGATCTGCGTAGCATCGAAGACCATGCGGTCGGCCTTGCGGAGCATGATGGGGCGACGGCCTGTGACTTGGACGGCAGAGAGCTCCTTGGTCTCCTCGGTGAGGAGCAGTTCTCCGAGGTCAAGAGCACCCGTGAGGGTGAGGGTTTTGTGCAGGGGTTTGTAGCCCAGAGCATGGATCTCTAGGAGGAACGTCCCTTGGGGAGCCTCGAGGCGGAAGCCCCCATGTTCGTCACTCGTCGTCCCTACGACGAGGGTACTATCTGCGGGCTTTCTCAGGAGGACATTAGCAAAGTCCACAGGGGTGCGGTCGGCGGTCTTCTTCAAGGTGCCCTGTAGTGGGAAGGTCGTCTGCGCTAGAAGGCTACCTGAAGAGAGCGCAAGGACGACACAGAGCATGCGAGCGTGTTTCATAATAAGCGTGTGAGAGCAAAGTGATACTCAAAGGTAGTAGTTTTCTTGACAATCCAACCAGCAAAAACGAGTCGCACAGCCCGCTTGTGGAGCGCCTCTCGAGGGGGTAAAAGGGACCCTACGGTAGGTCGCCGAAAAACCTACTGTAGGTCGTCTCACCGACCCACGGTAGGTCGCTCTGGCGACCTACCGTGGATCCTCGGGGGCTTCAGAGGAGACAGAGAAGTGGTCTCCTGCTTGCGCCCTCGAGACGAGCCGGGGTGTTCTCCTCCCGAGGAAGGGAAGTCGGGGTAGAGACCCTACTTAGCGAGCATTTTTGTAGCTTTGTGCTAGAGCCCCGAGGGGCTCAGCGCACCCGACACCCGACGCACCTGATCGCCTATGCCCTGTCTACGCCTCGCCCGCACTGAGGAGCCCTGCTCCCTGTGGTTCACCCGACGGTGATCCCCTCCTCGGTCTATGCCTACCCATCCTCCCTCACACCACACCCATCCTACCCATGAGCTACCTCGGCAAGAAGATCGGCTTAGCTCTATCTGGCGGTGGCTACCGAGCAGCCACCTATCACATAGGCACCCTACGTGCCCTCCATCGTCTCGGCATCCTCGATCACGTGGACATCCTCTCCTCCGTCTCGGGAGGCTCGATCACAGCGGCCTACTACGCCCTGCACCGAGCGGACTATGAGCGCTTCGAGGCGGGACTGATCGCCCGCCTACGTCGGGGTGTCCTCTGGAGCTCCTTCGTCTACGCAGGTACAGCAGGTCTTGTCCTGCTCTCTCCTTCGGCCTCGGCTATCTAGCTGGGGTCTTGATCCACGCCCTCCTGCCTCAGTACCCTACCCTCGGGCTTCGGCGCTACCCTCTTCGGGATCATCTCGCTCTTTGCTCTCCTCATCCTCTTCCTGAAGCACTCCTTCGTCACCCTGCCGACGAGCAAGCTGATCACCCACCTATATAATAAGGTGTTCTTCGGAGGCAAGACGCTGGGAGATCTCCCGAGAGCCCTGTCGTCTGTATCAATTCGACCAACCCTAGCCACCCAGCTCCCTTCACCTTCTCCAAAGGGCTTCATGGGCGAATATGCCTACCGTATCGGGGAAGTCGATCTTCCATGCCGATAGCTTCCCCATCGCACGAGCCGTCATGGCCTCCTCGTGCGTACCCCTACGGCTTCACCCCGATCACCATCCAGCGCAAGTACCTCAGAGCGTCCTACGCCGACTGCCCTACCCAGCCCGGAGCCACCCAAACTCATCGACGGCGGGGCCTACGACAATCAGGGCACGCACAAGCTCACCCACGACAAGAGTCGCTTCCGCACCGACTATGTCATCGTCAGCGATGCGGGGAACGGGGTCGTCACCGCCAGCACGACGACGAACATCTTCAACCCAGCCATCAACACCATCTTCCTCGTCGTCGAGCGGGTGAAGAGGATGCAGCGCTCAGACAATCTCTCATGAGACCTACATCGGCAAGGAGCACTTCGCCTACGTCCCGCTCGAATGGGACTGTTGCCCCCGACTCCTCGAGGGGCTTCGTCACCAACCTGAAGGACGACAATATCCACCCCGACGTATGGCGCTCCCACGGCATCACCGAGGAGGAGATCGCGAGCCTGAAGGAGGTCAAGGGAAGAAGGATACAGAGATCTACCAGCTCCTACTGAAGAAGCTACAGGAGTCGATCGGCTGGGCTGAGCTCCAGCGACGCTTCCCCTCTGAGCAAGAGGAGCGTATCGCCCGAAGTGTAGGCACCAGCCTCACCGGTCTATCCCTTGAGGAGATCCATGCGCTCATCGCCCACTCCGACGCTCTCACGAGACCCAGATACGCCTCTACATGCCGATGCTCCTCGGCCAGTCACCTCAGACTCCCTCCCGCCTAAGCCACTGCTCAGGCTACGGGCTGGAGTCCAGTGTTTCTTCGTACCTTTGTGCCTGACAAAGGGCAAAGGCTCCCTAGTGAAAAGCCTTGCCCCTAGGGCTCCTTCCTCCCAGAGGGGCCACTCATCTCACTTAGATAAACCGAACTTCAGCCAATGAACGTAGCTATAGTCGGTGTCAGCGGAGCAGTAGGGACAGGGTTCCTCCGTGTCCTGAGCGAGACGCTCCTCAAAACAGACCGATTAGAACTCTTTGCCTCTGAGCGTAGCGCTGGGAAGCAGATCACCTTCCGTGGGAAGGAATATACCATCCGCCAGCTCCAGCACGGCGATGACTTCGAGATATAGACGTCGCCTTCGTCTCGGCAGGCGGGAGCGTCTCCCTCGAGTACGCAGAGACCATCACCAAGCACGGCGCCGTGATGATCGACAATTCCAGTGCCTTCCGTATGTACAGCGATGTACCACTGGTCGTACCTGAGGTCAACGCCGCCGATGCCCTCGTCCGTCCCTCGGGGCATCATCGCTAACCCCTAACTGCACGACCATCCAGATGGTCGTGGCGCTCAACGTCATCCATCAGCTCTCCCCATCCAGCGGGTACACGTAGCTACCTACCAGCCGCTAGCGGTGCCGGTGCTCGTGGTATGGCCGAGCTCGACGATCAGATCCGTGCTATCGGTCGGGGAGAAGAGCCAGAGGTCAAGAAGTTCGCCTATCAGCTTGCCTACAACCTCATCCCTCAGATCGACGTCTTCGCCGACGATGACTATACCAAGGAGGAGCTGAAGATGTATCACGAGACCCGCAAGATCATGCACAGCGACCTACAGGTCAGCGCTACCTCATGTCCGTGTGCCCGTGACCCGTGCGCACCTGAAGCCATCTGGGTAGAGACTACCCGAACCCTGAGCTCGACGCCGTGCGGGAGGCCTTCCGCAAGGCCCCTGGGATCGTCCTGCAGGATGACCCAGAGGATCAGGTATACCCTATGCCCCTCTTCATCGCCGAGAAGGATCCTGTCTACGTAGGACGACTGCGCCGAGATCTCAGTTCGCCCAAGGGCATCACCTTCTGGTGCGTATCCGATCAGATCAAGAAGGGCGCTGCCCTCAATGCCGTACAGATAGCTGAATATCTCGTAGCTCAGGGCTCACTGGAGCAAGAAATAACCCATCCCAAGACCCTAACCCCATCCAATGAATATCTATAAGAGCATCGAAGACCTCCAGGCCTTCGTAGAGGCGGAGCGTGCCAAGGGCTTCCATCGCCTTCGTCCCCACCATGGGCGCCCCTACACGCTGGACACCTGAGCCTCGTACGCCGTGCCCTCAGCGAGTGCGACCGCTGTATCGTCAGCGCTTCGTCAATCCCACGCAGTTCAATGATCCTCGTGACCCTAGAGACTTATCCACGCACCCTCGAGGCAGATAGCGAACTTCTTGCTGGTCGGCGCTTCGGCTCTTCGCTCCTGAGGTCAGCACCATCTATCCCGAGGAGGATACCCGCACCTTCAAGTCGGTGCCGTAGCAGAGGTGATGGAGGGCGCTACCGCCCTGGGGCACTTCAACGGCGTCATGCAGGTCGTCTCCCGACTCTTCGACATCGTCCGCCCCGACTGCGCCTACTGGCGGCAGAAGGACTTCAGCAGATCGCTGTCATCCGTGCTATGGTCCGCCCTCATCGGTAGCCCCGTGAGATCATCGCTTGCCCCATCGTCCGTGAGCCGATGGACTGGCCCTCAGCAGTCGCAACGTCCGTCTCTCCGCCGAGGAGCGTCGTGAGGCTCCCCCAGATCTACCGCATCCTCCGAGAGCCGCTCTTGGGCTAAGGGAGATGAGCCCCCAGCAGGTCATCGAGCGTGTGACAGAGCAGATCAATGCCGTACCCCACCTGCGTGTCGAGTACTTCGAGATCGTAGATACCGATAGTCTTCAGCCCATCGCATCCTGGAGCGATAGCCCTGCCCCTCATGGCTGCATCACCGTCTTCTGCGGTGAGGTGCGCCTGATCGACAATATCGCTTATCACTGAGGGATGACCACGACGAAGCTATTCGCCCTCCTCTGTGGTGCACTGCTCCTTAGCCTCGCTAGCTGCGGTACTAGAAGCCCCACACCCCAGAGCCCACTCCTCCATCCCAGTACCTATCGTCATCACCTCCCACAGAAGAGCCCCCGCTGGGTACGCCCTGCTGGCGACTCGATCCGTGAGGAGATGCGTGCCGTTTGGCTCACGACGGTCTATGGTCTCAGACTGGCCCCGTGACCGAGCAGATACCCCTGATGGCGTGCGCCGACAGAAGGAGTCGCTCCTTCGTATCCTCGACCGCCTCAAGTCGGATGGGGTACAATACCGTCTTCCTCCAGCTACGGCACAGCGGGACGGTCATCTACCCCTCCGACTACGAGCCTCTCTCCACACGCTTCGCTGGCGAAGGCTTCTTCGGAGATTACGATCCTGTGCAGTTCGCCATCAAGGCCTGCCATGAGCGTGGCCTAAGCTTCACACGCTTGGCTCGTGACCTACCCACTCTCCTCATCGAAGCGAGCTCCCCACCCTATTCTCCGAGATCACCCGTCCTGGGCTATTGCTCACAAGGGCTCCTATCACCTCGACCCTGGGCATCCCGAGGTACGCACCTACATCGCCCATCTCGTGGCAGACCTTGTGCGTAGATACCCCGTGGATGGGATCCACTTCGACTACTCCGCCATCCAGAGGGAGCAGAGCGCTTCGCTGATGACGCCACCCTATCAGCGCCACGGGAGAGCTACTCCGACCGAAGTGCTTGGCGCCGATCCAACCTCACTCGCCAGCTCCGTGAAGTGCGGGATCTCGCCCAGGCAATGGCTCTGATGCCCTTGTCAGTGTCGCACCTCTAGGGAAACTCAGAAGATCTCCGACCTTGGACGCCCCTCACGGATGGACGGCCTCACGAATCCGTGCACCAAGATCCTGAGACCTGGGGGAAGGAAGGACTTGTCGACTTCGTCGTACCGATGATGTACTATAGGGATGAGCTCATAGTCCTTCCTCCGTGAGTGGAAGGACTATGTCGCTCGCTACATCCCCGTCGTGGCGGGCCTTGCACCCTATCGTGTCGAAGAGACAGGATGGCCTGAGAGCGTCATCGAAGAGCAGATAGCAGAGGAGCGTGAAGTAGGGACTGTCGGGCGTATGCTTCTTCGTGAGGCACATACGGGGACGAGCTCCCAGCTACCCGAAGAGTCATCCGTGATGCCTTCAGGAGGCAGGCACTACCTTTGGCTGCGCCCTGAGGGATGAAGTCGAAGCCAGCACCCCACGAGCCTCACGATCACCCTAATCGATCCGAGGGAATTCCTCCTCGTGGTCACTCCCGAGGGCGCATCAAAGCAAGGATTACCTACCGCCCTCTGGGCCACGACGACCGATAGCGAAGGACGCCGACAAGCCACGATACTCGCCGAGCGTCTCAGCCACTCAGTGCAAGCTTCACCCTAGAGGACTTCGAGGGAGCAGAGGGTGAGTTCGCATCGAAGCAGTCAATCGCTTCGGAGTCTCTACACCTTGCCCTCGAAGGTCTATCACGTCGCATCTCCGAGCTCAAGATGGAGCCCGAGCTATGAGGCGACAGTATGAACCTCACTCACACATCCCCTTCTGCGCTAGCCGTTGCTCCTACTGTGACTTCTACACACAGGTAGGTGGACGCTGGCGAAGGGACTCCTCACGGTCTCTACTTTGGGAGCTCCGTCTTCGTCGGGACGAGCTCCCCGAGGGGACGCGATTGAGCATATCTACCTAGGGTGGTGGGACACCTTCGCTACTCACTATCGAGGAGCTTCGGCAGATCTTCTCGCTGATCTCAGAGCTCTCACCCCTGCTCGTACGGAGGAGATCACGATCGAATGCAATCCCGACGACGTGAGCGAAGCTTATGCCGAGGGCCTAGCTTCGCCCCGATCAACCGAGTGAGTATGGGCGTGCAGAGCTTTGAGGCCGATGACCTCACCTTCCTCAATCGACGCCATTCAGCGCAGCAAGTTCACTCGGCCATCCATGCCCTTCGTCAGTGCGGTATCACCAACCTGAGCCTTGATTTGATCTCATGGGCTCCCGAGGCAGACAGAGGCTAAGTGGCGAGCAAACATCCATGAATTCCCATCCCTCGGTGTACCTCATCTCTCCGCCCTATCACTTGATTCATGAGGAAGGGACTCGCCTTGACTCAGCTCGTCGAGCGTGGTAGGTCAAGCCTGTAGATGAGGAAGCGAGCCTCCTCTTCCAGATCTTGATCGACGAACTACGGGAGCAGGCTACGAACATTACGAGATCTCTAACTTCGCCCTACCTGGACTTCATGCCCGACACAATACCGGCTACTGGCAGGGTGTCCCGTATCTGGGCTTTGGGCCCTTCGGCACACAGCTCGATGGTCGCCATACTCGCTCCTGCAATGTCCCGTCCTGAAGACCCTACACTGCGGAGCTACTCTCCGGGCGCAGGCCGCATGAAGAGGAGCATCTCCGATGAGGAGCTCCAGCATGAGTATGAATGACCCGCCTTCGCACGCAGTGGGGCATCTCGCTGGAGGAATATCAGGAGCTCTTTGGAGGAAAGGCACCGAAGCGCTCCTTCACGAAGCCTGCCCCCATCTCGAAGCTGGGAAGCTGACTCAACCAGTCGGGCGTCCTTCGTCTCACGCCCTCGGGTGTCTTCGTCTCTGATGGGATCATCGCCGATCTCTTTGCCTAAGGCCTGGAAGTGGCCTATCCTTCTCCCCATCGTTTCGACAGCTGCCTCGTCCTCTGCGACGGGGCGAAGCTGTATAGCATTCGGCACACACCACTATCTGCTAGTGATGTGCGCCGAAAGTATTCTGTGCCTCACTGCATGGGCTACGGAAGGAGCTACTGCTAGCTTAGCCGTGAGGAAGGTTAGGTAGAATCACCCCGCCGAGCATCACACTACAGCTCCGGCTTGTCCGACCCAGTCACCGGCATAGCCCATCAAGAGGGGAAGACCGTACCACCGAAGATCCCCATGATCGTGAGACCGCTCACCTCATTCTTATGTTCGGACGCCTGCCCCTAGTGCCTGAGCAAAGATGATGGGGAAGATATTGCTATTCCCTAGTCCGACTAATGCGATGGCTACATACAGGAGCATCTGGTGGTGCGACATCGATAGGACGACCATCGCTACGAGCATCATCAGGACACTTTATCCCGAAGACGACTCGGCTGGATACCGTCCTCAGCAGGATGAGATCCCGTGAAGCACCCCGCCGTACGGAAGATAAAAGTAGAGCATCAGTAGCGAATGCAGCATCGTCGAGTGTCATACCCAGACGCTCGATCAAGACCTTAGGGTCCGACGGTATTGGTACCCACATCGATCCCCACGTGGCACATGAGCCCGAGGAAGCAGAAGAGGATGGTAGGCTTGGATAATAGACGACAGTCGCCCAAGCTGACCGACTCACTGCGACTCTCATGCGAGCGAGTTTGGCAGCATTGAGCGCTAGGACGCTGAGCACACCGATAGCGGTGTAGATTGGGAAGAGGATTCGCCAGCCGAGTCCCTGGTTCGGGGATGGCTCTGTAGCGCCCCTACGAGGGCGATAAGTGGCGCTAGGAAGGAGGCAATAGCCTTGACAAACTGCCCGAAGGTCAGCTACTGGCGAGCTTATCGGCTGGGATGAGGTCGCTCAGTAGCGGATTGAGCGAAGTCCGCATGATGGCATTCCTGATTCCAAGTAAGGAGAAGCTCAGGAGCATCACCCAGTAGCTCTCCGAGCAACGGCATGACGAGGGAAAAGCACCGTGATGACAAGGCTCAGAAGTACCGTCTTCTTGCGCCCGATCTTATTCATCAGCATGCCTCGTTGGCATCGGAGAATAAGAGGAAACCAGAAGAAGACGAGGAGGGAATAGGGTTGGCTCGTGTCGGTCAAGCTGAGATCCTTCTGCACATAATTGATGCGATGCCCACTAGGGTCCACAAATCCCATCGCAAAGAAGCTCAGCATCACCGCCGATAGGGTGAAGAGGCTGGTCGTTCGCTGTGTCATACGTCTCGAGTTCTAACTGGTGATAGAGCAAAGATAGATAAAGGGACGAGAACGCCTACCCGCACTTCGCCCACCCTTTTACGACCAGATTTCTCCGAGCTGACGAGCACCTCCGCCATGCGCTCCTGATACATACGGGGAGTCATACCGGTCTCTCGCTTGAAATACTTAGAGAAGGCGGAGGCGCTCGGGAAGTCCAAGCGATCGGCGATCTCGTAAAGCCATCAGCTGATTGGTCTTCAGCAGGAGCTCGCTTCCTGGATCGTCGCTCGGTGGATCCAGTACATGACGCCTGATTGCTGATCTTCTTGATCAGAGCAGACAAGCAATGGGGTGACATGCAGGAATCGGCGTAGAAGGGATTGAGCGCTGGCGGGTACAGTGCTGACGTACCAGACGCTTGAAGCGCAGGAAGAGCTCCTGAGTATAGGTAGATCCTTCGCCCCTTACCGTCACGGATGCCGCCTCCTTCAGATCTTGGACGTAGATATCATAGCACGACACAGACTCTGCAGTGTCCTCTGGCTGCAGGTAGTGGTATGGATGAGCTCCTGATCAGGTAGAGCATGCGGGCAATCGGTCACTTTCGGCGGGAGTTACGTCCAGGATGATCCTCCATCGATCTCTATCGCCTGTCGGAAGACGATACCGCCACCCGAGCATCCGTAGATACCGCTCTGAGTTCCAATATCGCATCTGCCCCAGCATGATCACGGAGCCCTTCTCTAGGGTGATAGTCTTGGAGATTGACGCAGATGTCACCCCGTCCTCCATCACCAGGGAAGATACGTGGCTCGATGATCTCGATAGATTTCCTGCTTTCAGCACCGGACTGATGGCGTATATCGCCGTTGATCACGGTGAATATATCCTCGTTGGCGAAGAATCGCCCCATCTCATCAGGTAGTCTGCTAGTCTCATATCGCTGACGGAGACCTGATGATTGATTTTGCCTTGTCCATGAGCTGTGATTGCGATACGATTTGCGGGCAAACGTACTGCGATTCTTCGAAATGCACTTCGTCTCTGCTTGCAAACATCGTACAATATGCCAACTATTCCCGAACTTTGGATAATCATCGCTCCTACTCCTTTACTCTACCTTTGCACTGAGATACAAAGACATCTCACACCCAAGACAAGGAATAAAGACAACGGCAATGACATGAAAAAGGTCAATACTCACCCTCTGTCTCCCTAGCCCTCCTCGGCACAGCTCAGGCGCAGTCGCTCGACGAGTGCCAGCGAGCAGCAGAGAGCCACTACCCGCTCATCAGGAGATCCGGGCTGATCGCTCAGACGGCTGAGCTCACGGTCAGGAATATCGAGAAGGTGGTTACCACAGATCACAGCCTCGGCACAAGCCACTTACCAGAGCGACGTCACGGCATGGCTCGAGCGAATGCAGGAGACTCTCCAGCGAATGGGCCTTCAGATAAAAAGGCTTGACAAAAGATCAGTACAAGCTAGCTCTAGACCTACAGCAGACGCTCTATGATGGAGGCGCCATAGGTAGCCAAAGTGCACTCGCCCGCCAAGAGGGACGAGTGCAGGAAGTGCAGAATGAGGTGAACCTCTATCAAGTACGCAAGCGATGCGATGAACGATACTTGCCACTCCTATCATAGGATCCGAAGGCGAACTACGATAGTGTTCCGAAGCTCTTCATAATGAACGCCCTTTCTCTTCTCCTAGATATATAGCACAACGTATATCACTGTAAATTATTAGGGTTACAACAGATCCAGGGCTCAACTATCTTCCTTCGGTGGTAAGGAAGAGAGATAAAATCCTTCGAGCTGGTCCTATGCAAAGAAGATTCTTTTCCACAAAGAGCCCACCTCATGAGCGTATTCCTACAGGGCCTTACGGTCTCTTGTTTTTCTAATACACCACACCCATATTTGTCTCAGAATACTATCTTTTGCAAAACAACCCCAAATTATCCAACTAAGAGTAAGCAGAGATGGAGTCAAAAATATCTCAGGCAATACGAGTCTTTTTCAGCTCTCCATCTTTCGAAATGGTATTCTTTGAAGCTTTTGCCAATGCCTTAGACGCAGAAGCGACAGAAATCTCCATAGATATCAAACTTGCCAAGAAAGAAAATTGCAGGACCTCATCCTCTTGATCAAGGATAACGGCGTAGGGTTTACAGATGAACGATTTTCGAAGTTTGGGAAATTACTGGATGTTGATGAAGAAAGTCACAAGGGACTGGGCAGGCTGGTCTATCTATGTTATTTCTAACCAAATAGAAATAGAGCTATTACGAGCAAAAAGAAGAAGCGAAGATTTATATTCACTGAAAAACTTCCAGAAAGAATCTGAGGTCACATATGTTGAGAACACCAACAGGAACTACACTGAGAATGTCAGACTTTTCTGGGAAAACGATTTGCAAAATGGGAAAATGCACAACCCTCAATCAATCCTCAACCTCCTATTGGATAAATTTTACCTAAGACTTTATAAAAACAAGCTCCAAGAGAACAACATCACAATACATATATCCTCCAATGTTGACCAAATAAGCTCTGACTCGATAACATTTAATACATCAGATCTCACAGAGTTAAATCACCTAGAGCTACAAGATAAAATCGATTCATTCCATCCCTTAGAACTATATTATTACATAAAAACTACCACCTAAAGAAGCTAACAAGCAAAGGGTTGTAACTGCTATTGGCGTAGATGATAGAAGCCAGTTGTTGGTATTATTTCAAGAAAGACTATACCACCACTATACGACATGGTATTTCTTCTTGTTTCAGAACACTTCAAGGGAATGTAGATGGATCACGCCAAAACATTCGCATTGAAGAATCTGAGTATAAACAGATCCTAAGCATATTTAAAAAGCTATATTCAGTATACTACAAAAAGAAATCCTAGAGATTGAGAAGGAAAAACAAGAAGCAAAAAGGAAGATCTAGAGCATAGATTTCACACCTCTCAGGTTACATTGAGGAGATGGATTTCTCACATGAACAAAAATGAGGCCCTAAAAAGCACAGACAAATATTTCCAAGAGCAAAAGGAAATTCTTTCTGCAGATAAATTATCCGAAGAACAATTTGAGAAGTCAATACTATCCGCAAAGAGCCTTAGCTGAATACATCATCTTCAGACAAAACACAATCAAAAACTACAATCATTATCAAGAGCCGACAAGGAGAAAAGACCTACACAACATCATATTACCCTCAAAGATCAGAGTTCCACTCCACAAAGATTTTATCAGACATCTATTTAAACAATCTCGGGTGATCGACGACAGGTTCATGACCTATCATACAGCCTTAATGAAGCTGAGATGACTCGAATTTATGAGCTTATCTCAAAAGAAGAGAATGTGAGAAAATGCAGAAAGGCCCTGATATAACTATATTCTTTTCCAGTGATCCAAACACTACTGAAGGAAAACTCGACATTGTCGTTATCGAGTTGAAACGACTGGGAATCAAAGCGGATCAAAACTCAATTGTAGAATCTCAGCTTGATTCTAGAACTATCCAGCTAGCAAAATACTATTCCAATCGTATTCAAAGAATGTGGTTTTACGGTATTGTCGACATAGATGATGTCTACAAATTGCATCTTATCAACAATGGTATAGCTCTTTATTCTCTAAGGGGAGCATATACTTCCGATCAAAAAGAAATATTCCCTCCTTAGATAAAGAGACAAAAGTCATCCAGAATGCATACATCATGGACTACACTGCTTTAGTCGAAGACGCTAATTACAGGAACTCAATCTTTTTAAAAATCCTTCAAGGAAAATTTAAAAGAAAGTAGCGAGCAATAAATTCAACATTAACCAGTAATTATCGAATGGACAGGAAGGACACAATCAAACACCTCAATCATTGTCACATTATCACAGATAATACTAGGCTTCTATTCCTTCCTTTAATTGATACAGGGAGGTTTTTCCAAGCCTCTCAGCACCCCACAACAATGTACACATCTTTTCGACAGCAGACTTTCTAAAATTATAAGCGAGATACTCTGGATAATACGAAGGCACTTGGAACTACTGTGATATTGAGCATAGCTCCCTCCCCTCTGTCAACATTTCTCAGTATATCGAAATTCCATTCGAATAGCTATACGTCTCCTTCGCCATCCTCATTAAGTGCGGGAAACTTTGCAATAGAATGCGATGAAACGGACAATAGAATCAGGCGGGAATCGCAATACGCTGGTAGGGGAAGGGCAATGACGGGGAAGAATGACGATGCCGAGGGAAGGATCCCTCGGCATCGTGCGGTGAATAGAAGTCAGTGGGAGCGACCTTAGCTCGCTTACTTGATCGGGAGATGTAGCACTTTTACGCTCCCCGATAAAGCCTCTCGAGCGTCTGCCCAATAGCAATCGGGCCGACGCCTGCAGGTGCTGCCCGTGAAGATCAGGTCGCCCATGCGAAGCGTCTGAAAGCGACTCTACCTCAGCGATAAGCCGGTCGAAGCCGTGGATCATCTCAGAGCTGTCGGCCGCTTGTACCACCCGTCCGTCGACCTTCAGCGAGAAGCGGATCGGACGCTCTGGGTAACCAAGATCCGCCTTGTCCAGCCACTCGCCGACGACTGCAGAGCCATCGAAGACCTTTGCCGATAGCCAAGGCTTCCTTCGCCATAGCCCGACGCTGGAGATCCCGTGCGGTGAAGTCGATCCCCACGGTCGACCGCTGGTAATAGCGGTGTGCGAAGCGCTCGGCGATCCGCTTCCCCACCCGACAGACCTGTAGGACGAGCTCCGCTTCGTATTCGATCGAGGAGCCCATATCGGGAAGGAAGAAAGGAGGTGTGGTTTGAGCAGGCGTCGCCCTCTGTGGAAGAAGAGCGGAGCTCCCGCTTCGCCTGTTCCGGGCAGTCGATAGCGGGAGCTTCGGTGCAATGCGAGCGGTAGTTGAAGCCGACACCAAGGATCTTCATATGCGGGTAAAGTCGGGAGCTTTAAGCTCTACGTCGCCCCGAGAGCGGACTTCAGGCGGGTGAACATCAGGGCAAGATGGGCGTACATCGAGGTAGTTTTTGCACGACGACAGCGTCTGGTGCCTGGATGCGCACCGAGTAAAGTTCCACAGCGCACGGATACCCTGCCCGCACCAGACGATCTGTCATGTGCTGAGCTTTGCAGGATAGGCACGGTGAGGATGGCTATCGTACGCCCTCGGCTTCGATACGTGTGGCCAGCTCATTGATGTGATAGACGGGCACGCCGGCCACTTCCGTGCCGACGATCTCTCTGCTACGTCGAAGCCTGCCGTAATCTCCAGCCCGAATTGACGAAGCCCCTGTCGGCCAGTAGCCCCTGAAACCGAGGCTACCCACACCGATGAGGAAGGCTCGATGACGCTGTGTGAAGCGGAATTCCTCTAAGTAGCTAATCAATGCTTCGGTCTCGTAGCCGACACGTGTGCGCCCTCGAGCTCGACATATGATAAATCCCTAGCCACCAGCGCTGCATCTACGCCGACACCAGAGGCGATGGGGCGAGAAGATACTTATGCCCTCGGTATGGTGGGAGTCTGACGAAGGAGAGATACCACGGGAGTCGACGAAGCTGTAGGCTCAGGGATGAGGCCAGCACGCTTCTTATCGTCCTTAGATTTAGCCATCGTAGTCGTGTATATAAATAGTCGTTTAAGCTTTTGTACCACAAAATTAGCGATTTCAGAGGGAAGGTCTGTGCTGTAAGCACTATGATGCACCTCCATCCTAGCCGAAGGAAGAGCCGCATGAGCGGGGAGTAACCAGACGTACAGAGCGCCCACACCCAGATCTTCAGGTGATGGAGCGCTCTATTGCTATTAGTTCGTCAGGGGCGTCGCTTAGTCTTCGTCCTCGGATGTGTCGTCCGAGGCTGGAGAGCGGCTGGTAGCGCCTTCTTCGTCTTGGCTCCAAGCGTCTTCAGTTTATCGAAGCGACCTAAGCATTTTCCACGGCCCTATCTCGAGCTGACCTTTAGCTCGGCGAAAGCTGACTGTGCGTCGGAGAGTTTGCTTTCGATCTTGAGGACGGTTTCGGTGAAGGTGGCGAACTATCATAGAGCTTCCCCGCCCGTCTCACGATCTCGCATGACGTTGCGTTGCTGGCTATCTCGCTGCCACATATCCTGAGCCATCCGGAGCGCTGCGATGAGATTCGTCCCGTTGATCAGGACGACGTTCTGCGATAGGCCCTCTTCCCAGAGCGTTGGTTCTTCTGTGAGGGCGAGCGCATAGGCTGGTTCTGTTGGGGATGAATAGCATGACGAAGTTCGCTGAGCCGAGCGCGTACTCTCATATTTCTACCTGAGAGCTCCTGAATATGTTTCTTGAGGCTCGCGATGTGGTCACGAGGGGCGACGGTACGGTCAGCGTCGGTCTCCGCTGCTACATATCGGGTGCAGCCGTCAGGCTGACCTTGCTGTCGATGACCACAGCGCCACGGTTGGGTAGCGTACGATGACGTCGGGTCTCAGGCCCCCACTGGTTCTCTTTCGAGTCGTGATGACGGAGCCCGTCTATCACGAAGGGTCTCCCGCACGAAGTAATGTCGCCACGGATCAGGCCACTCTGGTCGAGGATACGTTCTAAGATCAGTTCGCGCCCAGTCACTCCTGCACCTTGCCATCTCCACGAAGCGCACGTGCAGGCTCGTAGTCTCGTCGCCGATCCTCCTGACTCGCGGAGGATGAGCCTCGATAGAATCCTTGAGACTGAAGCCTCTCGACTCATCTGTGTCAAAGCCTTCTCCACCTGCTCTCCGGAAGCGCTTCAGGTCTTCTCTCAGAGGTGAGAGCGTCTCCTCAGCACGTTTGTCAAGGTCCTCCGTACGCTCCCGCATGATATCACTTGCTACCGAGCGGAAGCTATCTCGCAGCTCGACGAGGTGCGACTTCCGGCTGAGTTTCTCGTCTCGGCCACGAGGCTAGCCCGCTGGGTCTCGGTAGATGATGGGCGAAGGGCGGTGTCGGTAGCCGTCTGCTGGAGCTCGAGTACGATAAGCGCAGGCGCTCGAGTTCGTCTGTCACCCCGAAGCTCCGACCCCATCGAGGCCAGACTGATCGCACGCTCCCTGTCCCTCACGCTGTGCCTGCTCCAGCTGACTTCTGGTATCCTCGAGCGATCGCTGGGCTACGAGAGGCGCTCGGCTTGTCTCCTCTGCTCTTCCGCTTGACAGAGGCCGAGGATAAGGCTTTGTAGCGCTCGTCTCAAGTACGTAGAGGAGAAGTAGAAGGAAGCAGAGCGCTCCCTAACACGTAAATCATAGGTCGATCAATCGCAGTAAGTGGATGAATAAGCTGTAATCGGGCCGGCAAATGTAATGAGAAGCGCACGACCAGCAAGCTATCCACCTCAAGACACGGCATAATAGAGCATGGCAGTGCAAGCCTTAGTCGAAGTAATCACCGTCAAGGATCGTCAGGGCTTGAGCCCCTAGAGGCTGCGTGTGGTCGATCTGGATGAGGCGCTGATTGCTACTTCCTCGGAAGTAGAGCCGTGGATCGGAGAGCGCTGCACGAAAGGCCCGTCGACGAGTACGTCGATGTAGTCGAGCGCAGGCCGATGCTCCTCGGAGCGTAGTAGGTATTCGATGGTGAAGCCGGTATAGCACCAGATGCTCTTCTTCGTCTCTGAGCGCAGGCGCTTCAGAAGAGAGGCCAGGGCTTTAGGGTCATAGAAGGGGTCACCACCGGAGACTGTGATCCCATCCAGCAGGGGATTGGTCCGATCTCTTCATGATCTCCGAGAGGACTACCTCGTCAGCGGGATACCCATCGCCAGACCAACTCCCGGGATTGTGACATCCAGGGCAGGCATGCCGACAGCCAGCGAGATAGATCGAGTAGCGAGGCCGGGACCATCGCTGATACCTCCCGATAGACGTTGAGTAGACGCACCGCTTTAAGGTTAGGATGAGGGATATTAGTAGATCGAAGACCTCGAGCTCTGGCGACGGGCCTCGTCACCAGAGCTCGGGATCTTTCGCTTATGGGTAATGGGGAGGACCGGTGCCACTGATGCTCACACGATCACGCCTCTTCGGCCTGCTTGGCGGAATTCCAGCCTCAAGACTTCCGGTGAGGTAGCCCAGATGCGGCGAAGACGAGCGATGCGATCACTCTTGCAGACGGGGCACTTGTCGCAGATGATGCCCCGATAGCCACAGCACTGGCAGGTATCCACAGGATGATTGATCGAGCCGCAGCCTATTCCCTCGTCCTTCATCGTCTTGACGAGCTTGAGAATGACTGATAGCGTTCTTCGCTTCGCCATCTAGCTCGATGTAGCTGATATGTCCGCCGAGCGTTATTGCGTGGAAGGGCGCCTCACGACGATCTTTTTTCGAACATCCCCTATCTCTTCTTTGACGTCGACGTGGGAAGGAATTGACGTAGTAGTCTAGTTCATTCACGCCCCTGATCACCCCATAGCGCTTTGCGGTCCATGCGGGTGAAGCGCCCTGAGAGACCTTCGGCGGGAGTGGCGAGTACGGAGTAATTGAGCTTGTACTTCTCCTTGTACCCTGGACGACTTCGTTCATCACCTGGATGGCTTCGCAGAGCGTGTCCCAAGCTTCTTGGTTACGTCCGTGACCTTCACCATAGATGGCGACCATGGCATTGTGTCCGCCGAGGAAGCTCATACCGAGCGTACCGCTATTGAATACGTCACCGACCTCCTCCGTGGCGATAGCTTCCCCGCCCTTCCAGACATCGTTGCCCACTCATGAAGGGGAATTGGCGAGCTAGTGCCGACCGCTGGGTAGAGGTAGCGCTGATAGAGTTGCTCGCGATGAACCGTGCGACCTCCCTCACCGAACGAAGGAAGAACTCCTCAGCACGCTGTTGGCGCTCCTGAGCTGTCCTTCAGGCAGGTCACGACCAGCCTCGATCGTGGCTTCGATCGCAAGACGAGGCAGGTCTCATCGTCGTGAAGGAGAGGTTGCCCCTACCGACAGAAGTCTTGGGCCCGTTCAGGTTCTCGAAGACGCGCTACGGCATCCCATCGTAGCGATCTCGTTCAAGTAGCGCTTGGGATCATCGGCACGCCAGAGCTCATGCGCGATTGAACGGCGTGTCGAGGAAGAGGAAGGAAGAGTGCATGCGAAGTCGTGCAGCATGCAGCTGAAGGAGGTCAGGTTGCTGCAGGAGGTGTAGCCACCTCAGCGCACCAGCGAAAGTCCGATTGAGCGAGCTCGTAGTCAGCCTCTGTGTAGTTCACGCCTTCACCTTTGAAGATCTGTATCGGGAAGATGGGTACTGCCCTCAAACCCTCGATCGTAGCCGAGAGGAGCTCACGGATCACCATACGTCCCTCCTCGGAGGTATCGTACCGTAGTTGACAGAACTAAAGACGACCTGATTCCCTCCACGAATCGCATCGTGTTGAGGTTGTGAATGAAGCTCCATCGCCTGATGCGTGATCCTGCTCTGTCCTGCGATAAGCTTCCTCAAGAGCTGCGCATCGACCTGATCAGGTAGTTCCTGTGATCAACTCAGCCGATCGGCGAGTGTCTGGATCGCTTCGGAGGCCGACAGCTTTGGGATTGAGCGCTGCGTATCGTCAGTGAAGGCTCGACGCCGCTGTGATCGAAGCGACCTTCTCGCAGCAGGCCAGCGCGTATACAGCAGACGATCGGAGAGATGGCGGATGAAGGACTTGCGCACACCTGGAGCCATGAAGAAAACTCAAAGGCAGGGATGGCCTGACCTCCATGCTGTTCGTTCTGATTGGTCTGGAAGACGATGACGCAAGTGTAGCATAGCCTGGATGCTTCTGCGGTGCGGATGTCCCTGTTCTTCGTATGGAAGCCCTGCTCAAATAGATCCTCGAGGTCGTACTGTACGCAGGGTAGCCGTCTGGTAGGGGTAATAGTCGAGGTCGTGAATGTGATATCTCCGGCCGCATGTGCACGTGCATACTGAGGAGCTAGCAGGTACTTCATCGCATAGTCCTTAGTCACTTCGGAGGCGAATGTCATCATCTGACCCAGGAGTATAGGCACTCATGCATTGGCATTCCCTAGGTTGATGTCAGTTCTTCTTCTATCGTGACGATGCCAGTCCATCGTCTGCTCGAGCGTGGTTCGTTTCTCGCTCGACGGTGCGCCATTCACGATAGATGATGCACTTCTTAGCCACCTGAGGATCGAGGATCGCGAGTTCGGCCTCGACGAGATCTTGTATCTTCGACAGCTACTTGCCCCGAGCGCTGACCCAGATCGATCTCGGATCTTGGCTTCTACTCTTCAGTGCGTCTCTTCTTCATCTTGTAGTCCTGCAGCTCGGTAAGCTTTGAGATCGCCCCACGGATCTTTTTTCACCATCGTAGGGCTGTTCACCCCGTCTCGCTTCAGGACATAGATCGCCTCTTTCTCCATACTCTTACTTCGTGACTCTCAGCTAGTGCAGGGTTTTGTATTCCCATTGCCCCCATACATAGGTAGAAAAGGAGGGTCTTCTTGGGGAACTGAGATCAAATGTATGAGGTTTTATCCATGGGTTACCCACCCACGGAAGAAAAAGTTATCCACAACCTCAAGAGCCCTTTTGTTATCAGCTTTGAGCGTTTTCACACCCGGGGCGTAGCCTCCGAAGACGAGGAGCAGAAAGAAAGTGATTTGAGAGATCCCTCGATCGTATTCGAACCTCTGTAATCGAAGGAGCAACTTCAGGCGCCCCTTGGCCGAAGTCATCGCTACGGAGCGGGGAACCGCTCATTCCCCACCCTAACTAGAGTATATGGCAGCTGGCTGACCTTCATCCTCTGGAAGATCAGCCTCCTAGTCGCTGCCGTACGGGCCTAGAGTTATTTGTAATCGGGTTGACAGCGATTACCTAAACTTCAGCCCAAGAGTAGAGGTGGAGATTAGCGTCCTGGTACATCTGCTCGTAGTACGTCTCTGTAGGCGCCTCAGAGGTGATACTACTCACCGCTTTACCCTTGATTCTCGAGAGATACCAGCGCACCGTCAGCCTCGACACCTTTCCTCGAACTGCAGGCTTATGGCTCAGCCCAGCTCCTTGCGGAGCCTGCGTGGAGTCAATAGCATAGCGGGAGGTCATGACCCGCTCGGTCGGTCACGTACGTGATGAGTGGTAGCGAATGTCCTTCGATTACCGAGGAGTCTTATCCACAGTGGCGATCGACACCTTTGATGAGTGTCGATGCTCTTCCACCTGCTGAAGCCTCCCGATATTGCAGGGTTCGTAGCGCCTTTCGTGAAAGATCAGGTCGATGGCCCGTGCACGATCGACGACGTAGAGCCAATCCGGACGTTCTCACCCTTACCGTAGACGGGGAGGGGCCATGCACGGATATTATTTATGAAGAGCGTGATCAGCTTCGCGGGAACCGATAGGGGCCGCAGAAGTTATTGGAGCAGTTCGTCACCAGCGTAGGCATCCTGCAGGTATCGTGATAGGCACGGGACGAAGTGGTCAGCTGGAGGCCCAGCTCGCAGAGTAAGGGCTTGTGTGGATCGTACTTTTACATAGACTCGGTGAAGAGCGCTCCATCGAAGTCGAGTGTCCCATAGACTTCAGTCGGTAGAGATATGACAGCGCTTACCTTCATACTTCGCAAGCGAGCTTCCCAGACTACGGGCTGCCGTAGTAGTGAAAAGCGTGCTGGAGTACATTGGTCTTCGAGCGAAGGTGAATGGTCACGGATACTATGCGGTCTACATGACTCTCGGCAGCGAGATGAACGACGCCGTCGACCTCATATTTCCCCGAGCACCTCACGGGATATCAGCTCATAGTCGCGCAAGATATTCTGGCACGTACGAAGAGTGTAGTTCCGGTGCTTGCTCGATGACCTTGAGATTGCGCTAGACTGCCCGCGAGGTCAGTGCTTGTCCAGATTGATGATGCGGTAATGCACTTATTCACCATCGGACGGACGACGTGAGCAGATGAATCCAGCTCCGCCGGTGATCGCAGTGCGCTTATATTGCATGAGAGACGACTGCTTTGCTGCTACACAGAGTCGATCCGAGGTCGAAGAGGAGCGAGCCTCCGAGAGGCGTGGATGGTGCTGCATCCTTCTCCGAGAGGATTCCGCGATCGGCAGGGAGGCGCCACCCGATCGCCAGCTCGACTCGTCCTGAGCAGGCGATAGCACCCGCCGTCGGGAGCGTAGTAACGATCGCACCTGTACCGAAGATCACTTCATGAGAGAGTACGCTGAAGCCGTGCGAAGCCTCCCGCATGAAGAGTATGGCAGATTACGCTCACTCAGCTCCACGGCATACGTGCTGGTCCCGAAGGTCTCTCGGACCCCACGGCGTGATGTCGACAGCCACGTCGGGAGACGGAGCCGACGGACGACGTACCAGCTTCTGCTCTGCGGTAGGGCGGAGCTGGTAGCGTGGCACGGACGACGCCGCAGCGAAGCGTTTCGTCGTCTTGGCTAAAGTCCACCGCACGGTGACCCGCTCTCGGAAGTGAAAGCTGCACCGAACGACCTCGAAGAAGTAGCCACGATCGTCGAAGACACGCGCCTCGAGGATCAGGACCCTTCGATAGCGGTGATTACATTCAAGATCCGCCGCATCCATCGAAGAGAATGAGGCTCTAGCGCCTGCAGGAAGGATGCGAGTAGGCACTGCCTGGTACTGGTTCTTGCTTCAGTGTAAGCCCGTTGATCTCTGAGATGCTCCTCGTCGATCCAGCCTTCACGGTAGCCGCTGATCTCTAAGCAAGCCGATCTGAGTCCCTGACGCTTCTCCAGCGTTCTACGAAGCGAAGCTCGCAAAGGGAACTGCGTGCGTATCAAGCCGAGCGAAGCGCTCGTCCAAGGGTCTGGCACCTTCAGGATTGCCTTGCTGGAGGCAGGCTCGCTGACCAGACGTGATCCCGGAGTTCTCAAAGGCAGAGGGCTTGACGCCCTTAGCCACCTGGACGACTCTATTGGGATAGAAGCGTAAAGTCCGGACGACAGCGTGGTTGTTCTCGGGTGCCATGGGCTCTTTCTATTGAGAGGCAGTTCGCTTCATCAAACCTGCCACGCCGTAGCGCCCAGGATCATTGGACCTTGCAGGCCGAAGATCGTCGCCCATCCCTTGATCAGCGTCTCTCGCACTCGCCCGGACAAGCATCGCACAGCGACATACCGTGTGGCAAGAGCATTATCCTTAAGACCAGACAGACGGAGTCGTCACCGATGAACTCTTCTCCTATGAGGCAGGTTTGCAGCCAGCCTCAGTTCGGGCGACGGCATGCTCTGCGTAACTGAAGGAGACTCCAGAGCCACCTCCCACGCCATCCTGAGTAGCCGACGGAAGCCCGAGATCTTTGGGAGTGGAGACGATTGGCTAATCTCACGTACCTAGCGAGCATCAAAATGACGCTGGCACACAGATACGATCGGCATGTCGTGGGTAGAGTAGCCAAGCTGCTCACTCCCCTTGGTGATGGGAGCTAGAGACGTGTACCGTACCGCCCGCAAGTATGATTCCTTTCATATTCACTGCATTGTTAGCTCCTCGTGGAGATCGACCTCGCGAAGGGGAAGATCAGCTGAGAGCTAGCCCTCGCTCTCTCGCTCCTGCCCTACGAAGACAGGGCATATCCGGCCCAGCACTGGCAGAGACGAAGGGCGGAGTTTGGTGAGGACGAACTCACTTGAGACTTTAGAGAAGAGTTAGTCCCCGTCGTAGCCACCTTCTCGAGAGGAGCCACGGTGGGGACTTAGCTACGGTCTAGACGGAGCGGAAGACTATTCTTCGCCCTCCTCTTCTTCGGTGCAGCATAATAGTGAAGACATTCCGCACGTCTTCATCTTCCCTCGAGCCATATCGATGAGCTTGGCGAGTGTCTCCACGTTGCCTCGGGTGACAGGTCTGGTATCGTCTCGCAGACGTACGACACCCGCCTGACGTGACTCATAGCCTGCCCTTCGAGGCAGGACCGGATCTGAGCGTTAGCAGAGAAGGCAGCTGCAGAGATGATGATCCTATCTTGCACCCTCCTCCAGCTCATATCTACCCGTAGTCGATGAGCTCCAGCCCAGCTCTTCGAGGTCCATGCCTCCCTTCTTCACACAATCGCAGGAGCATGGTGCCACGCACTTGGGAGCGAATGAGAAGCAATCTGGAGGTCACCTGACATTAAGCATTGAGGATCGCCATCGTAGCTTACGGACAGTAGCCACGACACAGCTGACAAAATGAGCTCGTATTGTTCGAGGAAGCGGTCTCTACGAAGATAGCTATACCGAATGCCAGCCTTCGTAGTTCATTTCCTTGTAGTCAGGAGTAGTCCTCAGAGCCAGCTCTTGATAGCACGCCTGACAAGCGTTCTCCTTAGGCATGTTCTCCTTCTTAGCTGTCTGCGCACGAGCACATGCGGCAGGTGGGTCTCGGCTCAGCCACCAGCCCGGTAAACAGGATCGTGATTTCTCACTCCAGCTTAGTGAAGACGCGGGCCATATTCTGAAGCGCTTCATCCTTTACGAGCTTTACGATATTCAAATGCTCTTCCCATACAACAACTGGTCGTGATGGTTATTGTTCGTTGGTCTCTCTATCTCAGTTCTGGTACCTGAAGGTATCTTCCTCGAGGCTCGTATGATCTTTCGCCATGATCGCATCGATCTCGCTTTAGTCGCTCATCGCGCGCCTGTATCCGGGAGGTAGAAGGAGAGGCATAGCCTCTTCTTACCTGCGTGAGAGTTCTTCCTCACAGACATCGAAGAGGGTAGCCTTCAGTAGCTTCTTTCTCTGTACGGCGAGCTACCTCTGCCAGCTCGGCGAAGGTCGACCAGCATTGATCGCGCAGGAGAGATCCGGCGCGATGACGGGAACTTCGGTAGCCCAGTGATCTCACCTCGTCAGCGGCAGGCCAGACGACTGAGGAGCTCCCAACGACGGTGAGGCATAGTACGTACAGGTAGGTCGATGTCCTCACCAGCAAGCAGGGCGGCTCACCTCGCCCGGGCACAGCCGATCCTCTCTTGCTGTCGAAGCGTGCGCGTTAGCCCTTCCCGAGAAGATGTCTAGCCTGCATACCCGGCCTTCAGGCTACGTCTTCCCACTACCCTAGTCGCAGGCGTGTAGAACGGGGCCTTGAGCTCGAAGGGAGAAGCAGACCCGTCGGGATGAACTCCGGCCATTCTGGTACCGCTCACCAGCGATCCAGAGGCCGAGGTGCAGCGCCCCGACAGCCGCGCAAGTCGTCGGCGGTGGACTTTCACCGCGCCGCCATGCAGCAGTTCCCACTCGTGGTGTAGTGAAGCCTTCTGTTGGCGACGCAGATTACGGCTGATCGCAGAGAGCCTGCTGAAGAGGAGCGGCTCGACGAAGGACATTGAGTTCAAGCCACCGAGGGGATTATTGACTAGCTGCACGAGCTTCTCCTGTGTAGGGAGGTCAGACCCTCGTAGTAGCCCGAAGAGGAGTGAATTATTCAGGAGCCTCACTGAAGCTGGCTCCCGTGGAGTTGCCCAGGAGAGGAGTAGGCGACGGCGTAGGCTCGGTCGACAGGCCCGAAGCGCCGGAGGTTGGCAAGGCGATGTAGCCACTGAGCTCGATATTATTGTATCCATAGATACGCATGACCTCCCTCGATGACGTCGGCCCTCACGGGTCACGTCGATACGACAGCGGGCACACGTAGACTCCAGGAGGTCTTGCCTGGGAGAGCACGATCCTGATCTCTAGGCTACGGAGCATGCGCGCGCTCTGCTCACCTCATCTCGGGGATGACCTCGCTCGAGGAGGCCATCGCACGACTGGAGGCTAAGCTCTACGTATGGCGTAGGGCTCACGCCTCGACGGGATAGGTGGTCAGCGTCCACATCGACATATAGCTACCTGGGCACAGCCTCGAGTATCAGAGGCAGCCGATCAGCGAGCGCCCAAGCCGTACGATTGGGATCGCGGCCTCGCTCGAAGCGTGGAAGCGAGGAGTCGCTATTGACACCCAGACGATGGCGAAGTCTTAGCTGCACCGAGGTAGCGCTGAAGTTCGCCGCCTCGAGGAAGATATCCGTCGTCGTCTCCGTCGTACCCGGACCCAGGGCCACCCATCACACCACTGGACATAGAGTGGCTCGCCTGCTCGAGCAAGCGATGACGGAGGTCACGACTCGGGAGAGGGTCACTTGCTCTTGTCCAGAGGGTCATCTTTGCACTCTGGCCCAGCGAGCTTCACTCGAGAGAGCACCAGCGGTCTTCCAGATCATAGGCATGCAGAGGCTGACCGACTCATGGAGGACGAAGTTCGTCACGTCGACGACATTGTTGGATTTGACGTAAGGCCATGCGTTCTAGAGCACGGCGTAGCCAGTCGCCTTCAGACCTCAGGCCACGGATCGCCGAGTCTCTCTCGGATAGGAGACACAGGGTAGGATCGACTCCTGATGGACACAGGCAGGGGGCAAGCTCTCAGGAGAAGCGGATAACCGAGGGTAGCCATCGTGGGCTTCCACGCTGGGTCAGGTAAGCAGGCCAGGTCACGAGCGACGAAAAGCGCAGTAGCATCGACACGACTGGGCGATGTCCACCCTCGATCACCGTGTCGGAGCTCACGCCGAAGCACTCGGTCGGCTGCGTGTACCCACCTGACACCATCGGCATCCAGCAGTGATGGCCACCACCATCGTCATGCCCTACGCCGATCCCATTCCTCACTGCAGAGCATGCCAGCTTTCCTGCCGCCACGGACCTTGCTCTCTTGATGGTGAAGGTCTCGATCGCCCGAGCTCTAGGGACGGTACCTAGACGTCACATGACGATTGGCCTTGCCTGCAGCCACGCTGGGAGCGCCACAGACGATCTGTGGTGCTGCCTCCCATATCTACCGTGCAGTGACGGGAGGTGATCAGAGCGGCATAGCCTGCAGGCTCGCGACCAGACCGATGACCAGCTCCCTTGGAGCCCTCCAGGCATAGATTTCTGACTTCTTCTACCTCCTACCCCCAACCCATAGATGGTCTGAGTCAGACGCAAGCACAGCGTCCAGCAGATCGCAGGATATGTTCATATTGGTTCGCTATCGAATAGCTAGCATCCGTCAATTTGTGAGGGCTACAAATGTACGAAAAGCCTAGTAGAAACGAGGTGACGGAGCCTGGACCCTAGGGTGAAGGCATCCCATCATGAGGAGCAAGCCTCGAGGGAATACTCGCTGGGATGAGGGAAGAGGCACTTCAAAACGACCTTACGGTAGTCGTCGAAAACTTGGCTGTAGTAAGGTTCAGAGGATCTACTGTGGGTCATGCCGACACGACCTACTGTGTGATTTTTTTGTTCTCCCTGAGGCCTCTTGATTTTCAGGTCATTGACCTCGTCAGGAGTTGCATGAAGGAGCAGGTCAGGAGAGGAATAGTAGGATGGGGATGACTGTCTCGTCCCTATTCTCCTTAGTATCTCGGCCCAGCAAGCAGGTAGAGATATCCTTATCCCCACGCCCGCTCACCGTCAGGACCACCACGCCCTCTCTCTGAAGTTTGGCGAGGAAGGAGGCTGCCGCGTGGCTACTTCCAGCGCAGTAGGGATTATCCCCTCCAGGACGGGTGGGTTTCGAAGGCACGGTGGCTTGTCGTCATTGATCGAGAGCACTTGCTCGCCTGCACCGCCATCTGAGAGATCAGAGGCTGATGCCAGACAATCCAGGCCAGCAGAGACTGAATAGGTTTCGCACCACCCGGGAGCTCCGATGACGAGCGATGACCCCTGCAGGATACACCCGGTACCGATATTGATGGTGGCAGTCTCTGGCTATCCTTCCCATGACCGCCCTTCCCTTTCCCAGGGACGATAAGTGGACACGGGGATCATCGAGGTAGTGGTACATCGTGCCCGTTGTGCTGATCCGCCCCCGATGCAGGCGAGCAGGTAGCGGATAGTCAGCTCTCCTTTCCCCAGTTGCGCCTTGATCCTTTAAGCGACGGTTAATTTCTGCAGACGAGCTACCTATCGATAGATGTACCCTACCGTTGATCCGATCGATAGAAGGTGTTCGGTCAGACACCAAGCCGCTGAGGGCTTCCTCATTCACGGCGTCCTTGAGCGTCTGATACCGCTGCTGGGATGACCGTAGCCCAAGCATCCATACGCTCGACATTGACATGCTGGCGGCTTCACGTCGATGGCCCCATATATATGTGCGCACCTACGCCCATGAGGGCGGCGGCCGTGGCGGTCGCTACCCATGCTGACCGGGCACCTGTCCTTGCTGGATGATCCGATGCTTACCCACTTCTTGGGCCAGCGATCTGCCTGAGGCATTGTTGATCTTGTGCGCTCCCGTGACCGAGATCTTCACGCTTGAGTGCAGATTCGCACCATATTCCTTCGCTCAGACGGCGGGCATGTGGTAGAGGGTTGGGTCGATCCCACGTAATACGTAGCAGGGTATGGAACTCTGCCCTTGGAAGTCCTTGCCTTCAGATGACGCTCAGATAGGTATCTTGGAGCTCGCTGATGATCGGCCTGGAGGATTGAGGTACAAGGCGCCAATTGAAGTCGCCATAAAACCATTGGAATCTAATGGAAGGCACAAAGTGGGGAAGTTTTGAGTGAAGGGTTAGAGCAGCAAAGGCTCCGCAGATGCTGTTCCCGGTGCTCGTGTATTCGATGATAAAGAGGTCACGTGAGTCACGATGTTTCTATTATGCTACTGATGGATTTTGCCAGGACAAGCAATGCCCACCACGATATCGCTATCTTGAGCACCAACCATATGGTACATCCGAGTGATCATATTCTGTGCATCGCAGTTGCCGACCGACGGCATCGTCGGAGGTGTTGCTCTGACAAGCAGAAGGATTTTCTGAATGACCAAGCCCTCCTCCTCGACCTCAGAGCTGAAGATCCTTCACCAGAACAGCTCCCTACCGGACAATTTGCTTGCATAATAGAGGCGCCCTCAAAACGACTCCATTGTCGTCAAAAACACTGGTCGTCTTCACTGACCCACAGATTCCATCGGCGACCCACCAGGCTCTCGTCCCTCCTGCTGCCCTGGATTTCTACCTCCACTGTCCTGCCGCCGAAGGAGTTTTTGACAGATTCGCCGGCGCCACGTCATTTGACATATCTAACCTTTACCTAACTGGTGTGAAGGAAGGGAGAACTTCCACAGTCCCTGTCTCACCGTAGTCACACACCCCTGTTAGGAACCAAAAGCTATTCATCCAAGGGACATCAGAATCTGCCATCCACTTCGATGCCACAGAGCAGCCCAAGGCATCATCCGTATTAGTTCGATACTTAACGTTTGCCGATGACATCCAAGGCGCCGAAGTCGTCCCAAAGGTTGTCGGCCTGTCTCAACAACAAGAAGCATCCATCGCTTCCAAGGTCACGGCCCGGACTTCTTCGTAGATGGAGATCAGATAGTCGAGGAAGCTATAGATAACTGCACCGATGTACCTCAGCGCAAGCTCGAGAAGCATAAGGAAGTTTGAAAGCTACACTGAGCTGTGTGCCCTTGATATGACAGGAGCCCTCAGTAGAGCGTGTACCACTGGGGCTTTTTTGTCCTAGTAGGAGAGCGGGAGAGACCTCGAGCTGCTGATCCCCAGAGGAAGCGAACCGACCAGGCGTGACCGGCAGTAATAGGAGAAGCCTTCAGGACCTCAGTTTCGAGTGGTCTGGGATGAAAAGAAATTTCGGAGCGGGAGCCACTGAGCCAGCCGAGCTCCCGCCAGCAGAAGTAGCGACGACGTTCTGAGGAACTTGTGATTCGGCCTGTGCCTTGTGCACACGATCCTGGTCTTGGTAGCCCCGAGGCTGCGGATCAGCATGTCGACAGACTGGACGAAGATACGAGCTTCGTGTAGATAGCATGGTGCTGACGTGGTGCTTCAGCCGAGGCGACGCACGAAGTTGCGCGGTGCAGGCTGTCCAGATGTATACAGCACCCGCGAACTCATCCTTGCGGATGTCTGAAGCGGCTGCATAGGGTATCCCTGGCGAGCCGTTTCATTGTCGATCCTGAAGGCGAGACGGACAAAGCGGCATGATAATTGTCAGGAGGAGGTAGATATTAGCCGAGCCGTCCGAAGTATCGGGAATCTTCGTTCAGCTTGTTGGTGTAAGCGCTTGTCGCTGGGCTTTTTGAGGGGGTTGATGATGCTACACATAATTCACTCTCTGCGCTCCAATTAGTACCGCACCGAGAGCCGAGCGTGGTTGCATGCCCAGCATACCGTGTAGGCGTCGACGAGGTATGAGACGGAGGGGTAAGATGTGGGGTTCGTATTCCCGAAGGCCGTGACGAAGCGCAGCCAGACTCATCATACCAGCCACTTGCCTTGTGCGGCCGTGAGTTTGGCTCAGCCTGGTCGACGTACCGTTGAGTCACTGCCCTTGCTCTACGATCTTGCGTGGACGCATCCCGCCACCCGCTCACTTCATTGGCTTTATCTTAGAGCGAAGGTGACCTTGAGACCTCTTCTCCATCCGCTGAGCTCGAAGAGTCCATTTGCCGAGCTGGAGCTGGAGCAGCCTGCTCGATGGGGCACGGGAGGAATTCGATCACCTGCTCATAGCTGGTCGGCGATCGCACAAGTGAAATTCCCTACTTCGCCAGCCGTACTTGATCTGACCGCCACACTGGCAGATGAGGCGCATCGCCCGGTACGGAAGTCGATTCGTTGGCTGAAGGGGCCGATTCAGAAATACGCTGGAAGGACAGCCGTAGCCATCCTCCTGCTCACTGGATGACGTAAGTACTCTTGAGTCGCCCATGGCGTAGAAATCCTAGGCCACCAGTCACTTCACGGAAGCGCCTTAGCTAATATGGAGGACTCATCGGTGCTGCTGAGAGGCGACACTCTTGTCCATGTAGGCGCAGAAGAAGGAATGAAATGCATTCCCGTGAAGGGATCTAAAATGAGGGCGAATTGAGGCACGACGATACAGTTGACGAACCAGCTTTCCGCCTCAGGCTGTAGTAAGCAGAGCCTGTCCACGTTCGCCTGAGGAGAGCACTTCGTCGAGGTATCAGCATCCTGACACGGTTCAGCACCTTGGAGATGCCTTCCGTCAGCTGTCAAGCAGTTGACTGGATGTCAGCCATGAGTATGTACTTTGATGATGTCACGAAGTGAAGGTTTCTCGGATTCTCCTGATATACCGCACTATGTAATGAGGCTAAAATTTCAGCAGTTGTTTGATGCAGGTGTTTAGTATAGTCAGGGGGCGTCCCGTCCCGTGGGTGAAAAGTCGCCACCCAGGACTTATTAGTGCATTTGCTTCAAGCGTGATTCAGTTGCTCGGACGATCTCACGAGATCGTGAGTTAGTGATACGAAGACAGCATCCTCGCTCAGGACTCCTGAGGGATTCGAAGAGCTCTGATTGCTATCCGTAGTCACGCTGCTACTGAAGGAGGCCAGGTAGTAGGCGATGAGCCTGAGACTCTGACGTCAGCAGTCATAGCCTTAGAGGAGCCTCCTGTTGCCGAGGTCTCACTCCATCGATTGAGAGTCGTCTTCCATCTCACGTACCCTGTGATGTCCTTTTCGTCCATATCCTGAGTCTTCGAATGCACCAGCAAATATACACATTAAAGTAGTGGCACCACCTCCCCTGACACACAATCCTGACACTATTCTCCTGCTTGGCACAGCCCAGAGCCGAGCCATTTGACCGAGCCCTTCGAAGGGGAAAATTCCCACCAAACAGCCCCTTTCCTGGGAAAACCCTCCTCCGGGCACCCCGGCGAAGGACAGCACGAAGGACATAGAACGATCTACGGTAGGTTTACCCGGCATCTCCATGGCGGGTCGTCAAGACGACTTGGCAGGTTTTTCAGCGACTCATCAGGTCGTTTACCCTCCCCAAAGCCTTCTCAACAAAGAAGCTCTCAGAGGGCATCTTCCCGCCTCAAAAAGAAAAGAGGCCACCTGAGGAGCCTCCTCCGAGCCGTACTCCTTTCTCAGATCCGCACTGGATCCGACGGGCACCTTCACATACGTGAGCGGAGTGCCCAGCATTCTTACTAGCCCTTGCTCGGAGAGAGCGAAGCCCCGAGAGCGAGAGACCCGACATCGAAGGCAATGAAGTGGCACAGAAGCTGACGGACCCGATTTTATTCCCCGGAGACCATCGTGAAGTGGCTGTCCGTACGAATGAGGCGTTGAGATCTGTCGGGAGGTAGCTTGCCCTCGAGGAGGGCATAGAGAGACTCACCCCCGTGAAGCACATCGAGGAGATGCGCCTGTTACGACCTGAGGGAGAGGCAGGCGAGGAAGAAGGTACCAGAAGGTCTGAGGGGCCAGCATATCGTCCCATTGAGGTTAGCGTTGTGGGAGAAGCCTGTTCTCGCCCGGTCTCCCGGGAGCAAGATTGAGGAGGTGTATAGTACAGGCTCTGCTGCAAATGGCAGCACTGCAGGAAGGGAGAGCGAGGCGGGCGGTAGTTATTCTTCAGACCGAACCGTACTGCGTCTCAGCGTTAGTCTGGTCTGGTAGCGTGCTTCGTTAGTCTTGGGGCCGAGGTGAGGACCAGCGATCCTATCCCAGATAGGGAACCCGGCCTGAAAGTCAGCCTCTGCTGTAGCTGAGGTCACTGAACCCCGCTTCGAAGCCTGAAGGTCCTCCTTCCCATCACCAGAAGATACTGGTTCTCATAGAAGGGATAGGGTGAGCTATTGGCGTGGGCGGTCGAGGCGTACCGTCCCTTCTGGAGGTTAGCGCATGGCGCTCACCGCCAGAGCCAGACAGACCGTGGGAAGAAGCCGACATAACCTCGAGGTCAGAGTGGGCCTGCCTCTTAGATTCGCCCCGCATAAGGTACCCATACGGTGACCGCCACGGAGTTCCCAACTGCTCCGACAGAGCCGAGGACGTCGGCAGAGGGCGTAGATACGCTCGTCGAAGAGGGTCGTATCAACCCGCTGCTCCAGCGTCGTGTGCCGATGATAGGTATTATGTGTTGTTTCACGTGTCCACGTCCTCGCCCCCATACTCGAGGATCGTCTTCCTGGCAAGGTAGGGTCATCCATATTCGTCAGGGTAGTGAGTGTACATGTCCTCGTAGCAGAAGTATAGGCGAAGTTCCATAGATGGGGAGGCGGGATGCCCTGTGGGGTCTCGAGAAATCGAAGCGAAGTCATGATCTCCTGACGAAGTAGTAGCTGACATGGTCATGTCCCAGGTGATCTACGCCCAGGAGCGCTGGCTAGTCTTCCAGATGGAGTGTCTGCGAGCTATAGCCCACGTAGTTATTCCTCGAGTCCTGGGAGGGACGAGCTGCTCTCGGCCCCTGGAGGAAGCATCTATAGTTCTTTCGTGATATCCGGGAGGTGCTTTCTTCCACTGGTGTGGTAGAGGCCGTGACCCCATCGTGTTCTGGGGTGAAGGTGAAGTCAGAGACCGCCACGATCCCGTACTCGCTTCCTTGGCTTCATCGCTGGTGGCCTGAACAGAGGCCGTCAAGGTAGTCTTAGTACCGTTGACTGCAGTCGTAGGTCGAGCTGTTGAGGGTGAGCGGCTGGTCTCCCCTGCTGATAGTTCAGATTGCAGAGGCATTGTGCTCGACTGACCTCAGCTCCAGGCCGCAGCTGAGCGAAGCACTTCGAGGCAACGTTCTTCGCCCGCTTGAGGACAATATTGAGGATCCCGGCATTGCCTCGTCACTTGGCAGGAGGTGCATCACCTGCATCAGTGATAATCTCCTGGGTGCAGGAGCAGAGGTCGATGCCGCCCACCTGGAGAGTGTGACGCTTATCGTTGATCAGGGACGATGACTCGCCCCGACCGATGATCGAGACAGCCTCATCAGCGACATAAGTCCAGGGGTCTCTTCAGCACACCAGCGCATTCCAGCCCGGGAGGCGTTGCCCGCATCGAAGACACGCGGTCAGCCCGACGGCTGATACGATCGCTTAGCCGTGACCTCACAGCCTTGAGTCTTGGAAAGAACCTCACGGAGGAGGAGCCCCTGAGGTCAAGCGTCCCTCCCTCAGCGGGCCGCCCTGAGAAAGGCCTGGCCAAGGGCTCTGCACTGAGAGGTAGTCCCTGCAGAGACCGGTGGTGTGGTGGAAGGCGCCCAGTGAGTTTGTCACTGCTCCTGTCACCATAGTACTGTCCTTCGGGGAGCGCAGGAGACATTGGCGAACTCACAGGTGCGACGTTAGAGCGTAGTAGGATGCCATGGATAAAGCCGTCCTGAAAATTAAGCCTATGCACCCTGATCGCCAGCAGGGGAGCAGTAGGAGTAGGAAGATGGTCTGTTTCATACTGACAGTGTGGATCAATCAGTATTACACAGCAAAGGTAATATATTCTTCCGAATCATGCAACACCCTAGGGATATTCTTCTCACGATCAAAAGACGGGAGGCTCACGAAAGAAAGGGAGTTTTCACGGAGGGGAGGAACGGGTTTTACGGGCATCAAGGAGGGCTCTAGTGCGAGAATAGCCCATGATGACAGTTCGTCGTTGAGACTGTATTAAGGGAGAGGCACAGGTCGCCCTCACATTATCTGTGGGTATCTGAACGAATGGCTATTGGTGTTTCTGCACCTGACTCTCATACGGGTCTTCCGAGGCTACTTCTACTGGAAGATCACTCTCCAGAGGTACTCTGGTGAAGGTGTAGGTTGTAGCGCCCGGCTCGACTCATGGAAGTGACGAAATCATTACTGCTGAAGCACTCAGCGACTACCCCTGAAGCCTTGAGGACAGTATTACATAGTGAGCCGTCTTCTTGTAATCCTCGATAGACCGTGTCACCTGAAAGGTGGGCAGGCGATACCATCTCCCCATAGGCGACCCGGGCATAGTTCAGGCGGAGCTGGACTCCTCGGACTATTGGGGCTGGAGGGTGAAGGTCCCTGTGATGTACCCACCTGTACCCCGGAGAGGTGATGATGTCTGCTGGGCCTGTTTCTGAGCCCTGCACGAGGAGTAGTTTGAGCCCACAGAAGAGCGCCACGAGCGCTTGGCGAAAGAGCATCGACGTTTGTCATTCGCTTATCTTGTCGTTATAATTAGGGATCAAGAGGTGCCACCACCCTCCACGGAAGGCAATTTTAGGTAAAGCGTTAAAGAAACAAGGAATCAGCCTGATACAATCATCGTATCTAGGTATTTCCTGTTTATCTCCCTACTTGGGAGACTGAGCCAAGGATATGTTGCGCGAGGCCTGCCAGCGGGGAGCCCAGACAAGGTAGCCTGAGATGGGACTTATCGAGACGGCAGTGGCGGCCCTGAGCTCGTGTCGGGTACTCAGCACCACGGACGGGGAGTGATCTTACAGCTGCTCCTCGTGAGCTGGCGTATTGCTTCGGCGCGCGAGGTCGTACCAGAGTGACCGGCGCGAGTAGTGTAGATCCCCGCTTGAAGTGCTCCTCACTGGCGAACTTACAGATGAAGCTTGCTGAAGTCCCGCCCACGTGGGTGAACCGCCCGACCGAAGACCACCTGAAGCTCCTGGCGCTCGCTCTGAGTGCGACACATCGTCTGACGTAGTTCCGTAGGCGGGAGTAGGTCACGAGGTGTGCAGGATCAGATGCCCGCGCTCCAGCGCGATGGCTTCCCACCAGGACGCTTGCTTCATAGATACCAAGGGGAGCCACGGTGCCTCCCTCATAGGGCGTGGCGGCACTCGCCCGAGAAGAGAAGAGCAGCCGGTAGAGACATGCAGGAGGAAGGCATCCTCCCATTAGGGGCGGGCAAGTGTGGCGACGGCTCGATGGCTGACCAGGTCGGCCTTCTGGCTCGTCCTCCGCACGATCCACAGCCGCAGGCAGCGGTACTGATGATGAGCTGGATGGCGGTGCTCAGACAGGGCCCGCCGCCGAGGCATCCGTGAGGTCGAGACTCAGTTCTCTGCTTCCATGAAGTAGTAGGTGTTTTGCTCGGAGCGAGTCAGCACGTTTCCGGAGCTCCTGCCCCAGCTTTTGATCACCTGCACTGTTACTAGATATCATCTATAAAAGGAAGTTGATACCTGTGAGTGGTGAGGCTTGTCGGTAACAATTCTTCTCTTAGGAGGTGCTCCCTATCATCTCCCGGACGTCCGAGGATACGAGGAGGTGGAGGAAGAGGTTACGAAGCCAAGATAGAGCCCAGAGTCTGATCACGAGACGCGCTTAGACAACTCTTCGTCGCCCGCCGCTTCTCCCAGAGCATCTGCTTATCTCTGGGTATCATAGCAGGAGCCTGACGAAGATGAGTACCTGCAACTGGTGATCCACATCAGTGTCGCTGGCGAGAACAAATTGACGACGCTAGCGATGATGAGCCCATTGCTGTGCAAACAGCAGGCTTCCCCAGTGGAGAGTCGCGCGAATACGAAGCTGAAGAGAGCCATCGTTCCAAACGTCCCTGCCAGATTAAAGAAGGTCGAGGGTTAGAGTCATATAGAGAAGATAGGCTATGTCAGCCTGTTGAGCACCGAGTACACAGCGAAGGAAGCTGCAGCCACGGTGGGACACTGAGCTTCAGATCTGAGACGATAGGAACTACACCAGAGCGCCGAGCTGGCGATGAGGAGCCCAGGAAGAGGAAGCCTAAGCCTGAGAAGAGGTAGAGGTGAAATTAGAGTCTGCGGAGCGAAGACATCGCTTGGGAGACCAAAGTGATAGTTGTGGGGATCGAGGGCCATCCAGACAAAGGTGTGCTGGACTGCTTGCTCACGAGAGAGGGAACTCAGAAGAACTGGCTGGTGCTGAGCCTTCCTGAGTAGAGATCTGAGATCATCCATGGTGTTTATGAGGGAATTGCCCAGGTAGAGGTTAAGCCTCTCATCCTCCCGCCAGAAGCGAAGGACAGGGAAGCTATTGGGTTTTGTGACGGAAGTTACTGCTGATGGCCTTCATCCCACTGCGGCATCGGGGCGTACCCTTCCCCTGTACGGACACAAGCAATACACGTGCCAGTCATTGAGATAGGGAAGGCGAATCAAAATGCCTTTTGCTCTCGGTATAGACGACGTAAGCTAGATCCAGGGAGAGTGTCAGTGAGGCAGCTGTAGCACTGAGGGAGAAGCTGTTCAGCGTCAGGCAGGGTATAAAAATTACAGGTCCAGAGACGCGCCTCAGTTCAGCTCTGTCTCCCTTGCGGAGGAGCGCATTTTCAATGGCGAGGAAGAGAAGTAGCCTGTACGCAGAGCGATACGTGGCGTCAGCATTCCTCCATGCCGAGACGAATAGGTACACCGCCGTAGTTAACTGAAGGCGAGCATTATCCTTCGAAACCCGCATCGCTCGGACCTCGCAGCCGTCGGCGAGTGAGCACAAGCTGCAGGTCCGGAGCGTCGCATACCATAGTCGGCACTAATGATACCATGATGGCCACGATGTGCGCCACTGAGTCGAAGCGCCAGGGCCACGGAGGCCAGGCTGTAGCTCCAGAGTTAGAGTACCGACAGAGCCAACCTTGCCTGAGCTACACCTCAACCCTCCGCCTGGAAGTCCACCATAGGTGCATAGCTGGGCCAGGACGGGTCTCGAGACGGTGGGCCTCTTGGCCACCTCTACAGATCAGTCCTGAGACCAAAGGTGCGCCAGTTCGAGACATTCTTGCGGCTGAGGAGCCGCCAGAAGAGTTCTCACGAAAGTCTCTGAGCTGAGCTCATAGTTTACGGAGATATGCCAGTGTCCCCTCGAAGTGGAGCGATTAACTGTAGCTGAGCGCCATCGTAGTCAGTGATGGACCCTTCTCACGAAGTGGTGAGGTCGATCGGCACCTGCTGGGCTGTAGGCTTAACAGATCGGTGCTAGCATGTAGTCTGAGGAAAGTGCTTCCCTCGATTGATTGATCCAGTTGAGCAAAGCACTGTATGATAGATCCGCACATAGGTGTTGGAGGAAAGTACCTCTGGACTGAAGGTAGTCAGAAACAGCGGTCGACTCCTGGGGGTAAGTGTTGTCGAAGTGGCTGTTATGCCCTGCAGTCCAGCTGAGGAAGCCTTCCTCTCGGGCAGGAGAGCCTCATGCTGAGCCCTGGTCGAGAAGCGTCCTACTGCGGATCCCAAAGGCAGCGAGACAGCGGGCCACGAGTGGCTTCCCATCCCACCATAGAACTCCTCGAAGAGGAACTTCCCTGAGAGCCGTCTCCGTGGTCTTGCTATACTAAGAGCTCGGTCAGCCAAAGCCTCCTGTGTGTGAGGGAGAATGATTGGCGCCACGACAGAGGAGATCTCTGCTGGATTGCGCACCAGCGAAGAGGCTTCGGCCCGACAGCCCCATAGCACCCGCAGAGGGCGGCAAGGTGCCGACCCCTGCAGGCTCACAGGAGACGCTAGACGGAGGGCCTCGGTCCACTCTGCGCTGAGAGGGAGAGGGGCAGGAGGCTGAGCGCCACCATGCCAAGATCTTATGCTTCAGTGTCATCGGTCTGAATATCTAGTGGAAGTGAGGACAAAGGCGTATCGTCCGACGGTTCTGGCGCGCCCACGAGGGGCGTGGTAGACACCGCCTCCGGAGTTCTGTTATGAGTTATCTGACTGCGGCACTGCAGGTCATAGCTTCTCTGGGATACAGCTGGCAGTCGCTGGGGCTCCCATGTCTCCGTCTGACTGCGGAAGTGTCCTGTAGCCTCTATTGTCCTGATTTGTGAGTACTAATGTGGAGTGGAGCATTGATGTAGCCCATCACGCAATCGAGGAGTAAGCGGAGTAGCCTGAGCGTTGGGCCCTCCTGAGCGAGCGCCATAGTGAATAGGGATTGTTGCAGTGCCCCTGTAGGCACGGGTAGCTTGCTCCAGCAGCACAGCTATAGCCGTGATAGTAGTCGTAGCTACTATAGCCGCAGCCAGGCTGGATCCAGTAGTAGCCCATAGCTGCTACGATAGTAGCCGTAGTAGGTAATGCAGTAGCTCCCCGTACCAGCCACTGCAGTGAGGGTAGCTCCCAGTAGGAGCTTAAGGCCATAGTAGGATCATACCACGAGTTCCAGCCCGCCAGCACCCCAGCAAAGCCGTATGACTGCCCCAGAAATACGGGTTCACACGTACATATACGTCGGAGCCTCACAGCGGTAGTCCAGGTCGGGAGTACCAGGGGTCGGCATCGATATGGTCATCATGTGTCTCCTTCGATAATATCGAGCCATCTGCAGAAGCTGACTCAGGCGTGAGAGTAGCTGCAGGTACTGGGGTCAGACTCCACGGTGTTGCCAGGAGCGCTGCCCTTCTCAGTGCTGCCCCTAGCTCAGCTCGGGGCCAGGTGGACAGATCTCGTAGGCGAGATACTGTTAGAAAAAGATCGAGCTCACGATCCGTTTTGTTTTCTGTGTGCAGCGATGAGCGCTGCTCGTTTTCTCCCAAGCCGCTCGGCATGCCTGCGGCTCGGCGGAGCCTCCAGCCCTTATTATGCCTTTCCATCTTATCTATGCAGATCACCGCGACGACAGGCATCATCGAGGTTTCTATTGTCCGTCCGCCTGAGAGCAGTCAAGTTCCCCATAGGAAAACTCCCACCCCACGAGAGTGAAATAGTCATTGTCTCTATAAGTCCAGTAGCGTCTTTTAGATTAAGTCATTCAAACGTGTACCTCACGCCTACTAGCTCCAGCGCCCTCACCTTGGAGGCATGGGCAAGGGAGCCAGGCTGGGGCATAGTGGTGGTGTTACCCTTTCTTCCTAAATACAAACAACTGACCAGAGCATAGTTGTGACAGATTGTCTCATGATCGAATATTTGTCGTCAGGATCAGCGATAAGCAATTTCAAAGAAGCCATTCGTGCCAGCCTCTAGACACCCTAGGCTGTCGTCGGAGATATAGATTCAGCCTCGGCAGGCTTCCCTGAGGTGGTGAGCTGGTAGCACCATGCCTGGGAGCCCGGTCCTCGTTTTCCTCTTCGGCGAGCTGCCCTTGAGTGTCTGATGCAGTGTGCCATGGTCGAGACGAGGGCACCACTCATACGTAGCGAGAGGCTGGTCGATAGGCGTGCCAGCCATGAGAAGGTCTCCACTGTGAAAAACGACATCGCTCTCGCTTCATCGATATAGTTTCCTTACTGACCTTCTGGTCGTAGTCTGTCTTGTCGCAAGCTCTATGCAGGAGCGACAGTCAAGATCTTCGAAGGAGCCCGCCTCGAAGGTCGCCACCACCAGCAGGAACCCAGGACGTCCCTTCCTCGGTAGCAGAAGTAGTAAGAAACAGCCTCATTCTTGTACTCTATTCGATCCGGTATCACGGGGTCGGGCGTGGCTCGCTCGTGAGCGCGCGCCTCCTGATCGTCGGGAGTACCACAATGAGGGACAAGAGCGGTATTTGTCTTCTAGAACCTACAAACAGGGCCATCGCTTTCGTCACAGTGAGCTAATATCGTGGTCTCTCATGAGGGGTCGCTCACCCTTTTATACAAAAGAGGCTCATTTGCCCCACCCCACCCTCAGCAGCTAGCAGGGTGAACCTAGTCAACCGGAGCGAACCTGATAAGCGGCCTCCCCTCTCCCTATGATCACCAAAGGACTAGATGGAGAAGGAGGGCGCTCCCAGTGATGCGGACCTGATGAAGCTAAGCTCCAGCTGGGCAGAGTCCCTGAGGGGTGCGGAGGGGAGGAGTCAGTCTCGACCCAGCCTGCCCTGGCTTGCCCTCGGCGAGCTGTTTGAGCGTCCGATGGAAGTAGTCATTCATCGGCAGAGGACCTGCGTATCCTCAGGGCAAGACGCCCAATAGGTACACTGGGCATGATAAAGGCTTCCACCGAGAGGGATGATATCGCTACTGTCCTTGAGGTAAGCCCTACTGACCTTTCCTGGTCGTAGTCCGTCCGAGTGCAGGCCTCAGCAGTAAGGCTTCACGTAGCTCAGTCCGCCTGGTCACAGTGGTTTGTACCAGCAGGGAACCTGATCGTCTTCCCGATAGGTGAAGCAGCAGATGAGCCCATCCGTCTTATACATGACTCGTACCTTCTCATCACGCCTGGGGCAATAGCCTACCAGTGAAAGCGCCCTGAAGATCCTAGTAGCATGGGTGAGGGGCCAAAGGGGTCTCTGTCTTTCGTGAACTTATCAAAGAGTTAGCCAATCAACTACAGGTAAGCATCGTAGCCTACGAGGAGTGGACGCCTTCCCCACCCGCCTACAAAGGCAGCCTTCTCCCGTGGCCAGGGAGAGCGTGGCGAAGGGGAGGCCTGGGATGTCTCGAGGATCTAGTAGACGCCTCCCTTCTCCGAGACCGGTAGTGATGTACCATGCTGGGAGAAGGGTACATAGGAACATTCCCTTGAGGGAAACCCCTTAGCTGCGCAGGCTACCTGGAGGAGGAAGCTGAGGGCTCAGTTGGGGAGCCTGATGCCCGAGCCTGCGCCTCAAGAGTTGCTGGAGGCATGATGAAGTAGCTATTCATCGAAGGGCACCTTATGCATCTTTAGGCAAGATGACCAATAGGTATCCCCGGCATGATGAAAGCCCACCGAGAGGGACGAGATCGCCATCATCATCGTGGGTGGGGCTCACTGACCTCTGGTCAGTCCGCCTGAGTGTCAAGCCTCAGCAGCTCACTACGGTGCTCATAGTCCTTGCCATCAGTCGTGCCTGCACCAGCAGGAACCTGTGATCATCTTCGTAGTAGCAGAAGTAGCAGAAGTCCATTCATATCTTTGCACTTGATAAGTGCACCACTCGATCGCCTGGCCCAGCCTTCTCAGCGAAAGGCCCATGATCTCAGGAGTACGGTGAGGATCAAAAGCGTTTCTGTCTTCGTGAACTTATCAAAGAGCGGCAGCTAATCAATCATACCGGTGGGGTATCGTAGCTCAGGGGAGGAGAGGGATCGAGCCCCGCCCGCTCAACAAAGGCAGGTAGCATTTCCCATCGCAATTTTCGCCTCCCCAGCGAGCCCCTGAGCGTCTCTCATGGAAGAAGGCGATAATGAGGCAAGTGCCTTCCTCATATATAGTGTAAGGAGACCAATAGTACCCCAGGGGAGGAAGTTCTCACCGTGAAGGAGAGGTCGCCTTGCTTCGTCGATGTAGGCTCTACCGGCCTCTGGGTGAGGCACCACGGCGGCTGCTCGGCGAGAGTATTCTCCTCCTGCACCGAAGGCGCTCAAGCTCGAAGTTCGCCCAGCCATCAGGAAGTCAGCCTGTCCTCTCGGTGCGAAGCACTGGGAGGATACTGCCTCTGCATACTACCGTAGTACCACGCACGGGGGCGAAAGCCAGCCCTTGCAAGTGCTCTTAAGGATTGGGCAGGGAGGGACCATAGAGGAGCAAAGCGGCACTCCCCTGCTTCTTGGACTTACTTCAAAGAAATGACATAACAAATGAGCATCTGAATGGCCAGTTATGGACTCTTTGTATCAGGGATGAGCATCCTCAACGCTACATAGAGGAAGCCATGAGCCATTTCTGCCTTCTTCCCCCGGAGATTCTCGAGGATATCGTAGAAGGCGATACAGTGCCACCCCAGAGCACGGCCCAGGCGCAGCAAGCGGCACCGTGTGTTGAAGGTCTCTACGGCTACAACGACATCGCCCTCTCATCGATATAAGCTTTGCTCACCTTTCCGCTTGTGCTAAGCTTTCGAGCACGCCTGATGCAGGCCGTCATCGACCATCGAAGCGGCTCCGCCTGGAAGGGTAGTTTGCGCGAGAGGTCGGGCCTCTTCGCTGCAGTGCAGAAACAGCAGAGATCTCTTCCTCATAGACCACCCACCGGCATCACGCACGGATGGTAGCCTCAGTGAGCGCTTCCATGATCTTGTGGAGCACGGAGGCGGGAGAGAAGGTCGTGCTGTCTTTCTTGATGAATCAAGCATGAGTCCATTGCTGAGGGACACCGAAGGAACAATCAGGATGCTTGATGTGAGAGAGGCCTGTCCAGTTCTTGTGCCTTCCAAGCAGGGAGCGGCGGGAGGAGGCCTGGATGCCCTCGAGGATCTAGTTGTCGCCCTCCCTTCTCCAAGGCTGGTAGCAGCACTATGGGAGCAGGGAGGGCAACTATGGAGACTTGAGGGAAGATCTCTTTAGCTGGTAGACTTGGTGGGTTGGGAAGGTCCACCAGCCCCTGTCCCTCTTCTCATGATCTGCTTGAGGTACGATGGAAGCATATCGAGCGGGAGGGCTTTATTCATCCCTTGTGGGCAAGACGCCTTAATAGGCACACCAGGAAGTTATAACGTTTGGCTTAAGAGGACGATATCGCTATCATCATCGAGGTGAACCTCTTTACCCACCTTCTGCTCCAAGTCTGTTTGAACGTGTTTCAGCAAGAGCGTCTTATTTGTAAAGGGTCAGTCCTTCCGTTCGAAGAACGCTCGCACGACGAGGAACTCTGGATCGTCCTCTCAGAAGAAGCAAACCAAATGCTTCCATCCATCCTATACATGACACGTGCTCCTGACCACGCTTGGGGCAAATAGCTCTCTTAAAGCGAGCGCCCCAAGATTCTAGGTAGTACGTGGAGGGCCAAAGGGTCTCTCTGTCTTCGTAGAACTTATCAAGAGTGCCATAGCTAATCAATCATGGCAAGTATTTGTGCCTGCTGTGAGGAGTGGACCAGCCCCAATCTGCTTCCACAAAGGCAGCCTTCTCCCGTGGCTACGGGAGTGTGGCAGGCGGAGGGGAGGCTCGTGAGCCTCAGAGCCAGCCCTCCTTTCCAAGGCTGGCAGCAAAGTGCCATGCTGGGAAGGGAGGGCGATTTAGGGGACACCGAGGGAAGAGATTCCAGCTGGGCAGGCACCTGGCGGTGGGAGCTGGGAGGCATTAGCGTCAGCCTGGACACTGGAGCCTGGCCCCTCGGGTGAGTTGCTGAGTGTACGATGAAGGCGACGGCCGAGCCAGATCACCATACGTGAAAAGACGACCGTAAGTGTGCCTCCATGATAAAGGCTTGACGAAGACGATATCGCCATCTCGCTGACAGGCCTTTGCTGACCTTCTGTCGAAGTCCGTCATCGACAGTTTTGGTTGGTACGACTCGTGTGACGTTCCTCGAAGGCAGCACGCTTGAAGGTGGCCACCATGAGGAACCCCAGGATCGTCCTCCTGATAGTAGAAGCAGCAGTATTGCCTTCGTTCTTATATAATGATGCGTGGCGATCCTTATCCTGCTCGGGGCGGTAGCCTTCCTGAGCGGGAGAGCTTCAGGATGGTATAGTACGGACGAGGTACATGGGATGTTGTTCTTCAAACTTATCAAACAGAGTGCCAGCCACATTTGATCCACATCACCAGTTTCCTGGGCAAGGGAGCCTCGTCTTCCATACACAAAGATACTATTTAGTCCATTTCCCCGGGAGTGGGCCTGAGCACTTCTAGGCGAGGAAAGGAGGAAGAAGTGTCTCCTGAGCACTCACGCCTACTACCCAGAGAGGTAGCAGTAGTGCTCGGATATGGTACCAGGCAGCGCCTCTCAGGAGGCACTACTGCTGCCCCCAGAGGCGCAGAAGGTGAGGCGCTGAGCGGGCGCTAGCGCCTCACCACGAGGAAGCGAAGCAGCTGATAGGCAGGGAGGAGGCTGCAGTGGCGGTCACATCACATGGTGCTGCCTGCAGGAAGCCCGGATGCATGTTGTCAGTTTCTGCTGGGAGGTAGAGAGGCGACACCCTGTAGAAGTTACAGTCCTTAGCCTCCCGTAAAGAATGTGTATGCAACGTCGACATCAGCGAGAAGTTGATAGGAGAGATCGTATGTAAAGCGCTGGTACTGCTTGGCTACGAAGGCCTGATGACAGATGAGCATTCCCCGGAAGCTCTTCCAGTCGAGGCGATGAGGGCGAAGACGACGTGAGGCTCAAGTCGCGTCCTTGCATCGATCAGGCGGGTCCTCAGAGAGCACGTCGGCAGGTGATTCGAGCAGGCAGTTACGCACCAGGATCCTCCATCGTCGTAGCTCAGCTGGGTATACTGCCGGCATTGATGTACCAGAAGGTCCCTCGTGGCACGAGCTAAATTCTGGTTCATCGCATCACAAATGCCTCGATCGCCTGTTGTAGACCTCCGCCTGAGGAGCTAGCTCCTCTACGAGCTCGAGGTAGTGTCACGGGAGGCGCCACGATGACGAGGGTACCCAGATGGGAGGTTCCAGCCTGTACGCCCGAAGCGTATGGACAGAGGCAGTGTTGCAGCAGATCGTGATGATCGTGGAGATATGCGGGATATAGCGACGAGAGATATGGGGTGAGGAGGTTAGGAGGGAGAGGGAGCGGTGGCATGAACAGCGCTCGCACAGTTCCCGAGCGACGGCTTGCACTGAAGCGCTCGGCGCTCGACAGGATTTCTCTGGGGAGAAGGCTTCAAGGGCCTTCTGGGTCTCCGTGGTGAGGAGCTGAGCGAGGCGGTCGGGCATAGGTCACAATCTCCCAAAGGCAGGTGACGAGGTAGTTATTGAAAGCGTCCAGATGATGTCCTCAGGCTGGCCCACATCGAAGCTCACTGGCCGGCGTGTTGACGGCAAGCGGCTTGACAAGCGTTCGGGCTGAAGGTCTCATAGATGCTCTCACGGACAGGAGCGCCTGAGAGAGGGCATAGATACGAGCGAGCTGGCGGGTGATCCCGCACGCCCCCAGCGCTTATATAGGGCGGCGGGCGAGCTTCATCGGAAGAAGCCCTCCTGACGATCGTACCTACCAGCACGAGGGTGATCCCAGAGGCTAGCTCGTAGCGCCCTGCAGCTCCCTGAGCGACGCTATGAGATGAGGCCTTTGATGTCGTCGTTCCAGCCGAGCGGCAACCAGAGTCAGATAGATGCGCCCCTCCTGCCACCAGTCGGGTATCGGCCGGCTGTAAACAGTCTCCAGGAGAGAGAAGAGGCTGAGGTCGATTTGTTAGGTAGGGACTGGCGGAGCGCCGTAGTGAGCGCATGAGGGGCTTCGTCGAAGAGGTGAGCCTGAGCGACCCACAGCGACATAGCTGAAGGCTTGGCGAGAAGGCCTTCTGCCTCCAGACCGAGTGTGAGATCCTCCTGCTTCTCCACTGAGGAGGGACAGAGGCCGCAGCCCGCCTCATATGAGGTGGGACAGAGGGCAGAGCCTCAGGAGAGAACCCCAGAGTGGCAGACAGATGCCTGCCGCCCAGAGGTCGCAGGGTGGCAGAAGACGTGGTTGCCCAGCTTCGAGAGGCGACGGTGGCGAAGAGGGAGAGGAGGCCCCTGATTGATCCAGTGGAGATGGTAGTACGTCTGCCTCCTTGACCCATAAGTGTCGCTCAATGGCTTGCGTGCGTCGAGACACGGAAGAGGGCGGCCTTAACCTGTCCATCCTGTAGATAGATCCCAGGCGCTCAGCGAAAGCCAAGCGTTTCGCAGAGACGCCTGGAGAGGCGTGGCTGGGCTACCGAAGCGATAACATGAGCGTCGTCCGTCCCCTGAGCACTCAAGAGGCGCAAGCCCACACCGATAGTTACCTAGCATCGAGCAAGGCGACAGTTCTCCGCTGCCCCGCCACCTTTATGGCTGGGGCGGTGCAGAGGAGGATGACCTGAGGCGTCACTTTGCGAGGGAGCTTGTCGGATGAGCCATCGAGAGCGGTGATTAGCGACGAAGCGGCGGGAGCTTCCTCCAGCATCTCCATCAGTTCGCGTGATCCTATGGCAAGGAGCACAGGAGCAGTATCAGCCCACGACGGCAGAGCGAATGAAGAGGTCGAGCCATACCGAGGCGGTAATGGAAGAAGGGTCCGCCCCAGGCCACAAGGCAATGGGCAGGAGCAGAAGATGTCGCGAAGGGCCGATGCATCTTCACGCTCAGCAGTAGTTGTTGGAGTCTGTAGGCCACGATGTTCGTCAGGAGCATCGCTATTGTTGCTCCCATCGTCCTATCCCGGGGATGAGGAAGAGCGTCGAGAGTGGAACGACATGATGAGCAATACCTGATGGTATAGTAGACATTCCAGTGGTAGTAGCGTGATGTGCTCACGACGGCGACTGCGAAAACAAGGTCAGCTCTCACCAGTTTCTGCAAGCGCTAAGGAAGAAGAAGACCCACTTTGCCCCCGGAGAACTGATCCTCGTTGGGCATGATGCCGAAGATATTGTCAGATGTTCACCCAGATCGTTGGAAGTGAAGATCAGAGTCCGGACAGGAGCTGCGGAGAAGGCGACGACGGCAGGACAGCCCACCCGCTTAGTGTCCGTCCTTCGGCCAGCCTCGGTTATCTTTGGGGTAAAGACATTGAGGATCGCTCGTACCGGTATCTCTATGATCGATACCATATAGAAGCGCCATCGTAGACACCAGCAGAGAGAGTCTCGCCCATGAAGGCGACCATGAAGAGATCCGATATGTCCCGCCAGCGTGATACTCCACGGAGGTCAGGTGTAGAGCGCCGCATACGGGTAGGCTCACGCATAGAGGTAGAGACGTAATGGGGTTATGCTGAAGGGAGCGGTGTGATCCGCCCCAGGTAGACACCGTTAGTTACATGTAGATCCGAAGCTCCTGATGGCCCCCATATACCATCGTCGTGAAGCGATATACCCGGAAGGCATAGGAGCAGTGAGACGGCGAGCTGAGACACGCAGACCTCCGATCCCTGGGCACAAGGGACACGAAGCGAGCCAGTAGGTGTAGAGCCCAAAGATCGTCCAGAACGAATGTGAAGAGAGTGGTGAGCGATGACGTATGCAGCAGTAGCCCGCGGCAGGGGCTATTCTTACTGTAGAGAGCTATCAGTGCCCCCGGCAGAGGACATAGAGGAGTTAGTCATCACCTGTCCTGCAGCACCGACGACCAGCAATGCAGAGGAAGCCGGTTAAATTAACCTCTGCTCGGTGGTCTGACCTGTGTCTCTGAATAGCGGTGTAGCGATCGATTTGAATAGGTCATCCCTAGCATCCCCTCAGGCCCAGCGAGCTGGGGTGCTGCCTGCGGCAGGCGTGGCCAGGCCGATTCGTAAGTGGAACTTGGCTAAGATGAAGAAGGTGGTCGTAGCCCATCCCAACCCCTATGGTGGTCACTATGGTACGGATGCTTTCTTTTCGCCAAGCCAGCCATCTATTTGAAGTCCTCTCTCCTCTCCTGACGCTGGGCGCCTGAGCGTGGAGGAGGTAAAAATCCAATAGGGTGAGTGCCGCCATCGTCTTCGACGACAGCAAGGCACGGCACGTGGTGGGCGAGGCAGGGTTGCTGCCGTGGCCGTGATCCCCGTGAGGCGCACCGCCTGCCATCACGGCGCACAGTTCCGAGGGAGACCTACAGACGAGGCAGGCTTGAAGGCTGATGAAGGTAAGCGTGCGCCTGTCGTGATCCCGCCGAGCGTGCCGCCACCTCGGCTACCTGTGCTACCTCCTCGGCATTGAGGGGTGGAAGGTCGTTCGTCAACATCCCCGCATCGAAGCTAGGGGCAAGCCTTCTGCCGAGCCGGTGCCTGGGCTGCATTGATCCCAGCATCGCCGGGAGAAGACCACTGCAGAGCTTGTCACAGGCGCGGTTCGCCTAACCTGCGGGAAGACCGTAGACACGTGGAGATCACGCCTCCCACGCTATCCTTAGCCTCACGCTTCGAGACCACGAGCCATCTTCTCCGCTGGCCCCTCCCCAGGCGTGGGATCGATGACGGTAGCCTTCAGGCGAGCCTGTCCCGCTCACAGAGCTCTGGCCTCGCCGTCCAGCCTTCGTCGCCGAGGGTGACACCTCCGATACGGGAGAGATAAGCATACATTATCGCACCCCCTGGGTGCCGTGAGCACTGCATATGATAGCCCCGTGATGACACGCACTACTGTCTCGGCAGAAGCTCTGGCCCCTCGGTCCTTCTGGGTGCCCGTACTCGCCCTTACAGGTGAAGGTCGGCATGACCAGACGGTAGACACGGCGTCGAGCGTAGTCCCCGCTTCGTACGTCCTCGTTCTCCACCAGGAAGGCCAGCGGCGCCCGTCGCCTTCCCTCGTAGAGATCCTCGAGAGATGCGCACGGTTGGCCTGACGGGGCGTGGCGAGGCGACTCCTCGCCCTCCCCCCGTCGACGGAGAGCGCTTGTTCAATAGCCTCAAGGTCGATCACTGTTCTTGAGGGAAGTCCATCCAGCAATACACCGAGGGCGGGACCATGGATCTGCCGAAGGTCGTCAGCGTAGCTGTCGTCCGAAGGTATTCATTGCCTTCAGTAAAGAGCGGCGTTGTCGGCGCCCTTCATGTGCTCAGTGGCATCCTTGCGTCTCTGATATATCTGTCGATTAGGTACAACTGCAGCCACCAACACAGCCGTTCTCGTGCTCGTGCTCATGACCGCCAGCCACAGCCACAACCATCGTGACCGCCGGAAGAACTGCTCGATCCCCGGCGTAGCGTCACATCCCAACCGAGCCGATGGCGAAGATCTGCCTGCCAGAGGACAGACAGTCCGCGACGACGACCTCCTTGATCTCTCATGAGACGCTGTACTCACAGGACGATTCCGCCCGTCGGGCGTGAAGTAGCGTGCCCTCGACGACCAGCGATCGAGCTCTGCCGCCATCCACGAAGATCCTCACGGGAAGCTCTCGACTGCTTCTGCCTTACGGGGTTGACCATGTTTTGTCGCACTGAGACAAAGTCAAACTTGTCCCCAGCCTTAGGGCCAGAAGTTATTTCTCAAACCGGAGCACTGCCCACCCCCGGATATACTTGGGTATTGTGAGTCGTCTGCTCCATCAGGACACGCCTGCTCGTCGTTGACATAGAGTTCAAATTTCACAGAGACGAACTTATTAGGTACACGTCACACTCTTCCGATATATTGCAGTGAAAGGAGCACTTGCCAAGCAGAAGGCACATGTGGCAAAGAAGATTTCTGTTGAACGCTCCTTTCCTTAGTGCTGATGCCTCAGTGAAGGCCACTCCTCCCTGCCCACACCAGTAGCAAGGAGGAAGCTGCCCTTGTCCCCCAGCCCACCAGCTGAGATAGAGAGAAGCACGTTCTGCCCAAGCTTCCTGCCAGCACCTTTACCAGCAGAAGCACACCGCCTCTGTCTAAGCTCCGACCCGCTCACCGGACAGGAGAACTTCCTCCTGACTCCAGCTTCCCCGCTACGCCCTCGATCCAGAGACACATGGGAATGTCGCCCTATTTTCCTCCTTTATAAGCCGAAGCACTGAGCTCTCCGATCACCTTGCTAATTTATTACCCATTTTTTAGGGTGCTCATCAGTTCTCGGGAACAAGGCCTTCCTGCCCTTCCATATAGGCGCTTGAGGTCTTCAAAAAATGACCCATGGTAGGCCGAAACCTACAGTAGCCGTATGACAACCTATCAGGGTCGGCCATGACCTACCGGTCCTTGAGACCCAAATATAGGGTTCTTTGTCGACCCAATGTAAACAGCATCGCTTCGACCCAATGTCCCCTCATTCCGACCCGCTTAGATCCAAATGTCGTTATTCACCCACCATAATCAGTTCTCCCAGTGCAGGGGTAGATGTTATCCTCCACCACGGCTATCCCTATGCCCGAAGAACAGCAATACACCTTCGAACCGAATAAGTCCTTCCTTAGCACAGCCGTCACCTTCCTCTGTAATGCTAAATTCTTCCTCTACATGATAGAAGCCTTCCTTCATAAGCAGACACCCTCCTTCCTCAGAATAGCTCCCACGTCCCAAGGAAGACAACCCATTTCCCGACCGACATCCTTCCTCGAACAGAAAGGCGCCAGCCCTCCGAAGAGGAGAGGTGCGCAAGCGCCTCGATACCTGGCCTGATCTCAACGAGAGATAGATGCCACTCAAGAGTTTGGGCACGCATCCGTCCCTATGCTGCTTTTCAGATAAGCTTCAGGTCTTGGCAGTTTTCGCCGAGAAGGATCCGAGGACTCTTGCGCGAGTGTTACCGGCGCTCAGGACCGGAAGATAGCAGCGACACCTGCATTGTAAGGAACCGTAGTCCTGAGCAGGGATTCTACACCACCAGCAGGCATGAGGATGCCAGACGACCAAGCTTTCAGTTCTTCGATGACCTGAGGAGGAGCGCCCAGACCGCGGGCGAGCGGTTACCCATGACGACGTTGCTTAACCGCCTGATGAGAGCAGCCTCTCTGGAGTCTGGAAGAGCGGGGCCCATGTCTACGTCAGCTTACAGTCAGTATAGCTGAAAGGATGACCTTAGCCCCACGGTCAGTCTGTCCTGACCCATCTTATGATCGCGATACGGGGCTGACGACCTTCCTTCTCTGCGAACTTTAAAGAGCCTTGAAGGGCGGATGAAGTCCTATCCCCGCCTTGATCTCTGATGAGTACACGCCGGAGATAGTACGGAATGATTGTCGTAGCGGGCCTCACGACCTTTCAGCACGGAGATCTCACTGAGGGAAGCACGCAGAGCGCAGCCCTTGACAGCGAGGTCGAGGAGGTTACCTCCTGGTCTCACACAGTATGATCGCTTCGAGAGTACTGGATATTGTGCTGGCTTTAATTCTCGATTCTGCGGAAAGCCCACGATATCGCTGATCTCAGCCGGGAGACGAACGGCAGTATGTCGATCCGGAGACATCGATAGTGATCTCCCTCTCGAGGCGGTACTTATTGATACCGACGATGACCTGCTGACGAGAGTCGACATGAGCCTGCGTGAGCAGCAGCTTCCCTGATACGCATCTTAGGTAGCCTTGTCCGATAGCCTTGAAATACGCTCACCATGTTTTCGACTTCCTTGATGTGTGTCCCAAGCCTCAGGCACAGTTCATTCGTCAGCCTTCACGTAGTACGAACCAGCCCATAATGATTCTCTACATACGAGGGTATCTCTTCCCGGATGTAGATCTGCATTATGAGCGATGCTGGCTGGAGCAGACAGGTGTCCGTAGGCGTGCGATCGCTTCCGTCAAGAGTGTTGCGTGAGCGACTGGTGTGACCGGAGCGCTGCAACTCCATAGCTCGATACAGGTACGACCGACGCTGTTGAAGGGGTCCGTTTCAGGAGCTTAATTACCCAGACGTCTGGTTGTGCGCGCAGGGCAAGGCTCTTGGGGTTCTCGGGCTGAACTGCTGGACGATCTTAGCTTCCACAGACATGTGCAGCACGCATCCTGGCGATTTCCATGAAGTGGTTCATACTGACAGCTCAGGAAGAACGAGAGGATGAGGAGCGAATCCTGTTGATGATACCAGCAGCGATACTCCGCCTTGAGGTACTCCAGACCGTCATAAGCGATACTATCTCGATGTCTGCTGCACCCCATTCCTCGTGTATGTGGCAGCTGAAGGAGATCGAGTTGAACTGGGCATGTTTTATGACGCATACTGAAGATGTCGGCGATGATAAAATGTGAGAATTCAGGTGGGCAGATGGTGGTATTACGCACCGATGAACCCCTTGAGGATGTCGTTCCGGATCGTACCACCACTTTCAAGCTTAGCGCCCTGTCTGTACCGCTGCTGATGGTGAAGGCCGCGACGGTAAAAGTAAGCAATCGTTCATCGTCAGCGGAGACGGACACTTTGTTGGTGAGGATGTCGTCGAAGAGCAATCTTCATATCCTTCCAGCGAGCAGACGATACACTGTTCACCGACGCCGTCACCGACTCACACGGAGTGGTCAGCGTCGTACCCACGGGTGGGCAGCCAGGTCGAAGGCAACCGAAAGACCCTTCTGGATCAGAAGCGAGGTTACGGCGGTAGAAGGCATTGAATTCTTTGCGCCGCAGAGAAGTCATATGTGCATCACGATCGTCCAGGGACGCATGGCATGCTACTACCACCAGCAGGCCACGCAAGGAGGGATCCCGAAGCGTAGTTTCGAGGTGTTCCCATTCTTCGGAGGTCGTGCGCCGTGGTTAGACGGCCGACCAGGATCTGCTCTGCGTGTCATCATACGGAGCTGTTGTCCGTCAAGCTCATTCGACGGGGGCAAGTCTGAGCGAAGCCTGCAGACTCCACATCTATGTTCTGAATCTGTGGCTTCATTTCTGTCCTTTACCGATTAGGTTATCACCGCAGCTTGTGGGTTGAACTGGCGAGGTCTCCAGCACGTTGCCCTCAATACGCTGATGAAGTTCCCTTGATGCCGACAGCCTTGAGATCACTGCAAGCAGGAGCACCCTGCGACGACGAACCTGCACGACCAGCGAGATACTTACGCCTGAGCGAACTTGCATACCACTGTCGCTCGAGCAGAGTACGATGATCGAAGCACCTGTGCAGCAAGACCAGTGTCTACCCCTTCTGCAATGGTAAGCGAAGTCGAGGTTGCCCTGGATTCTGTAGTGCCCGGTGCGCGGTACAGTTGGCTGAGAACTGAGAGCCAGACGCATATGAGGTTACCCATGGTGAGCAGGAAGACCTTAATCTCACCTGAGTTGCCCGGTAGCAGACGAAGAGCTTCGAACCCGATGGTCTGCCGTGTTTCAGTTCAGCGCTTCGACGAAGGCCGACCACAGCCACCAGGCTGTGCGTAGCTACCTCAGCCTTTCGTGAGCGCCCTGGGCAGCGGTCTCGGTGTAGCGGGGAACTGTTCGTCCCGAGGAAGATCTCCTCATGAGCAGCGAGCAGCGTGACGCTTAGCAGCCGTTGTTGATCGCCTTCGTACGCCGCTGCATTAGCTTCGGCGCGGCAGCGAAGCCACTTTCTTCGATAAAGAAGAGTTCGCCTGCTCGCAAGAGCGTTGGTCAGATGCTCGATATAGTAGGAGTCGCGCAGGGGTCGACACCGTCGAAGCGCGACCTTCCTTGAGGAGGAGCTGGTTGCGTGCGTGATAACAACCGGAGAAGCATCCGACTCTGCAGGTGACGCTCTAGCGCCGGTGTATGGTCATGAGTTTACCCCACTGAGCGTTGCGGACATCGCTTCGGCTCCGTGCGGAGCAGGTTCAAGGCGAGCGTCGTAGATGGTCTATCTCCAGGTAGAGGGTGATGCGTGCATGTAGATCTCGCCGTCGCCTTTTGTACCTGGCCGCCGTAAGCGCGACGATCTCGCAGCCCAGAGCCAACGTGCTGCACGGAACTGCCAGCTCCATGAAGAAGCTGGACCCGACCCTGAAGATGAATCTTAATCCGCTCGTGAGCTCGATGGGAGTAGTTTGCTCGGTGAGTTTGTTCAGGAGCTCAGCACCCCAAGAGCGCATAGCCCAGCTCCTGTAGATGTACGCCCCAGCATTGGTTGAGTTGAGTACTGACCGTCAGACACGGCCAGGCGAGGACGGACGTTTCAGCAGGCGGGCATGCCAAGAATTCCACTGGGGTTAGAGACACCCCACCAGCTGCTTCAGCGATCGAAGTCATCGGTTCTTTGCATTCCTTGCCATGCTATTCCAGCTTCTCAGTGAGGTGGGGCTGCCAGAGCCCAGCCAGCTGTACAGCCATACGGAGTATAACAGGAGAAGTTGATTGATCGCCCGGGCATGATACCTTGAGCAGGACGGCTAGCGTCTCTTGTTGACCTGATCACGACGGAGCTTGAAGCCGAGGGAGGTCACCCCTTTGTTGAGGATGTGTGTTCAGAGCCCACGTTTGCTTCCAGATCGGTGACGTGTATCTCTGGGCGTACGAGCACTGGCATTGTCCAGACGTGGGAGGACATAAGGGTACTCTGGCAGTATTACGCGTGGTGTCGAGAGACCTCGAGGTCTTCGGCGTAGAAGGTTGATTGCTGAACTTTTCGTTCTGTGCCAGACGAGCTACGATCGAAGTCTGCCTTTCAAGTTTGGCTAAGGATCTTATCCTTCCATTCCTGTGTGCTAATGGCGGGAATTCGCCTAGCAACTGCTCTGTCAGCCGTTGCACAGTCTCAATTTGAAGGAATTACTTATATCCATTGTGCTGCAAACAATGCAATTCCCTTTATCCCCAGGATAAATCTAGGGCCATCACCCATTAGCTGGAGTAGCCCCATGAGAAACTTGGGAATATGATTTCTCTCCGTCTTCCTGCACACCAGATCTTCGAAGGAAAGCCGATGATCAGCCAGTTGTACCGCTCACCGCGCCCTGGTCAAGCGGGATGTAGGCCATGATGCGTATCTCAGAACCTGCCCAAGAGCAGTGCCCTACAGCAAAGTGTAAGGAGGCACGGTAGATCGCTGAAAAAACCTACTGTGGTTGTGAAGACGACTTGCAGTGTCGTGCGACCTACTGTAGGTTTTTATTTTTGGGGTATCAGAAGTCTCCATCCTAGCGGAATAGAAGGAAGCAAAGACGAGGGGTTCCTTCAACGAGGTAAACTGAAGAAGGATCTCTTCCTCTGGAGTGGCCTTTACCCAGAGCTCAAAATGGAGCTTATTTCCTTGAGTTCAATCCTTCACCCACCCAAAACTGGAACCTCGTGAAGGGGAAGGATGACGCCTATGCGCCAAAGCCCTTAGCCTGCAGGAGAGAATAAAGACGTCCTCCCCGAGCACTGAGCCCAGGAGACGTAGTGACTTACCCAAAGGGCAGAGGGATAAGAATGACTTCACTTCTTTAGCCTTAGCCAATGGTCTTTCATCATCTTTCGGCTACACGGACGAGCTTTCGAGCATCGTGACCAACTCCAGAAGTTGGCAGGCGGCTGTAGACCTCGATATCGGCCGAAGGGTGCGGTTCTCTCATAGCGCGCACGAGGTCCGGAGCAAGTGGTCTGGGAACACCAAAGACGATATATAAGGATTATCTGACTTACCAGACGCGTCAGTCGTCCCTGCCACTGGCGTACCGATGACCTTTACCGATTCAGGTGTTGTAGACCCAGGGGAAACCAGGCCGTTGCTGTAGTTCCCTCGCTGACGATACAGCTAGTTTCGTCCACTGGCTGAAGGGGTCATCGCCGATGTAATACTTCACGGGGTGAAGCGCTGGCAGAGCTTACCGCTGAGTGAAGGCGAGGCCTCGTGAGCCAACCACCGTTGTAGCAGCCTTGATGATCACAGCGTCATACAGGTACTTACCGAGGAGCTTTGTAGGTCGCATGGAAGCTGTGAAGCAACAATCGCACGTACGACGATGTAGGCTACACGTACCACCACCAGCTTCCTCTATGCTCTTCACGCCGTTTCTCCCAGCGGACGGAAGAAGAGCCCTTCTGGTGACTGGTTGATGAAGGTGATAAACTCTTTCAAAGGCTTGCCCGTCTTAGGATCGTAGAAGGATCATCACAGCGCTTTGCCCACCTTACCGTTGAGATAGAGCTCGACGTTTATCCCGCAGAGATCGTTTCGCCATCGACCTTCCGATGACCATACCGGCGGACCCGGTCGCCGGGCGTGAGAGAGTATCACCAGCCAGGATCTCTTCGATCTTAAGACCATCGCCCTTGTGGCTCTGATCGCATGCACCGAAGCATCCGGTCTGCCGCGCATAGCGAGAAGGATAGACACGAGCGCCGGTGTGCGAAGCATTGAGCCTCGCCGAGGAACTCGCTCAGGAGTTCACCAGTCTCATCATTGTCGATGTAGCGAACTTGCACGTATCCCGACAGTAGCGCCCAGTCGACGCCGTGAGATTGACGCTGTGAACTTCTTCACTAGCTGGTAAGCGATCTAGGATGTGTTGCCCGCCCAGCTGCAGGGCGGTGATTGAATCAGCTGCGAAGGCGATTGGCCTGGCGCTCACCATCGAGCTTGTTGAGTTTGGCCAGTGTCCCGGACATAGATGTTCACTATCCTTCCTGAGGACAACACCGCTACCGCTGACATCCGAAGAGATGATCTTCGTAGCCTGGCAAGGATCCTTTCCAGAGATCGTAGGTAGACCATAGCGATGATGTAGTAGAGCCAGACATTCTCGTTGATCACCGCATCGAGAGCGATCTGCCATCGGGTCAGACGTGCGGTGTGCATCGAGATCAGTAGTTTGCCGAAGGTCTTATTCTCTGCGGGCTTGACTTCTCAGCCTTGCCTGGCCGAATCTTTAGTGGCCGCAGGCTTACATCGTCCTTTCTTGTTACCTCCTTGAGCTCCTGCGCAGCTCACGGTCCTTGAGGAGCTTGAAGTCTTCGTGTGTTTCCCACGATCGAGGAACACGGCAGTAGCTCACGCTCCGAACCCCAGCCTCGTGGCTACGGTAGCCAGTACGGTCCGAGTAAGAGACGGCCTGCCATCGAAGGCGAACTTAGGACTGCCCTCTGCAGCTACATACTTGTAAGGCTGACGCCTCACCTGCTTTATCGGCCTTCACCAGCATAGTCTAATATGGGTCTTGTTACCTGCGCCCTAGATATTCGGAGGATCCACTTCGCCGTCTGGGCCCGTAAGAGAAGTCCCCACGGTGTAGGAGCACAGCCTTTTGTCGAGTACCCGATAGTCCTGTCCCGTCTTGAGGTCGGGACGGCGATATTCAACATCCCCAGGTAGGCGACCTTAGTACCATCGGGCGAGAAGAGAGGCTGAAGGAAGCTTCTATTTTGGGTCAGCTGGCCTCCTTATGATCAACATGTGCATAGTGTAGAAGAGCGGATCATCCTGCGGCCGCCTGGTCATGTAGATATCTCACCACCATTGGCGCTCTGCAGCATAGACCAGCTTGAGTCCGAAGCACATCATTACGCTCTTCCTCGCGTGTCGGTGATACGGCGTAGTCGTGCAGTCCGGCAGCCGTGACGAAGACATCGCTATTCACATGAATGTTACTTCCTGTTACTCGCCGCGAAGTCCGGAGATATTGTCTCAGGGTCTTGCGCACCAGCTGGAGGCGAAGGCCTGTCGTCACGGTGGCGAGAGATAGCGCCTTCCGAGGAAGTGCACCAGTATCTGTGCGTGTATCTCCGTCGTAATATAGCAGAGTACGCCACGCAGCCGAGAGGAAGCGGACTGACCAGGTGAAGGAGGCTCACCTGTCAACCTGGCCGTAGCGCCGATGAGCGGAAGACATTGAAGCACACCGTTCGCCCAGATAGCAGAAGCCCTGACGGTCCCAGACAGTATTGCAATCTTCTCCGCCGAAGCTGGGTGTGAGCGTATGTTGCCATCCTTGTCACGGGAGCCACATCCGAGTGACAGGAGAGGCAGCTTGCGCCAGACATCTGTGCAGACATCGGTGTAGAGCATCTGTCACCACGAGAGAAGTGATCATGTGGGTAGTACTATAGAGCCGGAAGAGCCATACCGACTTTTCAGGCTGCATAGTGGTTCGGACGAACTAGTTCCAGGGAACATCCCATCCTTGATACTAGATGATGTAGACTGAAGAGTGGTTATCGAGGAAGGCCACGGGGAGCTCTCTCGCACAGGTCAGGAGATGTGCAGACCTGAGCTGTCATGCTGATGATAGACGTTCCGCTCCCCCCACGATCTTGAGGAGAAGGCGATCTGTTTGCTGTCGGGACCTGTGACAGGTACCATCAGGCTGTAATGGAGGTCAGACGGGAAGGCCACCGAGTAGTAGGGATGGTGGTATGCCCTCGAGGCAGAAGAAGGAGGCGAGAGCCATCGGGGTTGATCTGCCAAGACGGAGCAGAGGGGCACCCTTCTGCCCGCGGGCGTGCTGAGTGACAGGGCAGAGGCAAAAGCAGAGGAGTATTCGCTTCATAGTCGATGTGATGTATCGTAGACGGAGGTCGCCCTCTAAGTGGGAAGGTGGAGGACTCAGCCAGAGACTATAAGCCACTGAAGTAGCTCACTCCTGAGGGAACTCCCAGCACACCTCACTGCACATGATCGGTGATCTCGTGAGCGATCGCAGACAGAGAGAGAGCAGGATGAATCGATAAAAGAAGAGAGCCTCGAGACACATTTCTGGAGGTGCGCTAGAGGGTTTCACGTTGCCGATCTAAATATCAGAGAGTAAAGGACTGACTATCGCTGTCGTTACGCTTACGTGCCGAGTAGGCTTAGGTTAAGATACGGCGCGACGGAGCTCTTCCTTGACTTGAGAGATGATGTTCATCTTCGTCTCTTGTCGGCCTCGGAGGAAATTCCGGGCGAGATTGGCATTTATATCCTGATCTTAGTCTGTGCCTGTTACGTAGCTGTATGGCTGCAGGATTCTGAGGACTTGGCTGCTGGAGCTGATCGCCGAGTTCTGACCTGGGTACATCTCACGGGCCCTTGCCAGGCTTTACCGACCAGGATGCAGAGGTGACGAGCGACTTTTCTTCGGAGCTTCGTAAGCTCAGTAGCCGTAGGGCAGGTTGCTGAAAGCTCACCTTCGGGAATCCTCACGGATGGTCGTAACCATCATGATGAAGAAGAGAAGGGCGAATACCAAGTCAGGAGGGACGAAGTGACTGAGCTCGGGCATCTCACGCCCACCTGATTTACTGAATTTTACCCATGTCTTTTACTTCTTTGCAAGGTTAGAGAGCCATCTCAGAGATATGCATGGGACATGCATCCTGACAGACTTCTTCTCCGGAAGGTAAGCGCCTCAAACGTCTTGCCACCGAACCTCTTTCTGAGTGAAGGCATCCCAGACCTCATTGTAGGCCCTTTGATGAGTTCGTTCCTGGACATTGACGTACTGCTGGTAGCTGGTCTCACCTCATTCTTGATCGAGATAGCGTAACCAGAGGTGATGACGGGATGCTCACCCAGCCCTTCGATCTCACGACGCTCAAGCTCAGGGAGGAAGGGCTTGTTCTCGGGGTTCGTAATGAACTCGACAGCGTAGTCTTCAGCTGCATCCAGCTTGACGGGGATGAGCTGGTCGACGCCAGACGCATCCTTACGCGAGATCACGATCTGTCAGCGCGGTTGACCAAGAGTCGCATGATGTTGCGGTCTATTGATCCTCGATCTCTGCTGCTTTCTGTTGCTTTGGAGCCATCGGAGGCAGACGCTCTTCAGACCCTTATCAGTATCCATTGAAGTTGTAATCAAGAAGAAGATAAGCAAATACAAAAGCGATATCGGCCGAGGACGATCCGTTGATGCCAGGAGTCTTTTTCTTTTCAGAGCCATAATGCTTTTTGTTCTATTCGTTACCGATTACAACGTTACTTCCAGAGTCTCTTGGATACACTGCCCCAGACGACGGCACCGAGGGTGGCGATGAAGAGGACGTAGGTGGAGTAGAGCCATATCCGTGGACCTTCAGCCAACCACTGGTGTTGTAGCCTGCGAAGCTTCGTTGAGGTTCCTTGATAGCCTCACCGCTACCGATAGCATAGCCGAGGACGAGTGCGACGCACGACGACGACGTGAGATGAGCTGACTTACGACGCACAACGTCCTTGGTCTTGTTGGTAGCGATGCTCACGTCCGAGCGAGGCAGAGCGTCGCCAGGATCGTGACGATGAAGAGGAAAGTCAGCGTCAGTAAAGTAAGATACCCGTGAAACGCATAGTCCTTAGTTGCCCCTGGCGTCGAGCCCAGGCCCTCCGCGAAGAAGAGGACGAAGATCAGTACGCTGAGCGCGAGGACTAATAAAGTCGTGCTGATACCTTGCGTATCTTTGAGTTACAGCCATTTCTTTATTGTTGTTACAGGGTAGGATTACTTGTTCTTTCTTGGCATCGTACTTGACGATCAGGTCAAGCAGCGTGATGGAAGCGTCTTCCATACGGTTGAGGATGCCTTCGACGAGAGAGAGGATGTAGTTGTAGAAGATCTGAAGGATCAGAGCTACGATAAGACCACCGATGGTCGTGGATAGAGCGACCTTCATACCACCAGCGACGACCGTTATTGATATCACTGACCTTTTCGATGTTATCGAAGGCCTGGACCATACTCACGACCGTACCAAGGAACCCGAGTGAAGGAGCCATAGCGATGAAGAGCGTGATCCAAGAGAGGTTCTTTTCGAGCAGACCACCCTGTACTACCACGTAAGATACGACAGACTTTTCAGCGATGTCGATACCCTGGTCAGCACGCAGGAGAGCCTGGTAAGCGATAGAAGCGATGGGACCGCGCGTGTTGCGAGCTACTTCCTTTAGCCTTTTCGATGTTACCTTCTTCGACGAGAGCTCTTTTCGATGTCGCAGAGCTTGTCAGGGGATGACTAGCCAGGTTGAGGTAGATGATACGCTCAAGGCAGATAGCCAGACCGAGGATGAGGGGCGATGGCAATTGCAGCCAGGAAGTTCAAGCACCCCTTCGATGAACTTGGTCTTGAGCTCCCTGGTGGAAGCCCGTTTCAGCTGCAGCTTCTTCACCAGCGACCTGGTCAGCAGCAGGAGCCGTGGCTGAGCAGTGCAGGCAGAGTCAGCAGCGGGAGCAGCAGAATCAACCTGAGTCGTAGCAGTGGCAGCAGCGCTATCTGCATTCTGAGCCGTAGCTACATTAGCCATACCCCACAGAGAGGAGACCCATGCAAGCAGCGATTGGCGAATAACTTTTTCAGTGTCGAGTTGTTTTTGTGAGTTAGTTAGTTCTATTTGTTCTGTTTCTTCGTCTTCCATTATATCCAGGCTTTGCCGGGTCAGCCTGAGGAGCACTACTCTACCGTGGGCGAAGTGTGAGCTGAGCGCCCATCTCACCGAGCCCAGAGGCGTCCATGTTGGGCATGAGTCCCTTGGGAGCCGCCATAGGCGATAAGGCTTGCACTGCGGGCCACAGTTTTCCAATCGAAAACAAAACGCGTCTCTGGTAAAAGCCCAGAGGCGTGACATCGGATGGCATCCCCCGTGATCCATCCTCATCTACCCTCATTCGATCTATCCGGAGCTCTGAGCCTGGGGAGCATACGCCTGAGGACGGGCTTTTGGCGTGGACAACGCACTGACACCCCTTTGCCAAGATATCGAGTTGATCATCCTCCTACTAGTACCGCTAGTCGAAAGAGGACCCATTTCATGTTCTCATCTGACCGACCCATTCATGGGGTACTTGGGAGGCACAAATGGAAGCGCCAAAGGAAGAGGCATAGACCGCGTGATGGAGAGCACCTGGTGGGCATAGAGAGCGCAGGCGCGTACCTGGATCAGGCGCTCACCGCACGACGAAGTTTCGCAGCTGCCCCTTCTGGTTGCTCTGACGCTGGACGCCTACTAGGATCCTCACGGAGAGGCCGGGCGTCGTAGCGCAAGAGGTGCTGGAGGTCTGATGGAGTCGCCCGAGGGAGAGGCCGTCAAGACGATGTAGGAGCCACCAGGAGGTTTCCGCCCCCACACCGCCATGCGGCGTCGGTAGCTAACACCCAGCGAGCTCGGAGGGTGGACCCAGGGGTTCCTTAGCCGAACGGTGCCCCACGCCGCAGACTTCACCGATACCGCGCCTCATCACCAGGAGATCTTGTCCGAGCGATAGGCCTGTGAGGAGAGCATCACGCTGTAGGCATGGCGTGGACGAAGGACGAAGTTAACTGAGGAGCCGTCTCTACGTCTTCAGTGTAGCGAAGCGTCGCGTGAGGTTATAGCTGAGATGGCTCGAGTGAAGACCAGAGGCTTGAGGTTGTGAGTCTGACGCCCGTACGAGAGGCACCGCATTACCATACGACCGGCCCCGAGGCGACGAAGCGTGTCAGCTGAGGTCTCGCACCCGTATCAGAGGCTGAGGCAGAGGAGATCCAGCCCTAGGTGCGGGCTGGTGAGGCATCCCAGCTCATAGCTCCAGCTGCTCGGGCTTCAGGTCGTGCGAAGGGATGTAGCGGATCGCCCCTTGGCGAGAGATGCTGGTTTGCAGATCCTGCCGCGCCGTCGAGACTAGATCGAGAAGGACTGTTTACCAGCCCCGTCTTCGCAGCCGCCCTCGGTGATGGTCGCATAGGCGTAATGATCCGTGGGGGCGCCAGAATAGAGAGCTTGTGATCAGGATGCTGCAGCCGACGGACTGTGTCCTCGAGATGAGCAGGCTTACACTCCATGGGCGGTTCGTACCGAGACACCGACCGGAGTTCATAGCCCTTGAGATAGCGCTGATCGCATGGCGCTTATAGTCCAGACGTAGACCGCCTGTGATCGTCCATGCTAGAGAGGTGGAGGCATCATGATAGACAGCTAACCCCAGCTTCCAAGAAGGTACGGTCATTGATGGTTGGACTGAGTCCGACTGAGTGAACGATAGACGAGGTCAGGTATACCAGGGCACGACGCTGAGTATTTCTGAGCCTGAGTTGACAGTCATTTCGCAGGAGAGGCGGACAGGCGCTTCCGAGCGCTTAGCATCGTAGCAGCTGAAGAGGCCGATGCTCCAGTCGTAGCCCGTAGGGCTGCTGGCGAATATCTTCAGATCAGTCTTGGCCGGGGTCCATGCTCATTGAGCTGCTAAGGATATGGAAGAGCGACTGATGAAGGCATCCATATCCACATACGAGTATGGTCGGAGGTACTGTAGCTCGCAGTGACTGGGAGCGTAGACCTGCCCACTAGAAGCTCAGGAGGTAGCGAAGCATCGCCAAGACGCCTGCAGGTCTCGCGGGGTCATTCCGCTACCAGCGGGAGTGGTCTTCTTTGTCGAAGGCTCATCCGCAGGTAGGGGGGAAGCCCTCGACGCACATAGTCCCCTGAGAAGCCCAGAGCCATTCCAGCTGGGACGAAGGGCGGCACTAGCTTCACGAAGCTCCCCCCAGCATGCGGAGGCTATCCTCGATAGGCCGGATGAGCCTTATTGTAGAAGTAGCTCTGCGGGTCGTCCCTGAGAGGCCGTAGCTCAGTCCAGCTCGACGAGAGGCGCAGCACCCTGCTCCACCGAGGCTCTCAGGAGCCGAGATGACCCCGACGGTCACACAGCCCCCTGTATGTAATGTGTTACCGGGAACGGTAAGGTTGATGATCCCGACATGGCATTACGCCCATAGAGTAAAATTCCGAGGTCCGCCGTGACTTCGATACCTGGAGATCCCTGGGAGGTCAAAGGAGCCTGACTTATTGAGCACGTATCGCTGTCGACGAGTCCGATGGTCTGCCCGCACGATGGCGCCAATTCTACGGAGGTAGATCGCCGCATCTGCGCTTCGGTTTCGTCAGCATCAAGAGACTTGGCACCCGACCGTGAGATCGGCACTCTCGCACGCGATACTGAGCTGTGGTCACGCCCTGTGGTTTTGGGTTAACGAGGAGGGCCGCCCTCATAGAGGTGCCGGGCGCTGTGGGACGTAGGGAGCGATGACGACTCGTCGATCCCAGTGCGGTTATCTGGTCTTTCGGTTTGAGGAGAAGGAAGGGCTGAAGGGCCAAGACCATCAAAGAGGGTAAGTGAAGGGTCATATCGTAGATAGAATATTATAATGGTTCTTAGCCGACCTCTAGTGAGAGGAGCTGACCATAGATTTCTGGTGGGGCAAAAGCAATGCCCCAGTCCTCCATAAAATGCCCTTTCACGAGGAGAAACTGACAATAGACCACACGCTTATACTCCACCCCTTGAGGTAGTACATATCTGCCTCTACCTCACGAGAGCTGTTGATATACCCTATCTTATGCCACAAAATCATTCCGACATTGATCCCATGACTCCTCAGATGGGGCTTCCTCTCTCCAGCTGCCCTCAGCACCGCCCTCCCTCACATCTCAGCACAGACCTACTAATGAGGGGAGAAGCCTCCGTCACCCAGTCCTCCACGACTCAAGACCTTCTTAGTTCACGCCTCTCGGCAGAAGGCTTTTCCGCACGACGAATATGCTTGGACCCGTCGCTGGACTATACTCTCCGGCTACTGCCTGCAGGTGGACCTCATGCGAGCCCGAGGACAGGAAAGCCACTACCGAGTCAAGGTTCCCGCCTCTACCACTCAACACATAGGCTCCTGCCACTCTGCAGCGCTGGCTCACAAGACCTCCCTACTGGCGTGGGATGGGAAGACCACTGCCTCCTCCGTGTCCTACCCTTCCTGTGCCTCCATCCAGCCTGCCAGCAGGGCTAGCTACAACCTCCCAGGACATCTCGAGGGTGGAGCAGCACGAGCTTATCGCCCTGCCCATAACCCCGGAACTCAACTCCTCACCGCTGACCCCTGAGACGGGCTCTTACAGATATCAGCTATGAGGGAAGCATACCCAGCTCGGACACATGGGTCGACCCGGCAGATTTCATCTTCACATGACACCCATCCTGAGGCTCGCCCTCGGTCTCATGCCCTGACAGGCTCCCTCTCCTCCCCGCTCCAGCTTGAGCTTACAACCCAGGCGCTGGCACATCACCGAGGGGGCGTGCTCAATGAGCCACAGACACCGTGCACACATGGCTCAACTCTGCCCCCTCGGCCTTAGCTCTACGAGCATCACTTCCAGCTCAGAGAGCACCCGCTGACCTTCGCTCTGCAGTCTATGGCGCTCTATAGTCATGAGTATGAGCACTACCTCTGACAAAGGCTTGTGATCTATGCCGAGACCAGCTTCCGATACAGGCGCTGGCGCACGGAGCTATTACTGGTATGGCTCTCGGACTTCATGTCCCTCGGCACGCCTCGTACAGAGCCTCGGACGAGCAGGACGCAGCCGTCCACAGCTGGTCATCCACGCTACCTCCCTGGAGCGCGTTACAGCATCATCGAGAGGGAGCACCATAACCTCGGGCCTCAGGGGGAGTCTGCACCCCATCGACTATTGTAACAGTCTTTACATCGAGGCTACCTGCATACCCCCTGGCCTGGGCTTCCATCGCCGGTAGCGATACTTAACAATGATAGATTTCACTAGTTGGGGAACAGCGGAGGCTACCCCATATTGGGGCAGCCTGCCCAGTAGCAGAAAGAGATGGAGCCGATGCCCAGAGCCACGCCCTCGGCACGCCCATGTAGCGGCGCCCACGACTTCAGTCGAGATCTTCAATTCTCGAAGGTGACGTACGGTGAATTCCTCATAATCAAGGTAGTAGGCATGCCCTGCATATCGATACGAGGATGGGGATACCACTGGTCGCTATGGCGCGAACCAGCATTGGGGCATTCTCGGTTGATGTGAGAGTCGTCTGTCCTGTCTGTAGCCAGCTAGACCCAGCCTCTGAGCTAAAGATCCGCCTCCCAGCCTTCTCAAAGGCCGCCTGAAGTCTGCGAAGCCTTGTAGCCTCTCGATCAAGCCTCACGGAGGCTCCCAGGTTCAGGAGGTCATCCCGCAGCGTAGGCTTGAACTGCGCAGCAGATCGTATGATTGAGGAGCTGACTGGCATTGTCAAAGACTGTCCCCTGAGGAAGTCTGGACAAGGTACCAGATCACGCTCCTGATCCCTGATTGACGAGTTTGTTGAGCTTTATTTGCATAGCGCTGACGAGGTGTTTCCACAGTGAGCTCCACTGTGCGCTTAAGGATGACAGGCAGAGCATCGGCCTTGTTAGGGGAGCGCCATGAGTTGAAGGCGGAGCCTCTCTTAGCTTCCCCCCATAGGGGCCTCTGCATACGGCTTCTTTTCTCAGTGGTCTTTTGGGCTGAGAGCTGTACCAGCGAGAGTTGCCCACGAGGAGGAGGGCTAGAGGACGAATCTGCGCATGACGATTTGGTGAGTTAATAATTAAGAAATGAATTAGTCGTCGCACCGGGGTTCCAGCTGTAGGCGAGCGTTGAAGTACGCCTTGATGCCCGAGTTTCTACCTTGTGTGTTACGCCCCTGCGCTCGATCCAGTACGATGGCGTCTCCATGGCTAGCCCAGCGTCTAGTGACTGATGAGGATGAAGGTAGGATAGCTGTATGCTTGCCATCGACTTCCTTCCACCCACTGCATCGAACTGATCTGCAATTAACGGAGAAGGTGAGGTCGAAGGTCCCCAGAACTCACGATTTTCCTCACGAGGGACACAGTGTCCGGGCGAAGTACTCTGTGACCTAAAGAGCCAAGGCAACCTTAGGGAGTTGGTTCTAGTTGATGATGTGATCGTTCTCATGTAGCTTGACAGCACAGAGGAGAGCGAGGCAGTGCTGTGATCTCTTCATAGACAGTAATTAATAAATGGTGAATGGTGGTAATATACCACCCATTAAACGGCTAGACTTAGGGAAAGGCTGCGTGACTCTACCTTATAGATATATTTATGACGGTTCTCGCCCCACACCTCTCGTGGTGGTGAGCGGGCAGAATAAGGATTCAGGCGGAGTTTCCCACCGGCTAGGGGCTGCTTCGCCATTCACGAAGGTAGCGATGTTGGCTCTACTTTGACCCGGGAAGAGCTGAAGGGATTATCGCCGGCCAGACGTGCCGAGGCAGGTATAAAGTGGCTCGGCCTGCTCGCTCATGCGGGAAGGCCAGATGGATGGTCAGCGTAACGTCCTGGGTGAGGGAGGTACGTACCACGAGGAGTGATCGAGAAGCTCCATCGATCGTGACCGGCAGGATGTACATCGTCGATGCGATGACGAAGGCCCTTCTGTGTTGAAAACATCCGCCCATCCTCCGTAACACGGCTTCCCTAGAAGATGAAGATCGAGTTACCCGTAGCGAGCACCTTCAGCATCCCAAATGTTCAAGCGACGAGGACCTTAGTCTCGTCGACGAAGATGAAGGCGCTGCCCACAGGCCTTACCTACCATCGTGGGATGCTACGGAGCCTGCTTCATCACCCACTTGAAGGACACCCATAGGCATTGAGCATGGTGCTACCGTAGGCGCCTGATGATTGCCATTGACCATTGCCAGGTGCGTCCGGAGCTGGGGAGATGCTCCCGACTCGCACCGCGTCACGCGACAGAGCGAGACGGCTGACAGCACCACGACCAGGGCCTTTGGTCGTCTTGCTGATGAACGAGGCAGAAGACCCACATAGCTGCGATGATCACCACGATAACAGCAGAGTGATCGTAATAGTGGGGTGCGAAATCCTCCCATGAGGATGTGGAAGTAGGTGAGGCAGGGAGGCAGCCGGTGCGGGGCGACTCATGGACCAAGGGCAAGATGCGAGGAAATATGGTTGTGTACTGGCGGGAGCGCTTGCAGATGCTGAACGAGCTCTGGACAGCCCGACCACGGTGGCCTGGCGCTGTTTTTCTCCCGTTTCGTGAGCTGAGTGAACGTCTCCCGCCGACCGGGACGGAAGATAACATAGCTGAAGCCGTGGTCCCCGAGCTCTAGGGTGATCTCCGTCAACACTTCCTCGAAGAAGGGGTCCTATTTGTTTGATGAGGGTGATCACTGCGGAAGCAAAGTCGTCGAGGTGCAGCTACTCCTGAGAGGCGCTCTACAGAGCTGACATTGTCCTCGAAGGAGTGCATGCTTCAGCATGCTGAGTAGACCCCAGGAGTTACCACTGAGGGCTTCCACCTCGAGTCCGGTATCGTCGTATTAGCTAACAGAGGCCAGTGTCTCTAATAAAGGAGCAGCCTTGATCAGGTACTACCCCTCTAGAGTATCGTGGCAGTCCTGGGGATTCCTCACAGCACTGGAGGCTGAGAGGCTGATGATCTCGATAGTGGCTCCTAGGACAGCCTGTATCTCGGAGAGCTGCTTATGAGCATTATTGTTCGCAAACACGTTTTTTTCATACATTTATTACATACATGGGCCTTAGGGACACTTATCCTCTGGTTAAAGGCCTTATGCGAAGCAAAATTATGGATAATCAGCGCATTCTGCTGGACATCGAGCAGTTCCGAGATTCTGCCTTCGCTCCCTCACTCCAGCGAGTCCGCCCTTCGAGAGGACCTGGTCGTCTTCGCGGTCGTCGATCACCGCCATCCTCTCCCTGATGAGTGAGCCCAGAGTCTCGCCAGCGTTCCCCTGACCGAGCCGAAGAGCTAAGAGCCTGGCATGATGCAGTCACGCTGTACACACCTCAATAAGAAGCACTGGAATGGTCTACCCGATCGTGACCTCCACCACTCTCCCTCAGGCAACCCATCCGCCTCCGTGGAACGAAGCTTCCCGCTAAGCTCACCAAGCGGGTGCCACCAAATGTGCCCTCCCCTGAGGAGGCAGACTAAGCCACCACGAATTCCTCCCTTATTACCTTACCAGTGACACTTCACTCGATTCATTGATTGTAGAGAGTACCACACTACCTGATGGGCAGATCGCCTCTGGGGCAACCCTCACCAGCTACACACGGTCGTTCGCGCCGCAGACAGCGGGTCGAGGTGACAGTATGGCAATACCAACATCATGTCCAGGAGAAGTCTGACCTTCCTTCCTCCTACGCTCAGAGCACTTGCTAGCAAGCAGCAGTTCGCTGTCTCCGAGCTCGCAGCATGGTCGGTGATGCGCACCGCTTACTCACATGACCGACGACAGTGAAGACTAAGCTCAACGTCAGCGGGGCCCAATGATATCTTACGAGGACCGTAAGCTCGGTATCCCTCATCGAGCATAATTGACGGGGAAGGATAGACTACCCGTCACGTGTATCACGAACATCAACGACGCAGTTTTCCCCTCGAGTCGTTACCCCTAGCGGTCCTCCGTACGATCACGGGTCGCAATCTCGAACCCATGGAGGTACTCATCTGCCTGCATACGGAGCTTCCGCCCTCCCACTTGATCTCTCCTCGGGCGCTACCGCGAGGTACACCGCCACTATATGAAGCACCGTCGGAAGGCTTCCACTTCACCGACGTCGATGGGCAAGCCCGTGTCCAGATCATGATGTGATCGCCGAGGACGACTGGTCCCACAGCGAGGATGTTGAGCGTCATGCCCTTCACAGCGCGGCCTGATGCTGAGTGCAAGAGCGAGCTCAAGGATATACGTAGCTCCATGAGGCGAAGGCTGAAGCGCCCAGTGATGCTCGTCGCTGGGGATCAAGCTCATAGGGAGATGCTAGCGCCTCCCCCAGAGCTTCTCCTGTCGGGCGAGGCAGTAGCCTCCGAGGTGAAGGGGCGCGGAGCACCCAGAGGCTCCCTGAGGGCGACCGCCCGACGCCTAGAGTCAGTCCCCTGAGAGCCGACTGGAGCTGCCGTTCAAGCACGCCAGCCTCACTGCTAGGTATCTTCACCCTCCCGAAGGTAAGCAGCGACCCTCCTGACACCCGCACCTCTGTCTCTCCCTCTTGCCAGACCGGATACAAGACCCGGGAACTAGGCTGATTTTCCATACGCGCAAGTGGATTGGTTTGGGTAGAGAACATCTACCGCTCCTGGTACGTTGATCCTTCGCCCCAAAGGTCGTAATACAGAAGCATGACATGGGGCCTGGGAGGCGGTATTGCCTCATCGTCTCAGAGATAGCGTACCTGAGCTCCTTCGACGGCGTCCGCATCGGGCACCTTCTCGAGGAGAAGACTTATCAGGCGGACTTTCAGAGACCATCCCATCATCATCATGGGCAACGAAGCGCTGGCATCCATCCTGACTCGAGCCCTTCATCGACTGTCGTCTCACCATCCCGCCCTACCCGCTGGAGCAAGCGCACATCGAGTCGCCAATCGCCATATCGCCACGGCACTTTATCCCGGAGAGCCGCCGCCGTCGGCACTAGCCACTAAGGCGAAGCCCTGCCACTGGGATAAATATCTGTCTTGCACAGTCATCCTCCTCGAGATGCTTGCCGAGGGGGGATGTGGCTTGTCAGATTATAGGCGGAAGAACTGAGGTTTTGCTGCCAAAGTTCCGCCTGTTTTGTGTATCTGTTATACAGCTCCCCAAGTAATCTTTAATTCCCTCATTCAACAACACTAGATTATAGCGGATCAGTGTTAGCAGCTCAATGAAACTGCTCCCACTGGTAGGGGTCCCTCCTCATGCTCGCTGCATCACTGCCGGCAAGGTAGGATTACGCTCGGCGTCCCTGCCTCTTGCTCTTCCTCATCACGGGGATGATTTTCGGTGCGCAGGGCTGGATACAGCAACGACCGGCAAGATGCAGTTCCTTAGGATGATAGCACTGACGGTCATCCTCTTCGGTGCATGGACTGCTTTCAGAGATACGCCGTGCTGGGGCCAGATTATGCTCTCACCTCGGGTACTCCTGACGACCTTTGCCTCGGGGTTTCTTCACGGGATGGATTTCAGCTCGGTTGGGCTCAGCACTTGACGTTCCCCCCATCGCTTCTCTACCTTTTCGCCAAGCCTCGGCCGCTGGCTGATGTCGAGCACAGACTCGGCTTTGTCTCTGCCGGTTTTGCCTGTGCTAAATATGGATCTCAAGGAAGGTCTCCAGTCCAATACTAGAGCTAGAGAGTGAGTAACGACCCTATGCTTCCATATGCTCACCATCAGCTGATCCAGTATGTCACGGTGGAGCTGATGGTTCTGGGGCAGCATCCTCCTGACGTTCCTACTACAGTTCGGGTGTAGGTGGGTCTCATGGGTTTTCCCAGGGCAAAGCCACCGTCTGGATACTCAACAAGGCAATACCGCAACGAAGCCTTCTACCCCATCCCTCCTACCTCTGTATCGTCTTTCGCCTTTCCTCAGCGACGGAATATCCTAGCAGCAAATGCCACTGCTGCCAATGTTCATGATCATGGTGTCCTCGTCGGGAATACAGATCGTCCATAAGAAGAGCATACTAAATCTTCTTCGATTTGCTTATCGGTCTTGCTAAGATCGCACCTTTATCATCCTGGGCTTTCGTAGACCTCACAATCACTCCCTATCGCTGGCTGCCCTGCCAGCAGGGGTCTCTGATCATCGGTCAGTCCGCCATGGGTGGCCTCCTGCCTTCTTCCCTGCACCGTCCTGTGGCGGTGGTTCCTGTGGTGGGTCATGGGCGCTGTGCCCATCATCTTCGGCCACCATCCTATGATGAGTCAGGTAGTATGGGCGGAGCCCTCAACACCGTCTCTTTCAACACCCCATACTTTCGCTTCTCATCCACAGGGAGTACCCACCATGTAGCCTGTCTCCTAGGGCCGACGAGATCAAGGTAGAGATCGTCGCTTCTGGAGTGAAAGATCCTTCAGCAACACGGGGGCTAAGATGGTCGAGCGTACTGTCACTGCCGAGATGTCTTTACCAGGGAGTGAAGCTCATGAGATCGACCTCAAGGAAGAGGAATCGTCATCCTCGTGTGTCGGGAGAACTATGGCGTCGCAAGGAAGCTAGAGCCTGTTTGGGATATCCTCCCATCTTCGAGCAACATACCCAAGGGTGTCTGGAAGTGGCTACCCTCATCGTCCTCAGAGAATAGGGGCGCTGTCCGCTGAACATCCTCCAATCGTCAACGTCCCCTGCCTCTGCGTCGCTCGCCGACACAGCGATGGCAGGCGCATGGAGGAGCTATGAGCATCGCTGCCGTGGCTATCGGCGCCGCGGATCGCGCCAGTTCGTCATCGGAGCTCCGAGTCCTCGGGCGGCACGACGGGCTTGCTTTGCCCAGGCCTGAAGATGCGATGGAGTATTCTGCTCCAAATAGGGTTGGCCCCGGCTCGATCATAGCGCCTGCGATCGGCCGCTGGTCTTCCCTCTGTCCCTCTATATCGTTCTGCCGGTGCCTCACAGGGAGCCGCCCAGCCACCTGGAGCGAGACCTACCTCCACTACCCTTCCTCGGAGCACCCGCAGCCCCTGCCCTATGTACTAACATGGCTGGCTCATCGTCCAGCGGATGAAGCCTGCCGCGAGCGTGGCGTCCTCTGCACCTCAACATCTTTCAGCTTCCTCCTTGCTTTCCCCGCCGACTTAGCGTGGAGGGTTTGCCGCCCCTGGCGCAGCACTGCGCCGTGGGCCTTGCCCTCGGAGTGGTGCGAAGCTGGCGACGCCCGTTCAGGCACTTCCGCCGATCTCCTGTGCATCCGTCGATTTCGCGCTACTCCATGTCGTAGCACCGTCATCCGCGACGCTACTACTGCAGGCCGTGACCCTCCTTCATCCGCCATGGAGGACCTTATCGGGGTCACGCCTCTGGCGGCGAATAGCCGCTGATGCAGCTCACCCTCTTTCTCCTACTTCGTGACGGGTTGGCCTACGCGGCCGAAGCGCTGGTATGAAGCCATCGGTACCGAGCTCATCGACGTTCAGGATACTGTCTCCTGTCCCACGCACGGAGCGTGCGCTCACTGTCTCCTCCCCACCTCGCCATCCCTCATCCCTTCCCCACACCCTGACGGATGGGGAGGAGGGTCCTTCTGCCGAGCCTCGACTGCTAGCTATTGATGGGGCGGTGCCTCATATCCTTTGGCGCCTTCCTCTGGGATGGCATCCCCTGTCGGAGCTACGGGACAGCAGGGACAGGCTAGCGATGGTCTCATGGTGCTGATCTTCCTTCCCGTGTGGGCTCAGCTGACGCCTGTCCCCTTCTGGGGTACACGGCCTGGCTGGCCTCCCACCTCCCCTCGTTCGGTGTCCCCGAGCACCACCAGCACGCGACGCCTGAGACGCCACATGAGAGAGAGGCGGCACATCGCCAAAAACGAGCCCTCCCTGAGGCTTATTTAGCTGCCCTTCCATAGCGCAG
>BNJU01001599.1_pt1 | contig 167308 bp, 194 predicted proteins | sample 8539281 | NCBI WGS metagenome assembly BNJU01 (sample SAMD00202456, study PRJDB9452) | human saliva metagenome | isolation source: human saliva | place: Japan | reverse complement strand
GTACCCATGTATATAGCAGTGGAAACCGTCTGACCTGCACTCCCTATATAACAAAATTGTGTTAAATCCTGCCAATAAAATATATAGATGCCTTTACAGTTTTGCCTGACGAAACAATTGCCTTTCCAGCTAACCATCTCCATAAGGTTCGTGATATATCTACACGTATGTCTTCGGTAATATAAACATGTCACCTTGCGCAGGTGATAATCAAAATGTACCTAAAATTGTCGTCTTCAAAACTGCCTAGAAGAATCTCTCCGTTTGCTATTTTACATACAAATCCCCATATTTACTCTCTTTGAAAATCTCATTATCTCAATCCCACTCGAGTTTCTGCAATTGTTTCAAAATTCCCTTTATATTTGTGTCTGCGTCCTATTTGCCGCTTACTCCTGCAAGGTGGTCTTATACTCCACCTTGTGCCACATCTTTGCTTTCCATTTGATACTATCTTGCGACAGTTCTTCTATAGTTTGCCAAGCTTGTTTCCTTTCTCATTCAACTTTTTTTTTCACAAATACACGATATTCAAAGCTCATTGCTTTTTGCGTCTGCCTTGTAATAAAGCTTACATGATCCCTTGTGCCTATCAGTCCTACAGAGTCTGAAAAATACTCCCTCCAGCACTTTTGGTTCCAAATCTTTATTATTCTTACCTTCTGAATACTTACGACGAAACTCATTTCCGAAATAATTATGCCGAACTAGTATTTCTAGTAAACCTTTGAATACCATGCGCCACCGGTGTACCGTTTTCTGATATAAAAGTACTGATTTATTTTTACCGTCCTTTCCTATGCAATTTTTCGTTCTTTGATGCAACGACTCCCACATAGATGAAAATGGGAACCATTCAACAGTATGATTGTACTCTCCGGAGCTCCTCAGTTTGATTCTGTTAATCACCAGCCTATTCTAGGATTCGTCCTCATTCTGTATACTTAAATTTTTAGTAGTAGGTTGAACCTCTAGAGTCTGTACCCAACCTGCTGGCAAGTTCCTCAGACTACTCATTGGAAAGCCATATCTTACCGTCTGTCTTTACCTTTCTCATGTTTTGATCCCGTTTGTAGTGCCGGCTTAAGCCTTCTTTCCTGTGACTGTGAAGTGGAACCCTTTTGCCATTCGAGGATAGATGATCCTGTTCTTCTTTCTCCCTCATCATTGTGACATAAGTTTACATACCAGCCGGTCTTATGGTTCCTCAACTTTTTATATGATGGTTGTCATTCAAGTATCCACCGGTAAGCATCTCCGTCTTCATCAAAGTAATAGTATTGATTGTTTATGCTCTTCAATTTCCTTGTGCCAACTTACCTCCGGCACAGCCCAGTAATCTTCACCTCTGATATTTTAACTTTCTCCAACTAACCTACTATAAGACCACGATCGTCGACATATGTTGTCATCGTCCATAATGTTGGTAACCATGCACCAGCATCATTTAAATTGTATATTGTGTCATCGCTTTGCTACTCATTTGTTATTTTATTATGTACTGTCCGTGGGGTCGGTCTGAACACAGTTTACTTAATAACTTACTGCACTGCCTTAAGGGCGTTGTAAAAACAGTCGAAACCAAATTAAGTGTTCTCTTCTGTCACCCTCCTGCTCGTTTATGCTCGTTAAAAGTTCTGTTAATTCCAGCACTCTTTTGTACCGCCCATATTGCCACCTGGGATTGTATTTTCATTACATTTAACTAACACAAAAACCCGTCTCTGTCTTAGACAAAAACGGGTTTTATATTTTATGCGTTACATTACAACGTGGAAGAACTATATGTTACGTACTTCTTGATAGCTACATGATTCTCTCTGATGCTTCATGCAAACTTCACGAGCTTCTTCTTGGAAGGATTTTTTCCTCTCTCTAAAATATATTTTCTAAAGTTTGTCTTTCATAATCAACCAGCCTTTTCCTTATCACCAAGATACAAACTTTTCTTTCCTCCTGCGTAATCCCAGCTGGGTCTTCTTCTAAGAGCCTTCTGCTCTGTCAGCCTTGTTAAATACCATGATAAGTCCCTTTCCCAACCTGGTTAAATGGTGGGCCACAATCATCAACTCCCATTACGGAATATTCATAATCCGTCTGTGCTCAACTGATGCCAGTGACTTCGGTCTTGTAAACGATAGCTTCTGCTTGAACCATCAACGCTTACTGTCTGCAAATTTCACGGTATCTATGACCTCAGTTCGCCTCGACACTGACCTTCTTTGTTGGTATAACTTCCACTGTCTGAATGGGCACAAACCAATACTCTCATTCCTATCTAAAAATGTCTCTCTCTTAAACTCCTTGACTTTATCAAATGCAGCACCTTGGTATAAAGTCCGACCTATTCAGATAGTCTCACGTTTAGGAAACCTCTGTCTGCCATAAGGTATATCTTTAATTGCCACCAAGTCTCCACCACTTGAATATCTTACTTCTGGTCCTCTTGTTAGATCTGCTTCACATTAATATGGTATATGACTCCAGCCTAGTCTCTCCTTTATATTAAAACACTGTAAACTAAGGTATCTCTAACTGATTCCATGGTACGGTGTTGCCTCTGTCGTTGGACAAGGTGTTATCCTCTGACTGGAACAATGAAATAAGTAGAATCCGCTGCACGCTGACAGTGTCACTGCGTAAATCTCTTCTTACCCCAATCATCGACATTTACAATACTTCCTGGAATCTTGTGATCGGTTTTTGAACTTTCTGGAGCTTCCTCTTGCATATCTCAAACTTACTGCATTAAGCACTAATGTAATTATGTACTTATGTTTTCTTACCTCCTCTTGGTCTCTGGCCTTTGATGCAAATCTCAAAAAGCAAAGTTATATTGTCTATTACTTAATAACATATATATGGTTTGTTTTTGTACAACGATAAATCATTATCTTTTCTGCATTGTTTTATCGACTGTTTTCATTATATGCTTATTTATTCTAAAGTTTTAGGAGCATTGCTATATATTATGGTTAGTGTCCACCAATTTCGCTCTATAAAGGATGGTTACATTATCCATGCTTGCAGTAATATAAGGAGAACTTTCTGTTAATCTCCTTATACCAAATGAAAAATATTTGGGAAATCCCCACTGTTATATGTGGGTGCTAATGGCCAGTGGAAGTCTAATATAATCAGGCTTTTCTTTTTTATGGTTGATTTTTATTGTTAAATTCTCACAATTTAACTTCCTTAAAGATACATATCACACCAGTTTGATAAAAGATACTACCATTATCTTCCGGTAAATTCTAAAGTTATTTTTATGTCAAACGGTATCTGCTATACTACGGTTTCCATAAACATTGATGGGGTTATAGATGATATCTTTATCATTATCAAAGGGAAGACTGACTAATATTCAAAACATGATATTTACGAGATTTCGTTTATCAAAGGTGTATCTAAACAAAATTAAACTTAAAGACATTACATCTACCCAAAATAGAATTATATCTTTCTGTTCTTGTAAATTGGAATTATTCTGAAGTTATTCATAGCACTAGAATGGTTTGCATCACATGTCAATTTTACAAGAACCGCTAGAACAACTATTTAAATTTAATATCGATTTTAAAACAATGTTTATCTTATGCTGAAAGTTGCCAGTTTTAACTGGTATAAATGACTTGATTTTAAAAAACTCCAGTGATGATTTGAATTACATCGATTCCATTATTTCTACAGATAATTTAAAAGCTGTTCATTATTATATGATACTATGAATAAACCTTCTTATTATGATTTGAATATAGGTGAAATCTGACAGCACAGGCATATCTGGGAAGTGATTTGTTTTATGAGCTCTGGATGAAGGGGTGCAGGTATTGTATAAGCTGATGACGATACTGTGCATCACTTCTTACAAAGCATCATCTCCTTTATAATAATGAATCTATGCAAAAGAATGCAGTTAATTTCCTTCTCTGATGCCTTCAGTTCGACACTCTAGAAGGAATAAATTTGGTTTACACAGAAAAAAGAAAGAAAGAAGCTGCCATTTACTAATCTCTTTCATATATGATTTTCTCTATAAAAAAAGGGAACCAAGAGCGAAAAGGGTATCTATTGAGGCGAATATGGGTACCATTCCATTTATAAAAGGGTGAATAATGCAAGAATAAAACTTGAAAAAAGAGAACTTCAACAGAAAAAACGCAAAATTAAGCCGGTTATATTGATTATAACTGAAGGTTCAAAAGCGAACAATGTGCTTTGATAACTTTCAGTACACGACAAACAACATAGATGTTCATGCACTAATGGAAATAAATCTGACGGAGCAAAACGATTATGATCATCTTCTAGACCAAAGGACATGCATGCAAAAAATAATCTCCATTGAATGGTGACAGTACCTGGATTATTTGCCGACGGTGATATTGATTTAAGAAGCACAAGGTGCTTTAGATACAAAAACAAAGGAAAGCTGACATTGCGCCAGAAGAAACTCGTTCTAAAGGATATTGAGCTCATAATTTCAAACCATACTTTGAGGTTTTGGTATTTTACTTTATGTATAATTACCATTTTAACGACTATAGGTCGGTCAAGCGGGGCCCCTAAATAAATATATGCCAAACTATAAAGGGTCAAAGATTATATATATTCTCAGTTGTCACCTTATACACTTATAAACAACCGAACATGCAAAGCGAATAGAAAGAGCCATATTAATAATGGGTATAGTCTTTATTTGGATTAGATGTGTCCTATACACGGATGTATGCCAGCTTATGAAAAGTTCCCTAATAACTAACTCATCCAACAACTTAAATACAATATTAAAACCGACCATGAAAACTTTTCACAGTCGGTTTATTACTACCATATTCGTCTCCACATTTCTTGCAGGCAACTAGACTCTGCCTGGGTATACAATAACAAACTGCCTCATCTCCATCCATAACAGCACTTGTTTCATTTTCTGGCTCCGGTTCCTGATCCCTTCTGCATTGGCCAATATGGTTTGCATTACACATGAAACGGATCCAATTTCCCCAGCCTGTAATGCTTTGCATCCTTTCTGATATCTGAAAGTTTTTCAGCTGCCTGCTAACAACATAAGAAACGGCTAGCATCTGCATAGCCTTGTCTTGTTTCGGACGACACCATTCTGTACTACTACACCTGTGTAGGAGGAATGTAGTTCTTATATTTAGAAGAAGTCTTATTTATATGCTGACCCTCCCAGCACGATGGAACATACGCAACCTATCCTCAAATCACGTCCGGTTGATATCCCACATCAGGTCTTCTTCAATATCCGGCATAATATCACAGGGACTTCAAATGAGGTTGACGCTTCCTGCTGCATTAAAAATGAGATACGCACAAGTCTGTGCACACATACTCACTTCTACAAACTAGCCGCGGCGTAATCCGTTTATCTGGCAATATAACGGACTTTATTTGCCTCCTCATCTCCCTCAAAGCATCAGGATCTCAACGCCTATATCCCTCTGCGGCCACCCATCTTTAGCCATACATTTCTGTAAAGCATTGAACGCAGTCCTGGACTCGTTCACCTGCACCCTGCATTACTAAGTTTTCATGATGGCATTTGATGGGTCATATTCTGCCTAAACAGTGTATTATATCTTAAGTTCATCTATCTCTTTTGTAAGTAACTTCAAGCATACCTTCTATCTGGTGTAAGACTCCATCATTTTCCTCCTTAGCCATCTATAAGGACTCCGATATCTTCCATTCGGACTTTAACTTATTGTTTTTTCGACAGTATCCTTCAGGCTGTTTTGCCTCTCTCACTATCTTATTTTCAACTTCGGATCATCCATCTTAGGCTCTTCCATTGCGATCAAACTCTCAATTCTACTTTCATACTACTCTAGGTCAAATTGAATCTCACTTTGTAATATTTTTGTAGGATTGTAGTGGTTTGATAAATCTAGATTCACCGTTTGCTCACCCACAAATTTTTCTGGCCATCAGGCAGTATCAACGACATTATATTAAAGTTTAAAGATTATATTGAGCATTATCTGTTTAATATCTCCATAAACTCATACCTGTGATAGTTTTCCTTCTCCTTTGGGAAATGGATATTTCTTCAACTTCTCAGTTTTCACCAAAATAATACATAAGCTTCTAAATGCTGAGCTTTTACCATTACGACCTTGTCTGCTGTGACTGGTCTCAATGGAACCGCCAAAAGTATCACCTCAGATGCTGTTGTTGGCTGTCTCCAAATTACAGCCATATGAGTCCTTACTCATTCCGTATCCATTAATCACCAAACTCTTGCACACAGGACTGTAGCCTGTTCCTATATCATTTGAAAGCTCCTGGCAGAAACATCTCCAAATACAACTTCCTCTGCTTTCTCTTCACGCCTGTAAAAGTGGCAATCTGTTAAGCTCTCTTTGTCCTTCAGATAATGATTACCCTCATCACCACGCGGAGTGTGTCAGTGCTCACAGAAGTTCTCGGAATAATGGTATCTTGCTATGACCGGTGCCAGGTGGTCTGCTTTACCTTCTGAAGTGCATGTCCTACCTCATGATGTCAGCACTCCGCTACCAGCATCAGTCAATAGATTTTCTTTTGATACCTGCGTACTATCAATACTCTCTCTTCAAGATCAGACCCAGTTTACAAACTTTCTATTATCTCTAACACTCTGGTACAGCTTTCATTTATAATATTTACAGGCGCTCTTACCCAGGCACAAAACCATTCTTTAATCAGCAAAATCCAACATCATCTGCAATCTTTATCTTCTTGGCATGAACAGTGTACCTCTGCCCTTCGTGAGATATTCTCTGGGTACTCTTCTGTCAAATCTACCAGTCTTGTAAGCGCCGGGTCCAAGGTCATGGCCCGAGGTCTGTTTAGTAGCCACTGAAATCACTTTTGGAATTTCCCCTCAAAACAAATCCATCTCTGTTAAAAAGCTGGTTGAGAGTCTGCTCTCTCATCATTTCACTTCCATCAGCCGTCTCTTTTCTTCCTAGCATCTATCTCGTCAATAAAACATACGCGCTTTTCCATACCCTGATGTTTTGAAAGGGTCTCTTACCTTTGGAAACGCCATACTACTACAGTATCTCAAACAAACTCAGGACCCGACATTTGAAGAAAGACATTCGCCTCCACCACTACAACCTTTACAGCATTGCCCTACCTGGAGGTCCCACCAAAAGTATTCCTTTGGGCGTGACTTTCAATGTCCACTTGTACCCCTCGGATCATGTAGTAATCTATCTCAGTAAGATACTACATAGCTTCATCCTCACCTGCCATCTTTAAATTTGATTCCTTCAAGGCTTAACGCACCCTGCTTTGCTTTGGATTTGCCTATATTTCCAAAGAACATCAAAAGAATTTTGCACTGTTTTTATCAAACATTTCTGCTGAAAATTCTTCAAGAAATAGAATAATAATGCCAACGGAAAGATGTCCAACTCAATACGCATCACAAAGAGTCTTGCAACTATTTCCTGGCAAGCTGTATACCGTTAGCCACTGCAGTCCTCCACTCCCCGGATCATTCATAAGGTCTACCTACTGCACCCATCTTATCATTGGTTCCTGTAAAAAGAATTTGATTTGTCTGTATATCGCTTTAGAAATCTCTTTTATTCCTCAGTCATGGTCCTTAATGTATAATCTACCTGCTTTATCTACTTGGCTTGCAACATAAACTGGAAGTACCATAGGATTTACTGCCGTCATTATTATCAATACTATGACATAATAATATGTGAAAAGGTAACTGTTTTGGAATCATCTATCATATTACCTCCTTTTTATTAATATAATCTGTACTTATTTACTGTTGTCAACCACTTTTGAGTTGTTGTTGTTAACACTATATCACCTTAGTGCAACTGTCAATGTCAAATATATATGATTCTTTTTCAATCTTCATATATCAATCTTGTCTTCTGTACTGGAATTTTATCCCAATTTGAAAGATCACCAAATCTATAATTATATCAAACTTTCCACCTTAAGGTATGGTCAAGGAACTTTTGCTGCCAGAAGCTGATCCGCTGCCTTGGTGGTTCTTGATACATCACCCTCTTACTAAATCTTTCTGTAAGCTCATCGGTCTTATATTTAACAGTTTTCCAGATATATTTTTATAACCGTCTTTATCCATGTTGTCCGGAAATAACATCAATATAAATTCTCGGTTCTTTGGCATATTTAAAATGCATTTCCTTCCTTAAGAATTTTCAGGCACTCAAAATGTCTTCCGTCGCTGTCATTCCCTCCGCCCCGAGGAGTATTTGAAATGTTGACCTTTCTCACTGAACTTTTCTTCAAACTATCCTTTGACGATTTATCATTTCAACTGAATCAATATCCTCTTAGATCTCCCAAATATTTCCTTGAACCTTGCACTGTGGAATCCTCCATTCCGGGGTTCTTTAAAATACTTTCCAGCGTTTTGGAGTATATCCAGATATTCCTGTATTTGGCATTTCGGGTTTTTCTCTTGCCAGATCGACACAATTTATTATTGAAACAGGCAGTGTTTTGATATCATGCTGGCTTTGTTGTTATCAAATCATGCTAATCCCTCCTCTTTACTGATTAGTAGCCCTAGGATCCCCTTGCACCCCTGTTATTGGAATCCCCTTTACAACACTTGCCTCTCTTTGGCAAACTCATCTTCTATTAGCTGTATCACATGTCACCTTTTGTCTCTTTTATAACTTTAAAACGATAACATAAAACTATAGCCATTTTATAAATCTGTAAATATAATAATTTACAGCTAAAAATATGTAAAAACAGACAAATATCATCAATCTTCCAAAGAAGTCTCTTTTCATTTATTATTCGACTACACGAGGAAAATGCAACCACAATAAATCCCAAGCATCAAACAAGAAGAAGTTTGGTCCACCCATTTTTCTTAAAACTTCTTTTATGTATACTGGAAAAGCTTTCTTAATCACTTTTGTGTATGAGTTTTCACAGTCGGCTCTTTATACTCTCTTACAATTTGAAATACTATCGGTACGCAACAATATAAACAGAAGCATAATTCAGCATCTGATTTTGCAAAATTCCAATGCTTTTCTCTATAAATATGTACACTTTACTGCCCTATAAAAATAGTTTTGCGGCAAAACTAAAACTATTCCAAAAGGGTCAGTGACTTGAGTATTTTGCTACTTCAACCGGAATAATGTCAAAAGCTTGGCTTTATTTTGTGCCCTACCCTCGCTGTGACCGCTGAAAATAAGAAGGATAGGCCATATACTAAAGACACTGTCAAAATAGGATCTACGTGGCCGCTCAATCCTCTGGAAGGCGTACTCCTCTGCCTCAAATACGATCCACATTTGCTCAGCATGTATCTGTAGCGGTATATACGCTACGTGCACTGCTGATATAACTTTCAGCAGGCTTCATAGTTTATCTGTGAGCTTTTCCGCCTGATAAGACAGCTCTTTTCGGTATTCTTCACTCAAGTTCGTGTCTGTCACCATCATTCCTGCGAAGACGTTATGGCGTACTTCGTCCGTAACCATAAACACCTGCAATATTAAGATGTTCTGTCATTTGTATATGTATTAACATCACGTATACCAAGTCTGTACCTGAAAATTTGGAAGGTGTAAGAACTACAATCTTTCATAGGCATTGTAATGTGTTTTGCAAAGCAAGACAAGGCTTCTGTTATCGGTGTACTTCAGCCTTATATATGCATCACAGATTCAACCAAAGACCTGAAGTAGACTCCACATGTTCTGTAATTAACAAAATACCATGTATCTTCTATCAGATTTGCAGACTGATCTGCAATGCTGACACTGAAATGCTCATCTCATATAAAATCCATGTCTCTTGGCATATTCTATTATTGCACCTACAAGTAAAATCCTGTCATCATTGCTTTGGGCATCTTCAGACCGAAAACAGCCATATTTGCATGCAAATTTTCCATCCGTTTCAAAAGGCTCTCCTTAGAATTTGCACCTTACAGAGCAATGAAAGCAGTCGAGTCAAACTGTGTTCTGAATGCCGGCGAATCATCTGCACTTTCTCCCGCATACATCCTACAGCAGACCCCTATTAGGAGGCTCATTACGATAAATAGTGAAAATACCTATAACACTGTGACCGCTACTATGTAATAATGATGGTTACCATACTTTCATCCTCCGCTTTTTGATATGTATTCTTTATCCATATCAGCTTTTGTTTTTCAATCTTAGATCTGACTCCCTCACACCACTTTTAAGTACGCTCCTTAGGTTTAACTCTATCTATCTCTTATATGCCTGTAATGTACGGCAGCAACTGCATTGTCGGCTCCGATAGCCTCTTCTGCATTCCAAATCTGCTCATGTGCTTTCATCAATTGAGAGAACACCTGCACCCGCAGTGACATGCGCGTAGCAAAAGTACTAGACACTCTCCTGTAATTCTTAAAAGCTGTGTATCAGCTCTCCTGCAATTGTAACTTCCCTTGGTCTCATCAAGCCACCTCAAAGAGCGCACAACAACCTTTTGTGTGACTCAGGCACGAACCTTATTTCCAAGTTTTTATAGTCTTCTAAAGTTGTTTACTCTTTACTCTTGCAACAAGCTCAAAGAGGATACGAAAGGCTTTGTAAGATAATCATCCGCTTTTGCCGATATTCAGTCCTAAATCTTTATCTGCATCCTCAGATTTTTGCCGAAAGCATTATAATCAGGCACTGTGCTGTTCTCTTATCTTCATCGTAGCTCTTATTCCGTCCAATTGCAAGGTCATCTCATGATGTCTAGTATAAGCAAATCAACTCTAGTGTTTGCCATCAATTTTACCGCTTCTTCACCGTCATAGGCTGTGCGCTACGCAAAGCCCTCTCGAAAGATACAGATTTTGATTGCGTCTACTATCTCTCAGTACATCATCACATGCAATAGTAATTCCATTGTTCCACCTTATATCTTGCCAGTTTGGATATTTTGATTTAGTTTAAATGAGTAACTGTTTACAGTATACCATGTTGTTTTAATATATATGAATATTTTCTAACAGTTTTGTAGTTTTGTAATTGTAAACCTAAAGTGTTAATATGTGTCTTATAAAGGGAATGTATGAATATGAATGAATATAAGAGAAGCTATAAAAGCAGGTAGCTGCTGGAGATCGAGGTGATGTTCCCATAGGCTGTGTGATTGTTTTTGAAGATAAGATAATATGCAAGAGGATATAATAGAAGAAACAAGGACAAGCACACTCTCTCATGCTGGAAATTATCGCAATAGCTTGTAAAAGCTGCATTGAGAAGCTTGAGGACTGTACCATGTATATATCACCCTCGAGCCCCGTCCGATCGTTATGTGCCGGTGCAATAGTCCAGTCCAGAATAAAAAGGTGGTTCTCGGCGCATGATCGAAGCCGGATGTCCGGTTCCATTGCACGTATTTTGCACACATGGGCACGCTCAATCACAAAACGGAGAGTGGAAACTCCATATCCGGCCTCTTCATGAGCAGATGTTCCGGTTATGCTTACCTCACTACTAAATCGTGAGACAGACCAAAGTCATAAAAATGGCCGGGAGAGTCAACCTATATTGACAGTCCCAGTCTTTATACTACTCTTCCACTATCTTCGACATCTTTTATTCTTCCATATGTGCTAGGGCCTTCTTCACCAGTCTCAAATACACACCTTCAACATGCGACAAGAGCATCTTTCTTGAGGACAGTTTTCATGTCTCATCGATCATCCGCCTAAAGCAGTTTCCGACCTCAAGGCACAACATGCGCCGCATCGTATCATGCAGAAATGATAACCTATACATCCTTATCATCACTGCCTATATGAAGAATAATAGTTTCTTATTTTAAAAGCTCCACTGCCATATAAGGACTTGGGACCATCATCATCTGGGTATACTGTGGCGTGCACCATATCCGCACCCTGTGCACAACCGTAGTCTACCTCATCTTTTCTTCCTAGATTCACTCTGCCTCTGTACTGTTCTCATTTGTATTACCTCATTTGCCACTTTTTGCTTCAGCAACCTGTCTTTTCATTATATCAGCTTTACTGCACACTGCCGCACTCGGCATAGGAAAAGGCAGGAAAGTCACCATTATATAAACCACTCTTCGTAAATGCTTTCCTCCTTGTTTATTATGTCTATCTATTATATTTTCTTCATCTAATATGTGCAGTTAAAAGTTCTATATACTGTTTTTAACAATTGTTAGTATATCAATTAATTATCGACCTATTCTACTGTATAAATTCAAACGTACATGTTTGTGGTGTATTCTTACAATAGTTTTTGTTGACCTAAGACTAGTTTGTTAGTGATTTGCTTTGTTAGTTAGAGCTATTACCAGATACCTAAAATATTTAGGTATTCAAATAATAAAGGAATGGCAATAGTGAATTTTATGCGAAAGAGATGATTTGACACAGAGATCTTTGTAATGTGATTGCTCATGTGTCCTTAGCCAGACATTTTCGCAATGACTGTGAGGTCTGTATTCCTTGATTTACAAGCTGACGATCTGGAACTTACACTATTTGCTATATCATTAATGTCATGTAACGGGAAGAAAAATCAATTGACGGTGCTTTCGAAATAGTTCTCGAACTCTTGAGCCTTTGAAAATGAGAAAAACGTGGCTGATCCACTCCTCGCTATAAGACTCACATACCACCGACGTAGGATAGCCAAAATCTTTCCTCCGTATTCTTGAGAGGAGAAACCGGTAAATACAGATTTATTCTAACGCATAAACCAAGTGATATGACAAGTTTCAACAAATGCTCGGTGGCAACACTCTCACATAGTTTGAAAATTTTGAAGCCGCCGAGGAAGACGTTTATCGACGAAATCCCACTTAGTGTAAATGATTTTGCGATCTGATGCAAACAGCGTAAAGAGTCGTGAGGCACACATCATCTTGGCGACAAAGGATTGAAAAGATTAAAGACTATTAAATCTTGCAGGATGCCGGTGCTTTCTCATCCACTAAGTCCGGGACAGAGATTTACAATTTTTGGAATTAGGTAAATTCACACTGTATAGCTTACAGTGAACAGAGGCTAAGACAGATTCAATGGAATAATAGCTATGTTTGCTAAAACAATTTAGGAGGTTTAAAATTTCCTTGTCACTAGCCTAAAATAGATGGGTAACTCAAATAATATGCCCAAAACCAGAAGGATGCCAATCTTTCCGATAATGTCTGTGGAAGAAGAATAACAAAAGCGAAAGCGCACTCCATGCGGGCTTTCCTCAGTATACTCAAACACCATTGGCTGATTTAAAGGAAATGACTGAATTCCTTGGATTAGGAACGATAGCCAAAAGGCAGGATGAGTACTTACAGGTTACGGTTTGAACGCATTTAAGGTTCTCTGGCGGCTCATATGCTATCGCTAAGCACACTAGCTGATGGAGAAACTAGTGTAGATGTATCTGAACTCTACCTTATTCAGTTCTTACATCCGGACGAGTTTGCAAGGAAATTCAAAGCCTCGCCACATTCTTCTCTACAGCTATGATGCAACCATGGTCGTGGAAGTAGCTTGGGCAGCTTAAATAAGTTGCATCAAAAATCGATTAGTATCCATGCCTGAGTGGTTCAGCTGAGACAGACTCAACAACTTCCCATCAAGGGCTGAGGTGCTGATGCTTGGGTTTTGATGTAAACTACCAGTGGTGCGTGCCTGTGAGGCTGCAAAGCTTGCCTGCCGGTGTTGGAGCATCAACGGTGTTGTGGTTCAGGATACACCCAGGAGGCTATGAGAAGATTCCTGCATGGATTGTGCAAGGATACGGTACTATGGCAGCTAGAGGCTGATGCTCGGATTTGCCGAGAGACCTACTCATGTATTTGTTCAGGCAGTGTGTAGGTTCACTGCAGGTGCAATGGTTGGTCACTTTGCTACATAAATGCGCTAAAGAGAACCCACCTGTAATGGTAGTTGTTGAGGCTGAGTGTCGCAGCTTGTCTTGCTACAAAGGTGCAAAGGCTGCTGACGGTGATATAAGAATGATAGATGGAGATATGGGATACACTCGCGCAGCTTCGCTTTGCGGTGAGCCTAATCGCACATCTTTGGGACATATTAAAGAATCGCTACGTGACACTGCTTTGCTAGCTGCTGGAGGATATCGTAGCTGCAAGAGAGCGTATGCTTAACGCTCACTGAGGGAGAATACTCGAGGTTTCTTTCAGGTGGAGTCGGGAGCCGCTCGTTCGTGCACTCGCTACCAGCAAGGATGGACGACAGTACAAGGAGCCAGAGAGAAACTCAAACTTAACCAAAGGATTCTAAGGTATTGCTCTTCTCAACTGAGGGTGACAGCGAGTCGCAACGTTGGAGAAATATTATCTGGGAAGCTAAGGAAGATGACAGATGATATATTGGAAGAGAGAACAATACAATGGGTGGGTGTCAGAGAAGAGTTAGAAGGTCGTCTTTAGCTACAGTAGCGCTGCAAGGCTGAGAAGTGACGGCTTTTTCTTCGTGCTATAGTTGCTAATCCGGGCGGAGTCAGCGAGCGAGGCTGCTCACTGATGCCTGCTAACCAGCTAGCTTGAGATGGAAAGAAGTAGGCTTTGACGAAGTTAAAGGAAGTGGATCGCAGGAAATGTAGGTTCATGATCGCAGATCAGTAAGACTCTTATCGCATTTGACGGACATATCGATGCAGCGGTATCGGAAACATCGACAACTGGAACTTTGAGTCCATAAGGAGGGATTTGAGGACAGAGGAAGAAATCGCGTCGTGGTCAGCCAGATCAGCTCCCGGTGGGACAATGATTTGCAGCATGTGCAGCAGATTACGAAAGGATCTCGGTCTCTTGGCTGATAAGTATCGTGTAATGGTTGTGGGTTACAGTCAGGAAGAGGACTGTGACGGTTCCTTTGCTGAGAGTACATCTACCATGCGTGGATGTAAAGATCAGACACTGAGTTCGTTGTCTCTCTCAGAGCCCACAGGACGGCGGTCTTTACAGAGGACAAGAGGGACGTCTGGAGATCAGAGATCGATGTTGAGTGGTGTTTCTTGCCACGGTTCCCGGCTCCTGCGACGAGTGACAATGCTCTCTCACACAAGATGGTTTGATATCTTTGAGGAGACGTTCGTGCATCAGCAGAACTTACGGTGATGCAGAGTCTGCAGACATCAGAGGTCTTGTAAGATGCTTAACCCTAAGTACAATGATCAGTGGAAAGAAGCAAGATTCCTTGGTAGGAGGAAACTGTTACAGCTTCACGATCTCTACATCTCCTTCTCGTTGTTACGAGTTGCTTGACTCGTGTGCAGTATCTCTGACAGAAGAATGACTGTAGGTAGGACTTGGAGTCATGTCTTGAGGAGATCAGACAGCTTCCGCAGTTAAGATACGGTAGTATGATGTGGTTGTAAGCATGTACAACCTATGACAGACCTTCATTTACAGGTGTTGTATGTCCTATCGAGTGCTACTTGCTATGTTTTCCTGAGAGGATCCACAAAGTTGTACCAAGTGCGCAGCACAAGGATATCACTCAGGTGATAAGAGAATCGGTAATGCTAAGACTACACCTGAGCGTGAGGTGAAAGACCGCTTCTTGACAAGTGGACATTCTCTACAAAACGGTGTTTCAATCATGGTAGAAACGGTATCCCTGTCAATCGATTCGGACCCGGTGCAGAGGCTCAGGCTCATGCTCCAAACGAGATTACATGGAAGAAAGACTTGGTAACTGTGCGGCATTCTATACCAGCTCTTCCACCTCTACTGTGACTAGTGATAATATTTATGTTTAACGTTCCGGGCTTTTGCCCGAGGGTTAAACTTGTACAAACGATTAATATATAAAACTTTGACGCAAAGCGCTTTTTAAAATAAGGAGTAATAAAATGTCAAATTTTCAAGAAGTGTAGTTGAAAAGTTAAAGAACCTCAAAACACAGGATCATGTTCAAGAACGACTTCTTCCTTACATGGGCAAGACGGAGATGAGCTTAATGCTCATGGACAGTTGCTGATGCGCTATCAGCCTCAGACAGAGAAACATCTCTACAAAAGGTTTTCGATTCAGGACTTGGAATATCACTCTTCCGTGATAACTCTAACAAGAACAAATTCTTTCACTCAGCTTTAACCTTTAGGTCTTGAGGTTCAGGATCTGATGAAGGTAAGTCATGCATCGCTCACGGTAGAGACAGTTCGTGAGACAGCTAACACGATCTCATTCATGGCTGATAGTGTCGGTATCAGAGATGATATGTATCACGGTAAGGGTAATGCATATATGCACAGCTGTAGACTCTGTTGAGCGCAGGATACAAGGACGGCGTTCTGAGTAGAACCCTACTCTTGTAAACCCTCTCAGTGCGATATCGATCACACACACAGTGTGCATGGCTGATGCTCTTCATGTAATCCATGAGTTCAGCGGTCTTGAGAACTTATGGGTAAGAAAGATTGCTATGAGCTGAGCTTATTCACCCATCTTCACGGTAAGCCTCCTTTCAGTTCCACACAAATGTGTTATCGGTCGCTAAGACTTGGTATGGATGTTGTTTTAGCTCATCCGGAAGGTTGTGAGAGGTATGCCTGGGGTTGCTGAGGTTGCTAAGAGGCGAGCAGCTGAGTGTGGCGTGAGTTCGCAGTTACAAAAGCGATGTGAAGGAAGCATTCAGGATGCAGATATCGTTTATCCTAAGTCATGGGCACCGTTTGCTGCAATGGAGAAGAACAAATCATTTATGCAGAGGCGAGTTCAGAGGAATCAAGGCTTTAGAGAAGGAGCTTTTTAGCTCAGAATGCTAACTCACAAAGGATTGGGGCATGTCAGAAGAAATGATGGAAGCTTACAAAGGACAGTGCAAGGCTCTTTATCTTCACTGCTTACACCGGCTGATATTACAGGCGTTTCTTACAGGAAGGCAGAGGTTGACGGTTCCGTATTCGACGGATACAGAGATCCTCTTTACAAAGGAGCCAAGCTTCAAGCCATATGTCATGCAGCTATGATCTTGCTCGAGAAGTTCAAAAGATCAGAGCTGGGTTTTAGAGCAGCAGGGCGCGTGGACAGGACAGAATCTTTTCAGAAAAATAAAAGAGGCCAGTGAGTCTTAGTAAATCCGGCGGTAGATAATCTATCGCCTATACAAAAGGGGCGGCTATGTAGCTGCCCCTTTGTCTATAAACACTATCCCTAACATTAGGAAATTTATATGAAATTCAAAAGCAAGATTGTAATCGCTCTTGGTGGTAATGCCCTAGGTAATAATTTAAAAGAGCAGATGGTAGCTGTAAAAACTACCGCAAAAGGCTATCGTAGATTTGATCGAAGATGGTCATGAGGTTTCTTATCGTTCATGAAACGGTCCACAGGTTGGAGTAATAAACAATGCCATGACAGAGCACGCGCATAATGCCGACTCTGATTCAACACCACTTTCAGTATGTGTGGCAATGAGCCAGGCTTATATCCGGATATGATATACAGAACGCATCTTCGTGAGGGAATTCTAAAACAGAAATCTTGAAGTTCCTCCAATAGCTACAGTTGTTACTCAGATCCAGAGTAGATGAGAATGATAAAAGCATTTGAAAATCCTACAAAAGCTGATCGGAAAGTTCATGGGCAGGATAGGAGCTCTTGAGCTTTGCAGAAACAGAGGCTGGATTGTAAAGGGATGCCGGAAGAGGTTACGAAAGAGTTGTTGCTTCTCTAGCTCCACAGGAGTATTGGATTGTCTGCTATTAAGTCAATGGCTGACAACGGACAGGTTGTAATCTGCTGCGGTGGTGGCGGAATCCCTGTAGTATCAAACGGAAAGCATCTTTCGAGGTGCTCTGCCCAGTAATCGATAAGGATGCGGCTGCCGCTCTTCTTTGCAAAGAATGTAGGTGCAGATACACTTATCATTCTGCCGCTGTTGAAAAGGTTGCCATCGGATATGGCACAGAAAATGAAAAATGGTTAGATAAGCTCAGCACTGACTAGGAAGCTTTAAGTGTACTGATGACGGAGAGTTCGCTCCGGGATCAATGCTTCTAGTACTTGCTGCGGTAGATTTTGCTGCTTCAGGTGAGAACAAAACAGCAATGATAACATTGCTTGAAAAAAGCTAAAGATGCTAATAACGGCAAAACAGGGTACAAGAATTGTGGATTGATCAGGAGGTATTGATAATATGAGTAATTCAGCAATACGAGGCACAAAGCATGCTTCTATATTTGAACTGGACGGTTTCCCAAATTTTGCAGAGGCTATTCCACTCAGCACTTCGTACGTAGTGGCAATGATTGTCGGTTGTGTACACCCAGCATCATCGCACCAATGTTGCTAAAGGTTTTCTGATGCGGACAGAGTAATTATGATCCAGTTCACTTGTAGTTTTCAGCATTGCCTCAACACTTTACAGCTTTTCGGTGTATGGTACCAAAAGTTTAGAGTGAGGTGCAAGACTTCATGATTATAGGTATAAGCTTTGCATATGTTCCAGTATGACTGCTATTGCGGTGCTTCAGGTATTTCAGCAATACTCATTGCACAGATTGTCGGCGGTGTCATTGCTGTTATAGTAGGACTTTTTGTTAAGAGTATTCAAAAGTTCTTCCCCACCTCTTGCTAACAGGTACTGTAGTATTTACTATCGGTCTTTCACTTTACTCAGTTGCTGTAAACTATATGGCGAGGCCGTAAAGGTAAAGATAACTACGGTTCAATACAGAACTGGGCAGTGCTAATCACACTTATTATAGTTATAGGATTAAACAACTTCGGAAAAGGTCTTGTGAAGCTCCTCATCCTTGTACAATGATCATGGGTTATATAATTGCTCTTTGTACAGGTATGATTGATTTCTCGTCTGTGCACCAAGTGCGGTGATATTCTCACTTCCACAGCCTTTACACTTCGGAATAACATTTTGATCTGCAGCTTGTATAGTAATCGGACTTTTTGTTTTGCTATCAACTCTATTCAGGCTATCAGTGACTCACAGCTACCACAAGCGGAGCTGTGGACGGATTCTCTCACGGTGATGAGCTTTAGAAAGCGGTATCATGGGTTACGGTATAACAAAATATCTTCCGGTGCCCTTCTTGGAGGACTTCCATCAGCTACATACTCACAAAACGTGGGGTATTGTAACTACTACAAGGTTATCCAACAGAGTTGTACTTGGAATGTCGGCTATTATCATCCTTGTGGCGGGACTTATACCTAAGTTCTCTCAGGTGCTTACAACTATTCCATTATGTGTACTCGGTGGTGCTACAATATCAGTATTTGCTTCAATAGCTATGACCAGTGTGAAGCTTATCTTCACAGAAAAGATGGACTTCAAATACTTCTATCGTAGGTCTTTTGCAGTAGCTCTGGGTGCAGGTCTTTCACAGGCACAGCATCTTGCTGCATTCCTCCTGCATTCACAACTATTTTCGGTAAGAGCCCTATAGTTGTTGCAACTATAGTAGTATCATATTGAACGTAGTTCTTCCAAAGTCAAAAGGAAGGTACAAAATAATAGCTATATTGTGTTCATAGCAAATGGGGGTTGTCTATAATAGATAACTTCAAAATAGGAGTGTGAGACTCGTTTTAGTCTCACACCTCCCTAAGTCTATTTTAACCAAGTAACAAACCAAGCCTACCTGTGAGTGTCATATTCATAGGCTCTTGTTTTTCTTTCCTCTATCTGTTGCTTTGATAAAATCTTTCTCTTTTAGCTACTTTTTGCCACTCATAGAAAATCCTTTCACTCTTTCTTTTAAAACCTTTATCACAAGAATCAGTCCTCCTAGTAAATAAATGTATATATACATTTTGAATAATATTTTAAAAATATTCTATACTAGTTATATATATCCACAATAATATAAATACTATACTTTCACTAATTATAAGTATATATACTAACCAATATATTTCTTTTTCATTCTTGGCCATAAAAATAATGTTTGTATACTTATTAAAGCTTTTATCTTATGTTTTTCTATATCTTTTATCTATACTCCAACAAGCTCATAAAGTCACATATACAATGCAAAAGAGTCCTAATAATAAAGTCAATATATCCGGCAAATTTCTCCTACTCTGTAAATCATTTGCTCTTTTTGGCTACTTGCTTTCCCATAAATTTGAGTAACTTAGCTTCCTCTCACTAATCAATTCCGTAAAACATATCTGTTGTCTTCCATTTAACCAGCTGTTTTGTTTCCTGATTCTATATCAACCAGATAAAAGTTCTTCTATAAAAACTCCCACTGATGGATTTGTCACCTACTGCAACATGTCTTTTCCATCAGTGAGAATTTCCAATTCCATAATGTTTTGATTAAATAAATATTGATTTGTCACATGTTTCTTTTCTTGTAAATCGCAAATGTATGTTTCGGTTCTCATAATATGCAATCTGTCATATCAACCGGCATATCCATAATTCCATCTGAATCAAGAAGATCCGGTAACTCTATATCTGATATCCCTTCTTCCATTATCTTCTCTATATTTCTTCAATAATAGTCCTCATTCACTCAGTCTTACTTCTATCAACGTTTCTATCTGTTTCTACAATTTATTCTCACATATTCAAGTATGCCAACATAGACTAACATAAGACTACTCACTATTAAAAATACTAATATCCCAATTATACGGTTTTTATATAACATATATGTGTTGAATAATGACATGCCATATCCATCTTGTAGTATTTGGGCATACGGAGCTTCCGCCTCTCCCGGAATATCATACTTAATCTTCTTCCATCCTAATTGTTTAACATACTGCTTAAATCACTAATGTTTATAATAGTCGTGAATGTATTATCCCTCATATCAAGTTCTGCTGCACTACCCTGAAATCTGTCCTCCCATATCACACCAATAATCTTTTCATCATCATCACTACAAGATAATTCCTGAAATACATAGTCTGGAGATCATATTCTCCGGTTTTAATATTGCAATGTAAAAAGTTCCTTTATTCCCGTCTTCATTTCTGCTGCAAATACTATCAGACACTATCATCTCATTTCTTCTCAACATCTGATAATTGTTATATTTCAGTATAAAAGGCAATATATACTCCCTGATTATTATCAAAATATAAATACTTTTTATTATACTCTTCCTAACAGTCCCTTAATCACGTTGTAATACAATCCTTGCTCTTATATGTTCATCACAAACTCTTTGAAATCACCCTATTTTGCATTTGGACATGTTCCAAAATACCATAGACATTATATACCCCACAGAAATATAGTATTTTACTTAATTTCTCTTTGTATTTATCCTGGTCTTTTGCAACATAAAATCGCTTATAAACTAGAATTATTATACCAAGAATAAATATTCCGGATAAATATATTCGTATGTACATCAATTAATATTTTATATATACACCACATTTAAAGATAGTTAAGGATATCCACACTACATAAATACTACGCTTTCTCAATAATTATTATTATATATATTAGCTAACATACTTTTTCATTCCTTGGCCATATAATAATATGTTTTGTCTACTTATTAAGCTTTTATCTTATGTTTATCTCATATCAGTTTTATCTGTTCCCTCAACAGACACCATAAAAGCAGTATATATATCCTAAAAAGTAACCATTAAGCTCGTACATACTGAAAACTTAACATGAAATCCTCCTATTCTGCAAAAGCATTTCAAGCCAACTTTTGGCTTCGATTTATTTATCTTTTAAAATTTTCTTACTGTACCCTTCTTATTGCATTGTACCACCAGCAAACCCAGACACTGCTCCTACCACTTCCGCGTACTCTCTCCATAATCATTGAGCCACTATACTAAAACACATTGTCTATTTTTACTTGTAATACAATCCTTTACTCTATCAAAATCTTTTATTGCAAGTATCGTATCAAATATTGAACATACTCCCTACATATATATTTAAAATTTTCTGAAAATATTTATATCACCTAGAAATAAAGACCCAGACCACACAAAAGTACTGCTCACTGCTACTATTATATATACCAACCAATATAATTTTCATTCCTATTCCATAGATAATTTTTCAGTATATTTATTAAGTTTTTATCTCATGTTTTTCTATTTCTCTCTTATCTCACTACCATAAAGCATATACTGTACACATTATATAACACAAAATGTAGTCAAAATCACAATAGTTAAACTCCTGGCATTCTTGTCCTCCCAAGATTAGTCGTCCCATCTCTCTCCATAAGTATCTATCTGTTTTCGTATTCTTGAAAGCCTATCCTGTTTCTAAGCCCATTATAGCTGTAGCTGCTTGCTTTTCCTGATTTTGGTAATCAAGCTATAGCCTCACCTGTGATATCATATTCATAGTCTCGTATTTTTCTTCCTCTGTCGCTTTCTATACCGATATGATTTTCCTCTTTTATCGTATTCGTATGTCTTATTTCCCTAGTAATCCTCCCTCTTTTATAAGCCTGTCCAAGGCATCATAACTGTAATAGAGGTTGAATCATCCATAGTTTATGTGTGATCTTTTCTTTATTATCATTTTCTCTATTCCCTTCGGGTTCTACATCTTATGTCTTACAATCTTTATTTTATTTCCTAAAAGGTCATATCATAGGCATACTCTTCAAAGCTTTATCATTATTCTTTAAATGAAGAGACGCTAATTTTGATTATCTTTACTCCTCTGCTTATGCCAGACTTCCAATAAGTTTCAGCATAAGTTTCTCTCTTTCACCCGGTACCCTGCCATGACAGGCGGGACACCAGCATCATTGTAAGCAGTCTTTTAAAGTCCGCTGACATATCCTTATAGCTCTTTTAAGTCTTCATACTTGACCTATAGTATTATCGTCTTTCCTTCTGATAACAAATATTGTAGCCTTTTCTTTACATACATGCTGAATTCTGCTCATCATCAATTAAAATTGCCGTGCAAGATCATAAGTATAACACTAATTATTGCTCCACAAGCTTACACTAGCCCTCTCACTATATCTCCACATATAATTTGTATACAAAAAATAGAATGTAAGTATAAATAAAATTATACATATAATTTCCGGAAATATTATATTCTATCTTACATGCATTATCTTTGTTCTTCTATGCTACCTTTTACATAGCACAACCCAATATGCTTAAATCCACTACCTTGTAATATCATTTGAAATTTTTACCTTTTAATGATTTCATGAAAGAGGATAACTCATCAAACATTTTTCCATATTTCTGTTGTCGTTCTATTTGTTATACATAGAACCATTTATTGTAAAAGCTTATCATAAACATTTAATCTCCCTATGCTAAACACTGCTTTGGCGAGTTATTAAAATTTGCTATCAACGATCCAGATCCAAAAGGGATATGATAATCGATTATGCCAATTAATTGGGGCTTCCCCATATACACCCATCCACTCTGATAACTGCTTATACCATGTAATTCCTCCTTGCACCACCTCCAAGTCCTCTCAGAAATGATTTCTATAAACAGGATTTTGAAAATGTTAATGCGGGTGCAACTGCTCCACCTTTCAACATTTACTGCTAAATTTAATTGAACCTCCAATAAAAATCCCGCATACATCCTCCGGATTTTTAACATTATAGACATATCCTTTTGTTTCTGTGCAATCTATATACTGATAATCCCATACTTTTTCCAAAACCACCAAAAAGAATATTCACAATACTTATCATTATCCATAACAATTCCTCTACAACTATTGCCCATTCCAACACTCGTCTTTTCCAATACATACATTTGATTTTTCTTTAACTTGGTTATTGTCTCATTTTTCTGATAAACCTAAAAGCATTTCTATATTTTTCTCATTAAGTCCTCTTGGTAAATATACTTGCCTCTCACGCTAACTTTCCATCTCTATCCACAAACAGCAACAGATTGCAAAAGCAGTACTCATACTGCAGTTCAAGCTAAATGGCTGCTCTATACTTCCCTTTATCCAATCCTCCCCTACCATCTACCTACTCCCAGCACATATCTCTTTCCTTAGCAAAGTATGTATAGACTACATTATCATATCTATAGCCTGTATACCCGAATACTGCATTTTCCCTTGTGTATTATAGGTATCTTCTCCAAATTCATCATAACCATATACAGCTTGACTTTCTTCTCCTGCTCGAAGTCAGAACTGTTCGCAACTCATCCTGTAGATATGTGAGTCTCATCTACTATATTCTGCCACCGTACCTGTCTTTAATTTTCTCTGCACTTTTCCATATCTCTAAGCTAACTTCATCACCGATATAATCATTTGCCTTTGTGGCTCTTCCAAACATCATATCATGTTTCCTGTAGGAACACATTCAGACTGATTCACCACCTGTCAATTACAATTATTTAAATTTCATTTCTTTATACATCCCAGCTGTTTCATATCTAATGTATTTTTTCCGTTAATTATATAAAGCATATATATCCCTATCTTTGTTTTTATATAGTATATCTAATAAATAGTATTTATTATGTTTATTTTTTTCTCTTATATGTGCATCTTTCAATAGGGTATGAAGTTAAAATAATACACTCCTTTTTCCAATCTATAGCTCTAAATCTTCCAGAAAAACCAAATGAGTTCTTATATTTGCATAGTTCCTCTTCGGTTCTCATTAGTATTTCTATGTACTCATAATCCTCGTTTTCTCTTCCCTAACTTACTTTCATTAAAAACCTGCAGTAGCCCGGTTTCTATTTCTATATCTTTCTGTTCATATCCATTATACATATATAAGCACATATAACTAATACAATACATATAACACCTAACCCTATATACCATTTCATTTCAAAAATCTTGTACCTCCCTATAAAAATATTCCTGATCTATTCCATCGCACATAGGATAGATATTCCTCATATAGATATACAGTGTCCAGAATTCTAGTTAGTGTTTTATCTGCTATACCACTATATAAAATCTTTCCTCTTTTCTTTTAAAAACCTGTACAAGAATAAATCCTCCTATTATATATATATATACATTTCTAAACAATATTTTAAAAATATACTCAACATTAGTTATATATGATATCCACAATAATATAGATACTATACTTTCACTAATTATAGGTACATATACTAACCAATATACTTTTCATTCCTTGACCACATAGTATATTTGTATACTTATTAAAGCTTTATCTTTCTATTATGTTTTCTATATCTGTTTATCTATACTCCAACAACCTCCATAAAAGTAATATATATGCAGTGCAAAAAGATATCTAATAGTAACGTTAATATATCCGGCATAAATTTCTCCTATTCTGTAAAGCATTTTGCCCTTTTTAGTGGCTGATTTATATGTAAAACTTATCTTTCAGTTCTTCATCTAAAAACTATTACTGTTTTGTTTTATATATTTTATTTTTATTTCTTTCAATGCTGTATCTAAAGCCATGATAGTATTGTGGTTGACTAAATTCGTTCTTATACTCTGCAGCAGTCATTTTCGAACAATTTGTCTTATTATATCTCTTTTGTCAATTAAATTTTGCATAGTCAGTTTAGCTTTAATAATGATATTTTAGCTACTGTATCAACCATACCTACCAATCTATTCCATAAAATCTGTCTCCATTTTCCTTAAGCTTGGTCTTATTTTATTTCCTGTATTTAAATCAACTATAAAAAGCTCATTCTATATCCGCTTGACCCAAAAATTGGAATATCTCCTATATATAATACATACTCTCATCTGCGAAAACTTAATATCTAAAAAGTTCTTTTCTAACAGATTTTGATTAACAACAGGCATCTTTTCCCTCATATTCCAATCATATATGCATATTTCCGTATCATCATAATATACTATTTTCTCATTGTCATATGTCACTATCCATATTCCCATCAAGTCAAGTACTCCCATACTCTCTGTAGGCAATATATTCTTCATCAACCACTCTATATATAATCAGTACTTTCAATTTTATATTTTGAAATACTCTTTTTCTGATTCACAAACAATAAATCTTCCCGAATCTCTACCTTCAATAAAAATAACAATAATTCCTACCGATCAGAACTGTATAATATATACTATATTCCAAACACCTCTTCTTTTACAGATAGCAGATTTCATCTCTCCAATCTCCCCGAAGAAAGTATACCCATCCTTAAAGTGTTTTGGCATATGCAAATTAGCTGTATCAAATGAGTTATATTTAATTTCATCTAAACCTATATCCTTGGCACAGTTGTTCAAAAGTTTCTAAATCTGTAGGATTATATGTATAATCTTTCATATTAAGTTCTACCAAACCTTGAAGTCATCCTCCCATTTTACAGTAATAATAGTTTCATAATTCTCACTACATGATAGTTCTTTGACAAATATCCTCTGAAAATCAAAGCTTTTCTTTCCAACACTATATTTATATGTTCCCTATCTCCACTATGAAATTCTGCAGAAAACTACTATCATGCGTTTGTTTTTCTACTGTTTGTATCATATGATAATCAGTATATCTTTTATACAGAAACCATATACTACCAAGAAATATTAAACATATAAATATTGTTATTGCTGTTTCTTCACATATACTACTACCTCTTAATCTACAGGTTGTACAGTTTTTGCTATTATGGTTCATCCCAAATTTCTTTTAAATCCATATTTTTACATTTTGCATAGTAATCTCGTATTTATTTCATCTACCATGTGCTTGTATATGCTTTGGTGCTTATGTCCCCTGTCTATTGGTATACCTCCGCTTGCATCCATGTCCTGCATTCATATCACAATTATGTTAATAACACATGATAGTCCTTTTCGTCACGTCCTATTCATTAATATCTAAAATAGTATCCTCTTGCTGCATTTGTGATTGCTTTTTCGGATTCATTTTGTTGTAGGAAAAATCTATTGCCCTATATATCATCTTTTGATCTTTATTCCATCCCCGGTATTAATACTAAAGCTATACTTATCCTTTTTCTTCTTTAGTGATTCTTCCACATCTATCCCTATGCATAATTTATTAGCATCATTATATCCACACAGAATGGTTAATGGACTGTTAGCATCACCTACAAAACTATATAAATCTCCGGTATCATCACTCCTAAGCAACTTCATTGCTGCATCTCCAAATCCATTCGCACCTGATTCAATGTTTAAATAAAATACCCCCTACATATGGAGCTCCATTTTTATGTTTGTAGAACATCATTTTCTGCATATTCTCTCAGTGTCTTGGCATTTGATGGATTGGCCAAAAGAGCTTTTTGGGTTTTGGGCTTTATAATTTATTACTCCCAGAGATTTTTAGTGCGTTCTGCATTTGACGGATTAGCCAATGGAACTCTAGGCTTCTTTCCATCATAATCCACCAATCCAAACGGATTCCCAAAACAATACACATACTGATTCAGGCTAAATGGCTGCTCTATACTCCTTGTCCAATCCTCCTCACAAACCTACTCACTCGTACTGCTCTCTTGCCTGTGCAAAAGTAGGTATTAGCTATCATTATCATATCTATAGCCCGTATAACCAGACTGGCTGCATTTTCCCTTGTATATTATAGGTATCTTCTCCAAACTCATCATAACCATATACAGCTTGACATTCTCCTCCCTGCTCAAGAAGGCAAATTGTACTTCCAGGATGGCCTTAAGCCCGTCTTCTCCATAGCCTATCTTCCTTTCATACTCTTTTTATTCCATCCTGTTTCCAAGCCCGTCATGAGCTATAGCTTCTTGCTTTTTCCAAATTTGAGTAACCTAAAACAAGCCTACCTGTGATGTCGTATTCGTAGGTTCTTACTCTCTATCTTACACATTACCAACTACCAATCAATCCCATAAAACATATCTCCGGTACTCCATTTAACCAGCTTTGTTTTGTTTCCTGATTCTATATCAACCAGATAAAAAGTTCTTCTATAAAAACCACCGCCAAAGAATGGATTGTCACCTACTGTATACAGCATATATTTTCCCATCAGGTGAGAATTTCAATTCCATAATGTTCTGATTAAATAAATATTGGTTTGTCAAGTGTTTTCTTTTTCTCAGTATTCAAATCATAAATATATATTTCCGGTTCTTCATAATATGCAATCTTGCTCATATCAACCGGCATATCCATAAGTCCACTTGGATAAGTAGCATCTTTTAAATCTATATCCAATATTCCCTTTTCTTCACTACTATCAATCGATAATAGTTCCACGCCCTATCTTTTTACTAAACAACCTTTTTCAGTTTCAAAAAATAGTAAATCTTCTTCTTTTTATAAAATATGTATATCCTTGAAACCTACTGCTATTTTCACTATGTCCACCTTCCATTTATTATTCTCTTTTTCTTATGTAAATAATATCCCCGAATTATTCCCCAATAACATGTATACCCATCATTGTAATATCTTGGTACATTAGATGCACTACTCCTGGACCATCATATTTAATCTCATCCAACCCTTTTGCTTTTTGCCAACACATTTCAAGTTAATCATATCTATAATAGGTGTAAATGTATTATCTCTCATATCAAGTTCTGCAATACCCTGAAACCTGTCTTCCCATATTACACCAATAATCTTTTCATAATCATCACTATAGGGATAATTCCTAGAAATATATAGTCTGAAATTTTTCATATTCTCCGGTTTTTATATTGTACTTAAAAGTTCCTTTATTCCGATCTTCAAATTCTCTGCCAGATACTATCGGTTTACTATCATCCATTTCTTTTCAACATCTGATACTTGTTATACTTATTATAAAGGCAATATATCTTCGATTATTATCAAAAATATAAAGTACTTTTATTATATGTTTCTTCATAACAATCCCCTTAATCTACTGTAGTACAGTCCTTGCTCTTGTGTATTTTCATCCCAAACTTACTTTGAAATCACCATACTTTTGCGTTTGAATATATCCCACACTTTGCATCTATTTTCCTTGTCATGTACATATATATCATATTCATTGCTATATGACCTCAGGTATCTATTGTTATTCCTCACACTTGTATCCATCTTCTGGCATTCTGATCACAATTATTTAAAAATAATTTATAATCTTTTCTATCATGTCCATCTCCATTTGTGTTTAGATTGTTTCTTTTTGCGGCACTATGCTTTTCCAGAATCATCTGTTATTGGACTGCACCTCTGCTATGTACTCTATCTTATTAATATTTCTTTCTTTAATATCAAAATCATACTCCCCTACTGTACTCTCCTGCATTCACGATCACTTCCCACATCTACACAATATACATTTACATTTGCATCATTACTAGCCCAATATGACAGTATGTACCTTATCGTAACTACCCACAAAACCTATATAAATCCCTGTGTCGTCACTCCTAAGCAACATCATTGCTGCATGTCCAAAAGCCATTGGCACCTGATTCGATGTTTAAATCAAAATAATCCCACATATGAGACTCCATCTCATTTTTGTAAAGCATCGTTTTCTGCATATTTCCTTGGCTTTGGTGGAGCAGATTTGACGGATAGCCAATGGAACTCTGAAGCTTCTTTCCATCATAATCCACCAATCCGAAATGGATTCCCCAAACAATACCCATACTGATTCAAAATAAATGGCTGCTCTACTACTTCCCTTTATCCAATCTCTCTGCAAACCTTCCAACTCCCGGCACTACTCTCTTGCCTGTGTCAAAAGTAGGTATCAGCTACCTTATCATATCTATAGCCTGTATAACCGAATGGCTTTGACTCTGTCCCTGTGTGTTATAAGCATCTCCTCCAAACTCATCCTTAACCATATATAGCTTGACTTTCCACCTACCACTCAAGAGGCAGTGTGCTTCAAGCTCATCCTGTAGATCGGTAAACTCTTTTCCCATTCTTCCATATATGCAACATTAAAATCCATACATAGCTTTGTATTGCTGACTACCTCTAGAATAGTCAGTATTATAACCTTCTCTGTCTTTCTTTTCTGTCACTCTTCCTAAAAGTTTATATGAGAAAATATAATGAAGACCACATCAATTCAAATATTCTTAAATGCTCTACTTCACCTTCATATTTGATGTACAAAAATACAGTGGTTTTCCATTCTTATCTATTATGATATATGCCCTTTTATTACCATGTAATGAATATATGTTACTTCTATACCACCCTTTTCACTAATATAATATGGTAGATTTTCCCAACTTTCTTTATCTAAGTAATCTCGTTCATCACTTGTATTTTTTAAATAATTCATAACGTATCTGTACGCGGATCGTCTACTGTATCATATCTCAACATGCTGTATTCCACTATATCCAGAAACTTACGCAATGTACTGTCTTTAACAAAGGCATCTTTTTCCAATAGGCTCGTCACCCTAGCACCTCACGAAATTATATAATGTGAATTTTTAAATATTCATATTCAAACTCCATATTTTCTTTCATATTCCCAATATTTGGTGCAACGTGTAATGTGTATTTCCTATTACAACCGCGTTAACACCTCTTTCATATGAATACATTTTTATCTACAATACCTATAGATTTTTATTACTATATTTCTTTCAAATCTTTTTAAATCAACTGTCCGTTTTTAAGCGCTTTATCATCGGCATAATAATTGATAGACATATATATAGCAGACATACCTGTAGAAAATAAAAGGACATTGTCAACCTGATTTTCATTTTGTATATTCTCTTTCTTTCAATTTTTGTCTTCTAACACACAAATACATACTACTGTATCAATGCAATAACTACAATCAATATCACAAATTTGTATTTAATATACTATTTCTCTCATTAAAAAGATTTATATCTTCTTTCATTATAAAAACACCTACAAAAAATATTATAGCCTTACTTAATATACGTGTGTACAATAAGGGATTACTTTTGCAGACATCTCCTGTATCATGAAATAACTACTATGAATCCAGTCTTGAGTATCTAACTCATAATAGAGTTTTTGCTATATCCCAAACTCATCTCGAAAACTTTGAAATAGCTAACTCGAAACAGATGTAACCTTTTCTCCTGTTCTTGCACTGACTCCAGTTGCTGTAATTTTTCCACCCCTAATATATTATATATATATAGTGCATCAATTCTCCTCAAAAAATCTACAGGTTCATAAACATTACGTACAACTCCATTGATATAGTCGTATCAACTACGAGATTCCATAGCTAATATTAGCTGCAAATCCCCCATAATCATATCTGTAACCGTATACCCGAATAGCTGCAAATGTCCTGTGTGCCATAGGTATCCTCTTCATATTCTTTCAAAAACTATCCTGTTTTCCAAGCCGTCATAGCTGCTAGCTTCTAGCTTTTCGATTTTTGAGTAAATTGCAGCCTCACCTGTGATATCATATTTTTGAGGCTCTTACTCTCTCTCCTCTATCTGATGTCCTATAAGATTTCCTCTTACCGTCATTCAGTATGTCTTATTTCTGCAGTCCTCCCTCTTTTATCAAGTCTGTCCAAGGCATCATGAGATATCTTACTCTGATCATTACCACTTTTGTGATTCCCTGTTTCATAGGCATCATAGGTATGCTTACTTACAAGTCTGCTCCTCTTTTTACTTCTATAAGTCTGCTTAGGTATCATAACTGTAGTAAGGTGGCTGAATCATTCCCATAGTTTATATATTATCTTTTCTTTATTATCATTTTCCTTTATTCCATTCGTGTTTACATCCCTATGTCTTACATCTTCACCGACTTTTAAAGAAGGCTAATGCTTAGTCCCATCATCTCCGGCAAGGTTTGTTTTTATTATCTCAGGTCTAAAAATTTGTAGGATATTTTTATTTCTTTTCTTCATCCAGCATATCTATAAAAGATTCAAGAATATATATTTAACAAGTCATCAAAAGCTGTTGTACTTTGATAAAAGTTTTCAAGTCTGCCTCTATATAGTACCCCATGTCAAAGACATAAGCTTCAGCTCGGAGCTCCTTACTTTTTAGAGGGATGATTTGCTTATCATAATAATTTGCTACCATTTAATCTATGTATCTCACTTTCTCATTACTGATATATAAAATTTATCTGTAAACTTCTTCGTCATAACAACTTCTGTAATCTGTCACAGCCTACAAGGACATTTCTCTCATTTCCTCCACTTTCAGGGATATAAAATGTATCTAATTTGTCATAAGTGAAATTCATAATCTCTACAGTATCAAGTTTTGAGGTAATTCAAGCCTTCTTGAAATTCTTACCACAAGGCAGCGAAATCTCGCATATATATGCTCTTTGGAAAATCACTTTCAGCAGACCGGAAAAACATTATCAGCTATGTAATAACAGTGCCTTCCTTTTATAATAATCTCTTTTCCCTTTTATCACAAAACCTACAATGTGATTTTGTACATATGTATTCATATTTCGTCTCTTCAATCTCTTTATAATATTTGTGACAATAAGCAGATTCCCTATATGCTCCAGTTTCCTTCAAATTTACAGCCTCTAAGTTTATGCAATGTCGAGCTTCTATTCGTTTAACGTACTTAGGAATTATTATAGAGAACTGCAGCCTTCAAATGTGTTTTCTCCAATATATTCCAATTCCTTTGGCAACTCTATTTCAGATAAGTTTTCACACCTATAAAATGCCTCTCACTATTTCTTTTACAGGTCCGGTGTCATAATACTCTTTAAGTTTTTACAATTATCGTCCGATCTCCCTATCCAATTCAGCCGTAAGGTATTTCTATACTTTTCAAGATTAATGCAATTTTTCGAAAGTATGTTCTTCTATACCTTTATGATTATTTGGTGAAAATAATGCTTTTCCGCCAAAGTCTTGAAATACACCTCCGACTATAAAGTTTATATTTGAGTTAATTATCAGATTTTTCCTGTATATCTAGTTGCCTCTAATAAAAATATATCTATAAATTTTTAATCCGTCTTCATTTACAGGTATATATTAATCCACTTTGTTTCTGAAAAAGCATTTAAAGCCAAACTTTACACTGTCAGGTATATTCAGTAGTTTCAAATTATGACATTTTGCTTATGGCACTATTTCCTATTTCTGTGACTCCTCAGGTATATCTATTTCTTTTAATGAATAGCAACCGCATAAAAGTTTCTGCCTCTATATTTATAAGATTTTTAGACAACTTTATGTTCTCCAACTCTCCACAATATTCAAAGCTACAAGCACCAACCCGAGTTACAAGAATCCGGCATAATTACATCCTAGGTTTGTTCTTGAAAAACTAAGTTCACCTATATTTTTAAGTGAGTCCGGAAATACTATACCTTCTACACTTTTACAATTATAAAATGTATAATCTCCCACCCGCTCCAAATTATCTGTTAAATCTACAACTTTTAGCTCTTCACAATTTTCAAACGCTTTATTCCTATTCTCTTTATAGATGAAGATAAATTCATGTGCTCAAGGTTTTACATTTCGAAAAATGCTGTCTTTAATATCTTCTACCGATTGTGCCAGTAATTCAGCCGATTTTAAAGCAGTGTTGAAAAGCTGGAGTTACCTATACTTTTAAGTGAAGATGGAAATTCTATAATGTCTAAGTTTTTACATTCAGCATAATCACCTATCTGTTCCAACTTTCAGGTAAATTTATACTAGTATAAACTTGTGCAGTTATAAAAGCTCCGTTCTTTTATTATTTCTAAAAGGCCATGTATATCAGCTTCCTCTAAGTTACTACAATTCATAAAATGCAAACTCACCTATCACCCTGAAGGTATAATTATTTTATCGATTAAATCATTGTTGCCAAAAGCATGAGTTTCCGATTTCCGTAACATCTTCAGGTATTGTTATATCTATTTTCTTTTTACTCTCTCTATGATCCCAACTCTATATCAGTAAGCACCTTTTCTTTGTTACCAATCGGCCTCTTAAATTCATTAATATTGATAACATAATAAACAGTGTTATAAATACAATAAAGACAATTTTAGCTTTTTACTATTCATATGCCTCGCATCCTCATCATGCAAAATAGTGCTTTGTGCAGATTATAAACAACAAATATGCCCCCAATTCAAATCTAATGCTATCTCTTATCCAAAAACAAAATGAAAAGGCCCTAGTCTGTGGCCCTTAGCAAATTTTTAGATTTTTCTTCAACCTGGTACAGCCCCGCAAAAGCATAATCTTCTATACTAACCAGTGATTCAGGCAAAACCACCTCTTCAATATCTGTATTATCTATAAAAAGCATTTGTACCTATACTTTTAACTCCTTCAGGAATAATCAGTATTTTTGGATCTCTCATCTTTTATTTATAATACCTCTTTATTCCCCTTACAGTACTGTTATATATAACCATATGTTCAAATAATATCATTTGCTTACGCAATATTGTAATGCGGCAGTAATAATATTATCAAAATAAAAGGCGATAGTGACCCTTTTTCAAAATATCCTTTTCATAATAATTTCACTGTTTCACTCCTTCTTTGCATTATTCATTAGGTAACATTGAAAATACTACTCAAATTTTGCATAAGAGCTTCCTTTTTGATAAAGATATGTTTTTATTCGCTTTCTAATCATGTATCTTACTTTCACATTTTTATAAAAATCAATCTTCTCCGCTATTTCTTTGTCTAACAAGACTTCTTTTTACATTACCTGATCCTAGAGTATACTTTCACCTATATCATCCACCGACAGTATATACTCTCTTTAAGTTTCTGCAATCTATAAGGCACAGCTAGAAATATATATCAGCCCGTCCGGAAAACTCTACATCTTCTAATCTATAGCAATGACCTGAGCGGACTCTCCAATCATTTTCAGTTCTTTTTGACTCTTTCTCTTATCTTGGATTGAGAGAATGCTGTTGCTATACTGACTGTTTCCGTCTTTTATGATAACCTTTCCTCTTTTTATCTACAAGTTCTATAAGATGATTCCCGATATATTTGCAACTACTACTCATCCCTCTTTTATGCTATTATAGTACTTTGTGTCATAAAAAGAATTTCCTATATAGAGCAGTTCCCCTCAAACTCTACATTTTTCTAGAGTTTTATACACATACTGAATGCACCATCATCTATTTGCTTTACATTCTTTGGAATAAAGAGTATTTTTATCAATGTACAACCTTTCATGCTTTTACTCGATATATTTCAAGCCCTGAGGCAGTTCTATATATTGAAATTTCTCACAGTCTTCAAAAGTGTTGCCATATATATAGTGATATTTTCAGGTGATATATTTTCCAAGCTTTTACAATTGGAAAATGCTGATGGTACGATATATCTCACAGTTTCTGGTGTTGCTATATTATAAAGGTTACACATCCTGACAATGCATACCCTCCTATAGTCTTTAATCTATCTGATAAAATAACTCTTTTTAATTCATCGTGTCCCATAAATGCACCACTTTGCAATTACAGTAATCTCGGTTGGAACCAGAACATCTTCCATATTGTAAGTTGCTTGAAATAATATATGTTTATAATATTTTAATCCTCTGAATCTACAGGAAGTTTTTATACCACTCTGCACCTTCAAGCAATATGCTCCCACCTGACTGATACTGCTCAGTATATTTATTCGTAAGTTTAGTACATTCTCCAAAGTATTATACCCAAGTTCCTCAACAGAATCACTTACAGTATATTGATGAGAGGCTTGTGCATCCATTAAATGTTGCATCATCTATATATTTTTAAATTATTTGGCAAATCCACTTCTCTCAAAGCTTTACAAACTGGAAAACACATAACCTTCTATATGCCTTTTAAAGTGTCCGGAGTTTTACGACCTCCAAATTTTTACATCCCATAAATGCACCCATTTCAATATCTGTAATATTTTGGAGAATTCTATATTATTTAGTTTTCATCGGAAAATGTCAGGCTCCTTTATCTTTTTAAGTGATTGTAGCAATGATATTTCTTTTAAATCAGTACATCCACTAAACGCTGATTCCAGTATATTCTACACTTTCAAATTCTTATTACTTCCAGAAACTTATACAGCCATTAAATGCATCTCTGTCTGTTTGTTCCTAAACTCCGGTAAATTTATCTCTTAAGTTTTTACCACCCATAGATGCCCTTCAGTGTAATTATTTTACACTTTCCGGGTCTCCTTCTCTCTATACACTCTCAAGCGGAAGCATCATTCATGATTTTCTATTTGTACCTTCCGGTATGTATACAGTCAAGTTTCTTATATTTTTATCTACTAACCCGGCTGTATGTTCAATAACTTTATTATCCCCTCAAAACTAAATGCCCTCCAAATTTAAAAGCTATATGATATAAAAACAACTATTATCCCAACTATAATTATCCACAAAAGTATATTTTGATTTCATATACACATTCCTCAATACATCACTGTAGATATAACCTTGACCCTTTACATGTCAAAACATCTACTCTAAGCAAATACAAGTTTAGGGTCTTAGTTCCATCGTCTCAATCAGTGATATTCTCCTTCAATCTCTCAGGCAATTCAATCTCCTTTAATGAATAGCATTCTCTGATGGCGAATGAATCTAGATATTCTACATTTTCAGGTATTTTTATTTTTGGTGAAAAGACAATCTCCAGGCAGTATGCATATGTGCTGTTAAACTATTAGGCAAATCAATACTTTTCCATCTTTACACCCGACAAATGTAAAATATGAATTTCTCTTAATTTAATACCATCTTCATCTACTTTTCTTAAATTTGAGCATTGAAAAATGCTCTCGCATAGTGTCTCTACACTTTTGGGATATAGACTTCTTCAATATCTTTTCTATTTTTAAAAGCCTGTGCTAATTAATCTGGTTCTGCTTTTAATATAGATTATTGAACTTTCATTATTTTCAAGTTAAAAGTATATTATCTACATACTTACACCGTATTCATCAGTTTTATATTATTTAAACCACTTAGTTTTTCCAGACTATGCCAGCAATGCTTTCTGTCTCTGATGAGTAAATTAATATCAACCAAAGTCCTTACAATTATTAAATGCTCCGTATCCAATTTCAGTTATGCTTTCAGGCAATTTTAACCTCCTCTACTCCGGACCCCGATGAATTTTCTCCTATTTTTCAATCCTTCTTTAATATCTATCTTTTCAATGCCTCACAATTCTCCAAAGCAATTGTCTCCAATTTCAATTATTCCTTTCGAGGCAATTTAATCTTTCAATCTATAATTGTTTATAAATGCAGCATTTGCAATTATCTTTTGTTGAATCTTCTTCCTAACTGTATCATTTGAACCTTTATTATATAAAGAACTTTTCCAAAATTATACGAATTAAAGTGCTCGTCAGCTACACTGTTTTCAAAGAACTGGTGCCCATCAAATACATTTTCCCTCCTACACTTTCAATCCTTCAGAGCATATTCACTGTAGATAAGCTGTTGCAATTAAAAAGGCACTCAATCTTTTTAAAGCTGTCCGGTAAATATACTCGCGCAGACTTGGCACAATTATAAAATGCTATTTCTTCTATTTCGTTGTATTATTTGATAATTGTAAGTTTTCTAAAAAGTACATTCTGCAAAAAGTACCTTTCTCTATTTTTTGACTCCACTTGGAAGTCTAACATCAGTCAATGATTTTGCAATTTGAGTACATCTATTTCGTATGACTTCTAATCTTTCAGGTAATTGATATCTTTTAAATTTTGGCAATCATAAAATACTCATTCTAAATCTCTTTAATGCTGTCGGTATGTATACTCTCTCAATTTCGTACATGTATGCAAGCAAAATTCCAATCTCAGTTACATTATCCAGTGCTTCCACAGTTTTTAAATCCTTTCTCAATAATTTCTGCTTTTATACTACCTACTAAAAACATCGTCTTTAATTGTTATCCTACACTTCCGATTTGATAATATGGCATAAAAGGATAAGGCAAAAGTAAAATATTATAAATATATATTTATATTTTTAAAAATTTTAGCCATATAATACGCTCCTATAATATGTTTCCCATATAGCAGTTTGGGCTCTCCGGCATTTAATAATGTATATTTGTTTTCTAAAAGTGCTTTGCTTTATTTCACTCAATATTACTATTCATACTCTACACTTTCAGGTATATAAAGTATATTCTAATTTCTCACAGAGTGGAAATTCACAATCTTCTATGTATATCAAATTCTTAGGTAATTCCAACTCTCCTTTAAGTTTTTACAAAACGAAAAAGCAAAATCTCAATATATTAAGTGCCATAGTGAACATCTCTGTTACTTTTTATATTGCATGAAGCAATATAATTTCTAATCTCCGTTAAAAACTTTCAATATAATCAAAATTATCTTTATATTTTCTTTTTCAATGTCATTTAAATCATCTCTCTTTAAAACTTTCATTTTCCTCATACCATGCTTTTTCTTATAAAATAATTATTCCGGACTGTTTTTAGTATACATCTTCCATGCCTGGCATATGTCTCTTCACGAGCCATACATGCCGCCAACTTGGAAAGTTTTTCAGCTTTTCTAAATTTGATTTGCTGCTGATAATATCTGTATCACTTCGTAAAAACTCTCATCATTATCATCTGTACTTATATACATACTGATTCTATTACCTCTTGAATCATAGCCATATTTTTCAAAAATTCTTCCTACTCAGGTAGTGAACTATAGTTCGGATCAAAAACACCTTCATTTCATTTTCCCAAATCATAGTATGCCAAATCATTAAGCCATTGAGAAACTTTAGATATTCTCCATTTATTGTCTCACACAGTTCCAAATACACTCTCACCGTCACTGATTTCCGGCATATCCTCAGCTAATTACCTTTTTACAAATTGTATTTGACACATATACTCTTTTTACTTCTACTCTTTAAACTAAACTCACCATCATATAAATTTTATAGTATAAGCAGCTACTTAAACTGCTCCTTGATGTTCTTGACTGTGTACATCTCCCTCTATAAAAACCTTATATCATACATTTCACACAGATAATCATAAGCATCATCTTTAATATAATCTCTGTGGTATATATGCAACTTTTTCATCATCATCCTCATTTTTAAAATAGTAATCATTATATCCGTCAGACTCTCTGCAGATATCTCATCACCAATCTTTTCTCCTGAATCCATAAAATCAGCAATCTCTTTCAATCAATCTCTATAACTCTTTCATCCAGTCATTTCAGGATTGTTATCTTTATTTTCAATGGCAACGGTTTTGACATTGAATAACAAAGTAATATAAAACTTATGCTAATTACGCTTAATAATTTATGTTTCATACTCTTTTCTCCTAAAACTCTTCCAAATGTGACTTTATAATCTCTAAATTATGCCTCTCAATATCACTTAAATCATCCTCACTGAATTCTTTATTCTCTTTATACCAGCTCAATCCATTGAAATAATTATATTCTATAGAATATTTCGATCACATCTTACCATGCCTGGCATATATCTCTTCATAAGCAATATGGGTTTGCAAGTTTAGAAAGATGTTCCAATATATAACTGTCATCTAAATTCTCCAACACATCAAAACTGCTGCTCGTCAAAGATCGCGTCCTTTAAAGAATATCTTAACATCTGCATAGATATTCTATTTCCATTTTTATCATACCCATAATCCTAATAAAAAGATCATAGTCCTCTTTGTTACATTGTATGACTGTCAAAAAATTCTTCATATATTCTTCAATTCATAAAACACTAAATCATCATACCATTGAGAGATCTTAGAAATTCTCCATTTATTGTCATCACACAAAAGTGAGAAATATCTGACCCATATCTGTATCCGGCATCCCGTCTCCAAGACTGCTGTCTTATATAAAAAGCTTTCAATACATATTTCAGATTATTTCTTCTCGACAGAATGTTGTAATCTTCTTTGCAGCTTCCAATTTATACCTGATGGTTCCACCGTCAAATCCTGTTTTTGCCTTTCCCATGCCGAAATTAAACCTTGTAATTTTATACATTGCAGTCAAATAATTATCAGCACTATCTTTTATATAATTTCTAGATGATAGATTTCTAATGTTATCTTCATCTTCTTTGTTCTTCAAAAATAGGCAAAGTTTTCCCCGTTAATACCTTCGACAGCTTCACCCGTTTCTATACCTGTATCCATAAAAGATACTATTTCTTTTACAAGCTTTGTGCATCTTCATCTGAAAGATTTTCTACACCATAATTATTATCAATGAGATTTTTCTGTTTTTGAATATTTATTTATCCGCATCCATAAACAAAACACATCAGCAAAGAGTATTGTGAATATGTGTATATCTATCACTTTCCCTCCTCTCAACAACAGTCTGTTCGGTTTCATAAATAAAATAGTTTCTCCATAATTACTCTTTTGTTTATATTCATGTCGTCTTTCAACACATACACAAATATTTTCACGAAAATAATACTACTCTAATTATAACAAATTCTGCACTATTTTCATTATATTTTAATAATATATGTCATATAGTTTTTCTATAAGCAACTACATTATTATTAGTTTTTATATAATAAAAAGCACAATAAAAACTTGTATTTTATTATTGTGCTCAAAAAGCTTCATACTTTTCCACTCCATCTGCTTTTTCCGGGCATTTTTGCCCTTTCCATTATTCCGATATTAAGTTATTCGTATTTTTCAGCTTTCACCTAATATAAATATGATACTGCCTCAGGACTATATTCTTGAGGCTCCAACCTCGACTTGAGTTGATGCTGTATGTACTCCTGTCCAATTCCGTATCTTCAACTGTATCATAATTTAAAAATCAAAAGAACTTTCCGTATACAGGCTGGGACTTTTACTGTTTTATAAATCTAAAGTTCTTCCAATTTGTGTCCGTTTTTCTTTGCTTCTAATACAATTCCCATATACAGTTCATACTTTTGCTCCTACTTTTAATAATAAATAATTTCCGGGTTCATTCTTAGTAAGTCAAATTCATCAATAAAATATTTACCCTTCATATGTTTTGGCAGTCTTATAGTTTTTAAGTTTATGCAATCTGACATGCATGCTTACCTATATTCTATACTGTCCGAAATGTTATTGTCGCAAATCCTGTTACAACTATGAAAAGCATCTTCAACTCTTTGTAGCTTTAGTGTAAAGTGAGTTTCTTCTAGACTTACACAGCCGTCAAAGCACTTTCTATCAATTTTTCAGTTCACTCCTTCTGCAAATCGGACTTCTTTTTAAATTTTTCACATGATCTGCAGATGCACCAAATCCTATAAATTCCACACTTTTTGAATTTCCCACTGTCTCAAGTCCTTTTGATTTCTGACCAATCCTACTATCAGTTTTGTTCCGTCTTGAATTTTTACAAAACTGTCATTTCCTGAATGTTCCAGCAATATGTTTTGAAAATATTTTACTGATATTCATCCTGTTCCAAATTTTTAAGCCATAAGGTATTTTTACACATGCACTTACTTTTCAGGTGTATGAGACATTTTTACTTCCTTTAAACACACAATTTCAAATGACCCTAAACCTATAAAACTTACTGTTTCAGGAATATCTACACTTTCTATATTGCAAGCATAAAACGCCTTACGTCTAGTCTTCTCCAATTTGCTTGGTATATTTACGTTCTTAAGTTCATGGCACTCAGCAAATGCTTCACTTCCTATACAGATAAGCCTTTCAGGTAACTCTCAGAAACCAGATTCTCCATTCCGGCTCAAGCTCCATTTTGCTATAACTCTGGTTCCTCCTTTTACCTTGATATCAAAACTCCCTATTACACTTTATTAATACTTTTACCTATATAAATATCATTATTCTTATCGATAAATTCTCTATATAACTGCTTCGTTTCATTAAATACCTCTGTCTCTACATATCTTATTCCTTCGGACATTTTTATCTCTTCAAGATTCTCGCGAGGAATAAAACGCTTTTTGACTCTATTTCTTCTACAGAATCCGGAATTTTATACTTTTAATATTTTCACATCCTGAAAAAGCCTCTGCCCTTATGAGACTTTGTTCAACTTTCATTTACTTCTTCTAATCCTTGACAATTTAAGAAGGCTCCTATAGATATCTTCTCTATTCCTTCATGAAGTATGATCAAACTTTTGCATTCTTCAAAGTATATCCTTCAATTACGTGAATGCAAGGAATATTTGCTTCAAACTATGGCAGCCTCTAAACTCATTAAATCTCAGTGGATTTTCAGGTAGCTCTATAGCTTTTTAAGTGTAACACAGTTTCTAAATGCACTTTCTCCAATATAGATTTTTAGGAAATTTCTGTGCTCTAATTTATAACAATCTTCAAAGGCAGAATCTCCTATAGTTTCAATTGTTTTCGAGGTAATTCACACTTTCTAGTTTTTACGTTTCTCTAAAAGCATTATCATCCAGTTTTGTAACACCTCTACGGGAACTGTAATTTGTTTTATACTTGACCTTCTCTCAATTATTCCGCTTTCAATTCCTGTTAACACATTTGTCCTCTATTGTAAGTTTGGATTTTGTACGAGTAGAAATATACAGTAAAAATGACTGTTAGTATCGAGTGATTAATACTATAAACCTATATCGTCTCTTTCTATACCCTTCTATCATACTCTTCTCTCACAATTATCTTATTCTCCACTCATTACTTTTTAGCTGTGCCTAGTTTTTCAATATTCTCTACTTTTTATCATTATCTTCGTACTGTATCCTGTCAGTAATATTATTTTCTTCCAATCCTATCTACCGTATTTATAATTTAAAAATCAGAACTTTCCGTATACGGGCTGGGACTTTACTGTTTATAAATCTAAGTTCCTCCAATTTATATTCGCTTCTTTTGTGCTTTTAATGCAATTTTCCCATATACAGTTCATACTTTTGCTCTCCTTCCCTGTATACCACTTTATATAATCCAACGCCTACTTTTTCAATAGTAATGAGCTTGCACATCCTACTCTATATATATCAAGCAACATTTCGCACAAATTCAATACTGTCGGCTATCGTCTTGCCCACGGTAACCTCTTTTAATTTTTACAATTTAAAATATTTCACTTCCCACATCTTCTATGAGACTTCCGGCATATAAACTTTTTAAATTTTTACAACTAAAGAAGCATCTGTAGCCTATATAAGTTACACCCTCCGGAAACTCTACAGTTTTTAAATTATCACATTCACTAAAAACCATTGGTCCAATTATTTTTAATTCTTTTGGAAATATCACATTGTCTATTTTAGACTGATAAAAAGGCATGGTTTGCTATGCTGGGACATTTCCTCATAATAATAATTTTTCCGTCTTTTCTTTTATCACAACTTCTATCAGATGGTCACTCACATATTTGCAGCCATACTCATCCTCTCTAATATTGTAGAATTTTGTGTCTTGAAATGCATCCCTATATATTCAGGCTTCCTCAAATTTTATATCTTCTAAAGTTTGATGCAACCGTAAGCTGCCCATTCTATTTGTTTTACCTGACTTGGAATTACTATACTTTTTAATTCAATACAGTCCCTAAATGCCTCGCTATCAATCTGCTTGGAGACTCTTGGGTGATTCTACCCTCTTCAGTTTCTCACAGCCACTAAATGCACAACTGCCTTATTATTCGACTAGTTTCAGACTTTCATTTCAGTCAAACTTTTTACAGTTGGAAAATGCTGATGATTCCTATATATTCAACACTTTTCAGGTATAAAATACATTCAGATTTATACAGTCTGCCAAAAGTGCTGTTTTCTATATATTTAAACTTTCCGGTAAAAGCAATGCTTTTTAAATTTGTTGAGCCTTGAAATGCACCACTGCAATCACTGTTATATTATCAGGTATTATATATTTTCTTCTATCAGTTGACTTAAACAAAAATATGCTTATAACATTTTAGTCCATATGGATTTATCGGCAGCCTTTTTAAACCATTCCGTTTCTTCAAAAGAATTCTCGCCAATCCAGCGTGATGCTATCCGGCATATTTATTTCGATAATATTATTGCACCTACTGAAAGCATCATCTTTTGGTTCCTTGATATTTCCTAAACGCGACATATTTAAAGGTTTTCACATCAGTCAAATGTTTCAAACTCTATAACTTTTAAATTTTCCGGTAAAACCACTTCCCCTAACTTGTACAATCTGCAGATGCTCTTTTACCAATATTTGTTACAGAAGACAGCAGCTCTACAAACTCAAGCATAGCACAATTCCTACAAGGCTCCATCTTCTATTGTTGTCAAAGATTTATCTAAAGTGTATTTTTCAAATTAATACAATACCGGGAAAGCATCTGCATGTATTGTTTTTTACACTTTCAGGAATATACAATTCCACCATAAAATACTGCCTATAAAAGCTCCATCCATAATTTCCGTCGTACCTTCAGGTATATTTGGTCATATTTCTTTTACCTTTTTCTACTATTCCATTTATAATCTGCAACTTTTATTATCTCTATAACTACTATGCCTCTAAAATTTAACACTATGTAAAGGATACCAATAATAACTATACTGAAAAACAATTATCAAAAATAATTATCTTTTTAATTTCTTCAACATATAATCACCTATATATTCTCATTGCAGAAAAGTTGTATGATTTAATTATATTTCTTACACTTTCCCTTCTTTCTTGAATTTTTGAGTTGCTTTTATTAAATCGTCAGATTTTTCTTTTAATTTTTATCTCTCCCCATGTATTTTCACTGTACAGTGTATAGACATCCTGCTTTGTTATTCTTGTCATACCATGAAACTTCTATTCTTCTTCCCTCCACATCACTAAATCACCTACTTCAAAGAGTTATCTTTAAACAAGTCTAATATTCCAAATAACATCTTTTCTGCAAAAATCTTCTCTTCTCCATTTCCATAATCATATATTATTTTTGTTGGTTGTTCCGTTCCATCATATCCTATCGTATCTAATGCTCCCCATATTAGATACCCCTTCAACCTTTTTCATGACTTAAATATTCCCATAATTCATTTATGTTTTTTTCACATCAGCGAATTCTATTATTCTTTCAGTTTCAGTTATTTGTCTTGTATTCTTCTTCAGCATAATTCCATAACCTTATATGTTTCATATTATCATTAAAGTTATTTATTCTTTCCTGTGTGTATTCTCCTTCTATAAAAACGATAACTTCCAAATTTATCCGTTTTTCCGGCAATATATTCTTCCTCATCTGTATCTATACTTTTCATATCATTGTCATCTTCTATTATAAATACTTCGCCTTTTATGATTTGTAAACTCTAATTTTGCACACACAAATTTCTGAAAGTCTATATCGTAAAAAACCTTCACTTCTAAAAATTATAAAGCCTTTTTGTTCTCTATCAAATTTACTTGTTCAATATATGCTTTTAATTTCTGCACTCCCAATATCAAAAATACCTGCAAGAATAAAAAAATAAGTATATACATATTATATTTCTTAATTTTCTTTTGACTTCTGAATCCATATATCATCTACCCTCATATATAATCTGCAATGTCTTGAGTAACTATATCAAACAAGCTTGTATTATTACCTTTCATGACCCAAGTATTCCCTTTATTATCACTGCATTCCAAATCCATTCCCGGTGTATCTGCCAAAAATTACTGTGACAGATATTTCATTATAATATTTAAGCACCTTATCTATTCTTTTTCATTCACCTCCAACTTTTTATACCTCTCTCATATTCATAAGTTCTATATGTCATAGTAAATAATTCTCTAACACCTATTGTTCCACTCTCATGTATAACATTTTTCTGTTCCATCACCCATATCAAATGTTATCCTACCATTTAAGCCTGAACCATCTAATCCTATTACTGAAAGAGCATACAGATAATATTCACCATTTTTTTGTTAGTTTGTGCATGTATGCTATGAGTTCCTCCAAATTCTTTATTTCTTCAAACTCCTCCATTCCTTCTCCCTCAGATATAGTCTTTTGGTGGGTATAGAATTCCAGCTCCGTTCTCTCCACTTATCCTTATATGTTTCATATTGTCATTAAAATTATCTATATATTTCTGCATATCTTTCGTTTTCTATGATTTTGTAGTTATAAAAGGCTACTTTTCTTCCCATGATATATAGTCTGCAATATCTTGGCTGACTATATCAGTAAAGCTTTCACTCTGATTAGTAATTATCCAACTTTTCCTGTATTATCACTGTATTCCAAGTCCGTTTCCAGCATATCTGCCAGAATTACTGTAGTAGATATCTCTTCATAGTATTTAAGTGCTCTATCTCTTCTTTTTCATTCAAATACTCTATGCTAACTATCACTATAAACACTAAAGTCAATATACTTGTAATTATTAGGATTATCTTAGTTTATTTTCTCAACCATATTCATATATTCTCCTTAGCCAAAACTGCTTTAATACTTTTTGAATAGTCACCCCAAATACAATACCCATATTCATCTATTATTTTTCTTCTCCATTATCTGATTCATATGTTATTCTACCACTAAAACCCGTCCCGTCTAATCCAACCACCAGAAAGAGCATACACAGATAATATTCTTTATTTTTATGTTGCAGTTAATCTGTGCTATATTCTATTAATTCTTCCAAATTCTTTGTTTCTTTAAGCTCCGCCATCTCCCTACCTCAGATATAGTCTTTGGTGGGATAGAATTCTGCTCCATTTTCCACTTATCCTTATATACTGTCATGTATCGTTAAAGTTTTTAATCTCGAATGGTATCTTTGGAGTCAATAATGCTTATACTGTAGCTACTATAGCCTGTGTCCCAATTTTTGTTTAATCCATTTCTTCTTTCAATGTTGTGTCTGGAGTTGCATACCTTCCATTCTTGCTTTTTGCATCTTTTCCTTTATAATTACTATAGGTATCCTTACATCCATTTTATCTTCCGGTTGAGCAATTTCATGGCTTTACTGCATATGTTTTAGCGATTATTTGTGTCACCTTTCCGCCGGATGATAAATATTCTTCTTTTTGTCCCTCGTATAGTGACCTCCAATAAATGCCTCACCAGCACACCTCCATGTATACACTTTACGCTAATATTTATCCTGGCACTGTAGCAGATATCACTATCCAATATATAGTAATTACAAACCGTCTATATAATCACTCAATTTACTGATATTATATATCTCTATATCATTTAACATGTTTTCTGAAAAATCAGATTTTCTTTATACCATGCTGTTGCCTGTTAAAATATTCATATTCAAATGTTCCCTTTTCATAGGGTTTTTCCATGTCTGGCATATATTTCCTCCATTGCCAGATAAGCTGTCAATTTGTAAATAATTCGGAAACTCTCCATTTATAAATTCTCAAACTTTGGCTTGTCACTATTTGGTAAAATCTCATTATATGAAATTTGTAAGATATCCATTGGTATTTTATCACCACTTGATGAAACTCCGAATCTCTACGAACTGCTCATAATCTGACTTTGTTTTTACAATAATTGTCTAAAGATACATTCTTTTTCAAGCCCATAAAACACAATATCATTATACCAATGAGATATTTTACTTATTCTCCATTTCCGTCATCCATCACTTAGTAAATACTATCATCTCCATAATCCTCCTTAGAAGAGTATCTGATATAATGACGTGATATATGAAAGGAACCTCTATATGAAGTTCATTATTGCTGGTTGACTTCAATCTGAAATCTCTTTGCGTGTCAATGGAATATCTTACAAAACCTATATTGTCTTTTCGTCTCTTTCCACCTGCTGTGCCATGCCACGACCATATCTACTTATTTCCTTACATTTGTGTAAGATATGTATATGTTTTTCGTCAGTTAGAGTAATTTCTATGATATTCTTCAAGTCTCTTTTCATCCTCTCGACTACTGAAGTAATATTCGTCAAAAGCCATCTGAGTCTCTGCGAGCAATACCTGATTTACAAGTTCTATCTCCTTATCCATAAAAGTTACCATTTCTAACTATATCCTGTGCCTCTTTTAATCCAAATTCTTCACTCGTTCTATAATCAAGTTTTATATCTTCAACATTATTGCTTTGTACACAAGAGCACACTACAATTGTTAAAGCTACACAAAATATAAAAATAAAGTATTTCATCAGTCAGTTCTACCTCCTCTACTAAGGCTCCCTCAGAATATCCTTAAAAGAAGACTCCATTGGCTTCGAAAAGCCATCAAAATATGAGACTACCGCCATTATTCAATCTGTAGTTTTCCTCATCAGAACGCTATCATCTGTATATGATTAGCATATATTTATCTATTGTAGCAAAAGTCCTCTGTTATATGCCTTTTTCATTAAAAGGGAAGTTCCCTGTATATACTTTTATCAGATTGCTCAAGTATAAATCTTTTCCCATATACCCCCAGTCTATATTCATATGACTGTGTAAACTAAAAGCTACTATAGACGGTGAAATCACAATATATTTAGCATCTCCCAAAAGTTCCTCAAGTCCTTAAAAATACCACTGTTCTTGCTCATCTTTTTCATATAAAACTCTTTTAAAAACTCGTCACTTCTTTCAAAATAACTAATTTTGCATGCTTTCTGTACGCTTTTCCCCTCTATAAAACCCGAAATTCTCCTTATGACCAATCTTTTATAATTTTCGCTAAACAAACTTAATAAGTCCATCTATATTAATTGAAGTTTTTCCTTTTCCATTCCCATAATCATATATAAAACTTTCCGCTCGATACGTCCTGTCCAGTCAACTATAAAGTTCATTTATATATATAACTCCTTCATCATTTCGCTTATTCATATATTCCCACAGCTCTTCAAAAACTATTTATATCTTTCAAACTCTTTCAATCCCTCATTCTCAGAAATAGTCCTTATATCTGCCCTCCACGTTCATTCCATATCTTTAGGGTACGCATATTATCATTGAAGTTTTTGTATCCAGTTCTAAGTTTCTTCCCCTCAGTTGTCCGAAAAAGAGCCCTAGGGAAGGTGTCTTGCCTCAAAATATATGGACTTTATAGCTTCATCAAAGATACATCTAGAAGCTACGAGCTCTGTTTCTATTATTCTGATATTTCCTTCACTATCTGTATCTCCATGTTTTGCACCAGCATACTGCATCATTCTGTATTTTCTCAGCCATCTTCCATCAAATTCCAATGCTTCTTTTTCTCATATCTTAGTTTTGGCTCTTTCTTTAAATAAATAATTCCATATATCAATAATACTAGAAAATATTATGAGCATAAAATCCACCTAAACTTTAATCCTTTTCTCTATCATCAGCTCTCCTTATCATCTTTATACTTTCTTCTAAATAAATATAACGAACTAATCACATCTCTGATATTTCTTTACTTTCTCCCATTCCCATAATCATATATAAACTTTCCGTCTCGATCGTCCTGTCATGTCCAACTATGCTCAAGTTCATTTATATATATAACTCCTTCATCATTTCAGCTTATTCACTATATTCCCACAGTTCTTCAAAACTATTTATATCTTTAAACTCTTCCAATCCCTCATTCTCAGAAATAGTCATATATCTGCCTCACGATTATTCCCATATCTTTAAGTGCAACATATTATCATTGAAGTTTTTATCCGTTCTGATGTTTCTTCTCCTCAGTTATCCGAAAAGGAGCCGAGGGAAAGGTGTCTTACCCTAAAATATAAGGGTCTATAGCTTCATCAAATATATCTAGAGCACGGTTCTGTTTCTATTACTTTGATATTCCTTTCACTATCAGTATACTCCATATTTTGCCTGCATACTGCATCATTCTGTATTTCTTTCCAGCCATCATCCATAAGTTTCAGATACCTCTGTCCTTCTCATGTCTTCCAATTTTAGCTCTTTCTTTAGTAAATGATTCCCATATATCAATAATACTAGGAAAATATTACTGAACATAAAATCCATCTAAACTTTAGTCTGCTCCTATCTGAACCATAAAGCTTCTCATATGACCAATCTTTATACTTATCCTTAAATAATTCAAATAAAATAATCACATTCTCAATATTTCTTACTCTCTCCATTACCATAATCATATATCAAACTTTCGGTTGACCTGTTCTGTCATGTCCAACTATATCAAGTTCATTTATATATAACTCCTTCATCATTTCGCTTATTCATATATTCCACTGTTCTTCAAAACTATTTATATCTTTAAACTCTTCCAATCCCTCATTCTCAGAAATAGTCATATATCTGCCCTCACGATTATTCCATATCTTTAAGTGCGACATATTATCATTGAAGTTTTTGTATAAATTCTGATGTTCTTTTACCTTCAGTTATCGAAAAGTAGCCGAGGGAGGTGTCTTACCTAAAAATATATGGATCTATAGCTTCATCAAATACATCTAAAAAGCACAGGTTCTGTTTCTACTTTGATATTTCCTTTACTATCAGTCTCTCTCATATTTGCACCGCATGCTGCATCATTCTGTATTTCTTCAGCCATCTTCATAAGAATCAGATACCCTATTCTTCTCATGTCTTTGATTTTTAGCTCTTTCTTTAGTAGATGATTTTCCATATATCAATATGCTAGAAAAATATTGTGAGCATAAAATCACCTGAGACTTCAGCTACTCTTTATTCTAACCACAAGCTTCTCACTTATGACCAATCTTTATACTTATCTCAAAATAAACTAAACTAGACGCTATATTAATTGAGAGTTTTGCGTTCTCCATCTCCATAATCATATATAAACTTTTGCATCTTGTGCTGTTCTGTCATACCCAACTATGTCAAGTTCATTTATATATATAACTCCTCATCATTTCGACTTTATTCTTATACTCCCACAGTTCTTCAAAGACTATTTATATCCTCAAATTCTTCCAACCCTCATTCTCAGCAATCGTTATATATCTATTCTCATGTGCACTCCATATCTTTACTGTGTTCCATATTATCATTGAAATTTATTTATCAGTTCTGGTGTTCTCTTCACCTCAGTTGTTGGAAGGGCCAAGGCTAGGTAATTACCTAAAATACAAGATTTATAACTTCATCATATATATCTACAAAGCACAGGTTCCAGTTTCTATTATTCATGTCTTTCCTTCACTATCTGTACTCCATGTTTGCACCGGCATGCAACATCATTCTGTATCAGCCATCTTCCATAAATTCTAATGATTCTTTTTCTCATATCTTCCAATAGCTCTTTCTTTAAGTAAAATGATTTCCATATATTAATAATGCTAAGGAAAATATTGATAGCGTAAAATCCACCTAAACTTCAACCTTCTCTTTATTCTAACTTCATATCATCTACCTCAGAGAGTTATTTTTAGACAATTTCATTATTCCAATAACATCTTTTTCTGCCAAAATCTTCTCTTCTCCATTTCCATAGATCATATACAATCTTTGTCAGCTGATTGGTTTCCGTCATAACCAATTATGTCCAGCTTCCTACTATTTGATATCCCATCAGGGCTTCAGTAATCATATATTCATATAACTTTCATCTATATTTTTACTTCAATGAGATTCTTCCATTTTCTCATTCTCAGTTGTTATGTTACATATCAGAATAATCCCATAACCTAATATGTTTCATATTGTCATTAAAATTCTTTATTCTTTTCCTGTGTATTCTCCTTCTATAAAACGATAGCTACAAATTTATCCGTTTTTCACAATATATTCTTCCTCCTCTGCATCTATACGTTTCATATCATTTTCGTCTTCTATTATAAATACCTCTCCTTTATGATTTGTAAACTCTAATTTTTGCATACAGAATTTTTGAAAGTCTATATCGTAAAAGACCTTCACTACTAAAATTATAAGCCTTTTTGTTCTCTATCAAATCTCACTTGTTCAATATATGCTTTTAATTTCTGCACTCCCAATATCAAAAATACCGCAGAATAAAAAATAAATATATACATATTATATTTTTAATTTTTCTTTTGCCTCACTACTCATTTTTATTCCCCTTTAAAAAGTTCCTAAAATAATGCATTTACTGATATGGTACCATTGTCCTAATTTTTGTTTAACCCATTTCTATCTTTCATATTGCATCCAGGAGTTGCATACCCTTCCTTTCTTGCTTTTGTATCTGTTTTTCCATTATAATTCTTTTTATAAGTGTCCCTACATCCATTTTATCTTCCGTTGTTCAATGTATTTATCTTTTTCCAAAATTTTCTACATTTCTTTCACACTTCATCTTATAGTCAAAACTTCAGGTTTATCATCTGAACTGTCTTCCATTCGAACCGCTTCAATTTTATACATTGTTATCATCTATAAATAAAGTTAAAATCTTTCCATATTCTATATACTCTATAATATCTTCCTGCTCACCCTTCTTTACCCATATTATATTCGTATCTTTAGCCCAGCCTACCTTATCTAAGCTCTTTACTCGGACATACAGAGGCTCATCATACATAGCAAGTTTGTAGGAAATATCTCGCTCAAGTTCAGTATTTCCCTTTCCCGTAAGGTTTACTTCACCCTTTACATCTGTAGCAATTTCATTTTAATCGTTCTATTCTGTCCATGTATTTGGGGGCATACGTCGCAGTAAAACCTTTTATTGTTTTATCACTATCTGTACTGCTAGACGCAATCCCAACTTCTAAATATAGGGGATCCCTAAATCCATATATTCCATGAACTCCATATCCATAAGCATAGTCTCCTCTCTTACGATTTCCAAAAAGTTCAAAATCAACATCAGAAATCTCTTCTCCAAAACCTGTCTTTAAGCTTACAACATACCATTTGGGATCATCTCTTATTGGCAATACCATACAATACAATATATTTCCTTGCCTCCCTTCTTAGGGTGATTTCATCCCTTTCTTCATCCTTTTTCAAATTTTCAGTATATTCTCATCCTTTTGATGTGAGTTCATCTAACGGAAAAAGGCATTTGATATAAAGAACCATCCAGTCTGAAAAATATAATCGTCTATAGAATCTCCCATAGTAAGAGGCTTTCTGTACTCACCCCAAGTATTTCCTTGAAAAAACTCCTCTTTTTCATAAGCTGTTTCTTCAAGCTCTATAGAGTAGCCATCATGTAGTCTGCACTATACCCAGCAAATACACTTTTTCCATCCTTATGAAGCCTAACCTCCACATACTCTATATCCCTACGAAAAATGGTTTTATATTTTTATATCTTACTGTAAGTTTTCCATCTTCTCCCCCTATAAATTTCCAGTCTCTAAATTCTATAAAAGTAATCACTTCCTTCTCTTCTATACATTGGCATTGTAAATATCTCTTCAGATTTTCCTATCATAGCTGTAATTTTGAGAGAGATACTGCCATACATCCTTAGTTCTCGAGCTCCCGCCATTTTTCAGTATAATATCTGCATTCTTACGGTCTATAAGCTTTTTATCATTTTCAAAAATAACATATCCTCCCAAACTATCTTTAAAGATATGTTCATATTCTATTTTCGTTTAAAGTATAAAGAAACTCTGCCTGCTTTTCCTTAGTGTCTAGCACACCTCCCTTTTCCTATAATGTTTGATGCACCTTTATGAGATACATACAGAGTCTGCATCAGCCATTTTAAAGCTCTTCAAAATCTAATTCAGACAATTCCTCCACCCTATTACCACCTCTTCATATTGGCTTTTTGCAAATACAGAAGTTTGTTCTATAACTTTTTCCTGTTGATAAAACCACAAATAATAAAACACTTGTGAGATGCTATTACTATAAATATTTTTCTCATTTTCTATTCTCCAATATCCTGATGTCCTTCCATATAACGTCAGTTTTTGTTCTTAATGTTGGCAATGATTTATAAACCTTACCGCTGACCAAACTTGACTCCTTTCCCATCATATGAATCCACTATCTCAACATGTTTAACATTCTCTTTTCCATAATGTTCATGCTGTACTAATATATCCTCTCTCTTTGGAATGTACTTAGCATCTTTTGTAGCCAGACAAAACCAGCTTTTCTAAAATACTTTGGGTGTTTTTACCGGCATTGTCTGGAGTTTAGTTCACCCATACTACAGACCTCTCATTTTTATCTCCCGTCATTTTGCCACTTTAAGAAACTTTTGTTTATACACTCTACTTCTTATTTTATAAATATTTTTACGCTCATAATATTATCTTAGATTATATCAAATCATATTTTTATTTTTCATTTGTTTTGTTCTATAATATATATATTCAAACAAACCTTGTATAAAGGCTGTTATAATTCATAAACTTTTTATATGCTAGCAAAAGACGATAAAGTTACAAGTTTTTCTCTATCGCCTTCTTTTTATATTTAATTTTTAAATCACTTATTAGATATTTAATTGATATATAATTTTATACTACCACGATTCAAGTTATCATTTCTTTATTCTAACTTTAGTGACTTTTATTATTTCAAGAGCTGCTCTTTCCACTCATCCATATCATTATACTTGCAGTTAGATGCTCCTGAATAATATATTTATCTATGCTGACTAGATATATTATGTTATAGCAGCTTCATCAATTCCATAGCTTTTAAATTGTATTAAACTTATACTGTTACGCAGCACTTTCAATTGTTTTATCTTCAAAAGATATATGCCAGTTCATATATATCATTGTTTTTAACATATTTTATGGCATAACTCATATCCTTTCTCACTCGATGAAGTTACTAATAAATTAAACGAAAGTTACGCTTCCATCAAGACTTGTATATATAATATCAGGGTTTTTCAGATATGTACTAGTCCTATAAGTTCCAGGTAACATAATTACAAATTCATTTGTCTTCTATATTACCAGTACTCTTCCTCCTCTTTACATGCATTGACTTTTCTCACCTCACTCACCTGTTGCTTCATTTATCTCCTGTAATGATGTATAAGGTATTTTTATATCTTCTATATAATAAATTCTCCATTTACAAAGCTCATAAATCATGCCATCATAAATAACTGCCTCATCAAATGTTCTGTACATTATATCTATCGGTCTGTTATATGAATAATATATAGGATATGTATAGTATTCTTTTAATGTCGTTACATATATATATCCATCTATAAAATAATATTCTGAAGTCGATTTTTCATCTTCTCCGTAAATTATTACAGTACATCTTGACACTTTATTATTTGTATCAATATATTTCTACTACTTCCCCATCCCGGCCTATTATATCTTTATTAACAACTGTATCTCTTCATCTAAATAATCAGTCGAAAACTTTTTATAAAATCCACTTATATCACTATTTATATTATCGATATTTATTTTTCTTTTTAAATGAGAGTCCATACATCCTGTTATTAATATACATAATACAAAAATAAACTTAGAACTTTAATATTACTCTTCATGCCAATCTCTATCCTCTATTAATTCAGGTTTTTCAAATTCATCGGTGTTCCCATATTGTTGTTTTCCAACTCTTTGGTGACTTCCCCCAATCAGGTGGTTGAAATATGAGGTTTTATCTGCCAGCGTTTTCCAATCTCACCCATTCCAAGCCCTACTGCGTTTCCCTGTGCACCAACTTGCTAAAGAATCCATCTTTATCATAATATGGATCATTCACATCATTTCTACAAAATCAAATACTGTTCCCCATTACAATAATGCTCCTTATAAAGCTCTTCCTATACTCCTCCTTCCAGCCAAATAAATTAACTAAAGCTAATCCTATTGATTGATAATTCTTTAATTTTCCATTTTCGCAATGCATATATAAACTTTGCATCTTGTCCTGTTCTGTCACTATCCAGTATGTCAAGTTCATTTATACATATAACTCTCTTCATTTCGCTTATTCATGTCTCACAGTTCTTCAAAACTGTTATATCCTCAAATTCTTTCAACCCCTCATTCTCAGCAATCGTGTATATCTATTCTCATGTACTATACTTTCTACATGTTTCATACGTCATTAAGTTTTGTATAAATTCTGATGTTTCTTTCCCTCAGTTGTTTGAAATAATAGTAGGGCTGGGTATCTTACCCTAAAATATAGATTTTATAACTTCATCATATATATCTAAAAGCACAGGTTCTGTTTCTATTACTCTGATGTTTCCTTCACTATCTGTATACTCCATATTTTGCCTAGCATGCTGCATCATTCTGTATTTCTTCAGTCATCTTCCATAAATTCCAAGTGTCTGTACTTCTCATATCTTCCAGTATGCTCTTTCGTTAAATAAATGAGTTCCCATATCAATAATACTAAGGAAAATATTGGAAGCATCAAACCCACCTAAACTTTAACTTCCCTTTTCCTTATCATCAATGTCTCCTTAAAACTATCTTTATATTTTTCTAAATAGATATAATAAAGCTAATCTACTAATGAGTTTGAAAAGCTATATAATAAGAGCATTTGTATTTTCTTCGGCGTCTTAACAGAACCTCTCATTTAATTTGCGCTGAAAATCTTGACATGGGACCAAGTCTCTACACCAACTATTGCTATAAACACTAAAAGCTAATATGCTTGTAATTACTAGGATTACCTTAAGTTTATTCTTCTCAATCGCATTCATATATTCCCCTTAGTCAAAAATATTTTCCATAATACTTTAATCGAGTATCTTTTAATGTTTTCGAATAAATCTCCTAAATACAATACCCCATATTCATATATGATTTTTCTTCTCCATTATCTGATTTATAGTTAGTTCTCATTCTAAATCCCGTTCCGTCTAATCCAACCAGATGAAGAGCATACAGATAATATTCACCATTTTTGTTAATTTGTGTATATATGTTATCAGTTCATCTAAATTCTTTATTTCTTGAAACTCATCCATTTTCTCTGCCTCAGATATAGTCTTTGGTGGTATAGAATTCCTGCTCCGTTCTCTCCACTTATTCTTATATGCTTCATATTGTCATTAAAATTATCTATATATTTCTGCATATATTCATTTTTATAATTTTGTAGTTGTAAAGACTCTGCTTCTCCCCATGATATATAATCTGTAATATCCTTAGTAACTATAGTCAAGTAAACTTATATCACTCCGTTTATAACCCAAGTATTCCCTTTATTATCACTGCATTTCCAGGTCCATTCCCAGTGTACCTGCTAAAATTACTGTAGTAGATATCTCATTATAGTATTTAAGTGCTCTATCTCTTCTTTTTCATTCAAATACTCTATGCCAACTATCCTATAAATACTAAAGTCAATATACTTGTAATTATTAGGATTATCTTAAGTTTTATTTTTCTCAAATGATTTTTCTCTGCTCCATTTTTCTCCACTTATCCTTATGCTTGAAGTCTATAAAAAACTTGACTCCTTCATTTTGAAAAGGTTCTTATATACTCTTATCTTCATAGGTTTTTAGCAATTATTTGTATCAACTTTCTTATGATTAACATGCCCATGATATTTCTTCTCCATCAAATAATCAACTAATCTCTCTTCCTCTATAAAAATTCACCTGTAGTACTTTCATAATCATCTTTTGTTGCATTGATATGTCCACTATCTCCATTCTCAGTTTTAAAATATATTAAGTTTTTGCATATCTGTTTCAGTATAAATACAAAGCCTCCCTTTTATGATAGTGCAGTTATTTTCATAAACAGCTGTTTTATCATTATACTTATATGCTTTAGCTCTTTCACTAATGTATGCTTAGAATCATTTTATAATATAATTACACTTCTAAACTAAACTTCAAATCAAATTTATTAAATATATGCCTGTTGTATTTTGAAAGCCTATAATATATTTTCTATCTTCACATATAAACCCAAATTTTGATATGCAGATTTTACATATCCGTCTACGGCTGAGCTATATATACTATGTTTTCTTTATTCAATTTATAGAACTCACTTATTCGTGTATCATTAACATAGTGAGATTGCTATGCCAATACAATAATTACCATTGTTATCATTTATAATTACACTTTTCTACCCCCTCTTCACCATAGCCTATTATTTTTATGATTATTTACCTCTACTGATATATAGCCACCCGCATCAATAGATACCTTTACTGAATCTGTCTCACCATCATTATCAATGTCAATTTTGTATTTCTTATCATATTCTATAAAATTTACAGTATATCCTCTTTATTAATTTCATTTTAATATCTTTTTATGTATACTACAGCTGTTTGATTATAAATAAAAGCAATATGATTATTTTCCTCTTTTTATAATTCATCATTTATTACCTCTTAACCTTGCAGTTCCAAAAATCACCCTGTTACATATTTAATAGTATCTTATTATATTTACATAGCATTTATGCCATAGCATTCTCCTACCATACATATACGCTGCTCATAATATTACCTTAATTATATCAAATCCTATACTATTTTTCATTTGTTTTTGTTCTATTTTTTATAATGTATATTCATATAAAAATATCTCTCTGTCAGAATAAGTCTCCACTATAATATTCTTACCAAAAGATATTTCCGGTTGGTTCTGCAGAGATAAAATTCATTATTTCTCGTGGTTATTTTAATTATTTAACATGCTTGAAAATCATATTCACCAACATTGTTATATTTTCACCAATTCTTTCACTGGACTTAAATCTACTATCCATGTATACTAGAATATAATATGTGCCGGCACTTCGGCAGATGTCCACTGAAAGGAGAGAGTGTATGGAGATACCTTATAAGATTTATTTGGAAGAAAATGAGATGCCAAAAGTATTGGTACAATGTAAGAGCTGATATGAAGAATAAGCCGGCTCCACTTTTTAAATCCCGGAACACATAAACCTGTGACCTATGAAGAGCTGTCACATGTATTCTGTGACGAGCTTGTTAGCGGGAGCTGAGTGATACTACTGCTTATTTTTGAGATACCTGAGGCAATCAGATGACTTTTACAGAATGTACAGACACCTCCCCTTGTAAGAGCATGCCTCTGGAAGAAAAAGCTTGCACACCTGCAAAAGATTTATTACAAATTTGAGGAAATAATACCAGCGGAAGCCATGGTTAAACTCGGCTAAGCTCAAGCTCTACTATGCTAAAAGCGAGACTTGAAGGTGTTACTACAGAAACCGGTGCGGAGACAATGGGGTACGGCGCTTTCTATGGCATGTGCATACTTTGGACTTGACTGTAAAGTATATATGGTTAAGGTATCCTATGAGCAGAAGCCTTTCAGACGTGAGGTTATGAGAACATACGGTGCTACCGTCACACCTTCACCGTCTATGGAAACTGAAGTAGGAAGAAGAATCATCAGAAAGACATCCCGGGCACCACAGGAAGTCTTGGATGTGCTATATCGGAGGCTGTGAAAAAGGCCTAACCACTGAAGGATACAGATATGTTCTCGGCAGCGTATTAAACCAGGTTTTTTTACATCAATCAATTATCGGACTTGAGACTAAGGCTGCACTTGATAAAGTATAATATCAAACCTGATATAATTATAGGCTGTGCAGGTGGCGGTTCAAACCTTGGCGGTCTTATATCTCCTTTTATGGGTGAGAAGCTTAGGGTCGAAAGTGATGTAAGAATTATTGCTATTGAGCCTGCATCATGTCCAAGCTTTACAAGAGGAACATTTGCCTATGACTTCTGGATACAGGTATGATGAGCTCCGCACAGATGTACACATTGGGAGTGAGTTTATTCCTTCACCAGCCATGCCGGCGGTCTCAGATATCATGGAATGAGTTCTACTCTCTCAGCTTTATCATGACGGTTATATGGAGGCTGCTTCAGTAAACCAGACACGATGTATTTTAGGGCTGCAGATATTTTGCAGAACCGAGGGTATACTACCTGCTCCTGAGCTCACTGCTATCTATGCGGCTGTGAAGAAGCTAAGAAATGTAAAGGCGGTGAAGAAAAAGACTATCGTATTCGGACTTACAGGTACAGGCTACTTTGATATGGTTGCTTAGAGAAATTCCACTGACGGAAAGATGGATGACACTGTTCCGACAGATGAGGAACTCATATGCGGCTATGCTTTGCCTAAAAGTGAGACTAAATAATAAAGAGCTTTTATTCCATAATACAAACACTACAAGAGTATGAAATAAAGCTCATTACATTATTCCTCTATTTTATTTATTCTCTATCAAATAATATACTTGCACCGACAAGTCCAGCATCATTACCAAGTTTTTGCGAGGAACTTCTTCCAGTCCTTCCAAGAATCTGGCATTACCCTTTTCATGTACCTTTTTACCTAAGAAACTTCTATAAACTCTTTTCTGCGCTTACTCCACCGCCTATAATAACCTGTTCAGGATTAAAGATATGAACAAGTGAAATAATTCCAAGTGAAATATCATCCACCCAATTATCAACTACCTGCTTTAACAGACTGTTTTCATGTAAGGCATCAAATATCTTTCTACCGTTGATATTTTCTTCAAAGTCTTTCGGAAAAGCTGTCGGATTTTCCTTTTGCAGTTTTGAGACACTCCTTACAAGTGCTGTTGTGGATGCACTATCTTTCAAGGCAGCCTACATTACCGCATGAACAACCCTCTCCGCTTCCATGTATCACTATATGTCCTATCTCTCCTGCCAATCCTCTTTTTCCAAGCAGGATTTTATCATCAACTATAATACCGCCACCTACTCCGGTTCCTATGGTTATGGCAACGATATTTTTGTAGCCTCTTCCCGCTCCTATCCATTTTTCACCGAGCGCTGCACTGTTTGCATCATTTATAACTATAGTTTTGACAGAGTATTTCTTTTCAAAGCTTTCCTTTATCTTTGATCCTACCCAGTTCTTTATATGTCCCTTCCGATAACTTCGCCTTTTTCGGAATCTATCTGCCTGTAGCGGATACACCTATACCCGATATTTCAGTGAAAGCAAGTCCGCTTGAAGCCACAAAATACTCTGTCTTTTCCAAAACAGTCTTAAGTATTGGAGTTTCATATCCGTCAAATGAAACCGAGAACTCATCCTTGTGAAGTATGTTGCCGTTCTCATCAACAAGTCCGAACTTTGCTGCGGTTCCACCTATATCAATTCCCAAATACACTTTATTCATCATAAAAATTTCTTCTTGGCATCAACTATCATTTTTGCGCTGAGTTTTGCAAATCTCTTTATCGGCATCTGTCAATGCAACCAAAGGTTTTCTTACGCTACCGATATCAAGTCCCTCATTAATTCTAAGAACTTCCTTTATCATAGCATACATATTTCCATATCCTGAAGTAAGAGCCGCTATAATGTCATTTACGCAGTACTGAATCTCATTTGCTCTCTTCATATCGCCTGCCTCTATGCACTCATCCATTGCAAGGAAAAGCTCAGGCATTGCTCCATATGTTCCACCGATACCTGCTTTTGCACCTATTACTCTACCTGAAACAAACTGCTCATCCGGACCGTTAAATACGATATAATCATCACCACCGTCTCTTACAAAGCCTTGAATGTCAAATACAGGCATGGAAGAATTCTTTACACCTATAACATTTTTATTCTCTCTCATCTTTGCATAGAGACCTCTGCTTAAAGCCACTCCTGCAAGCTGTGGGATATTGTATATAATAAATCTGTATTCGGCGCGGCACTGCTGTAATCATTCCAATACTGTGCAATGGCATACTCGGGAAGCTTAAAATAAATAGGCGGAATCGCAGCAATTGCATCTACTTTAAGACTCTCGCATGAGCTGCAAAGCTCCATACCGTCCTTGTATTGACTACGTGCTATATGGTTAATTATTGTCAGATCACTATAGCCCTTCATTACATTCTCAAGAACAACTTTCCTGTCTTCAACGCTCTGATAAATACATTCACCTGAGGAACCGTTTACATACTCTCTCTAACCTTTTTATCCACAAAGTACTCTGTAAGAGCTCTTACTCTCTCAGGACTCCCAATCTCCCCGTTATCATCGTAACATGCATAAAATGCCGGAATGACTCCCTTGCACTTATCTAAATTTCTCATAATGCCTCCTTATTGTAGAGATAATACTGCAAGAGGGTCAAATATCTTTTGACCCTCCATCATATAATTATAAGCTTAGAATATCACTCATTGAATAGTTTTTCAATAAAAATAATTATTTTGAAATCATTTTCTGAACTTTCTATGCTTTTATTATTTTATAAATTCTATCCTATGACTTTACTGCCATTTGTTCTGCCCACTCACTCTCCTTAAAAACCTACCAAAAGCAAAAATCGTCTCCCAAAACTATGGGTCTTTTTATGAGCATTCCGTTTTCTGCAAAGCAATTTAAGCTTTTCGTCATCACTCATGTATCCATTTTTCTTTGATATTCAGCTCTCTGCAGAGACATACCGCTTGTATTAAAAAGCTTCTTTATAGGAAGGCCTGAATACTCCAAAACCTTCTTTAACTCTTCTACACTTGGAGTCTCCTCACAATATTTTTTCTCTAAACTCCACATTTTTATCTCTTAGCCACTTTCTTGCCTTCACACAAGTTGAACATTTCGGATAATGAAATACTAACATAAAATCTCCTTTATCATTTAATACTTTATTATTTTGCAGACAAACAGCTCTATTATAGCTCCTCTCACAAATTCATTTTTCACAGACACTGTAAATTTCACCCATTACTTCACACTGCATTTTGGAATTATACTTTCAGCTACCTCTCCATTACCTTTGTCTTTAAATCATATTCTATCTCATGCCTTATTTAGAATGTCAAATACTTTGTTTTGTATGCTCTTATGACAAGCTGTATGTGAAGTCTTTCACTTCAACCTCCAGTGTGGATGTTGTGAAATTTCAGGCACTTTTATAATCAAAAGACATTTTTATTTTCATCATATTCCGTACACAAAGGTGTTACAGAGCCTTTATCCGATAAAATATTGAGTCTCGCTTTCACTTCCACCACCGTAGAAATATCAAATTGTATTTTCTTTTTCTCTTGTTGCATTTTTATTTCCTGAAACCGGATGAATCTTAAATATCTGCTTATCATTTTTCATCAATCAGCTCATACTTTGTATATCCAGTCGGACTCTACATAAGTCTTATACTCCTTTTCATCCTCTGCAGAATAAACTCTCTCGACTTACCTGTAAAAATATTCAAATCAAGCTCTGAAGGCTTTTAATATCATTTGTACTGATATGTTTGCATCAAGAGGCAAGATACTTCCGGCTCTTTTGCAAATACGGCGATAACTTCAAGATCCCTATATATTTCAAGCTCACGATTTCCGCTGTATCTTACTCCGCTAAATATATCAAACCACTCACCCTCCGAGAACTCATATCTTTGTCTTAGCCAAACCGCTTTCCCTGTCAATGCTCTGTCACAGGGACATACTATCAAATCTTTTCCAGTAATACTCATTTTTGTAATTATATACCTTGTCATTTTCAGGTTCATAGTAATACAGCGGCAGTATTAGAGGAAGTTTATCCACATTTGCTCTTTTTGTTCATAGTGTAAAGATATGGTATAAGTCTGTGACGAAGTCTTAAATATTTCTTTGTTATTCTTTCCGCAATCTGATTGTACTTCCAAGGTTCTTTTCCTGAAAACTCATTACATGTACTGTGCAATCTCATTATAGGTGAGAATACTCCAAACTGTACCCATCTTACAAACATCTCATCGTCTCTTATCCCGTTCATATGTCCGCCGATATCATGGCTCCACCATGCATATCCGATATTTGATGCTGTAGCTGTAAAATACGGCTGAAAAATCAGACATCCCATGTAATAATGGTATCTCCGGAAAATCTCTATAGGGATATTTGTGACTTCCTCTCCTGCATATCTTGAAAGTATTAGACCTCTTCCTCATCTCTTCTTTCAGAATCTTTATAGTGGAAATAGTTTTAAAAAGCCATAGAGGATCGAGCCCCTGATGCCCTGGAGTTTTCTCCTGTTGCCAGTCTATCCACCAGTAATCGACTCCACCTTTTCAAGTGGATGATGAGACATGTTTAAAGTATCCTTCTCTGAATTTATCATCGGCAATATCAAAAGTACAGGTTCTTCCTTTTTAATATCTACATCCCATAAATTCTCCCATATCCTTATAGCAATCTTCACTATGCCCTTATACCGTCTGCCGGATGTACATTCAGTAAGACCTTATATCCTCTTGTATGCAGTTCACTTAGAAAATCTTTTGGACTTGGGAAAAGCTCCTTATTCCATGTATAACCTGTCCATCCTGTACCGAATCTCACCCTCCACGTCTGTAATATGCAGTCCATATCGATAACCGCCACACTGAACGGGATATCTTCACTGTCAAATCTGTCCATCAAGTCCAGATATGACTTTTGAGTGTATTTATAATATCTGCTCCACCAGTTACCAAGAGTGAATCTTGGAAGCAGAGAGTTCTCCGCTGAGTGTAAAAGTCTTTTCAGTGCTGTCAAATAATCAAGGCCATAACCAAAAGATACATGATCTGTGCTTCCTCGTCCTCCTCAGCTTAAATCCGTCCTTTCGTTATAAGCATGGAACTGCTGTCATCCACCACAGACCACATCTGCCTTGAAACAATTCCCTCTCCAAGCTCTGTTTCTCCGTCTATGGCATCAAGTGTTCTTGTTGTTCCTTTTAAACTCTCATTCTTATCTCCATAATGCCATACCACTTGAAGTTGTTCCGTAATTACCCGCTCACATCGATCCTAAGCCTTCGCCTGAGAATTCTTTTATCATATATTACTCTTAGATAATCTGTAACTATAACCAGTTTGTCTTCACTGTCTAAAATATCAAACTTCTTTCGGAAACTTTCTGTTTGTAACAGCCCGATCTCTTCATCGACAAATATATATACTGTATTCAAACCTTATAAGTCTGTCAGTGAGAATACTTATTCTATAATTATTCCCTTTAATTATTGAAGCCTCTGCCGCTTGTATTTACCATTTTCTCTCTTTCTATATACAATACTTTTTGCAAATCTTCAAAGCTTTCAAACTGTAACTCACATCACTGAGTGCATCCCTATTCACTGCAATCTGCATTCCAGCTCTTATTGCCCCCTCTACTCCTGAAGCTGCATCTTCAACAACCAGACATTCGTTGGGTAAAAAGTTTCAGTCCCATTCCCTTTTTCAAACACTTCCTTATCAGGCTTTGAATATTTTATATCATTTCCGTCTATTATAATATCAAAAAATCAATAAGATTTAACTTTGATAAAATAAGCTTTGCATTTTACTTGATGAAGCTATTGCCGTCTTATATCCCTTTGTTTTAAAATATCTAAAGTGTCTTTAACTTTTTCATCAAGGTCTTTCTCACTCATCTCATTTTTAAAAGTTCTTTATACAGCTCATTATTTGCAAACTCTTCTTTTTCCTTATCGCTGTACTTTTTATCAGACCTTTCAAGTATTATTTCTAGGCTCTCCATACGCTTACACCTCTGAGTCTGTTATTTATTTCTTCATCAAAATATATGCCCAAACCGTCAGCCATATTTTTCCAAGCCATATAGTGATACCTGTCTGTATGACATATTACTCCGTCAAGGTCAAATATTATGCCTTTATATTTTCTATCCATTACTGTGACCACCCTTTATTTAATGAGGAGTTTCTCTCCTTTTACATAAATCTCACGCTGTTTCCGTCAATTTTTGTATACTACATCATTATTCTTTTCCACTCTGACTCTTAAACTTGTTCCTTTATAAACCATTGGAAACTCTAAAAAATCCCATCCTTTGGGCAGACATGGATTGATGCTTAAAGCCTTTTTATCAATCATTACACCGCCGAATCCAAATACACATACAGCCCATATCCTCCTATTGAGGCACTGTGTATACCTTCATCAGATGACTTCATATTTGCCCCATGTCCACACACTTATAGCTCCCTTAAACAGCTTATAGGACAATTCTTCAAAATCAAACTCATTTGCCAAAATAGCATGAGTGGACTTACTCAATGATGAGTCATGTAAAGTCTTATCTTCATAGAATACAAAATTCTTTTCTTGTTTCCGTGTCAAATAAATCTCTGAATAAATACAAAAGCATAACTGTATCCGACTGTTTGGATACCATATACTCATTAAGCTGTTTTTGTATTATAGTCATTATAAATTCCAAGTACTTCATCAGAATTTTTATATTTACTTATATCAAAGCTTTTTAATCCTAAAATGTATCCGACTGTGGAATTATTCCTTCTTCATTTGGTAGAGGTAGTAAAGTTTCTGTAATTTCTTTCTATGCACTCCTTTATATATTTTAAATCAAGTTTAGAATCTAAAACATCAAAAAGTTTCTTATTCTCGGTTTTTAGATATTCATACTTTTTCAAGTGCCAGTCTCATAGTATATGCGAGCCATATAATTTGTATATGCATTATTATCTACATGTTCCTTTATACTCCATCAGGTCCTATAACATTTCTTATCTCATATCTGTCTTTATCTTCTATATATTCAAGTCCCGCTTGCCCAAAAAGTGCAGAATCAAAGAAATTATCTCATATCCGTACCTCTCCATATAATCATCATCATTCGTGACTCTGTGATAATAATCTATCGCATACACTATATCGGCTGTTATATGATGTTCTATAAGTCCTGTCCAAACCCTTTTGTTGTTCACCGGTTACTATATCGGCACCCATATAAAAGCGGAGTTACCTCTCCATCATCCACCCATGCACATTCCCATGGATACATTGCACCTTCATAGCCGTTTTCTTTGGCCTTAAGTCTGGCACCGTAAAGATTATGATATCTGTATTCAGAAGTGTTCTTGCAATCTTTGGATGTGTGATGTAAAGTAAGGAAGTATAAAAAGCTCTGTATCCCAGAAAGAATGTCCCTATATCCTCACCGCTCAAAGCCTTTGCACCAATACCCACTCTGTTATCATCTGCTTTTACCATTATCCTTAAATGGTAGAGTGCAAAATTAATTGAGGTCTTTATATAATTATCGTCTGTCCCGATATCTATTTTACTTTTATCAAAATACTCTTTCCACTTTGATTCACTTCTTTTGAAAAGTTCATCATAACTTGATACCTCAAGTTCACGTATCAACTTTGCCGACTCTTTTTTATTTCTTCAAGCTTTTTCTCCCTCTAAATGTGTAAATTCCTTTACTCTCTTTCTGAAAAGAATGTTGACTTTCAAACTCAAAGCTTTTCATTTGCATTGATTTTGAAAGACTGTATCTGTTTGCAAAAGTTCTTCTTCCCATAACAGGTATTACAGCCGCCTCCTTATTTAGACAGCATACAGCACCTTGAACTACCTTTACATGTGATTGAGTTGTTTTGGCAATATACTCCATATATTTTCCTTCAAACACTCGCCTTTGTATATCTTCAAAGTGCATGGCACCACTGTTTCGTTACAGAACCGTCTATTCCGCTTTCTATAATAATATTTGCATCTTGGTCACAGAGTAGTTCTATTTTTGTACAAGATATGCTCATTATCAAGAGATACAAAAACGTTCTAAATACAAGATTAAGTTTTATTCCTTTTTGACTTTCCCATTTGATAGTTTCTTGTACTCTCACCTGTAGTTAGGTCGAGAATCTCTCTCATAGGAGAGAGATTTCCCTCTGTCAGGCTGAACTCTTCACCGTCTACAACAATCTTAACTGCACCCATCCGCACATATTCGGAAGTTCCAGTTACTTCCTCCTCAGATGCCTTATTAAATGTTCCGGTTATAAAAGTATCTCTATTTCTCACCTACATAATGCTCTTTCGAGTGCATTTCTGATTCCAAGATATCCGTTTCCTGTGTAAATATTGCCTCAAACTTTATTTGTGTTTTTCTCTCAAAACATTCTTTTGATTACTGTGCTTTATATTCCAACTGCTGCATAATAATCCTCTCTAACCTTTATTCCCGAGCTTGCTCAGAGCCTGTACACTGCTTGTGCCAAATATACAGTATTATTCCCGGTAATATAACTACAGTTAATGCCGCAAAAAAGCCTCAGATAGTTATATGAGAATGCCTCTGTAAAAACTCGTAATGCAAGAGGCAAAGTCCTATGTACTGTCTGATGATGTCAGTATGGAAGCATAAAAGTACTCATTCCAGTTTCCTAAAAACATTAAAATCCACGCTGTGTAGAGTCCTCCCTTTGCAGCGGTGAGATTTATTTTCCAAAATACTGTAAAAAGTTTGCTCCTTCTATAACCGCGGCCTCATCCAAAGACTTTCGGAACAGCCATAAATGCAGGTTTCTAATATAAAGTTGATATTGCAAGTCCCATGGAAATATATACCAGCGCTACTCCCATATATTGTCATAAAGTCCAAGCTTCATAATAAGAGAAAGATTAGTTGTGCCTTTGATTGTGCGAGCACGAGCAATGTGACTGTATATAATATGAAAGCCAGATTTTTCCGGAAACTCATACTTTACAGTACGTAACTTCCTACTGCAAAAATTATAAGTGCTATTAATGTAGGAACTTACGGATATTAAAAATGAGTTTATAAAATATCTTGCAAAATCATATTTTTGAAAATATGTATACAAAGGTTCAAAGCTTTATCTGTTTCGGCGATGCAAAAGATCCGATCAGATCATTGCATTGTCTTTAAATGCCGACATTACAACCCATATGATCGGGAAGAAAACAGAAATTATCACCAGTAAATAAAAGCAAAGATATAAGTAAATACTTTTGATAAAATTTCTTCCGCTGTTTTTAAATTCACTTAAAAGCCCTCCCATATATACACTTTCGTTTCATTTTGAACAATTTGTTTATGACCACAGTGAACAATCCCAAAACTAAACATTATAACTTCGTTTGCATTTGCATACCCGTACTGCTGGGTCCATTATAGATTTTACCAGTATGTACTGCGTAAATTCGTTGTATCATCCCAGTCCGCCTGCTGTTGTCAACGCTATCTGTCATACATTGCCACTCTTGCTGTAATCGAGGCTATGATGGAAGTTCCTATCGCATTTTCTGCAAAGAGGAAGTTGTATATTTTTATAAGTTGAAAGTCGGAAGCACCGTCAACACGAGCGGCTTCAAACAGATCGCTCGGTATTGCAAACAGATCATTTTAATACTATCAATGTTACGATTACCGCATAAAAGAGCCATGTTGAAAAGTTACTGCTATAAAAGCAGAGTGACTGATAGAACCATTGCACATCGAAAATCAGGATTAAATTTTTCCTGGATCAGATTATTTATCATACCCATGTCATCGCTGAAACACATCTGTAAATCATTGCCCATGCGCGCGGCACTGACCACATTAGGTATCATAAAACCGCTCTGTAGAATTTCCAGCCACAAGGCTTTTTAAATATAGCAAAAAGCCACCAGTACTCCAAAACCTACATGAAGTACAGCCACTATAATTATGACCATAGCAACAGGTTTTTCAAAGAATATCTGAATGCCGTATTGCCGAACATATTTATATAGTTTGTTAAACCGACAAATTTTCGGCTTATTAAATCCGTCCCACTTTGTGAACTGAGGTATGAAAAACTGTAAATATATGTTGTATATAAAAAGGTTACAAATACAATGAAAAGAGGAAGTAAAATAAATAAATCCATTTATAGTTTTTTACGTTCAAGTTTGCTTTGCAGCCATTTTCCTCTTTGAACTCATCAAGTCCTCCTTATTCTAAAATATGCTCCCTATAGGGAGCATACAAATATTTATTAGCTTAGCCTCTTGTGCCTTCTTTGTCAGCTCAGCTAGAATTGTTCCGGTGTCAAAGAGTTGTCAATTAACTTAGGAAGAAGTTTTTCCAAACTCTGTATCAACTACGAAGCGGTAATATATCTCCAAGAGTGGCTACAATTTTGTATCCACATTCATACTCTGATCAGTTGATATAATATATTATTTTCTTTAAGTTTATTTGAAATCTTCGCTGCGTTTAATATTTGGAGCATTTCACCTCTGCCAAAATGTAAGCTTCAATCTCCTCTTTTGATCCTCTAAATGCAAGGAATGCCTTTGCAGCTTCTTTTTGCTCATCACTTGCCGCATTTGATATCCAGAAATCTCCATATGCCTTAGGGTTTGCAAGTGCAACATTTCCCGGATATATGGTTGTCTTTAGATCTTTTTCCGTCAGTCCGTTACTCACTTATCCTTTTTGCATCCTCATTAAACTCTGATGCCATCCATGAACCAGTTACAAATTAAAGCCGCATGTGCTCATAAAATGCATTTGTCGCATCTGCATAAAGCCGCACCTACAGTATTGCTTTGATGCATTGTTTTGTAAAAGTTTTTAGTAGTTTGCTACAGCGTTTACCATTACGAGTATTGTAATCCCAAAGCTTTTCACTTGTATTATTATTTAAGAGTTCCACTCCACCTTCCCTCGTTTGCAACAAGAGCGGCAAGCATAAGTGATGAAGTCCATGCCATTTTCAGATGTCATAAATGCCAGCTTATTGTCGCCAAGACCTGAAATAAACTCTATCCATACTCATATCTCTTTATATCTTTCTCGAGGCTTTGTAAGAGACTCATTGTAATATAATCCTATGAGGGTCTTAACACTATAAGCGGATTACAAAATAATCTTTCCGTCGACTGTACAAAACTCCTTCGAACCTTCTATCCATGAAGATGAAACATCAGGATATTCTCTTTGCGAAATCTGTCAAATCATATGCCTATCATTGTCAAGAATAACCTGCTTTAAACCACTGTGTGTCTATACCACCTGAACCCGTGAATGTACCAATGTAGGGAAGCTTATTCTGTCCCTGCAAAGCTGCTTGATTTTCTCTGCATAAGAATCCTGTACAACTTCTTCAACAACCACCTATATTTGCCTCCATATTTTTCATTAAATCTTCCACCTGCGGTAGGAAGAATGTAGCACCTACATTTTCTCCCTGCCAACATGTAGGGATCCTAAGTTCAATTTCCTTTCCGGATGCTTTCAGTCTTAGTCTCCTTTGAATCTCCGACTCTACCGCCTGTGAAGATTCACCTGATGTGTTTGATGAAGCTCCTCCTCCCGAACATGCTGAAAGCCCCTAAACAAAGTCCAAGTGCTATTCCTGACTTTAAAAGTTTTTTCAGTTTCATTATAAAACCCTCCTTAAACTAAAATTTACTCACCTTCTATAAGTCTATGTTTTACATATATTGTTCTTGGTATATCTTCTCCCTTTATTATCTTCATAAGTAAACGCATACCCTCATAGCCTTTTTACTATATTTTGATCCATTGTAGCTATCCTCGGCCTAATATAATTTAAAAAGCTGTATACCATCAAATCCTAGTGACAATAAAGTCCTTGCTTTGCACACTGTAACCTGGGATCCTCTATTGCCTTTGCCGCCGCAACAGCCTATAAGATCACTCATACATACAAAAGTCCTTCCTTTATTTTCTTATGCTTTTCTATATAGATTTCACTTTTTATAAAGCCAGATTTTCATCAAATCTACAATCCAGAACATCCACCTCTTTTTGTGAAATACCCTTATCCTAAGTGCTTCCTTAAACCCTGCATACCTCTCATGTAACTGAAGCCTCATTCTTTCCCTTACAAGTACAAGCTGTGAAAAATCCTTTTTCTATAGCATAGTTTGTAATTTCCTGAAAGCTTCAATATCATTTGTAAGTATAGATGCTCCCATCTTTCCTCAAGCTTTATATCCAATACCTACACATGGTATATCTGTATGTTTTATTTCTTCAATATATGATCTCCAAGTTTTAATCCTAGCAAGTATAACTCCTGACAGACTGTATTCTCTACAAAACTCCGATAATTTCTGATTTGCCTGCATCTTAGAAGAAATGCCATACATAGCAATAATCATATTCTTACCTTGCATGTAATGAATTCAGACCTTTCAAAAACATTACCCGTAAACTCATCCACAGGGCTGTTACTCCAAACCGGAGATAAGTATAGCGACATTCTCTTTTTCTTTTTGATGAAAGATTTCTTGCACTTTGACTCTGGCCTGTAACCAAGTTCCTGCGCAATATCCATTATCTTCTTTCTTGTATCTTCTCTTACATCAGTATAACTGTTTAGGGCTCGCGATACTGTGCTCACGGAAACACCTGCAGCTACGGCTACTTCTTTTTATAGATGCCACGCCAAAATATTCTCCAAAAATCCAATCTCAAAAACGTTTTGTTAGTTTTATGATACTACTTATGCATTAAATAGTCAATATAATGTTGAATGGTATAATGAATTTTTATTTATTATTTAATTCGTTCTTATAATACTCTATAAATTTTGAACAGTGTATGTATGGGACATTTGATACACATATATCCCTCATTATTTCTAAATCCCACAGAATACTCATCTTTTTGCAAGCTTAAATAACGGCTTTACATCCTCTATATTCCTTACTAAGAGACTGGGACTTGTTTTTGCTCTTCTTTTTCTGTATTTACCTTTTTCCTGTTCAACATACTCTTATTTTTCGTAATTATATACTACAATATATTCTAAATATTTGCTACAGAATTTAAGATCTACATCTACTATATTAGAAAAACAAGAAGTGAATCTTTAGTTTCGTCTTAACATCTCTAACCTTACCATTCTTAAATTCTACAAATATAAGTTTTTGTTTTTAGTTTCACTATAAAACAATGCATCTGCTGATTTAAAAACCTCATTAGATTTATGAAACTTTCTGCAGAAATCAGTTTTTACATCATCAAAAATCAATTACAATATCTTTTGAAATATCTCTCATCAATATCGACCATATTAACAGGATCATCCGAATCATCCAAAGACACTTCGAAATAAAGATTTTTGTTTTTATAAATATTTCTATCTCAATTCTGTCACTAATCTCTGTCATTATATCCCTCATTCTCAATTCTTTGTAACGGGCTGAGACATACTTTATAAATTTCAGAGATATTAAAAGTAACATCCTTCATTCTTGCATTATCACCCTCATTATATGAAAGGTAATACTTAACTACATCTTCTGTGTCATACTTTCCGGAAAACACCTCAATCGCACGTAAAAATATGGACTATGAGTATTTATCAAAATATGTAGTCCCATCTCCTTTGTAGTAGTACTATAACCTCAGCCAGCGTAACCTGCCAATCAGGATGAAGATGAACTTCAGGCTCATCAAGTATTAAAGTTCCATTTTGCACTATAGTTCCGTTATCTATTAAGCTCTTAATCAAATAAAATGTTTTCATACCTGACGATAAACTATCTAAAGATAACCCTTTTAGTTCTTGTAACTCTTGACATACCATCGTTATTGGTTTCAAACAATGCCATATCAGAACCTAATATATTATTGATTTTTGTAAACTAATGTCAATTTATCTTTTTAAATTAGCCTTATCTATTAATGTTAAAGCTTTTTATTATTCATATAATGCGACAGCAATGACCTTTCTGTGATTAGTAGTATTTCACTTGTCCTACTAAGAAAGTGAGTTAGTTTCACCATCTTTTCTAAATATTATGAAAGTCTATTATAAAGGATCAGTCAATATATACAATCTCATGATCCAGCTCTTTTCTTTCTTTTACCTCTAATAATTCATCATTATTATTAAAAAGAATTTTTATTTTAAAGTCCTTTATTTTTAATTCTATTTTGACTATCTTTATGACTACATGTATTAGTAATATGTCCATTAAATTCATCTAAAAAATTTTCTGATATAATTTCGTTTTGAAGTAATTCATCTGCAGAGTTTATTTTTATAATCCCATCGATTACTCATCCATAAGTTCAGGCATATTGAGTATCTTACTAAGATATCACGAATCATATTTTTCATCAGTTTCTCCTGCCAAAAATAGATGATAATTCTTCAATCTTTTTATCCATTCCATCTATAACATATGCATCTGCAAAAGTAGTTGTGAGAAAAACTACTCTTTAATAGCATACTTCTTTCCTAATTTCACTTTTACTGGATATATTACTGAAATGAATGAAACATTGCAAATAAACTACGACTAACCGTACTCTTTCCGGTGCCGTTCAGTCCTGCTATTATTGTAATCCCTTTAATTTCTATATCTGCCGAATCTATTTTTCCGACATTTCTAATTTTTTTAATTCCACTATACTCTCCTGATATAATTATACTTCTATAAATACAAAATCCCCTATCTATAAATATATCACAAAAGAGGGATTTTACATAATTTATTTTTTTACTCAATCATATTTCCTCAATCCTTAGCTACCGGATACTCATTACAAAGCAATCTGTACGGCTCTTCGTCCTCTTCTATCTCTAGGGAATCTGCCTATATCTTCATAGAATCTGTTATCTATATTGTCATCATTACATTGGGAAACTTCACCTATAAGCACACTGCCCGCTTCCCGGCTCCACATGGAACTCATGGTATTGATGCGGCCCATATGGTGATACTCTCTCCCGGCAAAAGTTTTACAAGGCTTCCCGCCTTTACATAATATGATCTTCCGTCTGAGTTTATAAGTACATCGGAGTCGGCAAGTCCGCCCTTACCGTCATCATTATATACTTTTATAAGAAGTGTACCGCCACCTCTGTTTATAATATCCTCCGATTTAAACCAATGGAAAATGCATAGGTGCCATCATATCGTCTCTAAGAATAAAAGCTTTTCTGCATAGACTTTTTATACTTCTCATTGTTTCTGTTTCCGTTTCTGAGTGTAATAAGTCCGAAACCGACCTTATCAAAATCTCCGAGTCCGAAGTCTGTGATATCCCATCCGAGCATATTATCTCTTATTTCATCATATTCATGCCCCTTGTTTTCCCAATCCTTTGGAGTCCAGTTGCAAAACGGCGGCAGATTAAAGCCGTTATCTTTTATAAGTTCCTCCATCTCTCTTATGATGCTGTTAATTTGTGATCTCTTTCATTTCTTTCCCTTTCTTGTAACAAATATTTGCTCATTTGTCTTTGCAATATTCTAAGTGCATTTTCATATCATCTCCCAGATTCAGCTTTGAAATTTTTGAATCCGCCAGAGATATCGCTCCTTCATAACCGCTGAATTTCGGTTTTGCTATACCGTTCTCAAGTATATGGCATATAAGTCTCGAATCTATTATATCTTCGTCTTCTTTAAAGATATTCTCCGACTCCTTACTTTCCATAACCTCTTTAAGCACCGATGCTACGGGCATCTCATTATACAATGTCTGCTGTATTTCAGTATCATAGGTGAGTGTTTTTAAGAATTCCCATGCCAGTTTCTTCTTATTTGACCTTGAACTTATTGCAATATCCAGACTGTCAATCATACTTACATTATTTCCTGATTTTCCTGCCGGCATCGGTATGCAATCCCACGCAAAACCTGTGTATTTTTTTATCTTGTAAGGATATGACTTATAAGTCCTATATTCGGCAAGTGACATCTGGCTGAATGCCACCTTACCGCTGTCAAACTGCTCCTTGGTTATGTTCTTATTGCCGTTTAATGACTCAAGGCTTTTTACAAATCGTATTGACTCTGCAAACTTCTCCTGATTGAAATATGACTTCTTTCCGTCTTTTGAAAAAAGTACAACATTATTTGAAAGTGCCGCATTTATCCAGTCATATTTGTATATTCCGAAAGTAATCCGGACTGCCGTCAAGGTCCCTGTCCAAAGTTATCATTCTGCACATTCTGTAAAAATCATCAAATGTGTAGTCATTGCCCGGTATGTCAACATGCAATTTTTCAAGCAGTGTACGATTTACAAACATAAGAGTCGGCATGGCTTCATACGGAAGTGCATATCTATGTCCCGAAAAACTCCTGAGTTTGCAATTTCAGTATAATATTTATTTATATCAAAAGTCTTTGTCTTCCATCACATATCTGTCCAGATTTTCTATAAGTCCGAGATTTATATAATTTTCAAAATCCTCGTCCAGTACCATAAATATATCCGGCATTTTATCCTTCAATATTCTCTCAGACATCCATTCGCTGTAGTCATCTTTTTGTATTCCGCCGATATATTTTATCTTTACACCTTTATGTTCATTCTCAAACTTCTCTATCGCTTTGTCAATAACGGAATAGCTTTCCTGTACGGCAACATCCCAATTACTGCCGTTAAACATGGCAAATTCTATTACTGTTTCTTTAGGTCTGCATATATAAAAAAATATGCCGAGTATTGCCGCAAAAAGAATTGTACCCACAAAAAGTTTACTTTTCTTTCTCACAGTTCACCTCTGCCTATTGCCCATATGGCAAGCTGTGTTCTGTCACGAAGTTCAAGTTTATCAAGGACAGTTGATAAATAATTTCTTACCGTACCTTCTGAAAAACTCAAATCCTTTGCAATTTCTTTATTACTCTTTCCCTATGCCACCTCTTCTATTATGGTCCATTCATTCTTTGTAAGAGTTTTTACATTCTCGGACTCTACATGTATGGTTTCATTGTTTACAGCCAGCTTTTGAGAAAAAAACTTTCAAAAACCTTTGAAGCAATATCAGATTTATCATTGCCTGTCCCTGATATACCGTATTTATCGCCTCTACCAGGCTGTCCATACTTATACCTTTTAAAAGATAACCGCTGGCTCCGTATTTTAAAGCATTAAAAACATATTCATCATCATCAAATGTGGTGAGTATAATAATCTTTATATCCGGATAACCTTCTTTTATGATCTTGGTACATGACACTCCGTCAAGTCTCGGCATTCTTATATCCAGAAGTATTATATCGGGCTTATTTTCTCTGACACTCCTTATTACCTCAAGTCCGTCAGACACGGCATCCGTTACCTCTATATCAGGTTTACTGTCAAGGATTATCTTTAGCTTTCTCTTATCAGCTCCTGATCATCTGCAATTAAAACTTTAATCATATTCCTCTCCCCATCTTATCGGTATCATAGCTTCCACTTTAAAGCCCTCTTCACTGCTGAAATTTACCTGTCCTTTTAACATATTTACTCTTTCTCTGATATGTCCCGAGTCCGAAATCCCGCTTTGATATTTTCGCATCCCTATTCCGTCATCACATATCAAAAGATTGATGCTTCCATAGTTTTTTTCTTAATTGATACATCTATATTTTTTTGCCCTTCCATGCCTTATAGAATTTGTAAAGACTTTCCTGTACTATCCTGTATATGGTCATCTCTTCGTCTTCATCAAACTTCAGATTAATAATATCACAATCAAGGTTTTATATTTTACACCGGCAACCCTTTTTGTATTCTCTACAAGTTCTTCTATAGCACTTTTAAGATTAAGTCTTTCAGGTGCATCAGGGTCTTAATGAGCTGACACTCATTCTGATATCTTTTATACCGTTTCTGCTTACCTTCGAGAGCAGATCCAGCTGATTTCTCAGAGCCGGTTTATCATCTCCTGCCAATGCTATACAGGCATCTATACCTGCCGTAAGCCCTGTAAGAGTATGCCCCAAAGTATCGTGAATTTCTCTGGCAATACGGTTTCTTTCTCTGATCTCTGCAAGCCTTGCATTGTCCATTAAAGACTTCTCAAGTTCTTCATTTGTCCTTGCAAATCTGTATTTGCTATCTCAAGTCTTTTATTAAGCTCCAGATTTTTCTCATTATCTCTTCCTTGCTTACTATTATAATTATACAGCATAATATAAAACATACTACAGTCATAAGATTTAGAGCATTGTAGATAAAGTATATTAATGTCTGTATACTTTGACTGCATACCTCATGTAGGATGAGATATCATCACATTTATAAAGAGTCTTCACCAGCTCATGAGTTGTTAAAAGATAGCTTATCATCGCGATAACAACTACCATCGGCATATATTTATTTCTTTTTAAATACATCAAAGCGTTTGCAAAATGTCCAAAGTAGTATTCCGTTATAATTAAAATTTAAAAAGTATGATACATATTAATCCAAGTATAAATCCAATGCGAAAGTTGCAAATATAATACCTGTATCATTTATGATATTGCCGTTTCTAATGCAAAAAGTTATTACAAAGCATACTGATGATATAACTGTAAATGTGAATATACAAAGTATTGCCCTGGTACACTTTTACCGCATTTGATAAAACAGCTTTGCCTCATGTATACTTACCGTTCTTTCCGTAACTATCCATATAGCCTGAAACCAAAATAACTGCCGCAAGAGATATGACCAGCATTATTTCCTGTATTGTATTTATTTTAAAATTTCCTATACTTTTTCATCTTATTGCCACTTCTGATATATCAAATCTTGTCAATTTCCTGCGTTTATCAAGTCGACATTTATGCTTATGTCGGATTCTATTTCTTTTCCGTTTAGATAATCATACGCCGCTTTTAGCCGCTTCCTCACCCATATATATGGATGCTGCTACAGTGGCCGTAAAAAGCCCCTCGCCTTATCAGTTCCTTCGCATCCGGGGATCCGTCAACCTGTAGATTAAAAACTTTTTCACTCATCTCTAAGCGCCGCAACCGCACCGATTGCTGTAGGGATCGTTCAGACCGAATATAACATCGAAAATCTTTATCATTATTTTCAATATAATCACAACAGCATGATTTACAGTCTCTATCTCACTTACTCTGTCTATTTCCTCTACAATCTCATACTTTGATTATCCTTTATAGTGTCGATAAATCCCTGCCTTCTTTGTATCATGGATAAAGCTATAAGATTCTCAACAATAAGTATCTTTGCACCTTCAGGCTTTTTTCTTATCAAATCCTGTGCCAAAAGTACTCCGGCTTCATAATTATCCGATTGTATTGCACTTATTACACTGATTCTGCTATCAACATCGGTATCAATTAAGATTACTGAACCCTCTTTTTCGCATTCAGCAATGCACTTTCTATTCCGCTCTTGTCTACGGCATTTACAAACAAAAAATCTATTCCTTCATTTAACATATCCGTTATTTGAGCATTTTGTCTTTCCTGACTTTGCGCCGGATCTCTTGTTATAAGTATATCACCGTTTGCTTCAATAGTGTCTCTTATATTCTCATTGAGCACATTAAAGTAAGGATTATTCATTGTCATAAATGTAGACTCGAAAAACAATTTTTGTCTTCAGTTTTCAATTTAAACAAAACTACTGATAAATACAATAAAATATATGCTAAGAGCATATAAAATGCCCTTAGCCTGTTTTTGTCGATTTTTCATTATTTACTCTTTTTAAATTTCTAATATAGTCGATAAATACTGCAAGTAATATTACAATACCCTTTTACAACAGTCTGCCAGAAAGAGTTTACATTCATAAGGTTAAGTCCGTTACTTAAAAATTCCTATGATAAGTGCACCTACCAAAGTACCTCCAAGCTTTCCGTATCCGCCTGACATTGATGTACCGCCCACTACTACCGCAGCTATGGCATCCATCTCGGCGCCGTCACCTGCTGCAGGGCTGTCCGGAATACATACGTGAAGCCAAAATAACTCCTGCAAGACTCCGCTATAAGTCCTGAATAAGTATACACCATGAATTTTACTTTGAAACACTTATGCTCGAAAAACTTTGCTGCAAAGTGTGTTTCCACCGACTGCATATATGTATCTACCGATTTTTGTTCTGTTCATTATAAGAACCGATATTATAAATATAATTATCATTATAATAACAGGTACAGGAAAGATACCGATATATCCGGCACCCAGCCACTGCCATTCTTTTGATACCACTCTACCGGTGAACCTCCTGTATAAACACTCGCAAGACCTCTTGCGATATTCATTGTTGCCAGAGTCACGATAAATGGCGGGATCGTTGTTCTTGAAATAACAAAACCGTTAAATGCACCTATTACTATTCTGATTACTCCTGATAATCATAGCAAAGGTAAATATTCATTCCATATCTGGATACATCCTGCAGCAAATACGCCTGAAAGTGCTATTACGGAACCTACCGACAAGTCGATACCGCCAAGTATGATTACTATAGTCATTCCACATGCAAGAAGCATATTTGTGGATATCTGTCTAAAGTACATTGAAAACATTCTTTGTTGTAGGGAATGAACTGCTTGTAGCAGGAAATACTGTCAGGAAATATTGCCAGCACCAGCAATGTGATTATGATTCCCTATATTCTCTTTGAAAAATTTAACGCCTTTTAAATTATTCGATTTTTCACTTTTTACCTCCATCATATAGCTGCCAATGCCATAATACTCTCTCTGTGATATTTCTTCATGACTATGCAGCCTCTTATCGTTCCCTGCCGCCATAACATATACTCTGTCGCTCATGTTGATTATTTCGGCAGTTCCGAGGATATCATAAATGATTGAAACACCCTGTTTTACCAAGTCATTCATTATTCTGTATATCTCGATTTTTGCTCCTACATCGATTCCTCTTGTAGGCCTCATCCAAAATAAGGATTTTAGATTTGTAGCAGCTCATCTTCCAATCATTACCTTTTTGCTGATTTCCACCTGAAAGATTTACCGATCACCTGCTCCTGTGAAGGTGTCTTGGTCGCCATCATATCTCATATATTTTTGTGTTATCTCAGACTCTTTTAGAGTTTACATTCAAATTTTTTATAAACTTATCAAGAACTTCAATAGTGGTATTGTATTTTATATCCCCAAGCAGATACAGTCCCTGTTCTTTTTCTGCTCTCAGGAACAAGTGCAAGACCGTTTTTATCGCATCTGCTCGGATCTTTTATATTTACCTTCTTACCTTCAATATATATATCTCCTGAAGTATCTTTTGAAAGTCCGAATATTGCCTGCATAGCCTCGCTTCTTCCTGCTCCGACAAGCCCCTGCAAAACCCTATTATCTCACCTTTCTTTAACTCAAAGCTGACGTCTTTATCCCTATCACCGTCTTTTAAATTCTCTACTTTAAGTATAACTCTCCTTTGACGGCATAAAATCCCTTACATAGTAGTTTGTCAAAGTCCTTCCAACCATCATGGCGATAAGCTCGTCCTTGTTGGTCTCCTTTACAACCTTTGTTCCTACATATTCTCCGTCTCTCATTACCGTCACTCTGTCACATATTTCTTCAAGCTCGCTCATCTTATGTGATATGTAGATTATTCCTACACCCTTCTTTGTCAGATCCTCATGATGTTGAAAAGATTTTCAACCTCTCTGTCACTTATGGAAGATGTAGGCTCATCCATAACCAGTATCTTTGCATTTACCGATACCGCCTTTGTTATTTCCACCATCTGCTGCTTTAGCTATAGGAAGGTTCATAACAAGTTCTCTTGCATCTATATCCATGCCCAAATCATCCAGAATCTTTTGAGCATCTTTTTCCATTTTTGAAATATTTACAGTAAATCCTTTTCCCGATTCTCTACCCAAATATATATTTTCCGCCACTGTCATATACTGGCACCAAAACAAGTTCTTGATGTATTATCGCAATATTGTTTTTGAGGCATCGTGAACCGACTCAATCGATACTTTCTTGCCTTCGATCTCATCTCTCCTCATCAAGGCTGTATATTCCACCAAGCACTTTTTATAAGAGTTGATTTGCTCGCACCATTTTCTACCCAACAGTGCATGCACTTCCCGGACTTTAATCTGAGGTTTACTTTATCTAATGCCTTAACTCCCGGAAAGCTCTTAGATATATTTTTCATTTTCAATAAAATATTGTCTGCCACTGTTTCACCTGCTCTTATTTTCTAAATAAGGCATCCCTTGGGATGCCTTAAATTGTGTTATTTAATAGTAGTTTCGCTAAATACCGCTAAAGCTTACTGCCAGCCGTCTGTTCCGTACTGTGCTACATTGTCTGCTGTGATAAGGAAATGTTTCTACAGGTATCTCTTCAACCCTGCTTTCCTTCTCCATAATCATACATAATCTTAACTGCCTTCTCTGCGATAGAAACAGGAGACTGAGCACCGGTACCCTCTATTAAAGAATTACCTGATGCAAGCTCTGACTTTGATGTCAGGTGAACCGTCAACACCGTAAATCATACAATTTTTGATTCCTGCCGCATTTGTAGCCGCCAAAGCTCCTAAAAGCTGCAGGATCGTTTCACCGAAAAATTGCTACTACATCGTGGATTTGACTGTAAAAGATCCTCTGCAATACCCATTGCTATCTGAAGGTTTCCCTTTGCATCCTGCTGTGCTACAACTTCAAATCCATGATCCTTTATAGCATCCATAAAACCGTTTTGTTCTGTCTACAACCGACTGCATAGTAGGTGAGTCAAGAACTATAATCTTTCCCCGTTAGGTGCCTTCTAACAAGGTCCTCTCAACTACTTTTCCTGCATTGTAGTTATCTGATCCTGTGTATGATGCAAGATATGACATATCTCCTACTTCTAGTATCAAATCCCACCATAGGAACTCCTGCATCCTTTTGCTAAGATCGAGTGCAGGGTATGATACCCTGTGCATCAACTGATTCATAAACAATCCGTCAAGATTCTGTGAAAGCATATCCTCAACTTGTGATATCTGCTTTGTAACATCATTTCCTGGATCTGTACTATAAGTTCGTCACTGTTTGCCTCTACCAATTTCCTTTGATTTTATCCTGAATGGTAACGAAAAACGGGTTTGTTCCGTCCATACATGTGTATCCGAACTTATAATGCTTCTTCCGCTGCTTTGCTTTCACTCACTCTGTGCTGTTGTAGCAGCCTTTGCTCTCCCTCGGATGCGGCCTTTTTCTCTCCGCCTCCATAAGCTACTCAAGCTACCTGCTATTACAAATGCCAATGCACCTGCCATTAATTTTCTTCTCATAAGACCTCCTTTTAATGCCCTCAGGCTGATGATGTAATAATATCAATAAAAGTTATTTCACATAATTGTTTTTGTAACGGGTATCATATGACAAATTGTCATACTATTTTTCATTCTTAAATACTCTTATAGCATCCCTATAAGTCTGCTTCATACTCTCTCTTGCAGTAACAAATACATCATGTGAATACAGATTTCCGCTTGTCTCCTCGGCCATTTTTCTTATCGCATCTCCTGCAAATTTTGCCGCATAGGTATAGAAGTTTATCTTTCTACTCCACGGTCAATACATCTTCTGAAGTCTTCATCACTTATGCTGATCCTCCATGCATTACAACAGGAACTCCTGTCAGTTCTTCTGATATTTTCTATTCTTTCAAAATCAAGCTTGGGTTCACTCTTGATATTCCATGTACCGTTCCGAATGAGGCCGCCAGTGCATCGATACCTGTTTCCTCTACAAAGATTTTTGCAAGCTCCGGATCCGTATAGGCGCCCATAACATTCTCTTCTGCACCTTCAGCTCCCATAGCACCAAGTTCAGCCTCTATACTTGCACCGTATTCATCTGCAAGGGCCGCCGCATATCTTGTATTTGCCACATTTTCTTTAAAAGGCAATGCGGATCCGTCATACATTATTCCTGTAAATCCAAGATCCAGTGCAGTCTTTATCTCAGAAAAATTATCACCATGATCCAGATGTACACATACAGGTACCTTTGCCTCATCGGCAAGCATTACCATTATTTTCCCAATTTTTTCAAGCGGTACATATTTTCCATGTGCGGCATTGGCAAACTGCAATATTACAGGTGCATTCTCCTCCTCTGCGGCCTCTATAACAGCCATTATCCCCTCAAGTGAAGTGGCATTAAATGCGGCAACAGCCATATTTTTACTCTCTGCTATATCCAAAATATTCTTATGTTATTAACATAATCTACCCTTTATAAAATCCCTGAGTTTCCAGTTATTTTTATCTTTCTTCAAGTTTTTATATCAATTAAACCGCTGTAGGTATCGTATTCCGTAATACACATCGCTCCTGTACCTGCCGCTATCTCCATAGACGATTTTGGTGAATAGTCATTTACTATTCCGTAAATAAATGCCGCTATCGCTGTATCCCCTGCTCCTATTGCAGATTTTATCCTGTCGGGTTTAAAGCTCTTTTGAAAATATTTAAAGCTGTCCCATTCTCTGCCAAGTCCGAGTTTTTTTGAAACATCTACTGCCGTACAAAGATACATACCTGCCGCACCGCATTTTATAAGCAGTATTGAAACTCCAAATTCCATAATCTTTTCTGCCAGCGGCAATATATCCTTTTCAAGGCTTAAGCATATGCAAACATCTTCTTCTCCTGCTCTTTTCCAAAAGATTTTCGTATGCTTCTTTATCCATCATACATAAAAGCTCTTCAAAACTCGGCCCAAATACATCCACATATGGAAGCACCTGCTTTAGTATCTCTTTCCAGTCAAGTTTTCCTGCATCGCCCTCAGGGTCTATGGCCGCTAGCATCAAGACTTGTAATAAGTCCGCTTCCTTTTATACTCTTATACATTTCTATAAGATCTTTAGCATTGTTCTTATAAAATCTGCCATTAGTGTAGATAACTGAAATGGAAGAGATACCGTTCTTTATATCCTCCATATCTAAACTGAAAATTTGAAGGTATCGTTTGTTCCCGTAAAATGTAAGAAACTTCTGTCAAAGCCCGGCGGTGATAATACTATTGTATATGGAAGTATCTTCCCCACAGCCTTTATAAAATTTGTTTTTGCACCCTTTTCTTCACATTTTTCTATTATCTGACGACCGAACTCATCATCTCCGACCTTGGCAATAAGATCGACATTTGCTCTGAATTTGTGCAATGCCATACCTGTATTATTTACAGCTCCGCCATTTGCTACTGTTGCCCTGCCTATATTTATAAGTTTTCCGGGTTTTAATATCTTTGCAAAATTTTTCCTTTAGTATCATATATTTGAGGTGTAATATCATAGGATATATGGCCCCGCAACTATTATTTTTCTGTCCATATTGCCTCCCTTTCAAAAATAATTTACTAAATTTTTATAAAAAATAATAGTTACATTAGTCATTCTTTGACTGATATAACTATTATCTTTATTAAAGTTTCTTCCAAACTAAATTTCCACATCGCCCATAACAAAAACCGCGGTAATAACACTTATAATTATCCATCCACCTTCCACTTTTGCCAATGGCAGATCCACGTTCATACCGAAAAATCCCGAAATCACTGTAGGAATTGTCATAAGAAGCGACCATATGGTCATAATACGCATTGTTTCATTTAACCTGATATTTATCAGATTATTGTACATACCGCTCATCTGCTCCACTATGCTTGTCGCCATCTCAGCCATATCGCTTGCCTGCTTGGCCTCTATGTATGCATCCTCAAGCTCTTCCTTTTCGGCTTCATTACATTTTTTAATTGCCGAGGTTATCCTCATCTGTCTTATTGCCACTACATTCTGTTTTGTTGCGGCACCGAGGTAGATAAGACTGACCTCAAGGTCTGAGAGATCCCAGATACCTCGATTATTTGTATTCATTCTGAGTCTTCTGTTAAGATGCAGTCTCTCTTCATTGAGCTTATCAAGTATCGGTAAAAATGAGTCCGATATAACGAAAAGACTTAAAAACAAAAGCATCATAGGACTGCTTGCTTCTTCCGCCTGTATATACTTTTCGATAAGCGGAACCATATAGTTCGATGTCATAGGTAACGAAACATAAATATGCTTTCTGAATTTACAAAAACTTATTGACCTTGTCTCATAATGTCCGTTGTTTTGTGTAAATGCTGGCACATGTATTACCATAGCAGATTTTTCCGTCATATTCCACTCTGGCTCTTTCATTTGAGTCAAGAAATATACTCCGCCATTTCCTCCGTTAATTCAAATTTTGTTTCAAAGTCTCCACATCGGCAATATTACTGACATCTACGACTCTCCAATAATACTTTTTTCCCTCTCTCCCAAATATAACTGCATTTATCAAACCTCTGAGATATTAACCTTTTCTATTTGTATTCTTTATACCATTTATCATCTACGTAATATATTTTATCTTTTTCAATAAGTAATTGTTCTATATTGGCATTGGTCTCTTCCATGCTTCTTTTGAAGTCTTTCGTAAGTCTCTTTTTCAAATATCAGACTTATGGTCACCATCTCATCAAATATAGTATCTTCTATAACTATATTTTCACTGTCTGCTATATATTTTATTTTTCCGTAAAAATCATATCCGAATTTATACTGTACTCTGAAAACCGTCTCTAATCTCTCCGGTTTTAGTATTGGCAAGCGCCTCTATGACCGCCCCTGATAAGCACGTATAAGTCCGCCCACACCAAGCAAGGTGCCTGAAATATCTCGTAACCACCGCCACTACATCAAAAATAGCCCCTGATTTTCCAGTACTTCCATCATGGGCATTCCGGCACTTCTGTGGTTCACCGTCATCAGAACATTTTTCTTATTTCCGTCTTCTCCTATGATATATGCATAGCAATTGTGTCTGGCATCATAGTACTTTTTTCTTTATTTTATCTATAAATTCAAGTGCCTCTTCTTCAGAGCTTACTATAGCAATATTTGCTATAAATCTTGATTTCTTTTTCTACAATCTCGGCTTCATTATTTTCCAGAATGATTTTCATAGACCTTCTCTCCTGTTTTCACCAAGGTATTATAACAAATGTTTGAGGAAATAAAAAGATGACGCTAGAATACATTCAACTTTAATACTCTTTCTATACCGTTTTTATAGCTTCATCATATGTTATATTCTCGTATAACAACTTACTTGTTATATTATTGTAATCCGATTCAAATACTCTTTTTATCTATTATTTTTAATATCTCTGCTATATTGTTTTCAAGTTGTGCTGAAGGATTATTTTTGAAAGCATCCTATCTTTTCTGACATTTCCAATTAACTCATAAAACCTATTATCAAACTTTATATTCGGAATTATTTTTCGATATCATATAGATGTCTTGAATGTCTATTTACATTACCTAGAAGTGCATAGTCGCAGACTGCAAAGATTTTATCAATGAATGTTCTATTTAAGTCCTGTACATGTATTGTACAATTTAGTTTTTGTCTCATTTATTTCTATTTTTTCTTCTTTCACAAAACTTTCCTATTATTGAACTGACTTTAAGAAATTCTGTGATAAGATGTTTGGTAAAAAGCTTGTTTCTACTATAATTTCCGGCGGAATATTACTAAACAGAGACTCATACTCAAAAACATATTTATTATAACTGTATCCTGACATAATATCTCTTTCATTAGTAAGAATAGCTCCAATACTTTTTGCTATATGGTTTACAATATAACTTGCTGACTTCTTTTCCGACTCTGTTATCTTTCACTCATAGATAAATCTATATCTTCTGAAAACCTGTTTATCAAATCATACACTTTTGATAGCGAGGTTCCTCCTTAAAGACGAATGGCAGTTCACTGTCAGACAGTTTTAAAAGAAATATGGACTGTGTAGTATCCTTCTCAACCATTTGTACACCTCTATTTTCTGGTTGCAACAATCTTTATAATTTCAGCCCACCTTTCCTTTTGATTCTCATACCAATTCACTCATCACACTCCCTTCATATATATTTCTATAAACTTTATCCGGATAAAACGGCAAATATTCTTTTTACCATTTTAAAGTCTACATTATTTATATCTCACAAACTTTTTATTTTTCTAATCTTTTCATCGTCTGAAATCTCACAATACTTATCTATTTCAGACATCAAATCTAAAAATTGTAATGACGCCCTATTCTCTTCATTAACCTCTTTAACCGGCCCTATATATAATTAGTATTCCTGTCAACTTCCTGTCTCCTATATCCGGTAGTTGCCTCATTACCACATATCTCATAGCATGAGGGATTTTGTGTAGTAAATCCATATTGGTTAGCAATGCTAAGACCTTTTATATATCCTTTTGTTTCCGATTTGTCTGAATGTACTTTTTCTATATATTTATCTATAGAAATTCTTCCTTTAGTCCCTAATATAGTTGTATATGGTAAATAGTATACACCATTATATAATCTTTCCAAATTACCGTTATCCACAAGCTTTCTTAATTTGCTGTCTAAGATAATCTTTAGATCTCTCCGGTAATTCACTAAAGAAAATAGGTTCTCCATATTCAAATTTTTTCTAAAATATAGTTATATATCATATTCAACTGCCCAATATATTTGAACAATTTATTTTCATTTTTATTATACATTGAACTTGAATTAAAATCAAATTAAAAGCCTCCGGGTTAAAAACCCGGAAAGCTCTTTTAAACTTACTATATTGAAAGTACCATATCCACTTGACGTGAAAAAGATACTCCTGTTTTACACCAAAGTGCAAAATGCTCACAATTGTTTCTGGTAAAATTGTAGGCTCTTCTCCAAGCCTTGATTTTTGCCCTCTCTATAGTTTCCTCAGGTGAAAACAGCTTATACTTTGCTTTAAATAAAAAAATCAAATATACCTGTCTGTTCTCTGGGATTTTTATCAAAGTTTGTACGGCTCCTAATTTCTTTCTTGGCGGACCTCCCGCCTTTTGGAAAATGAAGTACAAAAATAATCCTCCGACCCTTCCGTAAATTCCTTTTAAGCTCGTCTCATATATGCTGACATTCCTGCCGAAATCCTTGGTTTTGTCCGCATAGTGAATGACCTTGCTGTCTCCTATATAAATACCGTAGTGATCGTATAATGCTCTGGATACTCCTATAACATCTCCGGGCTTTAGAAACTGCCTGAAACCAGTCTTTCAAATTTCTTCCATAGCACCCATTGTACCGGTAGCTTTTTCTTATATTATTTTTATCAAGAATCCTTGCATGTCCGTCAAGAAGACTGTACTGCAAATCTGTAGCTCATTTCTTCTCTTTTTATCTCTCCAAAATGCTGCTTTTACTGCAAATTTTTCTCTTCTCTGTTCGGTCTGTCACCACCTGGTTCCCATCAACATCTTACCGGCAATCAAAAGTGTTAATAACATATCCACTCCAAGTAATATATAACATTTTACCCAGTTAGGCTTTACTAAGTTAGGTACTAATATATATTACATGTATGGATTTTTCAAGGGAAATTACTTTTCCGAAGATTTCAGCCGAATATATGCTTTATACTGATTCCTTCATCAATATATTCTTCACTGAGGATTTCACCGAATTTTCTGATAATTGCTATTTTACCGGCATCCTTATACGGGAATACATGCTCAAAATAAACTCTTTGCTTTTTGTAATATATCTTCAACAGTCTTTTTAAATCCTCTATACCCTCTCCGGTCTTTTGCCGGACATCTTTAAAACTTTATCCGCATGGAAATCTCTTGGAAGTTCCATATTTTCTTCCATCAGATCTGTCTTATTAAATACGGTAATTATATCTTTATCAACTACATCAAGGCTTCTGAGTGTGTCGTATACCACCAACATCTGTGATGATGCCTCTTCATTTGAAGCGTCCACCATATGTATCAGAAGATTTGCATACTTTGCCTCTTCCAGAGTGGATTTGAATGCTTCTATAAGATGATGCGAAGTTTTCTTATAAAACCCTACCGTATCCGTTACCAGTATTTCCTGACTGCTTCCAAGTTTTAATCTTCTTGTGGTAGGATCTAGAGTTGCAAAAAGCTTATCCTCCGCCAAAATATTTTGCATCTGTAAGCTTTATTAAGCAAAGTGGATTTTCCGGCATTGTATATCCCACTATTGCCACATTAAAGGTAAGGTTTTCATCTCTGATTTTCTTATCAGCTCTCTGTGATTTTTCAACCTTTTTAAGTTCCGCTTTCAGCTGTGAAATTCTCTCATGGATAAGTCTTCTGTCCATCTCAGCTTTTTTCTCCTGGACCTCTGGTCTCTATACCTCCACCAAGTCTTGAAAGACTGCTCTAAGTCCTACTAATCTTGCTGCAGAAAATTTCTAGCTGTGCCAACTCAACTGAATCTTCCTTCACTTGTTGTTGCTCTTTTTGCAAATATATCCAGGATGACCATTGTTCTGTCCATTACCTTGGTGTCCAAAAGATCCTCAAGATTTCTAGCTGTGCAGGTGTGAGCCTCGTCATCGCATACCACACCTGTAGCTCCAAGCTCTATAACTCTGTCTTTGACTTCTCTATCTTACCCTTACCTATATAGGTACCCGGATGCATCCTTTTTCTCTCGATTGTATAATACCCTCAAGCACTGTTGTGCCTGCTAGTATCCACATAGCTCTGCTAGCTCTTTCTATGGATTCCTTTGTCATCGTCACCCACATCAACTCCCAGCAGAATTACCTTTTCAACTATTTCTTTGTTCTCATATGTACCATATACTACCTATCTGATTCTTGACTTTAAAAGCCACTTCCATGAGAAACCGCTTGTCCTCACCTGTATTTTTAAAATATATGCATTGAAGCTATTCCAAAGCCTTGTCATAGTCACTCATATATTCATAACATGAGTCCCTTTGAAAACATCAAAGACTTTAATGTCTCATCGTCATGTGCACTTAAAGTCTTATTTCCCAAAAAGTGCTATACCTCTCTTCAACGGCTTCAAGTGCCTTTTCATAATCTTCTCTCTGACATATGCTTTGCATAGACAGCCAGCACCTTTGGCATTTTTCTCTGTTGGTTTCTTTTAACTGATTTTTCCAAGAATTCCTCGGCCTTATCAAGATATGATGAATCTGAACTCTTATCATACATATCCTCATCACACTGTACTATACTGATGCCTGCATTTATATGAAGTTCACTCTGTCATCAAGACTTCCGCCTTATCATACATTGCCGTAGCATCTGCTATTTCTATATCCATATCTATATTGCAAAAGTTTCGTATATATGATAGCCAGCATGTCCAAGTATTCCGTTCTTCTTCATCCGCAGATATAAGAAGTCTGATGTATGTTCGGCCGCCTTGTAATCGCCTGCTTTGTACCTCGGCTTCCGCTCTGATCTGAGTACATCTATTTCAAGACCTCTGATATTTTGCTTCCATGCACACCTATCGCCTTATCAAAGACTCTCCACCGCCTGCATATTTCCTCTCAAGCAAGGCCTCACTGCTTCTCAAAGTATTTTTTTCATTTGCTGGCACAACCGCTTAGTAAAAACAAGAGATAATATACCTAATACAAATATCTTTTAATTTTTCCTGTACTGCCAAAGCCACCTCTGTCTACTCCATCCAATTTTTTTCACTTCATCAAATTCAAATGCATCCTGATGCTTGATTATTCTGAACTGGTATATTCTGTCATTTACTCTATAACGGTGATCTCTCTATAGCCAATGCGGGAAATCTCCACTCATCATTATCACCGCAGTATGACTCTGTCAATTACTCCCATAGAATTTGTCTGTAAGATTCCGAAGTTTTTGAAAGTGGAACTCTCGGTACCACCAACGCTTCATATCCAAGCGGCAATTCCATTCCCACCTCGAGTCTGATAAGCTTATAATCTCCCTGACTTCATCTCTCAACTCTTTCAGCGGCTCTTAAATCTATCCAGTCACTTTTTCCGTCTATGAATTTCAGTTTTTCAATATCCTCACTGAAATATTTTATCTTTATCTTCATATCAATTATCTTCCTCTACCTGTTTACTTCACTGTCAAAGCCGAACTTCCATCCTGTCTCTCTTCCTCCACCTCATGCACTATCTCGGCTTCAAGATCCGAATTGAGTCTTGGCACATGATTCTTTGACTCCACTCCAAATCTTCTTAAGAATTCTTCGGTAGTTGCAAACTGTGAAGGTCTTCTGGTGCATCAAGCTTTTCCGGCTTCTATACATAAGTCCGAACTCTACCAACTCTGCTGACCACATGGTCCGATGATACGCCTCTTATAAGCGCTCTATTTCAGCCTTTGTAATAGGCGTGTTTATATGCGATAATTGATAATGTCTCAAGTAGGCATCGGTAAGTACCTGCTTTTTGGGATGTCTTATATACCTTTATAGTTGTCTAGTACTCTGTCTTTGTACACATCTGAAACACAATCCCTCAAATCAATTATCTGTATTCCTCTGTTATCATTATTATATCTTTGCTTTTAAAGATTCGAGATTTTGAATTACTTCACCTCTTTCATATCAAGAGCGGCACATAATTGTCTCTATTTCTACAGAGGTTCCTAAGGCAAAAAGTACGCCTCTATTGCCGCTTCTGTTTTACTCAATTCTAGCCATCTAATATATCGCTTAGATCCATGCTCTCCTCCTTTCCCTCTTCCTCCAAAGTTTCTATTTGCATTTCTCCGAAAGCTCCTCCTGTAAAGAGCTATTTTGCCTATTTTCATAAGTTCGGCACACTTAAAAATGTAACCACAACTTCCAAGCCTCGGGTTGCCTGGCTTTCAAGTAAAGATCTGAAAGTGAATTTTCTATGCTTTCTAGTACATGCCATAACCTCATATCTTGGTTTCCAAAGATACAGGTCTTTTTATGGTACCGAAATTATCTCTACCTTATCAATCCTGTTTTCCTTTGCTTCATTACATATCGGTCAAATACTTTTTAACTTGTGCAGATTTAAACCGCCGAAAAAGCTTCATCCAAGTTCACAGGCTCCTGTACTCTTCCACCTCTGCAGGAATACTCGGCCCTCAAAAAGTATTTTTCCTGGCGTCAGCATCTTCCGGCAAGTTCATTTGCCATCATCTCTATTTTTATATTCCAAAAAGTCTTGCCACAAGCTCTGCTCTCGGGTCTATGATTTCTGTTTCTCATCCCTCAAGGGTAAAAGCATCTTAGCTTTTATATCAAGAAGCGTGGTCGCCATTACAACAAAATTCGCTCACCGTCAAGGTCAATCGGTTTCAGTCGTTCATATAGCTTAAATACTGCTCTGTTATACTCAATATCGAATATCATATATATCTATTCTATCCCTCTATAAGATATAAGAGCAAACTCAAGCGGTCCTTCAAACCTCTCCAATTTGTATGAAATTCCATACTCACCTCTCTCAAATATAAATATCACTCAACCTCGACTCATTGTACCAAATTTCAAGATTTATTATGACACTGTAAGATTAATCACAATCAGCCCGACATATCATTTAATCTTATATTGATACTGTGAGTTCCAAGTCCCGCCCGATTATCTGAATCATACTCCGACTTTTTCATTCCTACAACCAATCTGTTAAAGAAATGGAAACTGTGGTGTCATCACACCCATACCACCTGGAAGCCTTACTCGTTCCACCGTGAAATGCCCGCAAGTGCTAAATCCATGACTGTCTGTATAGTCTTTTACAAAAGCAGTGGTGAATGACATAAAAATATTAAACTTTGATTCATCTATACTTATGCGTTTATTTATATAACCGAACTAGAGGCTTTTTAAATCTTTCTCAAATAATATTTTCTCAAGGTCCAATCCAGAACATACTATATTATCATCCAAATCACAGCTTTTTATTTGAAAGATACACTATTCTATATCCTCCATTATCTGCTTATATTGCCTGTAATTTAATCCGAATTTATTCTCACTAAGTCTTTGCTCATGATTTCCTGTTGGCACATATACATTTATATACTACTTTGAAAGCCTTTAAAAGAGGCAGGACATTTTCTATACCTAGTCTGCTCCTTTACGGTTATCTATCGCCGCCTATAGCACCAAGTCCAGTGATATGTCCTCTTATAGCCGAAAAATAGCTTCCTCATTGTTTTTCCGGAAACTGTTATTGTGTAAATCTGTTAAAAAGACTATTTTTCTTTTCTACTATCAATCTTTTCGCTGCTTTATATTATATTGTAATTGTTTTGAAAGTTCTCCTTCTATAAAGAACGGAGCAGCAGGGAAATACTCCCACTGCTCCCAATCCTATAATTTTAGAAAATATATCTTTTCATCAAACCCTAGCTTTCACCCAAACTCCGTCACTGTTTAAAGTGTATCCGTCGTGGTGGTATTTGTCAACATTTTACCATCACTTCCCTAAAATAATACTATAGTCCGTTGTACTGCTGTCAGCCCAAGAATTCATAGCTCCTGAATCCTCCATAAAATACCAAGATCCGCTTGTATCCTGTCTCCAGCCTTTTGCCATTTTTGCCGTCCGCATCAAACCAGTATTTTTCCGTTAATATTTAAAACTTCAGTCTTGTAATTTGTTTTATCTGATTTTACATAAAACCAGCTCTGCTGTTTCTCTTCCAACTCTATATCCGGTGCTACGCCCGGACTCGTAGTTTTCAGCTCTAACATCAGATGTGGCAATTGACTCTGTGCATACCAACTCTTTGCACTGTCCGTATTTGTTACCCGAGCTACAGCTGATTCTGTTCTTGCAACAACTTCCTTTTTGCAGCCCGCACTGCGGCCCCTGTAATACTCCTTTTTACACTTACATCTTTTGATGCAATATCCATAACTGCCTGTTGAAGCTTATCGCAAAGCCGTAGTCAAGTAAGGCCCTCAGTCGGTATAATGAGTTCCCTGACTCTTAAGTATTACTAAACTCACCAGTCTTACACCGTTTCTCCGCACATGTTACCAAAGTATTTTTACGGCACTTTTGACATCCGGTCTTTCCGCCTATAACACCCGGATAATATCTCGTTATCATTGGTCTGAATCATCTTATGATGCATTGCAATTGAAGTGGTGGGTCTCTGAGTTGCGGGAATGTATAATATCTTGTGCTTGCAATCGCTCTGAAATTAGGATTTCTAAACGCTTCCAGCCGCAATCAGTGCCAGTATCCTTAGCTGTAGTCTGTGGTTTTGATTGTTCAAACCGCTCGGATTTGACAAAATTTGTGCTTTTTGCCCCTATCTCTCTGCTCTTGCATTCATCTATATTGGCAAATCCTGGTATTGAACCTCCGACATGTCTGCAAGTCTGTTTGCAACCTCATTTGCTGAGGCCAGCATTGTTCCGTAAAAGTGCATCTCTTACACTCTATTCTGTCACCTTCCACCACACCTAAGCTAGCTTCTGATTCCAGATTTGTAGTTGCACTGAAAAACACCGACAGCATCATCAAGATCCGCCTGCTCCAAAGCAAGCAATGTTGTCATAATCTTAGTGATCGATGCAGGAAAACTGCTTATTTCTTTTTCATACGTGAATTCACCTGTATTTGCATCTGCAGGCGTAGCCCCTGCATGATGCTATGTTTGGAGGAGTAGCTGCATGTGTTACCATTCCGTTCCCGACGCAAAAGTTATCAGACCCACTGACAATAATATCGACAGGCCGCTCACTATAATTTTTGATTTTCATATTTCATCTCTACTTTAAACTTTTTATTTACCCTCTAACTTATTAATACTATATCACAAATATTGAACATATGTATTAAAAATAACTCACATACCTAGCTACTTTATGCTAAACTATATTTTAGAGGTAAGCTATCTAGTAGTCTCATTAAAAACCAATCTGAAAATCAATGAACATCTATCTTTAAATCTGTCTTTATATTTATAATCAAAGGCTACACGCTCTTTGACAAAGAACTATAGATTCGGACCGCTTAGTCCGAATCTAAATCTTTATTATTTATTTTTCTGTGTTCTTTCTCATTATATCCTTCCATATGCTCCAGCGCTGTTGTTCTGTAAGCATTTGAACCGCAAAAGAGTAATGCATGGCTTTCATCCGAGTTTGCAGCAGAACACAGTGCATCTGTTATACAACACAGGTATTGTCTTTCTGTCACATACAGACAATGCCAAACAGTTGTGATAATGTCTCTATCGGTATAGGACTCGGTCTTCAGTCTATCCATAGTCGTTTCTTATAGCTCTTCCTGGCATACCTACAGGTGATTTTGTGATAACAATATCTCTTCTTTGCATCAATATATGTCTGCTTTATAATCATCCGGTGCATCACTATCTCATATGTGGTGCAACAAATCTTGTACCCATCTGTACTCCGTCCGGCACCGAAAACTCACATGGTATGCTCCATATCTTCTCTTGTATATATACCGCCCCGCCACAAAAACACAGGAACCTTTTTCCTGAACTTTTCTTCAGATTCTTACTTCCTCTATGATCTCTTTTTATCTCGGCATCATATTTTCTCTTTATAGTTTTTACTTGCCAGTAGTGTCGGCGCCAGCTCGCGAAGCCCATCATAGGAAAATCCTCAGATGTCCGCCCTGCAAGCGGTCCTTCGATACTACGGCATCAGCTGTGGTGTTATATTTTCTGTCCCACATCTTTAAAAATAATCTTTTGTAATTTTTCTGCTTGACACTATCGGTGCAATACAGGTCTTTTATGCGTTTTCGCTTAAGGCTCACGTCCTTGCCACAAGCTCCGGCAATTTATCGGCAGTCCGGCTCTCGATATTATGATATCCGTACCTGTTTTTACGGCTTCTCAATATATAGTCCGCATATTTGTTTGTTGCCACCATTATATTAAAGCCTATAAAAGGATTATAGTTTTTAATTCTTCCAAGAATTTGTAGCTCGTTTGAAACCTCTAAATCTCTTTTCAAATCACTCTCCGCTCATATCTCTGGCTTTTTTTAGTTCGGTCTTTATGGCATTGAAGATTTGCTTCTATAGGATTTTTATAAAAATCATCCTCTGAATCCGATCTGTGCTGTTGATATAATTCCATTCCTCCATTGCTCGCACATGATGTGCCGGGTAAGGATGAAAGGCTATTCTTTGACACCTCATACTCTCCTGATAATGGATAGAGCAACTTTATCACTCTATTTGAAGAATTCCATATTTCCTCTAGCTATTTTTAAACTTCCCGAATCTGTTGTATCTGTCCTCTGTAATTTCTTCTTCCTTGGATTTTTGGAAGCACTTTTATCAAAGAAATAATCTGATATTTGAAACCATCTCTCTATTACAACATCCATAGTATGATAGTCAAAGTGTAATCTTCCTTTTATAACCTGTCTATTACTCCTAGCTAAGAGTTCCTTAGAGGTAATCTCTATAACCTCCCAGCCTCTGTATTCTTTTCATCTTTATAAAGCATTGAAGGAAGCTTCAGGGTAGCATTATATATTGAATGTCTAGCATCCAAACTCCACTACTATGGTAAGTGCAGTGCACTCCCGATCCGCCTTCACCTATTAATAACAGAAAGAATAGGTGACAGTCATATCGCCTCATTTTCAAAGAGTGTTTGCTGTCTCCTCGCCCTGTCTCCTCGTCATTTCTATTCCGCAAAATGCTCCTGGAGTATCCACTATACATATAATCGGCATATTAAACTTCTGCGCATGCTTCATAAGTCCAGCGCCTTACGATATCCGCTTGATCGGTATACCAGTTTCTGATCTTTATCTTTCCTTTATGCCTTTACCTTTTTGCTGGCTACAACCATTACAGATCTTCCATAGTAGCTCTATACCGCCGACAATGGCACCGTCATCTCCGGAGAGTCTGTCTCCATGTAGTTCAAAAAGAAACTGAATAATCGTCGATATAATCCTTGTAGGTCTGTCAGTCCTCTTGATAAGAGTACATTGTCCCAGGCAGTCTCTCGGTGCTTTTACCTTCGGGCGCTTCTCTGCGGCCCTTTTCTGTATTTTCATCCCGACTTCTCCTGACGTGCAACTCTCTTAAACCTGAGGTATGAGCTCAGTATCTTCTTTAAGACGCTCTTTGTCTGATCTTCCACTATAGCGACCTATAAAGCTGTGCTCAAGCAAAACCTGCACCTGAAACCTTCCGGCAGCTTTTCGGAGTTCCTATAGTCTGTGACAACTCGGCCTGCAATCCTAGTATGGCCTCGGCTCTGCTAGTATAATATCTCCAAGCATTGCAAATGAAGCACTCACTCCAATCTGTCAGGGTCTGTAAGCTTTATAAAAGTTGTCCTGCCCTCATGATGCTTTCTTTAATGCGGCTGATGTCTTCTAAGCATCTGCATCAGTGAAATCACACCTTCCTGCATTCTGCAGTACTGCCTGAACAGGAGTAAATAATAATTGGCACTTTTCTTTTGTAGCCTTTTTCCACTGCTGCTGCTATTTTTCTCCAACCACTCTTCCCATGGAAGATCATGCAATCTTGCATCACATACGGCCATAGCGCTCTTATATTACCTATAGTAGCCTCCTGTGACTACAGCCTACTAAGCTTGCTGCTCTTTTGTCTTTCCTCTCAAGCTCGATCTCATAGCTCGGGAAAAATCCAGGATTTGATATAGGCATTGTCTTATTCCACTCGATGAAACTTCCGTCATCCATAAGCATTTCTATTCTTTCCAGTATGCATGAACTCTAAAATATCCGCCACATTTCGACATGTATAAAGATTTGACTTTACATCTCTCAGCAAAAAGTCACTTTTACAGATTCTGCACTTTTTCCAAAGTCCTCCGATATCTATCTTTCACTTTCCGGTTCTATCTTTGCATATGTCTTTTTACATATTTCTAAACATGACAACTACTCTCAAAACTTTCATTGCTACATTTTAAAACTGTGTTTTTTCTATAAATGAAGTATCTATATCAGCATCTAAAGTACGGATTATTAATAACTTTATAGTTAAAATCTATATTTGCATCCACAATCTTCTATTACAATTTTCACCAAGAGCTGATCTCATCTTTGCAAGCTAGCTTCTCCTGTCTTGTTTTTCCATGAACTATCAATTTTAAAAGCATGGAATCACAAAAGGTGATAATGCAATCTTCATATATATGGTGTATCTATTCTACACCGTTACTGCCTCGCAATGTATGCTCAATTCTTCCGGGAGAAGGTAAAATTTTATCGGGGTTTTCGCATTTATTCTGCACTCTCATGGAATGTCCTTCAATCTTCACATCCTTTTGAGTAATTGAAAGCTTCTCTCCCGCAGCTACTCGATCTGCTCCTTTATAGATCCATACTGCATCATCATCTCCGTTACAGGATGCTCTACCTGAATTCTTGTATTCATCTCCATAGAGTAGAAGTTTTATTCTTGTCCACCAAACTCAATGGTTCCGGCATTCTATATCCTCGCAGCCTTTGCTGCACTTACTGCAGCTTTTCCATCTTTTCTTTCTGCTTACTGTCAAGAAATACTGACGGTGCCTCTTCCAATACTTTTCTTTTGATGTCTCTTTGTATGGAACAATCTCTTCACCGAGATGTATTATATCTCCATAGCTGTCTCGCCAAAAATCTGGAACTCATATGTCTCGGTCTTTTCTATATATTTTTCAATATACATGGAGTCGTCGGACTCCTATGCTCTCCGCTTTTTGCAGTCATAAAATCTCTGCAAAATCATCTCTACTCTTGATATTCTCATCTCCTTCCGCCTCCTGCCAAGAGCGGCCCTCTGATCTTACAGGGAAGCCCACTTTCTTTGCAAGCTTTTAATGCCTCATTCACATCCTTCACACTTCTGCTCGTCTCGGCATTACAGGTATATGAGCCTTTGCATGGTTGTCTCTCACTGTAGCCTTATCGCTAGCTTTTCTGGCAATTGTTTCAGACTTAGGTCCGATAAACTCTTTATTCCTACTTCCAGTACAAAGTCTTGCAAATTTTTCATTCTCAGATAAAAATCCGAACTCGGATGGATGGCCTCCGCACCTGTTGTAACGGCTGCACTGAGTATCCTCTCCATATCCAGATAGCTCTTCATCGCGGTGCAGGGTCCTATACAAATAGCCTCATCTGCAAGCATCGGTATGTGCTGTCTCTGTCTGCCTCGGAACATATGGCAACACTTATAATACCCATTTCTCTAAGTGCTCTGATTATTCTGACTGCACCCTCCTCTGTTTGCATATCAATACTTTTCTAAACATTTATTCTCCAATGATAAAGGTAAGTTCGCATCAACCGCCATCTCACCGTCCACACTTGCTATAGCTTTTTCCTATTCTTATTCTTCCTTTTGATCTGATTATCTCACGGGATAATGTAGCTTTATCTCCCTGGAACAACTTTTCTTTTGAATTTGTGGAATTTATAGCTCTGGAACATGCTGTCTTTTCCTTATTCTCTGTGTACTGACAATATAGCAACTCGCACCTGTCTGTGCCAGTGCCTCTATCATAAGCACACCCGGCATTACAGGCTCTCTGGAAAATGTCCCAAAAATCTGTGACTCATTATATAGTTATATATTTTAGATCTGACACTGCTCCGGCTCCAGCTCCTCAATACAGTCAATAAGCAAAACGGATGTCTGTGGAGGTATTATCTCTTGAATTTTCTAATCTCCCTAAACTATATTCTTTACTCCAAACAAATAAAACAGTGGCTGTCCGTACTCACTCACATCCCTCATCCTTAACAAGGATTTCCTTTATAACACTGTCAAAATCACTCTCAAGCTTTCATTCATAAGTTTCTATTGCCTCAATGATACCTATCACCTGACCTTTCTTTACTCTGTCACCTACATTTACAAAAACTTGGTGAATCAGTAGAAAGTGCACTGAGAAAGTTCCTACAAGCGGTGATGTTACGGTATGACTCGCAACCTTGTGTGTTCTCTACTGTGCTTGCAGCTCTAAAAACTTTACACTCTGTGCTACCGGTACGGCCCGAACCTCTCTGCAAATAAAGTTTTGTTTTATTTTTCTTATACAATTTTTCAGAATCTGAGTATAGTTTGAATGTATCAACACTCATTCTTACTTTACTGTCTCTATAAGTTTTATAATCTCACTCTATCTCAGGGTTTACTCCACGAATTTTTTTATAACTATACTTGCATTGTGACCTGCCAAAGCTGAGGGTGAGTTGTTTATTGTTCCGTTAATCTTCCACCTCTTTGACTCTCTGTCAAAAGTCCAGATCGTACCTGATCTTTGTTTATAAGTCTCCACATTCTGTGCATAAATCCGTCTTCTATAGATTTTACATACATTGCCTTCAACACCTCCGGCTGTACCCAAGAAGATGTCCGACCATTGACTTTGTAGAACTTATTCCGACTCTTTATCTGCATGCTCACCAAGAGCTGTCTTTTATTGCCTTGGTCTCAGCTAAACTCATTGTGATGAGTTCCTGTACCATGTGCATTAACATAGTCACTATCCTCGGGCTCTACACCTGCATCCTTTATTGCAAGCCCATAGCCTTTGCAGCGCCTGAGCCGTCCTCCGAAGGGTGAGCGGGTAACATGAATGCATCACAGGTTGCACCGTATCCTCGCCATCCTCGGCGGTATATGTGCACCTCTTTTAGCATGCTCAAGTTCTTCTAAAACTAAAACTCCCTGCCTCCCTCTCCCATGATAAATCCGTTTCTGTCCTTATCAAAAGGTATTGATGCTCTGTCAGTCATGGCTACGGTATTAAGTGCTGTGAGGAAGTAAACTCCTACACACCGATAGGAGTGATGGAGCTTTTCGTACCTCGCAAGCATTACATCAGCCTCCGTAAACAATAGATCTGAATGCCTCGCCTATAGACAGTTTGTCTTGTGGCATGCCGTTACTACATTTATATTCTTTTCCCTTACATCCATAGGCAATTGCTACATTACCTGCCGCCATATTTGAAATCATCATAGGTACCAAAAGTGGTAGCCACTCTGCCTGGCCTCTTTTTCCAAAAAGCCGTATTCCTTTTCCATGGACTGCGATGATCCGATTCCCGATCCTACTGCAACTCCTACCATATAAGGATCTTCCTTTGACATATCGCTTTTGCATCTTCAATGGCCTCTTTGTTGCCGCTACTGGCAAACTGTGAAAAACTGCTCCATCTCTTCTAGGCAGATTTTGGATCCATATAGTTCTTGGCATCAAAGCCTCCTTTTACTTCAGCCGCCAACTTTGCCTTATAGTCTGTAGTATCAAAGTATGTGATAGGGTCCGCATACCGTGTATACCTGCTTTTATATTTTTCCAAAAATCATTGACATTAAGACCTATCAGTGTGATAGCTCCCAAAACCTGTACAACAACTCTTCTTCTCATAGTCACCTCTTTTTCAGTTGTTCTTTTCAATCCTTCTTGATTACATACTCATTCCGCCATCTCATTTTGATGACCTGACCTGTAATATATCTGTCCTCTTCACCGGCAAGTATATGCTACCATATTTGCGTAATATCCTCACCTCACCTTGATATCCCAACGGAATAAATGAATTTATTTTTGCCTTGGCATCATCCGTCATGGCATCCGTCATATCTGTTCTTATATATCCTGGTGCTATGGGCATTTACGGTAATATTTCTGCTTGCCATCTCTCTTTGCCGCAGTTCTTTGTTATTCCTATAACTCCCGCCTTTGATGCCGCAGAGTTTATCTGACCCGCATTGCCCATCATGACTCGCTAACGGAAGAAATATTACATTCTTCCGGCTCTTTTCTTAATCATGTATTTTGAAACCACCTGCATGGTAATAAAGCTTCCTTTGAAAATTAGTAGCTATTACCGCATCAAACTCTTCTAGGTTTCATTCTCATCATCAGATTATCTTTTGTAATACCGGCATTGTTTACCAGTATATCTCACAGCGCCATCCTCTGAAATGATATTTTCAATCATCTGTTTGGTACTCTATAATCTGATATATCACATTGGCAGATTTTTTGCCCTTCCGCCATTATCCTCTATCTCTTTTGTAACTTTTTGCAGCCTCACTTGATGCTGCATAATTTACATATACCAGTGCTCGTCTGCCAGTTTCTTTGCTAGCGGCTCGATGCCTCTGCCGCACTCCGTTACCAAAGCTGTTGCCTTCTAATCTTTTCATTTCTGCTCAAAATCTGACTACAAACACTTCACATCCGCATACTCTTCTGATATTGAAGATTTTTACCTGGATCAATTTTTCTTTACAAACTCTGCTATGGTCTTTCCGGGCCGATTTCTAGCAAAGGTATCAACTCCCCATTCAATCATTTTTCTTATGCTCTGTTCCAAGTGTACACTTCCGGATACCGATCTATCAAATTTTTTGATATTATTCTCATCTGTACAATTTCTGCATTGATATTTGCCACATAAGGTATCTGAATATCTCATTTCGATCACCGTCGAGTACTTTTTGAAAGTTTTCTCCGGCTTCATAAGTCCCGAGTGAAAGCACCGCGCTTACCTTTAAAGGCAGTACTCTTTGCTCCGGCTTTAATTTTTCGCCGCAAGAGCAACCGCTTCCTCGTTCCTGATAGCTACGTCTGTCCCGGGCAATTATAATTTGCCACCCAACATCCGTCTATGTCATCAACTACAGACTTGATAGTCCTCATTTGAAGTGAAAGATGGCACTCATTGCGCCACCTTTTATTTCCGACATACTGACCTCTTTTATCCACTACCAAAATAGCATCCTCAGCACTTATGGCACCGCTTAGATAGTGCTTCATATTCTCCAAGACTTAAACCGCACATATATATCAGCCTTAAGTCCTGTTTTTCTGACAGCCTTTAATACATGGCAATACCTGTTGCTGCCACCATGGCTATCTGTGTATATCTTGTATTGTTTAATCATCATTTTCTTTGAAAATCAGATCAGCATGCTATCCCCGTGACTGTTTTACACTGTCAAAACGCCCTTGAATCCGCATCATTTTTCATAAAAACCTTGCCCATATTTTGTTTTTGAGCTCCTGTCCCGGGAATAAAAATGCTATCTTCATAATTTATACTAAGCTCCCTGCATCTCTTTAAAAAGATTAGTTGCCTCACCTAATATCTCGTCAATGATTTCTTTTGCACTTTGCTTTTTGGTTTATAAGTCCCGCTATCTGACCTGCCATAACGGTTCCGTTTTCATATATCACCGTCCATAACAGCTTTCTAGTACCCAGAGTCAAGTACTCAAGCTCCTCAAACTCTTCCTCCAGCTTCAAGCTTTGTGCATTCTCTGGTCAGTAGCGTTTTCTAAACTTCATACTGATGATCGTGACTTCTGCCTGTTACGGCTAGAATCTATATCCTTTGCGGCGATTATCTCTGTCTTTGTAGTTTCATGTACAATAGACTCATTTGCAACCACAAATCTTTGTGCTCTATCTGTACAGCCTTTGCTCCAAGCATAAGTGGCAGCCAAACCTCTTCCGTCTGCAATACCGCAGCTGCAATAATATGGATATTTTACTCGCATTTACAACCTGTGGAACCACGCTTGTAGTAGCTCCTAGGTATGTCCGCCACTTTCGGTACCCTCGGCTACAACGGCGTCAGCGCTCGCATCTTTCCATCCTTCCTAGTGCAACACTCACAACCACGGGGAATTACCACTATTCCGGCTTCCTTCCACATCTGCATATACTTCCTCAGGTGAACCTGCGCCTGTAGTAACTACCTCTATACTTCTTCCACAACTACCTTGGCAATTTCTTCCGCATGAGAGTGACATAAGCATTACGATTTACTCCAGGCTTTATCTGCAAAGCTTCTCTGCCTCTTATTTCATTTCTTACAACCTCTGCTGGTGCATTTGTCCCTGCCACAAGTCCAAGTCCGCCCGCCGCACTTGCCGCTGCAGCCAAATGATGCCTCGGCAACCCATGCCATACCGCCTGAATTATCGGATATTCTATACCCATAGTTTTCGTTATTTCTGTTTGCATTAATTTCCTCTGTCTTTTAAGAAAAACGCCCGTAGCGTTTTTATTTTTTATGAATTATCTACGCTCTTGTCTCTAAAGGTAATTTACCACATCACCACAGTTAAAAGCTTCTCTAAATCTCTCAGAAGGTATTTCAACACCGTAGTTATCCTCAAGTGCCATTACCATCTCAAAAAGGTCATGAGTTCGTACTTTAAAATCGTCCTGAAGCTTTGACTCAATGTGATTTCTGATGCATCGATATTTAACTGCTCTGCACAATTGATTTCATCTTTCTCTGACATAATTTTCTTCCATCCTTTTAAATGTTTATTTTATTTATATTTAAGTTAAAATAATTACAATCTTATCACAAGTTCCCCAGGTTAATCGCTCCAAACCACAGAGCAAAATCAAATCCTCTTTTTGTCACACTTTTTTATTACCCCATCAGTAGTAAAGGATACTTCCCCGCAGTATTTCCGGCATTCTCCAGATTGTGAGGTAAATTTCCAAGAGGTATATCCAGCTTTTTGGATACGGCCCGCATATTCTCAAATCTGCCTGATGTAAAAAGATATAAATCTATCATCCTTATGTACCCTGCCTTTTGTATAGCCTGTTCATCGTCAGGAGGCACCGTTCTGACAGTGAATTTAGAAAGACCTCTTGTCCGTCCATTCTTATATATCCGTCATCACCGTAAGAATTATCATGTTAGTGCAAATCCCTTTACTCTGTCAGCCCCTATATCGAAGCTTTAAAAATCCTTCTTCAATATCCGCTTTTCTAAGTACTGCAGGTCCCACCCGTCACCGAAAAAGTACACAGGTTCTGTCACCTCAATCCATCTCTCTTGGAAAGTACATCACCGCCTACTACAAGAGATACCATATCCAGAGTATTCATCATAGAATATGCAATGCTCAGTGCATATATAAATCCTGAACATGCGGAGCTTACATCCATACATGCACAGTCTTTTGCTCCTAAAAGGGTTGCAACTCACGCGGTATTGGGAGTCTCTATCCCGAGGGAAGTACCACTATGATAAGTCCCAAATCTTTACCTTCTAATATTTGCAGATTCTAATGCTTTCTTTTCCGGCTGCAAATGCCAGACTTACTCAGATTTTCTATTTCACTATGATATGTCTTTTGATTCCGGTTCTTTGGTCTGATCCACTCATCACTTGTATCTACGATTTTACTCAAATCATCATTTGTCAAAACCTTAGAAGGCAGCTTTTCGAGCCTGTTCCCGCAAGTGCTATCTTCATCCTTCATAGTCCTTTCATAAGACTTTCATCAAAATAAAAAATACTTTGAATACCAGCAAATAGTTTGATACTCAAAGTATTTTAATTTTACTACATCAAATTTGTCAAGTGATTTGTTCATTCAGTTCCGATATGTATTAATGCATCTTTCTTCTACCCCAAGGATAATGTATGCTAACAACAGTGGCATCAAATTTTGCTTCGACTCTTTGCAGTCTCATCACCTTCTATATTTTAAAACTCCAAGTAGTTCTCCTTTTACTCTCTGTCCATGTTTAACATAAGGATACCAAAAGTCCCGTCACATCTGCCTCACGTACTCCTGCACCTCACTATCTCTTTTTGTTTTTATTCACACTGATATCATAGTCCTCTTTTACTATTCCAAGTATTTCCATCAGCTTATACATATCTTTCTTTTCGGCAAGCACATCCTCTTCACTCCATATACCATGTGCCCTCTTCATAGAGCATTGCGGGAATATTCTTCTTTGCAGCATAGCTGTACAGACCGATATCCGCATACGATCCTCACTTATATTTACGCTCATTCTCGAAGCTATATCTCTACATAGTTTTTCATATCTTCACCGGAGCTGTAAGGAAGAAGATAAGAGAATGAGATTCTCATTACACATCTCCCCATGCAAATCCACACATAAAATCAGCTGTCGGGTAGAGATATTTTTCATATCAAATGCAAGTCTTGTGTGCTTTACTTTTTCATCACCCGAAATTCCTCGTTTAAATTTTTTATAATCCGATGTGGATATCTGTTCTTGCTCTGTCATAAAATCCAGTCGGTATTTAAAACAGGACAGATAATAATATTTCTGACAATTTTTCAGCTTCAAGTTCTTTTATAAGTCTTAGAGCAGTTTCTATTCCTACTATTCTCCGCCATGTACTCTGCAGTGATAACTCAGTTTTCCCTGTATTTCTTCCACAAAAAGCCGTTCCACTTATATTCCCAAGTGTGAATTTTTCTTCTCCTTCATTTATAAGAATATCTCCTATTTTCACATATTCCTTCCGAATCACACTAAGTTTTTATGTTATATTAGCATAGTCTAGTCGCTCTAACTATACATCATTTATTATATTTACTTCAAATAAAAGACAGCTGTCCGTTTTTCTTAAATTTTTATTTTGCTGAAAGATATTTCCATGTTTTTATTACTTGAAAAACTTATTTTCAGCAGTATGTTTTATTATGTATATTAAAACATAGATGAAAGAGAGAATTTTGCAGGCAATATTTATGATCGGCCTTGTGATTCTAATCTGCAGGTGGATTCTTGATGGGACGTCTTTGCGACCATGTTTTCCAACCTGACGACAGAGAAACACCGGCCTATTCCTAGCAGTGACGTGTAGACTATGCCTAGTGCTCATGGGAAAAATGCACTTATCAACCCACTCTAATATCGCAGAACAGGACCGATTTCGACCTATTCAGGGTATTCTTTTCGGGACCTATAGCTTCTTACCATACCGATGAGGTAATGCAATCAGAGTGCGTTCACGACTATTTTGCGGTATGATTTGTACCAAGAGACGGCGGTGCTCAGATGCTCTGAGATGGTTCCGCAAATATACAAGTAAATACAGTATTCTGGATTTATGATGTATCTGTATGTCTCTTTGCTTCTACTTGTAGGTACTGTATTTATTTATACACCGTGATATAGCCGCAACTCAAGTTTTCGGTTTGCAGTGTGCTCCACAGAAGTTTCAACATGATATCTACGCTGTGGATTTTGCTTATTACATTATTGCAACGGTATTCCTGATTGATAAGATTATCGGACGTGATATCCAATCTTCGGTGCGATTTTGGTATTTTCCGCACTGGTGTATCTCGGTAAATGGTTATCTTCCATTATCCGCTCTGTAAATGTTTGGGAAGCTAGCAACACAGTCATTTTGACTATGGCCATATTTTAAAAAGGGTGGGCATTTTATTCCGATTTTCTTCGATTAGCTCTATGGGTATCCTTTCAGGATTCCACCCATCACAGACAGCTCTGTGGCTCTGTAATGATTAAGAGCGAAAAGAAGGTCGTATGACTTTCTACAATCATGATGGCTGCTGGGATTTATCGCTATGGTGTGGGCTGCCGGTAGCAATGGCACTTATCCAGTCTCACAGCTCGAGCACGGCGGTATCACAATGCAGCTTAGTGACAAGGGGTGTATGCAGTATATGATCTCAAAAGGGAGGCGAGCTTGTCGCTATTTCTCCTCACCAGTGTTGTAGGTGTAGTATGTAGATATGCACTGGACCTATCGGAGTGCCGTAGCACTATCTGGTATCATTATCCTTCCTATCACATCAGGAGATACGCACTTCGTGCACTTAGACTTACTATGTGCGGATACCTTCCATATCAAGCAGGATAACAATGCAAGAAGACTCTAGTCTTGCAGTTCCTATCTTCGTTATAGTAGGTGCAATCCTTGTTTGGGCAAAAGATCGATCCTAAGGGATTCAGTTATTCTTTGGAGATATTTTGCATGGTCTACTCCAGACAATGGCACTCTTCCACTTTGCTGCCGCTACTATTTATTTAATAATAAATAAGAGAGGAAAGTGGCATGGATGACTCTATACTGGGTGTCTTCTACACATTTATTTGTGCATGCTATATCTTGAATGCAAAGCTTTGGCTTTGGTTTTAAGCTTGAATGTTGTTTATATTTAGGGTGCCGTAATTGTGCATTATACGCAGTTCTTACTATCTGGAGGTAAAAAGCTGGACAGCATCTGCTCCGATCCTGTAAAATAAAATTAAAATTATTGCTCCTCCAAGACAGTTGTAATATAATACTGTCTTGGGAGTTTTTATTATTTTATTAGACAGAGGAAATATGGAAATTTTAGAATTTTTAAAACAGGAAAATATATCAGATAAAATCATTTCAGAAATAAAGTCATTCAGAAGCTTTTTATGTTTCTGAACTGAGGATGAAAGAAGAACCTGAAGGATTCATATCTTTACTACGGAAAAGAGATTTGGGAAGAAGCTGCCACAGCTATATGATAGGGTGAAAAATATCTTGCTTTGACGGGTCCAAAGCTACAGGAAAGAATGTATTGGCACAAAACCTGCCATGGCATTTGCAAGACCTCAGTGGGACATATCACTTTATATAAATACAGACGCTCCATCTCTAGGCCTGACACCTTTTGAAAACGGAGTCAAGTTTGGAAAGGGCCCATATTAAATTGTGCTATAGCAAGGGCTCTGGCGTACTTGATGAAATAAATATGTCAAAGAACGAATCACTTGCCGTATTCTCATGCGGTACTTGACTTCAGAAGAACCACTGATTTTGCTGGGATATGACAGAATAAATCTTCATGTAGCCACAAGATTTATAGGTACAATGAACCATGCTATGCCGGCACCAGAGAGAGATGAATGTAGCCCCTTGCTTCCAGATTTAGTGGTACTTCATATGCCCTGTTATATCAGAGAAAACTTGCAAAGCTTATAAAGGATAAATATCCTACTCTAAAACTCTGAGATACTATTATCACAATTTGCTACTCTATTTGATGAACAGATGAGGGTCGGCGAAAATCTCTACAAGAAGTCTCTGATCTTAGAGGTCTTATCTCCGTATGAGGAATGATGAAAAAGGGACTTGAGTTTCAAAGGCTCTCGAAATGGGACTTATCAATAAATGCTTTGATGAGTATGAAAGCAGCTTGTCACTTGACATTGTAAGCGCTAGATTGCCTGAAGTCTCTTTGGGAGAGATCTTTTACTATCTTGATCGGAGTTTGAAAAAGAGAGCTGCAAACATGATTTGGAATGCTGCGTGAAAATTATGATGTTTCAATCGGATTTCGTATGTATGACAATGATGCAAAAGGATCTTTACTGGAATACTATACTATGGCAGCAGCTATGCACATTTCTTGACTGGAAAAGGTTAGAAGAGTTTTGCAACACCCTTCTGCTGAAAACTACAGGGCGGGGAACCTATGGAAGCACTTGTTTTTGATCGCACTTGAAAATTCCACCTTTGAAAAAGGAAAAGGATTCAAGACCAAGTCTCCACCTCCTTAGAAAGAGTACTTGTGACCAAAAAGCTCATAGAGTTTATGCCGAGTATTGCCAGAGCAGAGAGGGATGGATACTTGAAGGACATTACAGAACCTCCATGAGTGAGGACAGCATGCTCTGATTTGGTGTAGACAGGAAGCTCTCAAGGAGGTTGAAATCGGTGCAGAAGTGGATACTGAAGGTTTTTATTCGAGTCTCCCATCACTCTTGCAAAGTATTTTACCCATCTCCTGGTGTCGGTGCAAAGGGTCATATAGTCAGATTTCAACTCCTGTTCCAAGACTCTCTTCGGCAAAAGACGGGCGTATCAAATGAAATTGAAGGTGTCACCAAAGCGTACTTGGCTATATCGAAAATCAGAGGAACTGACGGCTCTGCATTTGAAACAGACTCTGAGAAAATTTAACAGAATCACGGAAGAAGGACTTAGAAAATATATCAGCAGCTATTTCCGAAAGTCCATCTATGATGATAAGACTTCAGAGAGTACAAAGAGAGGCTGTGCACGGTAATCATGAAGGTACAGAATATTTTTACAGAGGTGAAAGTATGAAGACAAGGTAAGGGACTGCTGCAAAATGCGAAAGAAAAGAAATAGCAGTATACTAAAAACAAGAATTTTCTCTTTGACAATATAGGAAAGTAATAATGCCGTCATCTTGGAACTTACAAATCGTGATCAAAATGCTCTGCTGACTCAGCTTGAGCCTACTACGCTTTATTCAAAGACAGGTAAATTAAATCCGTCTCTTGTCTGGAAGGCTCTGTATCTTACAATAATAGCAGACAGGTGGCGGAAGGTGGTAGAATATAAGTGTCGATATTTTACTGATGCAGCTTTCCTAGATCATCGATATGGACACAGTATCCACACACAGTTATATTATCAAAAAGCACTTGATAACTGCCATGTTCCTGTGAGGTATAGGATATTCTATCTATGAATGGCTACACTGAATGAATCTGTACAGAGATTACAATGAAAACCTCAAAGAACAATGAAATATTCAGATTCTTTACAACAGGTGCCAATAGAGTTTATCTTGCGCTTAACGCTTTAATGGAACAGATGAAGACAATGTTTCACAGAGTTGTGATATGGCTTACAGATACACCCTGAATGATATGCTCTGAGGGTCATAGTAAATCAAGAAATTACAGCGGTGATATCGCTATAGAGGATATGACCTGAGCTAGCATAGGCAAAAGCTTGAAAACATTTATGTCCTCTGGTCTTTTACAGGTGATGACGCTGACACGCTGAATGTTCAGAGAAAATCTTCACCGAAGTTTTGTAAAAGTAAATCGCTTTGATAATTTTGCCTCATTGGTAGGAAATATGATACAGGCGGAAATTAGGAGAATGTAAAGTAGGATGAAAACCTCGATTGAGTTTTTCGCATCTCCCTTTTAGTTTATTGTGTATAGATGACTGAAATCATACTGATGTAGCACTCTTACTCCCATAGAAATTCTGAATCTATGCGGCGTTCTGTTTCATCTCTCTGATATTTATATAAATTATGTCCTATCGCTACGAGTAAAACTCTCCAGTTTGACTGAATGAATACCTCTTCTGACAATTCTCTTGTACCAACGGTCGCTTTCTTTCATAATTCCGTAAGTGCCTTCTGCTTGTATCGAACGGTTCATCTTTAATAACGCACCGTGGATACTTTCGCAGGTTTTCGATTGCTCCCTGATGCATGAAGTTAGTTCCCGATGATCCGAACGGTTTCGATTCTTATCTGGGCCTTACATTTCTTTGCATATGGACATCCACACTAGTCTTCACATTCATACAGTTCTTCCTTGCGCCCGTACCGATTTCCTCACATCTTTTTCTGCACAAAATGGAATGCTTTATCGTTAGGACATCCATGACTCCTTGCTCATCGATTCTAAGTTAACTCTGTCGAAATGCATCTTCTCATGGATATTTCGATCCTTAGTTTCTAAGCATGGAAAATTTCATATACTTTTCAATTCCGTTCTGTTCACAGAAAATATAATTGTTGTATGAGCCATATCCGGCATCTGCCATAGGATATTTGGGATAGAAACTCCATAAGTTTGTTTTGAAGTGCTCCATCAAAGCGAACGAAACAACCCATATCTGAACGATAATGGTTCACGTCAACAACTGCAATACTATTCATCTGCTAACCAATCTGTACATTATATGCCGGCAGAGTCGATCATTGCTCATGTAATCCTTTTTGATACGTGCACAAAGGTGCCGATTATCTGTTTTAGAGTAACTGTTTTTTGGTCAGGGACCATCTGATTTCAATGTATGTATTCTTGAGTTTCTGACAGAGTGAGTCAAGTGTTCATAATGACGTTGTTTCTTTGAGTTTTCGCTTTCTCGCTTCCGTAAACAAATGTACTTTGTATCCAGCTCTCATAAAAGTACCAGCTGCTCACCGATTTCATTCTGATAATCCGGTACATACTCTGTATTTTATGTGACTCTGCACCCTACCCATGTAGATTTCTGCATTAATTCCCTCAATCTCCGTGTGATCTGTAAAGAGCTTGTAACGGAATTTCCGTAGCCTTCTTCCATACCCAGGTATACTTGTTTGCGTTTGCTCAAACTTGGAGCCGTCGATGCAGAGTGTTGTGGATCGTATGCTCCTCGTTAAAGATAGCATGATTGATGTCGTTAAAAAATGCTTTTCAATCTATCTTTGAGTATTTCATGATGAAAATATCCAAAGGTTCTGTATGACGAGTCCATGATCCCATGAGATACATGAACCTGATATTAACTTTGCAGTTGTCTTCCGGTCTCTCAGAGAGCAGTAACTGCTGAAGTCATAAATCCGAAAAGTACTGTTTTTAACATGTTGACCGGACTATATCTGAGTCGTCCGGTTGTGTACTCCGAATATCCGTCAGATACTTGTTTAAAATCGATTCCTCCAATCAATCTGTCCAAATATTAAACAGGATCCACTCGATCCAAAACAATCTGAAAGAAAACGGTGGTAAATATCCTTGTTTTGAATTACAATAATTAGTGTAAATTTTTTCAGTGCAAGTTAATTCTACACAAAAATAGGACCTTCGCATGATTGAATGGTCCTATTTCTAGGGCTACTTTATTTCTACAGTTCCCAAATATAATGTGATATTATTATGCTGCGGATTTTTCATTTATTTTAAATTTTGAAGACCCAAATGAACGAAGGTGAAATATTACAATCTTCAATTGAGTCTTTGTAATGAAAGTATAGAGATACCTGCACCATCTTGTTGTGTTGCTTTTGGTATTATTCCTACCTTTCTCAGTAACCTCAGTTAACCATGGATACAAATGCATACCTATGCAGAGAGAGCCGTTACAGTTTTGAATGCTTTTCTCTTTTCTTCCTTCTGTCTATACTGTTTAATCTGTACTCAAGCTCAACCATGACTCTTGCGATAAGAGTTCCTCTGTATATCCTTTTCGTTCCATATGTGCTTTCAACGAGCCAGAAAAAGCTACCCGGTAACTGATTCATTATCAATTCACTCTACTAATCTCAGATTCTATCTTTGAAGATTCCCTATATATTTCATCATCAGTTTGGTGTTCGTTAGAACGACAGCATTCTCTGAGAAACTGGCAGATTGAGACAATATATCATATACTGATTATGTTGCTAGTATTCCTATCAACATTTGAGACAGTATCTTGGGCTGTAACACGCCAATAAGTTTCGCTTTTGCCTTTGCAGATAGATGATTTCGTTTAGAGTAATAAAATCTTCAGATTCACAACAAGATGATTATCAATCCAACGAATGACTTTCAAAATCTATAAGAACAGATGACGTGGCTCTGAATAATATAGTCTCAACTATATCATTTTCTGAAAAGCTTATGATTTAATATTATCCTTATTAGAAGCGGATATCTCGTCTATCTTTTGAATATTTTGCCACTCAGCTATCAATCTATTCTCTCCTCAATACGTACATGCTCCTGATTTCATTTTTTGCTGAACATTTGAATATACAAAAGTTTCTTCTGCAATTGCTGCGTAACTTCATTGTAAATAGGTGCTTTTTCCTGATGGATCCTGCAAGGGTTACAAGTATGCAAAATCTTGTTCAAGCACCTCTCTTTATCTCTTGCTTCTTTTTCGACCGCATCTCAAATAAGGTTTTCAACTTATCATATGCCATTTTCACGATTTTGCACCTAAAATTTAGCTTTATTCCTTTTAGTCAGCCTCATCGTAGATCAATTGCATATTTCTTGATAGAGGTGAAATTTGGTTGCCAAGATTTACCAGCGTTCTTTTCTCTTCCAAATGACTCAGTTTCAAGAACGTCAAATACTTTCTTGAATAAAATCATCACGCATTGTTGTGGAATTCTCAGCACCGTATGGGTTTCTGTAGTCTTCTTTGCTGGTATCTCTTCCTTGATAGCATCCATGAGTTCCAAATGCAACCTTAATATCAGACGACAATATTCTGGTCCTTCGAGGCCTTTAAAGTAGGTTTGCTGACCATAGTAGGGATAATCTGCCCACGATATCCATCATCGCCCATCATGCTATCGAAAAAGGAAAAATCAAGGGATATCAATAAAATATCTCTCGGTAATGTCATTTCTCAAAATTAAAGGTTAGTCTCATTTTCTGAATTATAGAGAATATTCCTTGTTCCGAGGTGCATGCCAAACCCCATAGAATTTCTATCTTCCATCTTCATACGGTTGCCAATAGGATATCCTGCATTGTGAATCATAAGAGCCTTTATTAGTAGAGGGTCAAAATCTCCATCTAACAAGAAATTAAGTTCCGCAGCAATTCTAGCAACCCAAGGTGTAGAAAAACTTGTTCCTCGGAGCTCGACTAGGACTCCATTTTTGTCAAATACTTTAACACCTGTAGTCGTAAGCTTTCCATCTGGACATATTCCGGCATTTCCACCATACGCTACAAGATCGGGTTTAATAATATAGAGGGTCCCGGACCGCATCTAGTAAAAAGAGATGGCATATCGACTTTCAGCCATATCAATCTTGATTTTTCTCTCGATGCGATCCTACTACGAGGGAGGAGCGTACTGAATCTGCCATTTTAGCACCTCTCCTCGGTCTCCATTTCTTGCAATGCTGTACTGTTTCCTGCAGACTTGATTATCAAAAACACCATTCTCTATCTCGCAATATTGTCAAGTGCCATACCATATTCTGAAAATGAATCTGTCAAACTTTCTTCTCAGTAGTACCCACTGACATAGTCCAAATTTTTATGTCTCTGTGTCGTTCAATTGCATCACGAACGTTATCAATCAAATCTTCTGGATATACAGTTTCTCTACGTAAGTCTCGAGCTATAGCTGCTTCAAGCATCATAACACCATCTGTCGATAAATAATCTGTTCCATTGAGTTCGTCACTATACTCCAAAAACTGATGCCACCATCGATCCGTGACTCTTTCATCAAGAAGACTATCCTCATAGTACTCTTCGCTCTCGCTTAAAAATCCAAGGCGAAAGATAAGTATTCTTATTAATCCCACTATCAAGAACTCCTATAGTAGGATAAACCACTCCGTCTTTTGAAGCCTCTAACCGTATGTATTGATTCGTCATCAAAGGCATCTAAATCCACATGAATTGGGATTGCCTCTTCTATTGAAAAGATACCTTCAAAATCTCGCACTAATTCCATGCTATCAGCGCTATCAAGAGATATTCTATACATTCTCATATCAGCAGAATATCTAGTTTCTTTCTCGATAATAATATTGTTGGTCGCACATTTATTCTTAAACAAGGTCTGCGCCAATTGATTTCTGTGTCTATCTTGATAATCAATCAGCCTTACGCGGTAAACCATGTTTTCAGGATTATAAACTCCACTTTGTGGCTGAAAAAGCTCGATATCTGAAATTGTCGATATAGCTAGCATTGCCTTGTGCATCTTTCAGGGCACGATTGATATTAGCTATTAATTCATCAGATGCTAACAAGCGATAACAGGCGTCTAGTTCGGTTTGCTTGTCTCTTCAGTCTTGCTGTCGATCTCGCTATCTTCTTCTTACTATCTTTTATATGTTTTGGATGGAAGTGACTCAATACAATTACATTCTGATTGGCTGTCGCTATTTAAAAGGTCCACAACACTTCCTCGGTGTGATTTAGCTATAGCTTTCTCTGTTATAGTGGTAGCCATAACCATAGGTAATTCATGAGGCTCCTGCCTTATGTGATTCAAATCCGGCAGAAATTTGCACTACTACCACTGGAGAGGTGCTCGACTCTTTTTCTGTAAAGGCTTCTCCTGCATTACCCACTTTGAGATCTTGCTACCACCGGCTTCGAGTCAACTGCTCATCAATTTTTCTTTTTCAAAAATTTAATAGGAAGGAGTTTCTCCATTACTTACTCACACCCTTTCCAAGATAGTTTCTGACTTGTCTTTCAGATATGGAAAAATATTTTCCATCTGCTTTTGAGCAATTCCTTTTTCACTCAGATACTGTATTATATCATTCTTCAAATAATTTCCGTGGCTTTTAAACAGGAAGATTTCTACTAGATAATCAACATATTCAATGTAATCTTTATTTTTAGCACTGCTCTTTTTAGAGTATTCTGTGTGATATCTCATAATATCAGAGAATGATAATGTCTACCATCGCTTCTGCAATAGTTTTTCCATTGTGCTTCTGTGATGTTTGATTCATCTGCCACCTTTGAAATTGACTTATATACCTGCGCATCTCCTCGTATTCTGGCATTGGCATATTGATTACTGTTTGAAATCTTCTCAAACAGCGGAATCAAGCATCGCAGCATGATTTGTGGTTGTCACAAGAATGCCTTCTTGTGAAAAATCATCTATTCTTAAGAGAGGCTATTTACAACACGCTTAAGTTCACCTAATTCGTGAGCATCATCTCTTGCCTTGGCAATAGCATCAAATCCCATCAGAAAAGAGTACACAGGTTGTTTTTGCTGCAACTCAAATATACGATGTATATTCTTAGCTGATTTCCTAAGAGAGGGAAATCAGAGTATCAAATCTAGCGGTTACTAGAGGTACTTTAATTCTGATGCCAAATACTTAGCTGCACTTGTTTTACCACATCCCGGCGGACCATATAAAAGTAATGTCATACGCAAATCCAGTCCTAGAGACATCATTTTTCTTTATTTTGAATTGTGACTTTAAAATCATCAAGAGTATCTTGAACTGCGCTAAGAATAATATTCTCAACACTTGGTACATATTCAATTTCGACTATATCTAGACGGCTTTCTTGGGTCTCACAGGTAATGCAACTAACGAATCCATAACTGCATTGTTTCCACCCATTTTATCTACAACAGATAATATACGATTGTTGGCACGTTCTATCGCCATCACGGCTCATTTTAGCAAGCAGACGGGAGTAACTAGCAAACCTTAGTCTGATCTTTTTCATACCGGCTTCTATAATTTTTGGTAATCTCGTATAGCATAGAGGATTATCCCCCTTTCTACTACGTGAGTATATATCAAAAGCGTAGCGAAGTCAATATTTCTGGTAGTATCAATCCTGTTTTTGTATTATTATACATGTTTTTCTGTAGTATATAATCAGTTTTATTTCCTATTTACTGCTTTTCAACAAACAGCAGATATCAGCGTTTGCTTAATATCATCTGCTTCATTTTCACGACCTCCTATTGAATCATTTTATAATTTCAAAGCATAGATATCCATTTTTCTTCCTGAAAGGTACAAACCATATGCCATATCAGCTGGAATTAACCTTGTTTTAATGTCTTCAGTCCGAGATTAGAGCATCTTCATTCGAACTCTCCTTTATCTTCTATCTCACTATTTTCTGTAGGCAACAGAAAACAGTTCTTCACAGATGAAAATTTATGTTCATCTATGAACTTTGATACGCCAATTGATATAGATACTGCATTGGTAACCGACTCTATGCCCGGTTGACCTGTCGGGGTAATTCCTTTTCTAAATGAGCATTATAATATTTCGCATCAAATATGATGAATTGATATTGTCCATTAACTTTACAAATGGAAATTAAATCTGGAATCAATGTATCTTTCGCACATTTTCCTGTAATTGTCCATAATGGTTTCTCTATTAGTTCAATCAGCTTCTGTCTTCTGTTATAGCCATCTTTCAAAGGAACCGGAAGCTTTAAAGCACCGAGTGGGACATCTAATTGATTATCCATAATGTCTGCACAGACTTTTTCCCATACTAGATTGAAACTATTTGTCCCAAATAATGATAAGCAATCTGTATCGTATAGACTTCCCCTTCTATCGATATAAGCGTACATTGTCTTCAAAACTAGCTGTTTCCTTGTGTTGAACTGAGTGTTAAGTTCATTTTCAATTCGATATAGGATATATTCTTTATCACCAAAAATCTTCCAATTCTTCGTCAGTAAGATTAATGCCTGACATTTCGGAATAAGTTACAGTTCTGCCTCCTGGAGCTCTTTTTGATGCCATTGTCACCACACTCATGAAGTCTCTTGAAATAATCAAAATCATTAGTGACTCTCTTACGAGTTTGTAGTTCTGTATAATATGGACGATTTTTCTAACAGCAATGTAAAAAGTTTCTGTTGATGGTTTTATCCCACAGAATTTCACCAGAGCCGTTACACTCAATGATATCCTTTGTATTAATATAAACTCCATTTTCAAAGTAATCTTGTAAAAGAAATAGCACAGCCAATAGATTAAATGAACTGCTTTCACTACTGTCATTAAACATACGAACAATCTGCTTTTTGAATTGTATTTTTCCAAAAACCTGATGACCTTTCTCAGTTCATCCGTAGGTTCTTTTACATTCAGAAGATACTTTGGATAACATTTTTAAAAACTCTCCCAGTTACGACAATAACACCAACGAAAGTAAAGACATAAAGATATTCGTTTTCTCCTATCTCTACATCAGCACCTCGATATCCTCTTCTAACAAATCTCACCATATTTTTCTGTACATCAGAAGATTTCACTCACTTTTTAAGAACACCGAACTCTTTCAGCTTTCTGATTAACAGAATCGCATGTTCTTCACTGCACTTTAAAGTCTGACACAGTTCTTTTTGTGTATATCTTTTTCTGTTCTCGGCACAAATCTAGAGATCATAAATCAGACCTCCTTATTCTTCTAGAATCAGTGATAGGATTTTCCATCTCATCAAGCTTATGTCCATTAATTGCCAAGTCCTGAACTTCCACTGCATTATGAATTTTTGCTGTTAAAAATACCAATACCCTGTTCATCAAAGGCTTCAGCAAATCTTGGAATATCTTGTCTGTCCTTTGGCACTGCCTTCAACAAACTTGGGCGTTTCTGTTTTGCAGCGTCATCGAATAAATACATATGATTCTTTATTCTTAAATGCATCACAGAACTTCTTAGAATCAATCTCAGTACCACCATCTTTAGGTACAACGATGCTCTTAGAAATAAAGTAAGGTCCTAACTGCTTATCTTCATTAATTTTCGATTCTGCAAGGAATTCATTTATTGCTTTCCTAAGTTCATTCCACTCAATACGTTGTTGTTCCTTCGAACCGATAGTCACATATTTTCCTCGAAGCTGTTCATCATTATCATCGATTCAAGATATGTAAAATCCCATCTTCTCTTAAAAGCAGTATCCATAGTGAACACACCTTGGTCTGCACCATTCATAGTTGCCCAAATAAACATATTATCCGGAATTTTTATTTTTGTTATAGTCATCCAGATTTCCACCCAGTTCTTTTTGGTAAGATACTTTCGAATATCCTCTGTTGCCTGAATTGGATATTCACTGACGAAGTCATCACCTCTATCAAGCAACCGGAAGATATCTCCGAATACCGCTGCCACATTGGCACGGTTGATTTCCTCAATAATTAGTAGGAATGGTTTTATATTATCAGTTCTGCTGTTCTTGAGTGCATTGACATACATACGCATGAAAGGACCCGGAACATACTTACAAGATATATCTTTCTTACCATTTGTTGGCTTTGACAGATTTACATATGGACGGATTGTCTCTTCCATGATTATATTCAACGCTATTATCGCCAGCCGCATCTGAACCATCAGCTTTTTCTTGTTTTGAAATCTTCATCTGTATACAGTCCTAGTAAAAGTGAAAGTCTTGTTAATCCATCACCTTTGAATCGCTCATAAAGCTCGATCATACTTTTCTTGAGCAGTGCTTTGTTTCATCAGTTAAAAATAGCTAGTACTTCTTTTCTGTTGCTAATGAAATATTCTCTGAGAATCATCAACCATTACAGGCTGAAATGTTCCAACAAAGTTTGCATACGAATAATCGGGATGAAAAGTTACCTCGTCTCGTAATCATCCTCATTATCTTTTCCCAATAGTTCAATACGGTCTCTGTTGATAGTAAAACTCTTATACTAGTGCCTCGGCGCCCCAAAAAGAATTCTGTTACGTGAAAATGAGGATTTATATTTTGTCTCATACTTTATCGACTTTTGGTTTTCATCTACTTCTTCGTCACTATTAGTATCGAGGACATCTCTCTCTTGTAGGTCCATATATTCTTGATAGCTTTTCTTTATATCATTGAAGTTTTTCGCCTACAGGACTCCAAAAATCCTCATATGTCAAAATATCAAATAAGTCAGCTTTATTACTTTTTGTCAAAGAACCAGACTCTAATCGAATATGTCCATCATCACCTTCTACTATACAGCCTGACCACGTTAATACCTTTTACCATTTCTCTGACTTGTCGATTTTCCTGTTTCCATTGTCTTTTAGACTCATCTTTCTCAATATTTGTTGGAAAAGACCCAGTTAATCTATATTCTTCAATTTGCTTAATAATAGATAAATAATCAATTTTTTAGTTTTTAGCTACAGCGGCATTAAAAATATAAAGTCTGCAATTTCTGATTTGGTAAGATAAGCATCAGAAACACCTTGCATATTCATCATATACAAAAGTCTTAAAATAATCCTCATAGGGAGCAATTTGAATACCATCTGCAACTGCACTTTCAAATGAATCTTTGTTCTAGGATTTGAAATTGAAATTTCTTAATAAAATTCAACACAACTGTTCTTACATTTTTATTTGCACATTCAACAGCACATTTACTAGTTTGGGTCAAATTAAAATAAAATCCCAAAGTGTTCATATTATTATTAGCATTTTTGTCTTCATTAGCAGAAGGTACACAATCATTTTTAAAGCATTCTCCAGCTTCAACAAGAGAATCCTCCAAGTGTGATATTCTCAAATCGTTTGTAAATAAATAATGATACATTTTAAATTTCCTCCAGCAGTTCTTTTTACAGCACTAGCTATTGCTTTTTGCTAGTCTTTAGCGGTACTGCATTACCAATCATTTGATAAACATTACCTCTGCTTCCAACAAATTCGAAATCATCCGGGGAACGATTGTAATCTCGCAGCTTCTCTGACAGTAATAGTTCTTTTCTGTGATGAATCGTAATGAATGAATCTGTTTCATCCTTGTACAGATGTGCAATAATCGTTGTACTTGGTTCATTGGGTTCAAGCACATGATATCTATGGATAGGTGATTTCGAACCTACTTTTTCTCATACAACTCACTAATTTTTACTATCATACTCTCTTCTTCCGGATTCAATATCTTCTTCCAAAATTGTGAAGGTATCCATATCTCTAAGATTGCTATATCTAGGTACATGCCATGATATTTCACACTCTGGTGTTGTATGAGATCTTCTTTTTATGATTTTCCTCTATCAAATAACGGTAAAAAGTTTAGGCAAGTCTCCTATTGCCTCTTTCACCGTATAAACCTTATTGCTCTTGAACTTTGGTAGAATTTCTTCATAAAATCGATCCAGAATTTTCTGTGTTTCACTATAGTAGTCTTTGTTCAATCCAACTATAATAACCCTATTTCTGTTCTGCAGGGACACCTATAGTCAACCCGCATTAACAAAGCTTTCTTTAAATCATTCGAAATATAGTATCCTATACTTTCAAATCCTTGTGTAATTAATTCTGTAATAGGGAGTTCCGTTCGGGAAGCGCTTAATATTCTCGGGTACATTTTCAAACACAAAAGTTTGGGTTTTGTATCTATTCACTACGCTTAGATAGTGTTCAAACAGATAATTACGGTAATCATTTTTCATACCATTTTCATCTCTAACTCGTCCAGCTACTGAGTATGCTTTGGCAAGGAGGACCGCCAATTATCAAATCAATTTTTGGTACTTGCTAGTATAGTAATCAAGTCCTTTTCCTTTTCCAAACTCCTTGTCATCCCATCCTTGAAACAGTTCTTCCTCTCTTTGAATGTCAGCGCATCACTCTATCGTCTGCATCTTCTTCACTCCATTTTTCTTTTCAATCTTTTTCTCAAGAGTATTGACTTGAGGTTTCAGCCATTCAACAGCCGCCACTTCTTCATATAAGCCTGTCTGCATAAACCCTTCTGTAAGACCACCGCATCCAGCAAACAGGTCAATCATTTTATACTTTTATTAGTCTCTTCCTTCTTAAGTATTCTTTTAATTTTGCAGCCACCACTTTACCCTAACATAGGTGGAACTGCATTTCCTACTTTGCTTATATTGTTGAGATTTGTTGCCATGAAAAATAAAGTCATCTGAAAAACTTTGAAGTCTTGCACTCTCGTACCGTAGGAATTCTATTATACACATAGTGGAAATGTGAACGATGTCCAGTATTGATGGTTGAAGAAGGTTTCTGACTATGATATCTAGTCAGTGCTTCATGATATTTATACATTCCTCTATACTCTTCTGGAAGTGCTTTATAATTTTTTTCCTTCAGGAACCAATGAAATCATTTTTCTTTGTTTTTCAATTGGAATACTGCCTATATGATTCTGAACTTTATCTGAGTTTTTCTCATCTTTGTCTGATACTCTGTTCTTGCTGGTGTTTTATATTCTGAATATCTTCTCCGTAGATTATTTCTCAGCATCTGTTTGTAAACTAGGCAAATCATCAATTGCATCTGCGCATGTTACATAATGCTCTTTATCACATGTTGCAACAGGAAATTCAAATTCAACATCAGAATCTCTTAATCCTACAAAGAACACCCTTTTTCTTATTTGTGGAACACCATTAATCGGGAGCATACAATAATTTAGGTGTCATTTTATATCCACTTCCGCAAAATCCTGAACAATTCTTTTTGCTCCAATGCCATTATTAGTTTGAATCAGCCCTGGAACATTTTCCAACACGACAGCTTGAGGTTTTAATCTATCAGCAAAGTTTAACCATAGCTAAATATAAAAAGAATTTCTTTTTATCATTCATGTCTCTAGGACTGGCTATAGAAAAACCTTGGCACGGAGGACCTCCAACCAATCACATCCAATTTAATATTCCTCGAATCTAGATATTCAACAATCTTTATCTATATTACTGCGATCAAATAAATCTAGCTTCATTACTTCGGCTTTTCCCGTGATTTGCTTTAAATGTTTGTAATGCGGCATCATCAAAATCGACCCCAAAACAACATCATAACCAGCATCTAAAAATCCTCTTGATAGACCTCCAGCACCTGAAAATAAATCTACACAAGTAAATTTTTACTCATTTAATTTGCACTCCTTTTACTCTGCACTTTTTCCGCTTTTAACCCATTCATCAAGTTCATCTTTTTGAACTTCCACTGACGACCAATTTTACGTGCAGTATTCCTTTATCTATCCATTCTCGGATTGTCGTGGTCTTTACTCCGAGGTATTCAGCAGCTTCATCTGTATTAATCCATTTATCATCCATTACTTTTTCACCATTGTCACCTCTTAACTTATAAAAACAGTATCATGAGACAGTACTACACTATCCAACCTCATTTTTCAATAGTTAGAGCAGTTTATATCAGTTTATATCAGTTTAGCCATAATTTTACAAAAATGTAACATTCAACAGTCCCTATCATTGAACGATACTCTTGCTGACGAACGATTATCCCTCTAAGCTATCGTTCAAAGGGTATTCACTTTTTCTTCAACAGTAAATTTGATAGTATTCTATACTGCTAAAAATAAGACCTCAATTCGGTCTTTTGCAAAATCCCTTATATCAAGCACTTTTTCGTGGTGTGTATATTTTTGTATGGGTATCCAATCTCGTAGTGGCAATTTCATATACCTTATTAATTTCCGTCTTTCCAACTGTACCAAGTCCTGTAAAGTAGTTCTGAGACATCTGCAAGTGTAAAAACTCACCAATCGACTATCAGCATTTGATGCATACATTGTCATAAGATATTCATAGGCATCTCGAGGCATCAATATCATGATTTTTACATCTCCGAGATTCATACCGGCAACACTCGTCAAGAAGCTTGCAAAGTTTTCAGTTTCTCTTTGCTACTGTTGAACCAAGCTAGCTACTGTTCCATCAAAGTCATCAAAAAGACACGCAGAAAGTCGGATTCAGATTCACTTCCCTTTGCAGATTCCTCAATATGTCGAAACACTTTCTCAAGAGTTTCATTCAAATTTTCATCACCTTTAGCTTTCACTCTGACATTACAAAACAGCTCTGGAAGGCAAAATAAAAATCCTCTGTCAACAAGACTCTGTCTTGCTTCTTCCGTTTCCAGTATCATTCATCATTGAATAATCAAAAATCCGGATTCCACCTCTATTTCCCTGTATTAATATATTCTGTTATATTTTTCAGATATATATCTATGAACATGGTGCCCAGTACATAATTCTTAAAATCAACTGTCTACCGCACCTCTAAGTTCATCCACTATTGCCCATATTGCACGATGAAGCTCATCTCGTTCTGCTCTTTCTTATTATCTATAGCCATTTACTATCTCCTGTATTAACCTCTCCACTTATAAAAGTAACTCAAACTTCTCACACTGATATGTTATATTGAACCTTGAAAACTCTATTTTAAACAAATAAAAATGTATAATTTTATAATATTTACATTGTACCACAAAACCATTCATATTCATAAAAAGGTGAGTTGTCATTCAACTCACCAAATCAACTGATTATAAAATGTTTGTAATTTATAAATTAACCTTACCTCTTTGACTTTACTATCAGGTATCTCACTGATCAGTCCGACAGCGACAAAATATCCTATCATATCTTACTACACTGACAACTGTTATTTACAGAGTCCCAAAACAACTGCATGTCCATAAAATTCCTCCTCATTCCCCATACAAAACTTTCACGAAGCTTTTATTTAATTTCATTGTACATCTTATAAATCAGTTGTCAATAGCTGTGTCTTATTTGTAGCTTTTATGTATTTTTAATTCAATCTATTTCTGACCGACTCATACTAAGGCTAACTCTTCCTCTTTTATGAACAATCTCATCAGGTACCACCCAACCGAGGGCCTTTTCTTTTCAATGATATCTGCAACTATTTTTCTCCCAGAGGTCGGGATTTGTATCTACAACCATCACAGAACCAAGTGCATTCCTTTGTGCCTCTTTCAAAAATTCTATTCACATTCTTTTGAACTGTGAGTTTGAGCTTCCACACAGTGATATGAATTGATTCCCATAAGTCTGAAAGCCAAGGGCCGCATCTATTCCCTTTTCATTACTCCACTCAGGAGAAAGAAAATGCAAAAGGCATTTCATAAAAGCGGTTTTACTCGGCCTCACTGCACACCACCGCAAAAGATTCCGCTTGACTTGGTATTATCAATACACTCACCCACATATGCCATACCGGAGGTAAATCTCCAAGGAATTCTTTTAAACTCCTCACCTGCATGCTCCTGTCCCGAAACATTGCAATATCCCATCTTCATAAGCGGAATGAGGCACATCCGTTTGTAAGTATCAAAATATTGTTTCTAAGAAGTGCATTGGCTACATCAATAACACATTTCTCATACAACCTTAGGATTGTTTACATCCTACTATGTTTACAATACCGAGTATCTTACCTTCCTTACAACCTCATATAAAGGCTTCACAGAACCGTAGTGTTTATGCACATACTCAGGTGAAAATCCGACTTCGGCATCCACTTCATAGGTGGAATGTATACAGGTATGCCCTGTCTGTCTTTGAAGCTTTACTATACCTCTAAGTACTATTTTTCTGCAAGTTCTCTTTGTCTCTCCTATATTTGAATGATGATGATCATACTCAAATCTCTCGGCACCTGCAATCTAGCAGACTCACTGGTTGTAACAACTGTAGTTCTGAAGCACTTTGCAACTTCCATTATTGACAGGGGAATACATCTGAACATCGGCAATCCAAAGATCAAGTGCTCCTGTACCAAGTACAAGCTCAGCAGATACCGCATTTGAAAGCGGAATAACTCCTGCATAGCGATACATTGCTGAAAGTCCTGAACAGCAGATTCCGTAGAATCTTATTCCCTTTGCCCCGGCTTCTTTTGCAAGATTTATAAACTTCTCTTCCTGACCGACTCTTACAATCTCACTTACCAGGGTAGGCAGATGACCGTGAACCGCAATATTCACATATCCTTTTTTCAAAGCACCGATATTTACCTTTGATGTAACTCTGTCTCCAACTCCGAAAAGACCGTCAGTTGCTATTGATGTACTTACAACACCCGAGTATGTGAATACAAGTCCGCATCGCAAAAACTGCTGCATAATGCTCTTCCAGTCACCGTCAGTACCTACACCTGTTTTATGATAAGCCTCAAATACCTCATGGTAGGCACTGATAGGTAGAATATCAAGCTCCTTCCATCTTTTTCCTTTCCTCGGAACCAAGTGCCTCTATGATTTTATAATCTCCCGGTACTGTACGGCTCATATCTTCCAAAAGCACATCCGCAAGTTCCGAAGCAATCTTTTTTATACTTCTTCTCTCCGTCTTTATTCCGAAAGCTTTTGCGGTATCCTTTATCTTTTGCTGTCCCAGTATAGGTAAATCAAGCTTTCCTTCAGCAGCCCACTTTAGAGACAGAATAACTTCTCACCGTGCATACCGTGTTGAGCCGCACCCTCAGCAGCGGAACGAAGCAAATTTCTTGCCACTATTAAGTCCGCATCCGCACCACAGACTCCCTTAGGACTCTTTGAAGTTATCTTACATGGACCCATATTACAGATCTTTACAGCATATTCCGGCCATACCGAAACCACACTGTATGGCTGCTGACTGTCAAATCTGTCAAATGTGGTATCAAATCCCAGCTGATTCTGGCGCAAAAATCATCTCTCTTACTGCCGGATCCGAGTATTTTCCAAAACCTCATCCTTTGATGGAAAAGTCTCTCTGCTCAGATACAGCATTCCTATAATCTCTGATAAAAGCTTTATCGTCTCCATCCTCTTCATGGTCCGACTTTAATGTAATTGTTTCGGCACTCCATGTTCATCAAATCCTATCAAATTTCTATGGCTGTGAATATGGTCAACTCCATGCTTAGGGTTCATGATTATGTTCGTGACTATGATTGTGTTCGTGATTATGATTGTGTTCAGTGACTGAGTTCTTTTTCTTTCCCATGAGCATTCCTTCCTACTTTACAACAAGAAACCTATTTACCTGTTAATTTAGTATGTTTTTAGGTTTTTGATTATAAAAATATTTTTCATCCCATGTCAAAGCAGTAATTTGTGCTCTTTTTAAAAAACAGCAGTACTTTGTACTCTTTTATATCGCCATAAACCCATTTTTCGGTTTATAGGATTTTGTTATATGTCTCATATTAATATTCTTTTAGCATTAATCTTCTTTAGCAAAGCTCTGCTTTGATTTTCTCTGTAAGCGCGGGAACTATCTTGTTCAAAATCACCTACTATACCGTAGTCTGCAACACTGAAGATAGGCGCATTCTCATCCTTATTGATAGCGATGATAATGTCACTCTCTTCCATACCTGCCAAATGCTGTATAGCACCTGAAATACCTATTGCAAAATAAAGATGTGGACGAACTGTCTTACCTGTCTGTCCTACCTGAATATCCTTTGACATCAACTCGCATCTACCACAGCTCTTGAACAGCTTACGTACCGTGAAAGTGCATCTGCCAAATCCTTAAGTATCTTAAAGTTCTCAGCAGAACCTACACCTCTACCTCCTGATACCAAAATCTTTGCAGCCATGATATCTTCTGTTGTCTTGGCATTCTTTACAATCTCCAAGATTTCAACATACTTGCTGTTCTCTTCAGCTTAGCATCAAAGTCTATTACCTCAGCCTTTTGCTCACTAACTCTTTTCCTTCTTTGCATAACACCCGGACGAACTGTTGCCATCTGAGGTCTGTTCTCAGGACGTGCGATAGTAGCTATGGTATTTTCCACCAAATGGGGTCTTGTCATCAAGAAGCTGATTATGCTTCTGCTCTCTTCACCAATAGCCACTCAAAGGATAATCACCGATTTCAGCTGTGTACAGTCTGCTGTAAGTCCTGTTCCGACTCTTGCTGATACTCTGGGTCCCAAATCTCTACCGATTGCTGTAGCTCCAATAATGAATATTTCAGGCTAACTCGTTTTAGTAACCGCTGACAGTGCCTGTGTATAAGGCTCTGTACGGTACTCTTTAAGTTGTAGGATCGTCTACAACTATTATCTTATCAGCACCATGCTCGGCGAGTTCTTCAACCAGTCCCTTTATATCGGGATCCATAATACTGCTGTAACCTCAGTATTGAGATCGACCAGCAGCTAAATCACTACCTTTTCCTATAAGTTCAAGGAAATACCGCTCAATTTGCCGTCTACCTGCTGGGCAAATGTAAACACTCCCCTGTATTCTTCTGTATTTTGTCTCATAAACGACTCCTTTTTAGATGATATGTGTTTCTTTTAACTTGCCTATGATGTAGTCAACAGACTCTGATGCATCCCGGTTTACCTCGCCTCCGCACCCTCTTCTAACCTTATCGGATGCTTTTTGCAATCTGTGTCGGTGAACCCTTAAGACCTATATTTGAACTCATCTACATCTACACAAGGTCCGCTCTTGAGAATACAGTTACTTCTTTGTCATAAGCATCAAAAATACCACCCGGAGTCATATATCTTGGCTCATTAAGCTCTGATAAAGCTGTAATAAGTACAGGCATTTTTGCTTTTAAAACATGATATCTGTCATCAAATTGACGCTCTACCACAACACTGTCACCATCAATCTCTATCTTTTGTGCATAGCTGATAACAGGTAAATCAAGATGTTCTGAAATCTGTGGTCCAACCTGAGCCGTATCTCCGTCTATAGCCTGACGACCTGTAATAATAAGATCATATTCAAGCTTTCTGAGTGCTCCGGCTATAGTCTGTGATGTAGCCCATGTATCGGCTCCACCAAGTACTCTGTCTGTTATAAGTATAGCCTTATCAGCTCCCATTGCCATAGCTTCTCTAAGTACTTCATCAGCCTTTGGAAGTCCCATAGTCAACAACAGTAACTTCTGCACCGTATTTATCTTTAAGTCTAAGAGCTGCTCAAGACCCGCCTTATCATCCGGGTTCATGATTGTAAGCATAGCTCCTCTGTTTAATGTGCCGTCAGGTTAAAAAGCAACACGCCCTTAGTATCCGGCACTTGTTTAATACAAAAACAACTATCTTCATGACATCCTCCATTCGTAATAGCACAATTATTTAAGCAATGCGCCTGAAATTACCATTCTTTGTACTTCACTTGTACCTTCGTATACTTCTGTAATCTTCGCATCACGCATCATTCTTTCAATTTCATATTCTCTTTGTATATCCATATCCGCCGTGAAGCTGTACTGCCTTTGTGGTAACTTCCATTGCCACTTCACATAAAGCTTAGCTATAGCCGCTTCCTCTGAATATGTCTTCTGTGTTGCCTTAGCCATAGCAGCTCTATATACAAGCATCTGTGCCGCTTTTACTTTGGTTGCCATATTTGCAAGCTCGAACTGAGTATTTTGGAATGCTCCGATGGATCTTCCAAACTGCTTTCTCTCTTTTACATAGTTGATAGTTCTCTCAAGTGCTCCCTCAGCAATACCAAGTGCCTGTGCGGCAATACCGATACGTCCACCGTCAAGAGTATGCATTGCAATACCGAATCCCCTACCTGCGGGTCCGAGCATATTTCTCCTTTGAACTCTGCAATCTGTAAAAATAAGCTCACAAGTAGATGAACCTCTGATACCCATCTTCTTTTCCTTTGTTCCGAATCCGAATCCCGGTGTATCCTTCTCAACTATGAATGCGGAGAAAATCTTCTTCTGTCTGCCCTTTGCATCCACCTTTATCTCTGTACAAGCAATTACAACATAGATATCAGCCTCTTTACCGTTTGTTATAACGATCTTTGAACCGTTAAGTACATACTCGTCACCGTCAAGCACAGCCTTTGTAACCGCACCCTGTGCATCCGTACCTGCATTAGGCTCTGTAAGTGCGAAAGCTCCAAGCTTCTCTCCCTTTGCCAAAGGAACAAGATATTTTTCCTTCTGCTCAGGTGTACCGTACATAGCGATAGGATCTGCACAAAGTGATGTATGAGCGGAAACAATAACACCTGTTGTCGCACAAACTTTTGACAACTCTTCTACACACATTACATATGCAAGAGGATCGGCTCCCTGTCCTCCATACTCCTTTGCTACAGGAATACCAAGGAAACCGTATTTTGCCATCTTTGTTACAGTCTCTCTTGGAAATATTTCCGTTTCATCCACCTCTATTGCAAGAGGTTTTACTTCCTTTTCGGCAAACTCCCTAAAGAGGGATCTTGCCATCTCATGTTTCTTGTCTAAAGTAAAATCCATGAATCATACCTACTTGAATAAATCCAAGTGCAAACATAAATAGTGAAAGTCTTTGTTTGCGTTATCCTTTCTTAGTTTTCTTTCACCTATATAGAATACAAACCCGCCTTTTGTATCTATCTCACATTAAAAACCCCTTTTTCTACATTTTAACTGTAAAAAGGGGATATATTTTTACTTATAAGAGAATATTCCTTCTCCGGGTCTTCTTACTAAGCTTACCTGCAGCTACAAGCTCTTTTTAACTTCGGAGCCGGTAAATACTTGTCATCCCCTGTCTCATTGTGAATAACTTCCATAATGGCAGAGACAAATGTCAAGGCCTATGAAGATCGCCAAATGAAGAGGTCCCATAGGATGTCACATCCCAGAATCATAGCTGTGTCTACACCTTCAGCATCTGCTGTGCACGCAGACCCATACATTGATTGCTTCATTAATCATTGGAACAAGGATACGGTTTACTACAAATCCCGGTGCTTCTTTAACCTGTACAGGAGTCTTTCCTATATCTTCAGATATCTTCTTAATCTTTTTCCACCAATTCTGTGGGTGTCTTTTTCTCCACCGATTACCTCAACAAGTTTCATTCTGTCTGCGAGGTTAAAGAAATGCATACACTACAGGTCTGTCAAGCGCCTCACCTATTCTTGTGATAGAAAGTGATGAAGTATTTGAAGCGAAAAATACAATCTTAGGGAACTATATTCTGAAGCTCTTTAAAAATCTGCTGTAACTTCCATCTTTTCAGCGCTACTTCCACAATCAAATCACAGTCACTGCAGATATCGCTAAGGCCTACTTTTTATTTTTGAAATAATTGCATCTCCGGCCTCTTTTGATATTTTTCTCTTTTCCTACAGGAAATTGATGTTCTTTTGAATCTTTGCAAAACACCTGTGCGTATTCTTCCTTAATATCGCAAAGTCTTTACTTCATATCCTTCTGTCATTGCAAAAGCCTGAGCAATTCCTGAACCCATTGTACTGCACCGATAATACCAACTTTCATTTTTATCCTTTCTGAATTAAAACTATATTTTTGACTTTAATTATATTTTTATATTAAACCGGTATTTATGAATTAGTAAAATTCTTCTCTTTTCTCTTTTCAAGGAAAGCGTTCATACCCTCTATCTGATCGTGTGTTTCAAAGCAACTTCCAAAGAGCTTCTCTTCAATCACAATTGCATCGTCCATCTTTGCGTCAAGTCCGTCATTTATAGCTTTCTTACATGCACGAACTGCAATAGGAGCATTCTGTGCTATAGCAGCCGCCATCTTCTTTGCAACTCCAAGCAGCTCTTCCTGTGTATATACGGCATTTACAAGACCTATTCTTAAAAGCTTCTTCAGCCTTTATTGTCTTAGCTGTATAAATCAACTGCTTTGCCATTCCTACGCCGACTATTCTTGCAAGTCTTTGTGTTCCGCCAAATCCAGGTGTGATTCCAAGTCCCACCTCAGGTTGACCGAACATTGCATTATCCGAGCATATACGAATATCACAGCTCATAGCAATCTCACATCCTCCGCCAAGTGCAAATCCGTTTACGGCAGCTACTCACAGGAACAGGGAAAAGTCTCTATCTTTCTGAATACATCATTTCTTCTTACCGAAAGCCTCACCCTCGCCGGGCTTAATTTGCTCATTTCACCTATATCGGCACCGCCATAAAAAGACTTATCTCCTGAACCTGTCAAAAGTGACGGCTCTGATTGTGATTAGTGTCAATACTGTCAAAGCAAGCATCAAGCTCAGCCAGTACTTCCAGAGTTCAAAAGCATTCAACGCCTTCGGTCTGTCTGTTGCAACAATACCCGACAGCACCTTCTGTATCAAACCTTACAAAACCCATAAAACACCTCCTTGTCAATATTGCATGTCAGGAATCAGCTTGACATGTAAATCCATATGATAAAAAAATATAACATATATGTATCCGACAATCAATTAGTTTTTCGACTAATTATTATATCCATTTTGCATAACAATATTCTAAAATTGAAATATCATCATGCTTAAAACATATATTTTTCATTTATATTGAGCAAAATTATTTTGCTGTTCTTTTTATTATCTGCAAAAGATTAAACACGACTCATCTTTAATATTTTTACATACCAATATTTTTATTTATTATAACACATTGTTCAAATAAGATATATATAAAAACATATTATATAGCAATTTTGAATAACCAAGGGTGGATAATTGATTCCACTTGTGATATGCTATAGGTGATACATATATCTGACAATACAAAAAAAGTTTACTCAATCGGTATTGTCCACTTTTATAGAATAAGTGAGGTGAAAAATATGAAAGAAGTAGTTATCGTCAGTGCTGCAAGAACAGCTATCGGTAGTTTCGGCGGTTCATTGGCAGGTGTAGGGTGCAGTAGACCTCGGCATAACTACCAAAGGGAGCTATTGAACGCAGTATTGACGCTTCTCTTATCGACGAAGCCATTATAGAAATGTTTTAGGCGCGGGGACTTGGCCAGAATATCGCTCGTCAGGTAATACTCGGAGCGGGATTGCAAATACAACACCCGCATTTTCAATAAATAAGGTTTGCGGTTCAGGTCTAGAACTGTTGAACTTGCAGCACAGATTATAAAAGCCGGTGATGCGGATATCATTCTTGCCGGCGGTACGGAGAGCATGTCAAACGCTCCATATCTTGTTAAAGGCGCAAGATTCGGCGTTAAGATGGGTAATCAAACATTGATTGACGAGATGATTACAGACGGTCTTTGGGATGCTTACAACAACTATCACATGGGCGTGACAGCTGAAAAATATTAGCTGAACAAAAAGGAATAACAAGAGAAGACTGGATGTATTCTCGTTGAAAGCCAGAGAAGAGCACAGGTAGCTATAGAGACCGGAAGATTAAAAGATGAAATAGTTCCTGTACTTATTCACAAAGAAAAAGGCGATCCTAGGTATTTGATACGGATGAATATCCTAAGTTCAATACTACAATCGAAAATCTTGCAAAGCTTAAACCGGTATTTAAAAAGACGGTACTGTAACTGCGTGTAATGCTTTCAGGTATCAATGACGGTGCTGCAATGTTCATTATCGCATCAAAGGAAAAGGCACTTGAGCTTAAACTTCCTATTATGGCTACTATAAAGGGATATGCTTCAGGAGGTGTTGATCCAAGCGTAGGGACTCGGAGTAATTCCGGCATCACAAAAAGCAATGAAAAAGCAGTGTATCACAGCCGACGCATCTTGAACTTATAGAGGCAAACGAAGCTTTGCGGCACAGGCTCTTGCGGTATGCAACGAACTCGGATTTAAGAGAAATCACAAATGTAAACGGCGAGTTGCAATCGCACTCTGGACATCCTATCGAGCATCAGGTGCAAGAATACTCACCACTTTGTTGTATGAGATGCAAAAAGAGATGTTAAATGCGGCCTTGCTACACTGTGTATGGGTGGTGGAATGGGCACAGCAATTGTTGTAGAAAGGGAGACAAAATGAAAATAGTTTCAATCAGATGCTATTGCGGGTATCAATGACGGCGCTACAATCATGGTAGGCGGATTTTTTAGCATGCGGTACACCCGAACCGATTATTGATGCATGGTTGAAAAAGGTGTAAGAGGACTTAACGCTTATTTGTAATGATACGGCAACTCCTACCACAGGTATCGGTAAACTGGTTGCCAACAATCAGGTAAAAAGTTATTCAACACTATAAGGTACAAATCCTATAACAGGACAAAAGATGAATGACGGTACTATGGAGGCTGGAGCTTTCTCCTCAGGGTACACTTGCAGAGAGAATACGTTCCGGCGGCGCAGACTTGAGGTGTACTTTACACCTGCAGGTGTAGGTACCGAGGTTGCCGAAGGTGGCGGTATTAAATATTGACGGTAAAGATTATCTTTTGGAAAAACTTTAGAGCGGACTTTGCGCTTAGTAGGTGCAACAATAGCCGATGAGAAGGGAAACCTTTACTTTACTGCTACCAGCAAAACTTCAATACAGTTGCTGGCAACCGCTGCCGATGTTGTTATTGCGGTGCTGAACTTATAGTTCCTGTAGGCGATATCCAGCCTGAAAAATGTTGCAATACCTGCAATATTTGTAGATTATCTTGTAGGAGGTGAGTCATAATGTCAAAAGAGAGAATTGCAAGACGTGTTGCAAAGAGATTTAAACGATGGTGACGTGGTAAACTTAGGTATAGGACTTCCTACTATGGTGGCTGACTATGTACCTGAGGGTATGAAAATTACACTTCCAGTCAGAGAACGGAATCTCAGTATGCGATCTTTGGCTTCAAGTGCAACAGCAAATAAACATTTAATTAATTCCGGCGGACAAAATGTTACCGTGCTTCCGGGTGCCGCATGCTTTGACAGTGCATTCTCATTTATGATTATTCGAGGAGCCATGTTGATATGACCGTTTTAGGTGCATTGCGGTGGATGCTCACGGAAATCTTGCAAGCCATATAGTTCCGGGTAAAATGGTGCCCGGTATGGGCGATGCTGGATGCTTGTTACAGGTTCAAAGAAAGTTGTTGTCGTATGACACATACCGCAAAAGACGGTGCTCCAAAAGATTTTAAAGGACATCACACTCCCCTCTACCGCTATTCATGCAGTTGATGAAATTAGTTACCGAATTGGCTGTAATAAAGGTTACCGATGAAGGTCTTGTGCTTATGAAAGTAGCTGAGGGGCGTAGGTGTGGAAGATGTTATAGTTAAAGACAGAGGCACCTCTTAAGGTTGCAGATGATTTAAAAGACATTCTAATTTATTTTAGTATAATTTAAATTTCCATGGCCAGGATGCCGTATTAAAAGATTAATCTCTTTTAAGATCGACATTCCGGTCTTTTATAATCTCATATCGGATGACTTCTAGTATCCAGAAAATACTAATTATAAATGTGTGATATATATAATATTTATATACATTTTCGTTATTTTAGACTGGAAAAACGGATATCGGATTGATATAATAATGTTAATAATTAAACAATTTGCAAAAAGGAGGCAGATGAATGTTTAAGAAATTTTACAAACGCATGTGTAAATATTGTTCAGAAATATTTGCCGGACGCATTTATTTTTTGTATCGTACTTACTATTCTTGTTTTTGTCGCTGCAATGCCTGTCAGCAAAATGAATCCGTTTGAAATAGCGAACGCTTGGGGCGAGAGTATGTGGTCATTGCTCGGATTCTCAATGCAGATGGCTTTGGTGCTGTGTACTGGTACGGCGCTTGCTACCGCACCGCTGGTAAAGAGGGGCTATAAATGCGGCTGCGAGGAGTTCCTAAATCTCCTACATCGGCAATTATTTTTATTACGGTGGTTTCAATGATTGCCTGCTGGCTTAACTGGGGATTCGGACTTGTAGTCGGTGCCATACTCGCAAAGGAAATTGCAAAAAAAGTAAAAGGCGTTGACTACAGACTTCTTATCGCATCGGCTTATTCAGGTTTCGTAATATGGCATGCAGGTTTCTCAGGTTCCATACCGCTTCAGCTTGCATCATACAGTGAAGCTATGGGTACACAAACAGCGGTGCTGTAACAGAATCAATACTCTACTTCACAGACAATATTCTCAGCTTGGAATCTTATAATTGTTATAGCTATAATTATAGTTATAGCATTTGTAAATGCACAGATGCATCCTACCCTGAGGATACCGTTACTGTGTATCCTAAGCTATTGGTAGAAACCGAAACTGCCAAGTTGCGATAAAACAGCGACACCGGCTGAATGGCTTGAGAGATTCCCTCTGCTTTCAATACTAGGTAATACTTGCCATAGTTTATTTAATATACACATATAAAACAAAGGGAAGTATCACTTTTGTCACTTAATGTAGTAATTTGATTTTCCTTACACTTGGAATTATATTCCATGGAACACCTATAAGTTATGTAAACGCTATTACAGATGCCGCAAAGAGTGCCGGAGGTATTATATTACAGTTCCCGTTCTATGCGGTGTATCATGGGCATTATGACTGCTACAGGTCCTACAGGGTCAGTCACTTGCGGTGCTATAAGTGATTTCTTTGTAAATATATCAAATCAGACTACATTCCCGTTGTTTACTTTCCTTTCAGCGGTATTGTAAACTCTTCGTACCTTCAGGTGGCGGTCAGTGGGCTGTACAGGCTCTATCGTAATGCCCGCGAAAATGCTCTCGGTGTTTCTCCTCGCGGTATCAGCCATGGCTATTGCATGGGGTGATGCATGGACAAATATGCTTCAACCGTTCTGGGCTTTACCGGCTCTCGGTATAGCAGTCTCGGTGCAAGAGATATTATGGGATATTGCGCTATAGTTCTTATTGTAACAGGGAATAATCATCAGGATGCGGATTCCTATTCTCGTCCCGTTCTGGCATAAACATAAAAAGTACCGGCCCACAACCGGTACTTTTTCTTATCTTAAAAATAATATATACAGTATACGCTATACAGGCCGCTACCATTGCGAGGCCTTCTTTTTGATATCTCACCGTCATTTCTTGGCAAGTATATATACCATCAAACTTTGACAAAGCAAAAAGAATGTATCGTATACAGCCACAACTTCCGCACCTATCGGATTAAGTACCGATGAAAATGCCAGAATAAATATTATATTGAATATATTTGAACCTACGACATTTCCAGAGGCAAGCGCATTCTCTCCCTTGCTTGATGCTGCAATACTTGTCACGAGTTCAGGAAGTGATGTTCCTATAGCGACTATTGTAAGTCCGACCAAAGTCTCACTCATTCCGAGACATCAACGCTATCTCGGAAGCGGACTCACTACCTTGTCACCGCCAAACACTACAAAGAGCAAGTCCTCCCACTATATAAACAATGGCCAAAGGTATAGGTAAATTCTTTTTTTCTTTTCATCATTAGCGTCATTGCTTCCCTTTAATGCGAGTCTTATAGTGTATATCATATACGCTATAAAAATCAGCAGGAAAATAACTCCGGCAATTCTGTCTATGCCGCTTAAAAAGAAAACAAATCCAAGTAACAATATTGTTATAACAATATTTACAATATAATCAAATTTCAAAAGCGCCTTATCCACCGGCATAGCATGTATTATTCCGCAAATTCCCACTACAGCCAAGAGATTAAATATATTTCGATCCGATTACATTATTCAGCGCTATTGCATTGTTGCCCTTTAATGCCGCATCAATACTTACCGCCGCCTCAGGTGCACTGGTTCCGAAAAGCCACTATAGTAAGCCCAATTACAACCGAAGGGACATTCAACTTTCTTGCCACTCCCGAAGCACCCTCAACAAAAAAATTAGCTCCTCCAACAAGACATACGAAGCCCAAAATAAGCCATATATATACCATAAAATCATTCCTTTACATTAAAAACTGAACACAGACATAATATCTATATATTCCCTGATTGTCAACATAAGTATTAAAAATAAACTTTATTTCTATTCATCTACTGCTAAAGAGCAATTACATATTCCTTTAAAAAGTATTTAAGAAATTTATCAACACAAATATAGTATTATCTGCTATACTAGGTAAATGTATCGAATACTCTGTATGTCATCTACATCTTATATTTTGTCTATCGTAGATTCCACACAACTCAGGGCATTCAATTTATATAAGGAAGGTAGAAATGAAAAGGAGAAGTAGAAGAAGACGAAAGAATATTTTCGTCCCGATTGTAGTTTTAATTTTTTGTTGTATTTTTACGGCAATGGTTGCCTATGGATGGCAGTCACGTAAAAAGAATGTAAAAGTAGCCGATTCCTCAAAGAATGCAAATGAAACTGTAGAAGTAAATCAAAGCGAAACTTCAACCGACGGTGAGATTAACGCAATATCTGAGAGCGAGACGGATACAACAGCTGAAACCACCACAGTGCCTGTGAGCAATCCGGGTCCGGATGAAAAGGTTGTTTATTTCACATTTGACGACGGTCCTTGGACAGGTACACCAAGACTTTTGGATATCTTGGATCAGTACAATATCAAGGCTTGTTTCTTTGTTACAGCACAGTATATGGATACTGAACCTCTGATAAATATGCTTAAGCAGATAAAAGACAGAGGACATAATGTAGCCGTTCACAGTTTGACACATAACTACAAGCAGATATATGCTTCCGTAGATGCTTTTATGGCAGACTATGACGCTATGGACGATCTTATATTTAAGGCTACAGGTGAGCACAGCACTATGCTTCGTTTCCCGGGCGGAAGCAATGCAAGCTATAATAAAGCTATAAGACCTCAGCTTTTACAGGCTGTAAGAGACAGAGGAATAGTATACTTTGACTGGAACTCATTTGACGGTGACGTAGAGGGCAAGAGAGGTCAGGAACTTATCGACCAGACTATCAGACAGGTAAATGAGAATACTCACTCCATTTTACTTATGCATGATATGCCGAATACCGCATTCGTACACGATGCTCTCCCTACAATCATAGAGAGATTGCAAGCTGACGGATATAAGTTTGAGCTTCTTAATGAAAATACACCACCAAGACAGTTTGCAAAATAATATATAAGGTCTTAATTTTTCCGTTTTGTTACTTCGGAAAAGAATTAAGACCTTTTTAATACTCATAAAATATAAAAAGAAAAACCGAAATGATTTTTCTCTAATATCCCTTTTGCAAATGTATTAACTATATTACCCTTCTTGATAAAGAGGCCTCTGAGCTATATATGCTGTATATTGCTCACGTTACCTGCTGTAACTATGTATAACTGTTCTTTTATATTAACTTATTTGCTGTATTCTGTTTTTTTACTGATTCTGTCCGGCCTGTCTTTCAGCTCTTCTTGCCAAGATTGCTTCAATCTTTTGCTGAGCTTCCCTTTCGCATCGCCTTCAACAATATAAAGTTCCGGATATCTTACTCCGTGCGCTCTGGCTTCACTATCATTGTTCATATAGATATCAATGGTTCTTCCCTTGATATTACCACCCTGTATCCTCAACAACATAGATAGTATCACTATTTCCTATGCGGACTCTTGTACCCCTTGGGAGCACTGACCAGTCAGCCGCAATAGTTCTTCCAACAACCGGTGTTGTACCTGCTTTTGTTATATTTGAAGGATCGCAATCATGTGAGTGAGGCATAGGCTTTAAACTTACCTATGGATCTTCCCTTAGCCGCTTCTCTAAGAGCAGCTATTTCCGCATCCTCCTTTGCTACAAGCTCAGCTTCCTGCTGTTGTTTATATAGAGTCAAGCGTTGTTTCATACTGATCGGCATTCAAACCGAATGCGGGACCTGTAACTTTGTCAACCTCCGCCTGTGTAGCTGCATAAGCACTTCCTGCCATCAATGCAGAAAATACACATGCTACTAAAGTAACCTTTTTTATTTTATTTATCATTTACTTCCTTTCTTGCAAAGAACGAATCTTTTGTTCGTCGGGATACACTAATTATATTACATAAATGTTAAATGTCAATAAGAAAATGTTGCATTCTCTTTGCGAAGCATTAAAAAAAGGCTCAACCACTCCATTTTTCGGTTTTTCTGCATAAAAAAATCACGTTAAAATACATTAATTATATATAATAACGTGATATCTCTTATGTTATCTATAAAAACTTTGTTAAATATTTTTAGTAACTTTTTGTAAATTTCTACATAAAATTACTCTCTATTCAGCCTTTGAAGCGAGTTTTAAAAAGCTCTGCAACTTTGCTGATAGGAACCAAAGTCCGCCTCCCGATGCCGCCATCTTATCACCGTATACGTAAGAAGGTACGGCCTGAATCTCCAAAGTCTGCCAAACTTCAATGTTTGAATCTTCCACTTTCTTTGCATTCCTGTTCTCATTAAGCAAAGGTAAGGATATCTTCTCTCTTTGCGCCCGCAGCTTCAGCCAAATCAGCCAAAAGCTCTACATCATCAATTCTCTGCTGATTCTCAAAATGTAGCTTCAAATACCGAATCATTGTACTTTTTGATATTAAAGCCGTTTTTCCGCCAAATAAAAATCCTACCCTGTGCGGCCAAATCGGAATGCACACTTGCAGGTTCAGGTCTTGGATGAGCTTCACATGGGGACCATTCAATCTCTACAGTTTTATAATCCGGAAGAATATCTCCAAGTTCCTTTAGCCCTTTATAGCAAAACGGACAGGTATAATCATAAAAACTTTAATCTTCTTTTGACATAGACTTTTTCCTTTCTACTCACAGTATATGATATATTCATACTTTGTAATATTTATTATAACATATACATATCGTTAAGGCTATATCTTTGATTTTCTCTTTAATACCATATATCCCGCATCCGCTACCGCCTTTGAGCTTCTCAATATCAGGCGGATTTTTTTAAAAGGACTGTCGCCATATTATCTTCAAGACTTACAGTTGCCCAAGTTCCGTCAAGAGCATTTAGTGCATTCTCTACATTTCTTACGCAGTTATTGCAGCTCATACCGTCAATGGCAAGCTTTGCTTCATACGGATAATGTGACTTATCTCTATCCTTTACTTTTTATGGACTTGTGGCTTCTTCATGCTCAGGACAGCAATCTCCACCTTTTTCAACTTCTTTATATAGCTGATTGAACCGAATACAACTATTGCCGCGACAATTAATACTATAATTATATTTACTATATTCATTAAAAAACCTCCCAGTTAGATATCGCTAACTAGGAGTATATCACTTTGTTCTCAAAAACAAGTTTATATGTAAATTTTTAATACAATATTATTCCATTATCTCTATCGGACTACCTTCGTATACAAAAAAATCATTGCATCATACAGACCGCTTGGCATCGCCTTAGGTCTGTAACTGCTCTGTACTATCCTCATCATCCATGTATATCCTTCTCCAAGGGATCCCATTCTTAACGGAGAATTTATCAGACTGTATAGACTGCTGCCCTCCTTTATATCGGAAAAGTCCAATAAATACTGCTTATCTTTTGCAAATCTTGCCTGTGCCGCAAACGGATCGGCTGAAATAAAACTTTGTATACTTCTTTTTTTCTTTTCAAGGACCTTAATATTGTCTGTAACCTTCCAAAAATCGGTACCTACACTGTAGTAAGCATCTTTAAGATCATTTGATAAAACGGCTCCCATAGATGTATATCCGTTACCGATCTTTGCTATATGTCCGTCATGTGCAGCTATAACAAGCTTTCCGCTACCTATTTTCTTTTCTATATCCAAAACAGCTTCTATATTGCCTGCCATATCACTGTCTCTGAGAGTATAATATGATTCATTGCTGTTAGTGAAAGTCTCCATTGACTGTCTTACAGTATTCAGCTCAAATACCGCATCTCTGTCATCTGCATTTGCCACATCTATATCACCGATTTTTTCTTTCAAGCCGGTAACGAAATCAATAACGGCTTTTGCACTCTCTACGCTTATCTCACCTTTTTCTATACAGTCAAGGTTTTTATCAAACTCATCTGCACTTGTAAGTCCTTTTGATGTACAGTAACTTTTTAAAAACTCATAACTTGTTTCAGGATTTTGCATATCAAAGCCGTAGAATCTAAGTTTCTTACCTTCACTTGCAGTGCTGTTGTATTCCCTCATCCATGAAATAAGCTCTTCCATCTGTTTTGTACGATATATCGGAAATGAAAATGTCTTTACAATACTTTCTATATCTCCGTCACCACCTTGAATATATCTGTTTATTGTGGCACACTCACTCATAGTCAGCCTCAAGGCAAACGCTCTGAAGTCATAATCTTTCACCATTTTCTTTAATACCGAAAGTTTAAGTTCCTGAAAGTCCTTACAACCGTGAGCGCCTCTCCTATCGCAACTACATTTTACATTATCCGAAATTTTGATATCCTCTACAGTCTTCATATATGAATTTATATCCGATATTTTTATGAGCACTTATATCTTCGACCTTAAATCTGCCAAACCACAGGCCGGATGCTACCAATATAATAACTACAAAACCAAGTAATATTCTCTTTAATGTCTTCATATCTCGTCTCCTATGCTTTTATATAAGCTCGTACAATTTCTTAGACCATTCATCATCTGACTGTTCTAATAAAGGTTTTTAAAAGACAGCAGCACCTGTTTTTGAATAGTAGTAAAAGCTGTAAAACAAATCATCCGGAAATACGTCTTCTTCTTCCCATCTCATTTCATCCTCTTCTTCATCATAAACTTCGGACCAAAGATACTTTTCATCAATCATATCTTTAAAGTTCACTAAAGGATCTGCATGTTCCATATTTTCTACAATATTTACCGCTTCAACTATATATCCGAACAATTCCAAAGCTCCGGTACAAGGTAGTCTGCTACAGGGTTTTTATCTCTGTCCTTTAAAGCCTTTTTAAAGACTCTGTATAGGAAATATACAGGCAAAAGGTGTTGCATGCCACAGTGTGGACTGATGTTCAATTCCCATGGCTATCTCCTCTCCCTGCCGTCTCTATTGACTCTTTTATCCTTCATTTCATTTAGATTTCAAAACATTCCGGAAAGGTCAGTAGCTCTTTTTATAGGTTGTGGTTATTCTGTGCCAAGGTATATCCTCGACTTTTTACATTTTCTATATACTTTAAGTTTTCTTTGTCATTTTTCCTCCTAAAAATACCCCTCATTATTTTTATCAAATGAGGGGCAAATAAATTATTCTAATTTTATATATTTCTTTGTTTCTTCATCTATACGATCAAGGTCCATGTAATGTTTGCTGTCAGGCTCCAATCCTTTTTCTTTAAGAAATGCTCTGAAAGCCTGCTTATAGTCCTGTATATTATAGCCCAAGTAGGCATGGCTATTATCATTCCCACAATACCGAAAAAGTCCGCCAAATAGAAGTATCGAAAACAGTACCCAAAAGCTTGGAAGACCTGTAGTCTGTCCCAGTATCTTAGGGTCCGATAATATTTCCGTCCACCTGCTGCAATATCAAAATCCATACGGCAAACTGAAGTGCCGTAACAGGCGATATAGAAGCAAAAGTATAATACTTGGAATTGCACCTATAAAAGGTCCGAAGAAAGGTATTACATTGGTTACACCTACCACCACACTTATAAGCAAGGCATATGGCATATGTGTTATGCCATAAATACATAGTTTATTATTCCTATTATAATAGAATCTATTATCTTACCTACAATAAACTTTTTCAAACATATTCTTGATATATCTGGCCTCTGTAACTATTTTCATTTCCTATCTTTACTCCTGCAACAGCATACACTATTTTCTTTGCCTGTGATGCCAGCGTGGTTTTCATATTTAGAAGATACATCATTACCATTAAGCCGATAATAATATTACGACCACACCAAGAGCATTAGCTACCCGCTTGAGAGATTCTTTATATAGGTATTTACATTAGGCAAAACCGTTGTAGTGGCTATATCGCTAAGTCTCGCACTGATATCCAGATAATTTCCGATTATAAGTTTCTCCAGATTCGGATTTTTTTATTCAGTATATCCTTAGCCAGGCTTCCAGATTCTGTGTACCCGAAGGTGCGTAGCTTATAACATTTGTGATACTGTTTACCAACTCCGAGTATAATCATCATTATCAAAGCAAACACTACCAAAAATAAGTATTACAAGGCAGGCCAGGTAGCTATCATCTTCGCATACTTATCGGATTTCTTCCACTTTGGAAATACAGTGATGATAATATCTCACCCACCCATATGCCGATACGATCATATACCGGTGCCATCAAAAACGCCATCACCACCGTAAAGCACTGGAGAAACGGTTGATATTATAGTGCTTATGGCTGTAGCAATAGGCCCAAGTTTACTGAAAATCAAAAGATATCACAAGGGCTATTACTATAACCTGCAACTGCTGTTAAACCCCATTTAAAAATATATGTCATTCTTATTTTCTTCCATCTAAACCTCTACAGCGACCTTGTCATCTTTTATATCAATATTTGCTTCAAAAAAGGCTTTAAGTGTCTCAAAAGCATATCCTACATCCTTTGCACCTGCAGTCTCATATGCGGAATGCATTGCCAACTGCGGTAATCCGATGTCCACAGCATTCATACCCTACAACGGTATTTGAAAGATTTCCAAGAGTTGAACCACCCTGCAATATCGCTTCTGTTTGCAAAAGTCTGATAAGGTATATTTTTTTCTTTTCAAGAATCTTTTTAAGTATTGCTCTGCTGAATGCATCTGTTGTATATTTTTGATTTGCACTTTCTTTAATTGCAATTCCTTGATTTAAAACCGGTCTGTTCTTTACATCAAACAGTTCAGGGTGATTGGGATGAACGGCATGTGCATTATCACAGCTGATAAGCATACTCTTTGCTATAGCCCTGTAATACTCTTCCTTTGATTTTCCAAGTGCGGTATTTACTCTGTCAAGTGTGCTTCCAAGGAATGTAGACATGGCGCCCTGCTTTGTAACGGAGCCCACCTCTTCATTGTCAAATACCGCAAAGACATTTATATGATTTTTATTTTCAGCCTCAACAAATCCTCTAAGCGATGTGTAAACACACTCCAGATCGTCAAGTCTTCCGCTTGATATAAGCTCATTATCAAATCCGATAAACGCCGCCTTTTGTCTGTTTACCAGATATAGATCTTTTGCAAGTATAGCCTCAGGCTCTATACCCAGTTCCTTTGCAATCATATTGTCAAAGTCAGCTTCTTTAAGATTGCCTGCACTGAATATCGGCAGCATATCAACTTGATTATTGAAAGCAAATCCCTTATTTATCTCCCTGTTAAAATGTATAGGGTACATTAGAATAATAAGTAAATCTCTATCTATATGAAGAGTCTTGTTTCAATACCTTTATCGGTATTTACCATAACTCTTCCCCGCCAGTGTCAGAGGCTTATCAAGCCATGTGGCATTAATCATGCCGCCATAACCTTCCACATTCAGCTTTAAATAGCCGTTTGCTTCTATTACCGAGCCTGTCCTTCAGCTTAAATGTTGGTGAGTCGGAATGTGCGGCACTTATTTGAAAAATGGTAATCTCCTTCAGCTATATCAAAAAGCTATAAGACTTGATGAATTTCTTTTGTATAGTACTTTCCTTTGTTTATATTCCATTTTTCATTTTCAGGCAGATAAGTAAAAGCCTGATTTTTGTAAAACTTTTTCGCATTCATTTATCGCATGAAACATTGTCACTGGTGAATCCAAAATCCATCAAATCTCTTAAAATATCCATACAGCCTCTTTCTATCTTATAATGTCATCTTAATACTGCATTATGCCATGAAACCCTATCTGTATTATCTAAATTTTATTATGATTCTTATATTTAAAATATTTAATGAACTTAGAATTTATCATCTATATTCGCTATAAACTTTTGATGTGAGTTTACTAACAAGTAAATAAGTGCAAATATAAACAGCACATCCCAAGGCATATCACTTATACAGTAGAAAGCGTCCGATACTCAAAACAGCCCCAAAAGTCTGAGGGATAATCTTTGACGCCTCTGTACAATGACGTAGCCGCTACAATAAGAGGTCCATAAAACATCAGGGCAGATTTGAGAATCGGTGGTTTTCTCTATCAAATCATCCGAAAGCCCCAGTTTTTCATGATTTGATACTTTCCCTGTCTCCGAGCATCGCTGTTCTCTGCTATAGTAAAGTGATCAGAACCGTTCCTGTGAGAAGATAGCTACCTATCAGAACTCAAGGAATAAAAACACTCCGTTTACCTCCTATACTGATTGCTTTATCATTTACAGCACGACTGCTTACATCACATCAGACTTCGTCACCTTCTACCTGTCGACTATCATCGGCTACAAGCTTTGCACCAATTGTATCTCATGATTCCTTTTGTCACCTGCTCCATCTACATCCCAGTATACACTGCAAGTGATGTCCGATCGTCCAGCCTCTCTTACAAACTCCAGGTGGCCATATCATAACGACAATATTGTATCCGTCAACTCCCGAATATTCTAAAGAAATATACTGTCTATTTTCATGACTTTAAAATCTCTGTCTCGATTTTTAATGTATCGCTGATTTTATATTCTCTCCAGTAAAATTTCTCCTTCATCAAGCTTAATATTTTTGATGTGTTCTTTCATATATCCTTCAAAGGGTCCTTGCAATTACAAATATCAGGTCTGCCTTACTTCCTCTTTGATATTTACTTATTTCATTACCTGTCTTTACTGCAGCTACAGTCATATCAAATGTAGTACTACTCATCTTTAATCATTGACTTGTCGGAAACGCTTGACTCCACAAGACTTTTGCAGTCTCTTTGCCATATCTTCATTGCTTATATTCTCACTTCGGCTGCAATCCTGTATTCTCTCGGCATTACCTGTCCCAAACTTTACTATAGTTTGAGTATATCAGCTATCGTAGTGACAGACTGATAATAACTCCGGCACTTAGAATAGAGATACTTGCAAAGCGATATTGCATTACCTTTCATTCTGTATAAAGACCGCTTACACTCAAAAACCGCTTCCGGTGTATAAAAAGCTCTTATTATGTTCTTTGCGCTTTTCAAAATATAAACACCGTGAAAGTTGCATATAAAGGTAAGTTGCCAATGGTAATTTGGCAAGCACTGCTACAAAGAAATAGTTAATGAGATGAAAGCAATCCGCCTACAAACAGTGCAATACCGTAACCTACCGCCAGCACAAAAACCCACTGTAAGCATTATTGTAATTCTTGACTTCGCTCACCCTCACCTTTGCTGAGTTCTTTGTAAAAAGCTCCATAGGTGTGGACATATATATTCTAAGTCACGCTTCCGATGTCATAGTAATCAGATGAAGTTGCTACCAATCCTGTGAGTATCTATAAGTGCCGAAATACTGAAAGGATGAGTCCATCAGTCTTCCCGATACATCTCTCATTAAAAAGTTTAAGAATAAAAAGCAAAGCTGCCCGAATATATATCCGCCTACTATGCACCGACAAACCACTCTGATTGCAAACAGTATACAGAAAATTTTCAATACTGATAATCTTACCTACATGTTTCTTCTCAAGACCCCCAAGATGCCGTACGGTGCAAACTCTGCCCTACTTCTCCTTTTCTAACCAAAAGGCTGCGGCGTGCTGTACAAATACAAATGTAAATGTCGCAAGAATAACTATTCCGAACTTTATAAGCGTCGGCAAACCTGATCGCCTTGCTTTTATAATTGTTTTTACCAAACTTGCCGTTATATTAAAAGTATCAGCATAACACCTGATGATAGTACAAAGCGGAATCTCAAGCAGTTTATTTGCTTTAAAGGTTTTTGAAGAGCAGACTGTGCCATTGAAAAACTCATAACTATCTTACCTCTGCTTAACATAAACTCACCACGACTTATTCTTTCCATAAAAGTTATTTTCGACTCTCATCCTCCCCTCTGTGAATTTCATGAGAAACAACTCCGTCACGAATAAATAATACTCTCTTTGCACATGGGCTGCCGCACGGGAGACAGATATATTCTAAAGTAAAAACCGTCTGTCCTTCTTCATTTATTTTGATGAAATAAATTCAAAAATCATCTCTGAAGATGTTGAATCCAGTGCCCTGTCGGTTCATCTGCCAAAAAGCAGTGCGGTCTTTGTGATAATCGCTCTGGCAATTGCTACTCTCTGTTTTGTCCACCCGATATTTCATGAGGGTGTTTATCCAAAAATTTCATATACCAAGTCTATCCTGTATCTCATCCAGTCTCTCTTTCATCAAAATCTCGGCTTTTCAGCAGACAATACCAGGGCAGATGATACTTTTCTCTGTTATTAAACTGATCCAAAAGATTAAAAGTCACTGAAATACCAAAACCAATTCCTTTTCTTCGACATCGATATATCACTTGTCTTTTAATTTTCCGATATCATTACCGTTCAGCATTAAAAAGTACCTGAGTCGCTTTATCAATGTTGCAATAATATTTCAGCGTAGTTTGCCTGCCCCGACTCACCCATTATGAAAATAAACTCTGCCCTCTTTCCACGAGAAGTTCAGCCTCTAATGCCTCAGTCGTGACATTCTTTTGTCTTGTACAGCTTTTTATATTCTTACATTCTAATATTGTCATTTCTTTCCTCCTTTATATTGCCCATTCTACATCAGCAATTTCTGCATTTATCTAATGTGCACAATATCGCTGTCAATCTGTCAGCTTAGACCATTTGTAAATAGATTTCTGATTTAACGTATAAAGGAGACTCACTACCTACATTAAGCTCAGATTTTTACGTCTGATTTCAATATTCAAAATTTCAGCTGCCTTTCCTGACCATATACGGTCCGAGACCGCGGTTTTCATTCATTCTACCGTTAAGTCCGAATAACCCTCTGTCAGATTTTTCTGATATCCTTTGAAGATTCCTATTCCGGTATCTTTATACTTAACTTTGCAAGTTCCTTATCACAGACTATAACTTATACTGCATGCTTTGTGTATTTGAGTGCATTTAGATATAATCTGTCCAAAGTATGGAAAGCCATTTTGCATCGCCTACCACTCTTTCACCGGTTTTTATATATTCAAGTTTATCTTCTTTTCAATAAAGATAGTGAATACTTCTTTATAATACTGTTTAATACCTCATCCAGATCCGCTTCATATATCCATATCCGTACTGCTGTCTTTCAGCTTTTAAATAGTTTATAGCCATATTTGTGTATTCCTCGATATAAACATCTGCTCTTTAAAGCCTTTTTATCAGCTACAGCTTTATCAAAATAGATTGCAGACCGTGATGAGGCGTTTTTGATTTGATCTTATCCAGAGTAAAAATATCTCTTCAAATCCTTTCTTTCATCAATTATCTTATTTCTGAGAGTATTATTTTTCAATTTGAAGCCTTTCAATTTCCTCAGACTATTTTCTCTCTTTACATAAGATATCCACTCTGATAATAGAAAAACGAACATGCAAAACGTAATATAAGCTCAAGACTTAGATAAAATATTGCACATCAAAAATTTGCAAATAAAAATACCCCTCAAATATTAAACATACATATAGAAGGGTAATAAAAAGTACGATATTCACTTTTTAAAAAAGACCATAATCTGTCCATATCACCTCACAAGATAATATCCCATACCTTTTTAGTCTGTATAAATTCTTTATATCCGACATTATCAAGTTTCTTTCTAAACCTTGTAATATTCACCATAAAGTATTGTCATCTATAAAAGTCATCACCCTGCCAGATGATTCATAATGTCCTCTCTCTTACTATCTGTCCCTTGGCATTAAACAGTGCTTCAAGTATAGAAGCTCAGTCTTTGTGAGTCTATATCAAAGTTTTCACCGGTAAGCTTTGCCCTTGAAAGTATCGAGACTTATTCCTTCAAATGTCAATTTATCGACTGCATTAGTATATTCATAGTCCGTCTAAGATTGCCTGTATTTTTACTCTGGTCGAGTTGATATCAATAGGCTTTTGTAATATAGTCATCCGGCTCCAAATTGCATTGCAGATACCATATCCATCGAATTATTAGTGAGAAGAATGAAAATTATAGAGTACATTGAGCTTTTCTCGATTTTCAGAGTCAGTAAAATCCGTTGTAGTATGGTAGAGTGATGTCCGACAGTACAGGGTCGGACTTAAAATCTTCTATCTCACCTGCCACATTATTAAAGTCTTTTACAGACATTGTTTTCGCATATCCCACGCTCTGGGTTCATCTCCCAGCTCCACTATATTTTCATCATCTTCCACAATAATATCTTCATTAAATTAAACCTGTTCTTCTGCTAAAAGATTTTCTATAAATTCATATACTTCTTCTCTGCCCTGCTTTGGTCTGTGATGAGAAGGGTATAAGTACACCTTCTTTCGGTAATCCAAGTCCTTCTCTCACTATCTTCACACATTTAGCCACCTGACTTCTTTTTAACTTATCAAGCTTTTGTAGCTATAATTACAGGCTGATATCCGTTATATACAATCCAGTCATACATCTGCTTATCATTTTACCCGGCTCATGCCTTATATCGATCAGCAAAAATATACATCTGATTTGCTTTGAAGTATGGAGGTACTTTTCTATCATCTTGCCCCATTTTTCCTTTGTGGCAAGGTTTGCATTGACATAACCGTAACCCGGAAGGTCAACGAAAATATAGATCATCATTTACTTTATAATAATTTATGGTCTGTGTCTTTCCGGGCTGACTTGATGTCCTTGCCAAAGATTTCCTGTTCATGAAGAATTTATCAATGATGATTTTTCCCTACATTTGACTTGCCTGCAAAGACTATTTCCGGATCTGTATTTTCAGGAAATGTACTGGTAATACCGCATACCGTCTCCAGCTCCGCTTTTTTTATTATCATAAGTACCTCTTTTATATTCTTTTATATTACGTCAAAATTTTAATCTGTCAGCGCTACCTTTAGGACTTCTTTTATATCCTTGACATATACGATTTCCAAACCGCCTGTGATTTCTGCCGACAATTCGGATACATCCACTTCATTTTCCTTCGGAACGCATACCGTCTTTACTCCCGCAAGCTTGGCAGCCAAAAGCTTTTCTTTTAAACCTCCTATAGGAAGCACCTTGCCTCTTAGCGTTATCTCTCCTGTCATTGCCACATCGGCCCTCACTCTTTTTCCTGTGATAGCGGAAATGATTGCTGTGGTCATTGTCACTCCGGCACTTGGACCGTCCTTCGGTACTGCCCCCTCCGGTATATGCAAATGTATGTCGTTCTTTTCAAAGAACCCTTCTTCTATATCATATTCCTTTGCCATACTTCTTACAAGGCTCTTTGAAATACCGGCACTCTCCTTCATTACATCGCCCATATTTCCGGTAAGTGTAAGTACTCCTTTTCCGGGCATTATATTTACTTCAATGCTAAGGGTATCACCACCTACACTTGTCCATGCAAGTCCTGTTACCATTCCGACCTGCGGCTCTTTTTCAACCTCATCATGTCTTACCTTTTTCTTTTCCTAGGTATTTTCCGATGTTTTTTTCTGTTATTTTTAAAACTCTTTTTACCCTCAAGTGATTCTCTGGCACATTTTCTGCAGATATCCCCGATCCTTCTTGAAAGATTTCTGACTCCGGCCTCTCTTGTATAGTTGTGGATTATCTTCTTTATAGCCTTATCACTGAAATGAATTCCCTTATCCTTCATGCCGTTTGCTTCCACTTCCTTCGGAACAAGGTAACTCTTGGCAATATGATATTTTTCATTTTCAGTATATGAGCTGATTTCAATTATATCCATTCTGTCAGAAGCGGTCTTGGAATGGTATCCAGAGTATTTGCCGTTGCTATAAATAAAACCTTAGACAAATCAAGAGGTATTTCAAGATATCTGTCTCTAAAGGTCTTATTTTGTTCTCCGTCAAGCACCTCCAAAAGTGCGGCTGAAACATCACCCTTATAATCTTTTGAGCTTTTATCTATCTCATCCAGCAAAAGCAGAGGATTTGCAACTTTGGCATGCTTTATAGCTTCCACTATTCTTCCCGGCATAGCACCCACATAGGTTCTTCTATGTCCCCTGATTTCAGCCTCATCTCCCACTCCGCCAAGACTTATTCTTACATACTTTCTTCCAAGCGCCTTTGCAACGCTCTTTGCAATCGAGGTCTTACCTGTTCCCGGAGGTCCTACAAGACAGAGTATAGGTGAATTTCCTGTCGGGTTTAATATTCTTACAGAGAGATATTCAAGAATTTCTGTCCTTTACTTTTTCAAGTCCGTAATGGTCCTCATCCAGAAATCTTTTTGCTCGTATTATATCATTAAAATCTTCACTGTATACACCGAAAGGCATTTCAAAAACAGTGTCCAGATATGTTCTGATTACATTTCCCTCAGCACCGTTACTGCCGGCTGTATTAAAGCCTGAAAATATCCTTTTTTATCTTCTCTTTATATTCATCAGCAAGCGCCAAGTTTTTAAGTTTCTCTTCGTACTCGTCGGAAACAGTCTCATAGCCGCTGTTTTTTGCCATTTCATTTTGGATTACCTTCAAATGCTCTCTGAGAATATAATCTCTTTGGTTCTTTGAAATATCCTTGTCTACTTCCGATTTTATTTTTTCCGCAATTTCTTTTCTGTCTATGGCCTCGCTCATAATCTCCATAAGCAGCATAGACTCTTCAACCGGTGTCTTTGCGGCATTTATGATCTTTTTCTTCTCATAATCAAGGTTTAGAGCAAGCCTTAGTCTGTCCAAAAGTTCAGGCAGATTATCTATGGCAAGCAATTCGTTTAAGATATGTTTTTTAAATCTCTCATTTACATCGCTATAGCCTCTCATTGTCAGCTGCAGACTGTTTAACATTCTGTCAAAGCCTTCATCCGACTGTATATACTCTTCTACTTCCGCCTCATATTCATTCTCGGCATAATTATTTAAAGAAATAAGCTTACCTCGTCTTAGCGCTCTTACTACAACTTCTATTACACCGTTATCTTTATTTTTTACACTCTCAACCTTTGCAATTACACCGTTAGTCTCGGTATATGCACTGTCTTTTCTCTCCTCTTCATTGTCCGCTTTATATCTTAAAATGAAAAGTTCTTCATCATTCTCATAAGCATCCAGCTGTGCCTTTATTATATTGCTGTCTGCAGATGAAAACCCTATCACCTCTCCCGGAAAGATGATTTGATTCCTTATCAATATTGTTTTTAATTTATTCATTTACACCTAATATAATACCCCGAGTTGTTATCCGAGGGTAAAATTAAAATTAAGCACTTTTCGCTGTTTTTTCATTTGTGTCTTTTTACTTTTTTTGTTCTTACAGATTTATCTCTGTACACAATATCAGGTTCTCCACCGTCAATTGTTTCTTTTGTAATAGTACAAATACCTATATTCGGATCTGAAGGTATTTCATACATCATATCCGTCATCACCCCTCAAGTATGGATCTTGAGACCTCTGGCACCTATTTTTTTCTCAAGCGCAAGATTGGCCACTTCTTCAACCGCAGATTGATCAAACTCAAGTTTAACATCATCAAGCTCAAAAAAGCTTTTTGATACTGCTTTGTAATGGCATTCTTAGGCTTTGTCATTATCTGCACAAGTGCTTCCTTATCAAGCATATCAAGTGATACGGTTACAGGTACACGACCTATAAACTCAGGTATAAGACCGAACTTGGTCAAATCTCCAGGAAGTACCATCTTGAAAAGCTCATCTATAGACTTTGAGTTCTTCTCCACAACATCTGAATTAAATCCTATGCTGCCCTTTGAAAGTCTGTTCTCAACTATTTTCTCAAGTCCGTCAAATGCACCGCCGCATATGAACAGTATATTTGTAGTATCTATCTGGATAAGTTCCTGCTGTGGATGCTTTCTACCACCCTGCGGCGGTACCGAAGCCACACTGCCCTCCAGTATTTTCAGTAAAGCCTGCTGCACACCCTCACCCGATACATCTCTGGTGATAGATACATTCTCAGACTTCTTTGTTATTTTATCTATCTCATCTATATAAATGATTCCATATTCAGCTCTCTTGACATCACCGTCAGCAGCCTGAATAAGTTTAAGAAGAATATTCTCAACATCTTCTCCGACATATCCCGCCTCTGTAAGTGTTGTAGCGTCTGCTATAGCAAAAGGTACATTTAAAATCTTTTGCAAGAGTCTGTGCCAAATATGTTTTACCCGAACCTGTAGGGTCCAAGCATAAGTATATTACTCTTTTGAATCTCAACTTCCGAGCTTTTCTTTGATTTAATTCTCTTATAATGATTGTATACCGCTACAGACAATACCTTCTTTGCATCATCCTGTCCGATTACATAATCATCAAGGAAATTTTTGATTTCCTTAGGTTTTAAAAGATTTATTTCATTTGAAGCATCATAGTAGTCAGATACTCCGTCAAGTTCCTCTTCAAGTATTTTCAGAACATAATTCTATACATTCATCACAAATATATACTCCGTTCGGACCTGAAAGAAGTCGTCTAACCTGATCGGATGTTTTTCCACAAAATGAGCAACATATTTTGTCCTTATTGGCCATGATACCTCCTTAGTGGTGTTCTATAACCTTATCTATGATTCCATAAGAAAAGGGCTTCTTCGGCAGACATATAATTGTCTCTTTCAGTATCTCTTTCTATGACCTCTATCGGCTGATTTGTATTCTCCGCCAATATTTTATTTAATTTCTGTTTTGTCTTTAATATTTGTTCCGCAACAATCTTTATATCGCTGGCCTGTCCCTGCGCACCGCCTGAAGGCTGGTGAATCATTATCTCGGCATTAGGAAGGGCATATCTTTTACCCTTTGTACCGCCTGCCAAAAGGAATGCACCCATGCTTGCAGCCATACCCATACATATGGTTGATACATCACATTTTACATATTGCATTGTATCATATATAGCCATACCTGCCACAACACTTCCGCCCGGGCTGTTTATATAAAGATTGATATCCTTTGTAGGATCTTCCGACTCAAGGAAAAGGAATCTGTGCAACTACAAGACTTGCAGTAACATCATTTACCTCTTCTCCCAAGAAAAATTATTCTATCCTTTAAAAAGTCTTGAGTATATATCAAAGGCTCTCTCGCCTCTGCTTGTAGACTCAATGACTGTAGGTACTAAACTCATAACTCTCCCTATCTTTAAGGATTTTTAAATCCTTTAATACTCAATAAGCCAGCCTTATGGCTGACTTATTTTTAAATTGGTTTATACTAATTTAGCATTTTCTACTAAAAAGTCAATAGCTTTTTGAACTGCAAGATCATCAGTCATCTGCTTTCTCTCGTTCTCGCCAAAGAATCCTTTAATCTTTTCCAAGTCCATCTTATAAGAATCTGCTATCTTCTGAAGCTCTTCATCTATCTCAGCCTCACTTACGGTAATCTTCTCAGCCTTTTGCAACTTCCTCAAGTACAAGTCTTGTCTTGATCTGCTTTAATGCCTGAGGCTTGAACTGATTGTTTTAAATCAGCCTTTGTCATACCTGTAATCTGAAGGTACTGATCAAGTGTAATACCCTGGCTCTCCATTCTTCTGCCATAGTCTGCCACAAGTCCTTCAACCTGTGCCTCAACCATAGGCTCAGGAATGTCCATAGTGGAAGTCTCAATCAACTTGTCCACAACAGCATTCTCATTCTCTGTAGCCGCTCTCTTTGCCTTAGCCTCTGAAAGCTGCTTCTTTAAATCTTCCTTGTACTCAGCCATTGTATCAAACTCGCTGATCTCGCTTGCAAAATCATCATCAAGCTCAGGAAGCTCTTTCTTCTTTATTTCCTTTACGGTACAAGCAAATACTGCAGCCTTACCTGCAAGGTCCTTCATCTGATAGTTCTCAGGGAAAGTGATGTTTACATCAAAAGCCTCTCCGACATTGTGTCCGATAATCTGATCTTCAAATCCAGGAATAAATGCGCCTGAACCGATAACAAGAGGATAATCCTCTCCCTTACCGCCGTCAAAAGGAACTCCGTCAATTCTTCCCTCAAAATCAAGTGAAATATTGTCTCCGCTTTCTACAGCTCTTCCCTCAACAGTGATAAGTCTTGCGTTCTTCTCCTGCTCGCTCTTTAATGCACTTGCTATATCATCATCATTAACAACTTCGTCAGCCTTCTTTACTTCGATGCCCTTGTACTCACCGAGAGTTACTGCGAGCTAACTGCAACCAATGCCTCGTATACGAAATCTTCGCCTTTTTAGCATTCTTAATCTCTATCTGTGGTCTTGAAACGATTTCAAGCTCACTGTCTCTTACTGCGCTTGGATATGTTGCATCAAGCATAAAAGTCTATAGCATCAGGAATCAGATTGTCTGAACCATACATCTTCTCAAAAAACTTCCTGTGTAACATGTCCTTTTCTAAATCCCGGAACATTGAATTTATTTTTATTTCTCTTAAAGGAATCAGCTATAGCCTTATCAAATTCTTTAGCTTCTACTGTGACTGTAAGCTTTGCCATATTTTTTTCTAATTTTTGTACTTCTACGCTCATTAAAGTTTCTCCTTGTTTCATAAATGCCTAAAGAGGCATATCTAATTAGCCATTATATCATAAAGATAAATCTCATACAACAGTCATTAAAAAGTTTTTAGAATTAAAATCACTTAAAATTTACTTATCACATGTGACTACCAGGCAGCCTCTTGCATAATCACTCTCCTTTGTAAAGACTTAAAGGCATCACAAGAATATCCTCCACCCATGCTGCCATATTCCTTTTTACATAGCGCTCTCTATCCTCAGGTGAATAATCATATATACCTGCCGAGTAAATATGTCCGCTCTGCAAATCCACTTCAAACTGCAAGTTCTCTGTCTTTTATATTTATATTTTTTTCCTGCAGCACCTACCGCTGTAGTTTCAAAAAACACCCTCAAAGCTATGTTTTACCGGCATCAAGCGCTACAACCTTTTCCAGACTCTCACCTGTGAGTTGTATCAAAACTGTGAAATATCATTTCCGTCAATCTTTTAAATCTTTTCCATATAGATGTACAATGGCTCTGTCTCTATTCTCATTATTAAATTCATTAGCCTTTGCCTGTCTCTTTTTTTATTAAAGCTCATCATAATAACAAAAGAGCACCGCCCAAACTACCACTACAATGCAACAATTAAAAATGTATTATTCATAATTCCTCCAAAAATATTTCTACACTTTATATATTAAAGGCACGAATATTATAACAAATATAGATTAAGTCTACAATGTTTCTATGTCGTTTATATTTCAAATATTTTCTTTAATTAGTACAAAAAAATTATGTATACTGATTTTGAACCGGAACAGGCTTATAATTTAAAGCATAAGATCAATTTATCAAAGCAGAATCAACTTATAATACGAAGGAGTACTATGGAAAATATAGAAATAGAAAGAAAATTTCTTGTAAAGGAAATACGATAAACTTGACACCTTTGAAAGAATAGATATGACTCAAGGGTATTTGAATACAAATCCCGTAGTCAGGATAAGAAAAGAAAATGATGATTATGTTCTTACTTATAAAGGAAGCGGATTGCTGTCACGCAGCGAATATAATCTTCCGCTCAATGAAGAATCTTTTAATCATCTGATTAAAAAAATGTGACGGTATAATTATCTCAAAAAGCAGATATAAAAATTCCGCTAAAAACAATCTCGTTGCGGAGCTTGATATATTTAAAGGTGACCTTGACAGCCTCAAACTTGTTGAGGTGGAGTTTAAACTCAGTTGAAGAAGCCGATAATTTTCATCCCGCCTGAATGGTTCGGAGAAGATGTTACTACAGATAACAGGTACCACAACTCATATATATCCAAATACGGATTACTTAAGTGGAGATACTGAAAAAGAAAAAGAAGGCTTTTATACAACTCTAAAAGCCTTCTTTTTGCATTATCTTGCAGCCATATAGATATTGTACATATCATTATAATCAAGTGATTTGAAAACTTCCTATACTTCTTGATTTCTTATAGGAACAGTTTATTGCCAAGTCCTCACAGTCTTTTTCACTTACCTCTCTGTTAAGAGCTCATGTAAACTTACAGGCATTCCGACAGATTTGAAAATACTCAACAGTCTTTTCAATACCCTATATCAGCCGCCTTTTTATCATCAGTCTCAACTACTCCATATACCTTTCTTGCAAAATTTGCAAATCGCTCTATATTTTCATTCTTTACATAGTTTGCCCATGAAGCCCAAATCGCACTGAGTGTAGCACCATGTGTGGAGTCAAAAAGCGATGATATAGCCATTCAAGCTGATGGCATGACCAGTCACCGTCTCTTGGAGTATCACCTTTTGCTCCAAGACCTGTAAGTCCTATATGTGATACACTTCCGCACCACATAACTTCACTCATAGCTTCATAGTCGGTTGGATTTTTTACAGCCTTCGGTCCAAATTTTATAATATCTCTAAAGAGTCCCTCAGCCATCTCATCTGTCAAATGATTGCCCAGAATATTAGTAAAATATCTCTCAGATGTGTGCATAAAGATATCTGCCGCACCGGCACCTATCTGATACTTAGGCAAAGAATATGTAAGTTCCGGATCCATTATCGCAAACTTACATCTGTTAAAATCAGTTGTAATTCCCTTCTTTATATGGCTTCCGGTTACATCATCGGTAAGAACGGCTGAGTCACTGGTCTCAGAACCCTGCTGCGGCAATAGTCAAAAATCTGAACCTATCGGAAGAGATTTTTCCACCTTCTTTCTTTGAAAGAAAAACTCTTCTATATCGGTATCGGGACTTGCCACACCTATTGCAACAAACTTTGCGGTATCTATTACACTTCCGCCGCCTACCGCCAGTACAAACTCAGCTCCCGAACTTGACGGCCTCCTTTGTCATCTCCTTTGCTTTACTTAAAAGCGGATTCGGCACCACTCCTCCAAGTAAGAGTACATCTATACCTTCAGACTTTATCTTTTCTTCTACCAAATCAAGCAGACCGCTTTTCTTTTGCACTGTTTCCGCCAAAAGATAACTGCAACCTTCTTTACTCCGAACTCTTTTTATTAAATTTCCTATATCATTCCTTGTTCCTGCTCCGAAAAACAATCCTTGTCGGGTGAATAATAATTAAACTTTTGCATATACTACCTCACTTTTCATTTATTCTATTTATCAAGTCCATATAGTCCCTTGCAGTATTTTTTTCATAAAGAGGGCTCCAAGATTTTTCTTGAAATTTGCTCTATCCTCGCCTGATAAAGTATTTATCTCTATACCTTTATCTACAAGCTCCTTCTCATATATCTTTTCCTGTTTTGCCCAGATTTCTCTCTCATAAATACTGCTCTCTATAGCAGCCTCTTTTTATAATTGCTCTGTCTTCTTCTGAAAGTTTACTCCATGTCACATCAGAGCAAAGTTGCATTTCAGGAACTCTGGTATGCTCATCCTTTGTGTAATATTTTTGCATATTGATAATGCATTGCCGATATATAAGACGGAATATTATTCTCCGCACCGTCTATCACACCCTCTTTCAAGAGAAGCGTAAACCAGACTGTACTCCTGTGCTACAGCTCAGCTCCCAAAGCTCTAATCATATCCTTCATAAGGTCTGATTGCTGCACTCTGATTTTTAATCCCGACAGATCCGATATATCTTCTATCGGTCTTACATTGTTATAGAAGTTTCTCGCACCGGCAGTATAAAATGATAGCGGCTCAATGCTGAACCCTCAAACTGTGCAAGGATTTCATCGCCTATCTCGCTGTAAAGTACATTCCACATATGCTCCTCATCCTGTATAAATAAGGCATCTGCAAAACATTCAAAACCGCAATATCGTTTGAGAGCGGTGAAATAGATGCTCTGGTAAAATCAATTCCTCCAAACTTCAGCTGTTTTATAACCTCAGCTCGTCTCCAAGCTTTCCGTCATATACTACTTCTATTACTATTCTCCCCTTGCTCTTTTTCCTCTACAAGTCTTGCAAACTCAAATGCTCCCAGTGTAGTCGGATAATCCTTTCGGGTGGTTTTTCCGCATATGTAAAAACATACTCGGTAGCCGGATTCTTTTCTCACGCATGAAGTATTAATAATCATAACGGAAAATGATAAAAAACCCATATCAGTTTTCTCTTCATCCTTTTATTTTTTTCCCAAAATATCATTAAATATTTTTTTGTAATCTTTACCTACAATTCTCTTTGTCAGAATATATCCGTTTGTATTGTCGGTAAAAATTATAAGCATACCCGGAAATCTCTTTCCGGCTTTGACTCTCCAGTCAATATACTCGTGCTTCCCCTCCACCTCTACAGTTATTCCTTTTTCACCAATTTCAAGTGTCAGTTCCTTAAGAGTATTTACATTCCCTCTCGCCCTGTTATACATCATAAAAGGTTGAAAGAGCACGAAAGAAAAGTACAGCAAATACAAGTATTGCTCTGAGAAAATTATTGACTTCATGCCATCTTGAAACTTATAAGCGCAAAGCATTGCAAACGTAAAAATAATATTCACGATTCCCGCAAGTGAAGAATATAGAAAAAAGAAAGACAGCTTAAACAACTCAAAAGCTGTATTCTTGTAGTGAAATTTGTAATTCATAGAGCCTCCATGTATCTAGTGTTGTATAACTATTTTTATATCAAAAAATATCAGGTTGGCAAATAGCATTTCTCACGCAAAAAGACGGGTTGAATTTCAACCCGTCCCTGATGTCAAAAGCCTTTTTCTATTACTTTTTTTGTTATTACTTAGCAGCCTTATTCTGGTTTACCAAGATATTTGTTGTTCCTGCATCCTTGCCTGCGTTGAACTGATCCCAAAGAAGATCCATTGAAAGCTGAACGCCCTTGCCCTGGCTTAACTTATCATCTTTATCTGTTCTGTTCTCTGTTGTACCTGTTGTGTAAACGCCCTTTGCATCAGGGTCCATAGCTACACCTACAAAGATATCAAGTCTTTGATCTGTAGCAGGTGCACACTTAATAATATTGTTCTGTAAAGCCTGCTTTAAGTCTACATCATCAAGTGCCGACAATCTAACGAAGTCAACACCGCCAACTGTGAAGAATCTGTCATCGCTAGGTACTTCGCTTGCTACAGCCTTAGCAAGTTTGAATGTATCTTCATTTCCTGTATTCTTAGGATTGTACTGCTCTCTGTGAATATATACTGCAACACCGATCATATCCTCAAGATTTCCCATATCCTTCTTATCAAGTGTCTTTGCCTCAAACTTAATATTGCTGAGCTTTGCTGCGATATCACCGACATTTACAATATCTGAACGGAATACCTGCGCATATCCCGGATACATATTGTCAACTGTTATCTGAATCTTACCGCTTGCATCTGTAACAGCCTTATTGTATGGTCCAACTTTCTTTGATAATCCCTCTTTGTCTACAAGCTCTGCATTGAAATCAACACTGTTGTATCCCTTTGCTCTATCTTTGTAAGCATCAACTGTTCCAGGTGCCGCAATGCTGTTGTAATCCTTAGGACCTCTTAAGAAGAACTGATCGCCAACGAATCCTGACTCATCTATACCGTCTACGATTGACCATCCTGCACCCTTCATTGTCTCATCTGAGTACTGTCCGTATAATCCGAGGTCAACAAATCTTACACCGAAATCTCCGGTTGTTGCCTTAGTTGTTACGTTTAATGAATCTGTCCAATAAGCATAACCTGTTCCTACCAATACCAATCCCTAATGCTACTATTCCACCAACTAATGTGTTTCTTCTTGATTTTCTCATCTTTTCCTCCTAAAAATCGGATATTAAATTGTGAATCATGATACTCAACTTTTGAAAAACTGATATTTTCTCGTTTTTCACTTGTGGTACAATTATATAGCATTTGTTACATTTATAAAATGTACCCAAGTCATAATTTGGACTACCACTCAAAGTAGTATATGAATAATCAAATCTAAACATTACTCTCAAAAAGTATATATAATCTTTTGAAAGGACATATATCTTACCGTTCTTAGGCAGTTCTTTTTCACCTGCAATATAAAGTACGGGCTCTCTGATTTCATCTGCAAGTCTATTAAATCTATAACACTTTTTTTACTCTTATTTCAGACTTTTTGCGAAATATCGGGTAGATTTTCAATACAAACCATTCTGCTGCCGTACTTTCTCATTAACTCCGAAAAGTTTCTTTTGTTCAAGTTCCTTTCCTCCATATTTGAAGTAAAGAATCTTACAAATACAAGAATACCTGCAGATACAAAAAGTAATAATATAAATATCGCATAAGAACTGAAAGCCGGCATAATATTAACAAGATTTGACTCTTTAATATCACCGCTCTCCGTACCGGGACTCAGCCTTTCTTATTTCATAGAACTTATCATTGTTTATAGGTATATCAATTCTGTATGAAAACGTCTTTTCCTCTCCGTCCACAATATATTTTCCGCTAAGTTCAACGTAGAAATCCTTCCCCGTTTCTCCGCCAAGTGCATTTTCTATCTCCTGTGCATAATTTCTGTATTCCGCTCTGTCTATACTAAGACTTTCATTTATTGAGGCGCTGCTTGTAACACTCTCCATCACCCTGCCCTCAATAATAGGATATATTTTTTCATACACCGGGACTTTTTCTTCATCTTTCCCTGTTTGATACCCTTCAAGTACAGCCTGTATAATGTAATCTCCGGATATGCTTAGCGCATTTGTCATAGCAAGTTCCGATTTGAAATCAATATTTATAAAATCCGTAATTGCACTTGAATATACTCTTCCTTCTTCCAGAAACTCTTCTTCAAAAACATTGTTTTCTTTCAGATGTACCCTATAAGAGGCACCTGTTGTTATGTTATAGGAATTTACAACCACTTCCTCTGTTCGGGTATGTGGTCTTATATTAATAAATAAGAGTATCGCACTTACAAGACACAATATACCGCCTAAAACATACAGAAAAAATCTTGTATTTTTTGTCAACTTAAAATCATCTTTTTATCCTGCTCCAAGGTATGTACATCTTTTGTCTTTTTCCTGTTATCTTTTTATGATTTTTCTTCATCAGTTGTCTATAACTCCCTCCGGAATTTTTATCCTGTCCTTTCAGTATCAATGTCGGCAAACCGAGTCTTAGGTACAACTTTTATCACTGTACCCTTTTATATCATTCGGTTGTACTTTCTCTTCATCGATGGCATTATTGTTATCCCCTTAGTCTCAAAACTCAAATTCCCGCTTCATCTTTTTAAAAACTTCTTTAATTCTATGGGTTATTATGATATTACCCCGCTTAAAAGTTTATAATATCACCTTTTGAAAGCTCATATATCTCGTCTTCATTTGATATTTTATGTACCAACACCACATCTCCCGGCATTATTAGAGGTTCCATACTTCCTGTAAGTATCACGGAAGGATATACCGGAAATACTCCCACGCAAAACCAGGCAAAAGCTGTTGCTGCTAAAAGTGAAATCAGATACATCACATCGCTTTTTTTATCTTCACTTCTCTTTCTTACAGTTGCAAAAACATGGTCCGATATAAACATGGCATAGACAATCGGAAAAGCGATTCCTATGGATCCGTCAAGAAGCCACGACAATTCAGGCAATACAGGAAAGCACTTTTCAAAAAGCTGTATTATACCGATATACACTACGCTTGGCAGTACACCTCCATAGAATACAAATACCGACATAAGTATGTTCTTTGCCGCTATCGGCAATAAAATCTGTGTACTGTATATAAACAATTCTTTAAACTCTTTTATGGCCAAAAGATTTCCAAAATTGATTTCAACCAGACACATTATTATTGTTATAAAAAATACAGCTGTTCTCTTATATTTTAAAGTTTTACATGCCGATGCAAAAGAGTAATACCTTATCATTTCCTTTGCCGTAATTGCCGGTATTATCGTCAATGCATTTACAAATATTCCCGGAATCGATGTATCATAGGGGCTGGCTCCCAGCTTTTTTTCATAAATACCGCCGGCACAAATTTCAGTGCTATAAATATTATTCCCCCTGATAAACCATATCCGACAAGATATCTGCTTGCAGGATTTTTTACCGGTATATAAAGCCATGGTAAAATAAAAAGCATAATACATATCAGTATGCACCAATATAAAGACACAATAAAAAGGCATCTCTAAGGTCTTTACTTTAATATATGGTAAGGCCGGAATTATTACACATAGTAAAAAGTATACTTGCATAAATAATATATCTTTTTTTCAAGGCTTATCTTTTTCATATCATTTGGATTCAGTAATGTTCTCAGACTTATCTTCACCTAAAGATTTCTCGGGTTCCTGTGTAATTTCTTTAGACTTTTCAGGTCTTATAACAAGGTCTCTTTGATCAGGTTTGATATTATCTCTTTGTTCGGATTTTTTAACCGTATCTTCATTCTCCTCTTTTGAAATTGCCCCTCATCCGCCTTACTTTCTTTTTGAACCGTTTCTTCTTTTACTTCTATTTGTGCTTCATAAACAAAGGCAACATTGGCCTTTACCTTCAGCTCATCCTTCCAGTATGCCCATGAAGTCAGGCAGAATATTAAAGCCATTGCCGATGCGGCTATACATAAACAAATTCTCTTTTTCATATTCCTCTCCTATTTACCGCCGTCCTGCACCTTAGATCCTCCCTGAAATACATCAAAAGGGTATCTCACAGGAATATGTCACCACTACGCCGTTTCCTACTGAAGCTACAAGGTTTCCTTCATTAAAATCAAGATCAAGGCTTTCCTGCATTTTCTCACTGTTTATAATAAAACTTACCGGCAGTTCAAGTATTTTTTCCACGCTTTCCGCCTTGAGTTTCAGATAAATCTGTCCGCTAAACTCATCTTTTCCTTCTTCACTCAAAGTCTTATATACTTCAAACTGTAGAGGTTGCATAAAAGCAGCCTCATCTTCTCCAAGAGAATATGCCGCTCCTTCATATGCAAGCACAGCCTTATCCGCTTTCAACTCCAAGTCCTCTCCTGTCTTTGTCATATCAAGCTTTGTATAATTTAATTTATTTACGGTACTTCCTTGTGAGGTTGTAAGAGGAAAATCCAATTTCAAGAGCTTTCCCTCAAGTAATGAATTCACAGGCAAACCCTCAGTAAATGTAATCTCAACTTCCTTATCTGTTGTACTGAACTCGGCATCTATCAAAGTTTCATTATTTCCGCTTTCATCAGTCAGATACACCGAATACTTCTCATCGGAATTTCCGGCAAATAATATATCCATAACTCCGCTCGTCATCTTCATTTCTGCCGATAAAGCGGAATGCCAGCTTGAATAAGCTCCGCCTATTGCCGCCAATCCGAAAAATAAAATCAAAAAAACAAACGGTTTCTTTAAAAACTTTCTATTACTGTGCATAACTCTCCTATCCTATATATGATTTTTATAAATTACGGCTTGTGTCTGCCGAATTAAATGCCAATTCAAATTTTTCAATATTTCGTTCAACAAATACCAATACTTCCGTTCTGCTGTACATATCAAGCTTACCGAATATATTTGAAATATGTTTCTTTACTGTACCTTCAGATACAAACAAGTCCTCTGCAATTTTTGCATTTGTATAACCCTCTCTTAAAAGCAGTGCGACTTCCAGTTCTCTTTTTGTCAGAGCTTCTATCTTTTTTTCTTCTTCCGTAAAGCTTCCCATATTGTCAACCAGGTCTGAAGAGTAGAACTTTCCTCCCCTGTCGACAACTTTAAGGCTATACATAATATCGTCTATAAACGCATCTTTTAATACATACGCATCTATCCCGAGATTTTTTGCTTTTACAAAATCACTTTCACTTGAAGATGAAGTTATTACAAATGTCTTTATAGCTTTATCATGTCTTTGTACCCACTCCAAAAATTCAAATCCGCTCTCATTATGTAAATGCAAATCCACAAATGCCATATCTACCGGTTTATGCTCTACCAAATCGATGGCTTCACCGACAGTGCCCGCCTGCAAGGTTTCCTCCTCCGGCTTATGAAGTTTTATAATTGATTCCAGTCCCTGTCTTGCAATAGGGTGATCGTCTAAAACAAGTACCATATTCCGTCCTCCTGTTATCTCGGCAAACTAAGTTTAACTCTAACACCTTTTTTATCGTCATATACCACACTCAAATATCCTTTTAATAAAACGGCTATATTTCGCATATTTCTTAAGCCGTTACCTTCGGAGAAGTTTTTATCCTCTCTTGAAAAACCTGTTCCGTCATCTTCAATCAAAAGCTCTACAGAATCTGATTGCATTTTTAATTCGATATTTATATTTTTTGACTTGCCATGTTTTATAGCATTATTCACAGCCTCACATGCAACTCTGTATAGAGCTATCTTTTGCGCTATCTTTATATAATCCGCTTCTTCATCCAAATTTAAATTTATCTTTTACATCATTAAGCCTTTCAAGTTCCTCCATATATGCATATAGTGCATGAATAAATGTATTTATATTATCCTTGAATCTTTTTCCGTAGATACTTTCTCTAAGTTCCGCCATCGTGCTCTCTACAGATTTTTTTCAGTATATGTATGGACTCTATAATATCTTTTTTTTCTCCCATCTTCCGCCTTTCACCTTACTTTCCAATACCGCAAGATTACAGGTAATGCCGAAAAGTTTCTGTATTACAGTATCATGTATTTCATTTGCAATACGATTTTTGTTCCTCTACAGCTACATATCTTTCTATTTGAGCGTAGGTATCCAGATTATTGAATACCGTCTTTATCAACTGTAAGTAGAAATCCTTTCCGTCATCATGCAACTCCGATGCACGCCTTATCAAAAATACCGCTTAGATAATCGGTCTCTCCTATTTTTTTATTAATTCATAAGTATTACCGGATGACTCTATTTTTTTAATATTTCTACATTCTCACCATTACCGGAGTATTCATCTTGAAACTTTACCTTTTCCGATATGTCATCATATACATCTTTTTCAATACCGCAGCTCTCTATAATCTCAGGAAAATCATCACGTTCAAATTTTACAAGCACAAATTCCCGATACAAATTGTTATTTCTAAGCAGCATTGACAACTTTTCCATGATTTTTTTCGGATCCGTCATTGCAAAAAGTCCAAAGCTCTCACTCAGCTCCGTCAACATTACAAAGGCATAGTTGCTAAGTTCTTTTTTCTTTATTCAGCTCCGTATTCAAGCTTTCAAGTTCTTCATTTTGCTTTCCTATGTATGCTACATAATAACGGATTATATAAAACTCACACATAAGCATACCCATGCCCAGAATAATATTGATATCCTGATAAGACGAATTTTCTATACTCTTTCCGGCTATGGCACAAAATAAACACCAGATACAGGCAATGAATGTTACCGTGATATTTTTTTCTAAAGCAACCATCAATAAAATACAGTTGACTTCATACCACAAATACGGACTGTTGCATCCTCCGCTAAGAAATATAAATATCCCATAAGCAAAATACTTCCAAAACGAACATAATCCTAAAGTGCATTCTGTTCTCACAGACCTTTTTATACAACCAGCAACTTAATGCACATGAGACTGACATCCCCAAAAAATAATCAGATTAATATTCTCTTTTGTTATATACCGAAACCGAAATATAAAAATACTGTTGATATTATAAAAGCCGCTATTCTCCACAATACGTTTATATTTATATATGTGGAGCATTCTTTTCCACCCATCTAAACCGTTCCCCTGCACAGCCCCTAGAGCCGTCTATTAAAAT